>JADMIO010604056.1_pt1 | contig 38226 bp, 30 predicted proteins | sample 8958161 | NCBI WGS metagenome assembly JADMIO01 (sample SAMN16585339, study PRJNA669376) | soil metagenome | isolation source: Crop rotation soil | place: USA: Cullars Rotation, Alabama | collected 2011 | reverse complement strand
CGCGACAACTTGTCCACGTGGAATTCTAAGCTTAGGATCCCAATGTGCTGGAAAGAAATAAAATTGAGATTGATAAATCAATAATTCGTTTCATAGCTTTATATTTTTAGATATATGTTGGTACGACCAATTTACTAAAATTTAATTTAACCTATCTGTTCAGAAATTCCAGATTCCTCTTCAATCCTTTAAAACCCGTTCGCTTTACGGCAGAATCAGAAAAAAGCTTTTTAAAAACATCTTCTGTTATTTCCTGCCATTCCTTTTTTGTCATTTCCATTAACTCTGTCTTCGGATTAAACTGCGGTTCACGATGCGGCTTTGAGAAACGGTTCCACGGGCAAACATCCTGGCAGGTATCGCAGCCGAAAGCCCAGCCGTCAAATTTTCCTTTTACATCGATCGGAATTTCTTCTTTCAGCTCGATCGTGAAATAGGAAATGCATTTGCTGCCGTCTACAACGTAGGGCTGGACAATGGCTTCTGTCGGACAGGCATCCATGCATGCTGAACAGGTTCCGCAGAAATCTTCTATGGGCCCATCATAACGAAGGTCAAGATCAAGAATCAGCTCGGCGATGAAAAAAAAAGAGCCGCTGTTTTTATTGATGAGATTGCTGTTTTTCCCGATCCATCCAAGACCACTTTTTTTTGCCCATGCTTTGTCGAGCACAGGAGCTGAATCAACAAATGCTCTTCCATTCACCTCACCGATTTTCTCCCTGATAAATTGCAAAAGCTCTTTTAGCTTTTCCTTGATGACGAAATGATAATCTGCGCCATACGCATATTTGGAAATTTTCGGTACAGCGGGCTGCTGGTTCTCTGCAGGAAAATAATTGTATAAAACTGAAACGACCGATTTCGCTCCGTCCACGAGCTTGCGCGGGTCAAGCCGCTTGTCGAAATAATTTTCCATGTACTTCATTTTCCCATGGCGGTTCTGCAGCAGCCACTTCTCAAGCCGGGGTGCTTCTTCCTCCAGGAAATCAGCTTTTGAAATGCCGCAGAAGTCAAAGCCCAGACGCTGGGCTTCGGCCTTTATCAGCGAAGAATAGGAATCACTTGAATTCATGACAGCGCAAAATTACGCTTATTCTGTTGCCTCATCTGCAACTTTGAACCCCTGTTCTTGTATAAAGATTTCAATACCGGAGATTCTGTCTCCGGGACAGCTATTTATGCCTTCAAAAACAAAGCTCCTTTTCATTTTTGGTACGCGCCCTGAAGCGATTAAGCTGGCTCCATTGATCAGGGAATTTCAAAAGCATCCTGATCAGTTTGAAGTAAAAATCTGCGTTACGGCCCAGCACCGGGAAATGCTGGACCATGTGCTTAATTTTTTCAACATCACTCCCGATTTCGATCTGAACATCATGAAACCAGGCCAAAGCCTGTTTGATGTTACGGTCACTGCGCTGAAAGAGCTGGAAAAAGTGTTTGATGCATTTCATCCGCAACTGGTCTTTGTGCAAGGTGATACCACCACTTCATTCATCGGTGCGCTTGCAGCATACTACAGGAAAATAAAAGTAGCTCACATCGAGGCCGGGCTTCGGAGCGGAAATAAATTTTCTCCTTTCCCGGAAGAGATGAACCGCGTGCTTGCAGGCCGTTTGTCTGATTACCATTTCACTCCAACCAAAAAATCCGTTGAGAACCTTGAGAAGGAAAACATTCACACTCATATTTACAATGTCGGTAATACCGTGATTGATGCGCTTTTTCTTGCTCTTGAGCTGATCAAAAGTTCGGGTGAAGGAAAATACAGGCAGCTTTTCAGTGACGTTGACCTTGAGAAAAGAATTGTGCTCATCACCGGGCACCGGAGGGAAAGCTTCGGAGAACCGTTTGAAAATATCTGTCATGCAATCCGTGAAGTCGCTGAAAAATTTCCTGACGTTGAATTTGTATATCCCGTACACCTCAACCCGAATGTTCAGCAACCGGTAAACCGGATCTTATCGGGCCAGAAAAATATTCATCTCATCGAGCCGCTGGATTATCCTTCTTTCGTATGGCTGATGAATAAAAGCTACCTCGTGCTTACAGACTCCGGCGGCTTACAGGAAGAAGCTCCATCGCTTGGAAAACCGGTGCTTGTCATGCGTGATGTGACTGAACGGATGGAAGGCGTAGATACCGGAACAGCCCGGCTCGTGGGAACAAATAAAAAAGTCATCGCAATGCAACTGATTACATTGCTCTCTGATGAATCGGCTTACCAGGAAATGGCAAAAGCAATCAATCCGTATGGCGATGGCTCAGCATGCAGACAAATTGTGAAGATTGTATCAGGAATCGGGGAAATCTGAATGCCCTAATAAATTGCTTTGTAATATTGCAAATAGATTCAACAGAAAATAAAATTATGCAGGTAGTTATCATGGGAATGGGTTACATCGGTTTGCCGACTGCAGCGTTGATTGCAAGCCGGCAAATTCCTGTTCATGGAGTGGATGTAAACAAGCAGGTAACCGATACCATTAACAAAGGAAAAATTCACATTGTTGAACCGGACCTCGACGGATTGGTTCATTATACCGTTCAACAGGGTTTTCTTGTTGCCTCCACGCAGCCACGCGAAGCCGATGTTTTTTTAATTGCTGTTCCAACACCTTTTAAAGGTGATCATGAACCGGATCTTTCCTTTGTGGAGGCGGCCACGCGCATGGTAACCCCGTTTTTGAAAGAAGGGAATCTTTTCATCATTGAATCCACAAGCCCGGTTGGTACAACGGAAAAGATGACAGAGGTTATTTTCAGCGAGCGTCCTGAATTGAAAAATAAAATTTCAGTTGCGTATTGCCCGGAACGCGTTTTGCCGGGAAGTGTAATTTACGAACTGCAAAACAACGACCGTGTTATCGGCGGGATTGATGATTTATCCACGGAAGCAGCCGTACGTTTTTATTCAAAGTTTGTAAAGGGAGATCTTCACCGGACCAATTCGCGAACAGCAGAAATGTGCAAGCTCGTCGAGAATGCATACCGTGATGTGAACATTGCTTTTGCCAATGAGCTGTCTGTCATTTGCGACAAAGCCGGTATTAACGTAAATGAATTGATCGACCTTGCAAGCAAGCATCCACGCGTAAAAATTCTAAAACCCGGCCCCGGCGTTGGGGGCCATTGCATTGCCGTTGATCCGTGGTTCATTGTTTCTGCATTTAAAGAAGATGCAAAAATCATCCAGCAGGCGCGCCGGATCAACATTGACAAGAAGGAATGGGTCATCAACAAAATAAAAAACACGGCGGAGAAATTTGAAAAACAAACGGGCAAGGCTCCGAAGATCAGCTGCATGGGGCTTTCTTACAAAGCAGATATTGACGACCTGCGCGAGTCTCCTGCTCTTGAAATTTACCGTGAGCTTGAGAAAAAAAATTACAATGTGATCGCTGTAGAGCCAAACCTCCGCAAACACCCGGATCTTGAAATCACAGATTCGATACGGGCTATGCTGGAAGCAGACATCCTTGTTTTTTTAGTGGCGCATAAAGAATTCCGGACACTGGCTGTTCCGCAGGATAAAATTGTTCTGGACTTTTGCGGATCAGGAAAATAATTTCAACATTACCATCATCCATTTTAATAACCTGACAGATTAATTTTCCCGGGAAAGAATGAGAAAATATTTTGGACTGTTATTGACAGAATTGAAAAACAGTCCCGAAAGCTCGGGATTCAAAATCACTTCCCAGACCTTTATCATCCGTTTGCTGGGGCTTGGTCTCATATTCCTGAACCAGGCCCTGCTTGCCCGCCTGATGGGTGTTAAGGGCTACGGTAACTACACCGTCATTTTCACGTGGCTTAACTTCCTGACCGTTTTCAGCATGATCGGTTTTGATACTTCCGTGCTGCGTTTTTATCCTTCCCTCAATGCAAAACAGCAGTGGGGCAAGCTGAAAGGTTTCCTTCGGTTTACAAAAAGAATTATTTTATTGCTGGCCCTCGTTTCGTCAATAGCCATGCTCCTGTTTTTGCTCTACAGCTCAAACAGCTATAGCATCAGCTTTTCAGAAGCTCTTTTCTGGGCTGTCTTTCTTTTGCCTTTCCTTGCATTTATCAATTATTACAGTGCTGTGCTGCGTGCCTTGCAGAGAATCAAGACCTCCCTGCTTCCTTTTTACATTCTCATCCCGGTTTCAGTCAGCGTGGCCTGCATCATTTATTATGTTCTGAACAACGAGCAGCTGAAAGTGGATGCTGCCATGCTTATTTATTTATGCTGTGCCATCGTTGTATGTGTTTTTATTTCAGGAAAGCTGAGAAAAGAATTGCGATCGCAAGTCAGGGACGTGGAGCCGGCCTATGAAAGAAAAAAATGGTTCGCCGTATCGGTTACACTTTTTATCATCACCATCATCACGCTTGTGCTGAAACGGGTGGACATTCTTTTCATCAGTTATTATTTCGGGAATACACGGGCGGGAATTTATGCTGTTGCCGCCATGATCTCCTCTTTTGTTCCGTTCGGGCTTTCTGTGGTGGATTATGTTTTTGCTCCGAGGATCAGCGAATTGTTTGAAAGCCGCCAGCAGGACAAACTTCAAAGCATGATTACAAACAGTTCAAAAATTATTCTGATCATCACTCTTCCCATCACCTTCATCATGATCGTGTTTGGAAAATTTATCCTCCAGCTTTTCGGGGAAGCATTTGTTGCATCCTATCTTCCTCTTATTATTCTTTCAGCCGGACAATTGGTGAATGCCTGGACAGGAATGGTTGCTGCTTTGATGACCATGACAGGAAACCAGAAAATCTATTTATTGGTGTATGTTTTTGCCGGAATTCTTGATGTCAGCCTGAATTTTATTCTCGTTCCTTCATATGGGATGACTGGCGCCGCCATTGCATCGGCTGTTTCACTCGCTGTCTTAAACCTTGCGATGTACTTTATTGTCAAGAAGAAGCTCCATATCAAAGTGTCAGCATTTATTTTTTGACACTTTCCAATTTATTGGTAAACTTGCAACCCTAAATTTCCCAATCATTTCATCCGTGTTTTTGGAAAAATCCATCGCTGTCGAAAAGCCGTTTTCACTTGGAGCGAGAATTCAGGATTATATGCAGCTGACCAAGATGCGTTTATCCGGGCTGGTTGTATTTTCTGCTGCCATGGGGTTTGTGATTGCCACCCGCGGGGATTTTTCATGGGCCAAATTATTTATCCTGGTTGCCGGTGGCTTTCTTGTCACGGGTTCCTCCAATGCATTCAACCAGATCATTGAAAAAGACCTTGATAAATTAATGAAGAGAACTTCATCACGGCCGCTTCCTGACGGAAGGATGAGTCTCCCTGAAGCAATTATTGCTGCTTCGCTAATGGGAATTACCGGCATAGCCATTCTTTGGATTTTTATGAACCCTTTGTGTGGAATGCTGAGCGCGCTGTCGTTACTCCTTTACACGCTGGCATACACTCCTTCAAAAAGATTTACTCCCTTCTCTGTCCTGATTGGTGCGATTCCCGGCGCCTTTCCACCGATGCTCGGCTGGATTGCAGCACGGAATGAAATTGGTTTTGAGGCCATTGGTCTTTATATTATCCAGTTCATCTGGCAATTTCCTCACTTCTGGGCCATTGCATGGAACCTGGATGAGGATTATAGAAAAGCGGGGTTCAAAATGTTGCCCACCAAAGGCGGAAGAACCAAAAGCACAGCATTCATTACCATGGTTTACACTTCCGTCCTCGTTCCGATTGCTCTGTTTCTCTACTATTTTCATTTCGTCAGTATCGGAAGCATGTTCATCATTGCAGCCTGCGGACTGGTCTTTACTTTTCAATCGTATCTCCTTTTTCAGAACTGTACGGTGAAAGCTGCACAGCGACTTATGTTCGGATCATTTTTTTATTTGCCTGTGGTTCAGATTGTAATCATGCTCGATAAATTATTTTAAGATGGAAGCTCAACTGCTGGAAAGCGAAAAACAGGCATTAAAAATTAAAGCATCGAAAGGGTTGCTATGGTTTGGCATCATCAGCATAACCATGCTTTTTGCAGGGCTTACCAGCGGATACATCGTCAGGCAAGGCGAAGGAAAATGGGTTCAGTTTGCTGTTCCACAGCTGTTCTGGGTTAGCACCTTACTGATTGTACTCAGCAGCGTTTCAATGCAATGGGCAGTGAGTGCTGTCAAAAAAAATAACCTGAAGAACCTGAAGGTTGCCATCGGGATCACAGTCATCCTGGGGATTGGCTTTGTGATGTTTCAATACTTTGCCTGGTCACAATTGGTGTCACAAGGAATTTATTTTGTCGGGCAGATTAAAGATATTAAGGGAGCCTATGAATACATTCCGGCAGGGAAAGAAACAGCAGCAGAAATAGCCAGTACAGGAAATGTAGCCGCGTCATTTCTTTATGTTATAACCGGTTTGCACATTGCCCATTTACTGGGAGGAATGATTGCACTATTTGTTGTATTTTCGCGCGCGTTGACAGGAAAATACAATGCTTCCAATTACACCGGGGTAAGTGTATGTGCAATTTACTGGCACTTTCTTGACGGACTTTGGGTGTATTTGTTTTTCTTTTTACTGTATATCCGGTAAAAAAGAATGAACGATAAAGCTTGTAATCGAATAGATTTATTTATTATTGCGACTAACTAATAACGTGTAATTATGTCTTCAGAAGCAGTAGCAACAACGAACAAAAAAGTCTGGGGTGGAGGTCATTCACCTTTTAATGTCCGTTGGGGAAAACTCTATATGTGGATTTTCCTGGTATCCGATGCATTTACTTTTTCAAGCCTGCTGGTAGCGTATGGAACGCTGCGTCATCGTTTTACTGACATCTGGCCTCGACCTGGAGATGTGTTCACACACTTTCCTTTTATTCATGGAAATGTTCCGCTTGCATACGTCGGTCTCATGACCTTCATTCTCATCATGAGCTCTGTAACCATGGTGCTTGCTGTTGATGCAGGCCATTTTATGAAAAGAAAAAGCGTGCAGTTATGGCTGGGTCTAACGATTGTCGGTGGTTTGATGTTCCTTGGTTCCCAGGCCTGGGAGTGGTACCATTTCATTGAGGGCTCGGCGCTGGAAGGTCCGCATGAAGGCGCTTACTTTGCACCGGACGGAAGAATGGCGCATACGATTGAAGGACAGGAAGGTGTTTTGAAATTTCATGACGGAACAATCATCAAAGGAGAAGAAGCAGAAAAGTGGATGAAGGAAGGACAGCTGTTCCAGGGCGCTAACCTGAAACGCAATGAATACGGCACCACGCCGCTCTTTGGAAATTTCTTCTTCTTCATCACGGGATTCCACGGCTTTCACGTATTCAGCGGTGTCGTAATCAACTTTATTGTATTCATGCTTGTGACGCGGGGAGCGCTTGATCGAAAGAAAGATTATGAGCTGGTGGAAAAGGTCGGGCTCTACTGGCACTTCGTGGATTTGGTGTGGGTATTCGTCTTCACCTTCTTCTATCTTGTTTAATAATCGCACGTCTAATATCTCAAATCTCATATCTAACTAATATGTCAGAAGAATTCATTTCCCCGGACATTCATCATGAGCATGTGTCGCATGAAAGTGAAGAAAAGGCCCATGAAGGCCTCAACACGAAAGTAATCTGGAAAGTATTCTGGATACTCCTGTGTGTAACTATTTTTGAAGTCGGAATCTCTTTTACTTCTATTCCGAAAACAATCCTGCTTTATACGTTCATTACCCTTACGATTGTGAAAGCATATTACATTGTCGGTTATTTCATGCACATGAAATTTGAAAAAGTGCCGATGCAATGGAGCATTTTACTTCCTTTTACACTCATCGTTTACCTCATCTTCATCCTCATTTATGAAGGCACGGCTCTGGGTCTGACAATATTTTAATCGTAATGAAAAAAAAATCTGTAAAGAGGATTCTCATTGTTTTGGGAATCCTCTTTTTTCCTTCTGTATTCTGGCTGTTGCTTACAACCGGTAAGAACAATTTCAAGCACCTTGAAATTTACGGACCGAAAGATGTGACTGAAAAAGGCGATACGATTTATCACACGATACCTCCGTTTAGTTTCGTCAACCAGGAAGGAAAGCCAATCACCGATAAAGACCTCGATAATAAAATTTATGTGGCCAATTTTTTCTTTGCAACGTGCCCGACCATTTGCCCGAAGATGAATGAAAACCTGAGAGCTGTTGCTGAAAATTTCAAGGATGCTGATGGTATCCGCTTTCTATCCTTTACCGTAAACCCCGAACACGACTCCGTTCCTGTTCTAGCAGCATACGCAGAAAAAAGAAATGCAAATCCAAAACAATGGTGGTTTCTTACCGGCAATAAAGATTCAATTTACACATTGGCAGGAGAAGGATTCATGCTGACAGCGGCAAAGGGAAAAACAGCCGATGATTTTTTTCATGATCAGAATCTTGTCCTGATTGATAAAGAAAAACGAATCCGCGGATTTTATGACGGGTTGGATGATGCAGATATGCGAAAGCTGAATGATGAAATAAAAGTGCTGATGTATGAATATGCCGACAAGAAATAACGAGCCGTTATTGCCCGAAATAAAAAAAGAAAAAATTTACCTGCGATTAATTTTTACGGTTTCCATCGTTGTTTTTTTGCTCGTGCTTTTTCTTTCGAGGCTGCCAAAGGCCGAAACGATTCCTTCATTTGTAAAATACCTTCCTGTGCTGAACGCCATCCTGAATGGAACCACGTCTGTTCTGTTGGTCGCTTCATTTTATTTTATCCGCAGAAAAAAGATTGCTATTCATAAGAAGCTAAACCTGGCAGCGGTTTTTCTTTCAACAGTTTTTCTTTTATCGTACGTTACCTTTCATTCTTTCGGGATTGAAACGCGTTTTCCAGCCGATAATCCGTTAAGGCCCGTTTACGCATTCATTCTGTTCAGTCACATTCTGCTGGCAGCTATTGTATTACCTTTCGTTTTAATATCTTTGTACAGGGGTTTGACGAACCAGGTAGCGAGGCATAAAAAAATAACCCGCTGGTCATTTCCCATCTGGTTGTATGTAACGATCACCGGCGTAATTGTTTACCTGATGATTTCGCCCTATTACAAATTCTAACCAGGAATCAGAAAGTTGATATTTGGAAAATCAGTTGATGAATGAAAAAAACAGTTCTTCTTGCTTCATTTCTTTTTCTGTTTGCTGGCGCAGACACATTTGCACAATGTGCGATGTGCAAGCGTACTGCTGAAACGAATATTGAATCTCAGCATAAACAATCGGCAGGCAGGAGTTTAAACAGCGGGATACTTTACCTGCTTTCCGTTCCATACCTCATTGGGGCTGTAGGTGCCATTGCATGGTACAGGAACCGGAAAAACGGAAACTGAGTCATGGAGCTTCATAATAAATACGACAAAAAAATTCTCCGGAAAAAATTATCCGAAGAAGATTTCAAACGGATCACGCTTTCGTTTTACCGGTATGTTCTGATTGAAGGAGTCGAATTGCTGCGTGATACGTTGTATGGGGAATTTGATGCCTTGAAAATTTTCGGAAGAATATACCTTGCGCATGAAGGCATCAATGCGCAAATTTCAGTTCCCGCATACAACTGGGAAAAATTCACTGAGCTGTTAAACTCATACGAATACTTCAGGAACGTTGATTTGAAAATTGCTGTCGAAGACGATGGCAGATCTTTCTACAAGCTGATTGTCCGTACGCGCAGTAAAATTGTGGCTGACGGATTAGACGATGGTGCTTTTGATGTCACCAATGTCGGAAATCATTTATCAGCAAAGGAATTTAACGAAGCGATGCAGAGTCCCGATACAATTGTGGTAGACATGCGTAATCATTACGAGAGTGAAGTCGGGCATTTCAAAGGTGCCGTTCTTCCGGACTCCGATACGTTCAGGCAGGAGTTGCCCATGGTAGTTGATTTATTAAAAGACAAAAAAGATAAAAAGATCCTGTTGTATTGCACGGGCGGAATCCGCTGTGAGAAAGCAAGCGCTTATCTGAAACATGAAGGTTTTGAAGATGTGAACCAGCTGAACGGTGGAATCATTCATTATGCGCGGCAACTCAGGGCAGAAGGACTGGAATCAAATTTCATAGGGAAAAATTTTGTATTTGATGAACGGATGGGCGAACGGATCACGGACGACATCATAAGTTCCTGTCATCAATGCGGAAAACCATGTGACCACCATGTTAACTGTGCAAATGATGATTGTCATTTGCTTTTTATTCAATGCGAAGAATGTACTTCGAAAATGAAAGGATGCTGCACCCCGGATTGCAAATCCATTTTTGAATTACCGATGGAAGAACAAATCAAACTGCGCAAAGGAAAAATCAAACACGATGCTCATTCTGTTTACAAGAGCAGGCTGAGACCCAATTTGAAAGATATTTTAAACCAGGATAAACAATAGCCTTCATTCAGTATACTCTAACCTTAAAATTAAAAGCCCATGAAAAAAACTTTACACATTCAAAGATTGCTGATAACAATGGCCGTGCTTTTTACGATGCATTCCCAGGCACAGAATAAAATATATACGACTGACGATCAGCATAAATTTCGACAGTTAAAACAGTATGTTGAGTCCCACCCTGTACCAAAAGGACAAACGAGCTGGGCTGTTGAAACACTGAAGAAATATGAAACTGCGTTGAAAGGCGTTGCTTCTTCAGAGAACAATAATCCTGTAAATGCAGCTCAGCGTGTAGCCGGCGGCCCTCCCGTAAATGATGATTGCGCAAATGCAACGTTGCTGGTTGAGCAAACTTCCTGCATCTCCACAACCGGTGACATTGCCGGGGCTACTCAATCTATGCCGGCAGATTCCTGCAATACATACATCAGCGACAGTACGTTTGATGTCTGGTACCGATTCGTTGCAGTGACTGCGAATCCCTACATTACAGTTACAGGTTCTGCTTCATTTGATGCCGTCGTTTTTTTATTTGATGCCTGTGGCGGTTCCATTTTAGGATGTTCAGATGCCACCGTGAATGGTGAACCTGAAACCATTACTTCTTCAGGGCTTACTCCCGGCAACACCTATTATATACGGGTGTATGAATACGGCAGTGCCATGCCTGCTACCACCTCCTTTGATATCTGTGTTTTCAATGCGCCGCCGCCACCTGTTAATGATGAATGTGCAAATGCTATTGTGCTGACTGAAGGAACAACGTGTACTCCTGTTTCCGGTGACCTAGCCTGGGCTACGCAGTCAATGCCTTCTGAAGCATGTGGCATCTATACAAGCGACAGTAGCTATGACGTGTGGTACGAGTTTAATGCGGTTACCGCCAATCCTTTTGTCAGCATTACAGGGTCTGCTTCATTTGATCCTGTCATCTTTTTATTAGATGGTTGTGGTGGTTCTATCTTAGCATGTTCCGATACTTCAGCTTCCGGAGGAACCGAAATATTTGAGGCATCGGGACTTTCAGTCGGAACAACTTACTTCCTGAGGGTTTATGATTATGGGGGTGCATTACCACCAACCACCACATTCGATATATGCGTATACACTGCCCCGGTTGGCATTGCTGATATAAACGGCCGCAGTATTCCTTCTTTGTTCCCGAATCCTGCAAAAGGAATATTTACTGTGAATTTTGGATCTGCTTCACAAAAAACAACGGTTGGAATTTATGATGTATTGGGAAGCATGATGCAGGAACAAGTCGTCCTGAATAACGAGAAAGCAATTGTAGATGCTTCTTCGCTGGCAGCTGGTGTGTATTCTGTCAGGGTTCAAAACGAAACAGGAACGTTCGTTCAAAAAATTATTCTGAATAACTAATCGTTGACTCCCGTTGAAAAGCTTTCCCCGAAACGGGAAAGCTTTTTTATTTGATAGTTAGAAACTGTTTGGATTTCTTTTTACATTTGCGTACCGTTCTTTAACAATACTTATCAAGAAAGGTGGAGGGACCGAGCCCTATGAAACCTTAGCAACCATTTCCCCTTAAACAGGGAAGGAAGGTGCTAAATCCTGTTCGCCGTTGGCGAAAAAGATAAGTCAGAGTGATCTTCTGAAATCCAAACAAAAAAATACGAAATCTCTTCTGGCTTACCGGAAGAGATTTTTTTTTGATACTATGAAATAAAACGGGAACGAGAACAATTGATTCCGTTGCGGGATAAAAATATATGAGTGATATAAAGAAAGAATTAGAAAAAAGAATTTTAGTAATTGACGGTGCGATGGGCACTATGATTCAGCATTACAAGCTGAGTGAAATGGATTATCGCGGTGACTATTTCAGAAACTGGAAAGGCGATCTGAAAGGATGTCACGATTTATTATCCATTACACAACAGAAAATAATCAAAGACATTCATAAGGAATACCTCGCAGCCGGTGCTGATATTATAGAAACGAATACGTTCAATGCGCAAAAAATTTCGCTGGCTGATTACGGGCTGCAGGATTTTGCGTATGAAATAAATTTTGATGCAGCAAAGGTTGCGAAAGAAGCAGTGCGTGAATATTCGGTCGACAGTCAACAGTCGACAGTCAGCCGTTTTGTCGCCGGCGCTCTCGGGCCGACAAACCGAACACTTTCTCTTTCTCCGAATGTCAACGATCCCGGTTTCCGTGCTGTGACTTTTGATGAAGTTGCCGAAGCATATTCTGAACAGGTAAAAGGGTTAATTGATGGAGGGGCTGATTTAATTTTAGTGGAAACAATTTTTGATACGCTGAATGCGAAGGCTGCCTTGTTTGCCATTCAAAGCGTGATGGAAGAAAAAAAGAAATACCTGCCCGTCATGGTTTCCGGAACCATCACCGATGCAAGCGGAAGAACATTAAGCGGTCAAACCGTGGAAGCATTTTTAAATTCCATTTCTCATGTTGATTTATTAAGTGTTGGTTTAAATTGCGCGCTGGGTGCAAAGGAAATGAGGCCATACCTCGAAGAGCTTTCCCAGAAGGCTCCGTTTTATATTTCCTGTTATCCGAATGCCGGTTTGCCAAACCAGTTTGGTGAGTATGATGAAACTCCCGAACACATGAGCCATGACATGCATGATTTTGTTGAGAGCGGATTTGTAAATATTATCGGTGGGTGTTGCGGCACAACGCCCGACCACATCCGTCACATTGCTGAACATGCAAAAAAAGGCAGGCCGCGAAAAATTCCTCACATCGAACCGTATTTGCGGTTGAGCGGCCTTGAGCCTGTTACGCTGAGGCCGGATTCCAATTTTATGAATGTCGGTGAACGCACCAATGTTACGGGTTCAAGAAAGTTTGCCAAACTGATCATTGAAAACAACTATGATGAAGCCCTGACTGTTGCAAAGGACCAGGTTGACGGAGGAGCACAGGCCATTGACATCAACATGGATGAAGGGATGCTGGATTCCGAAAAAGCGATGGTCAATTACCTCAACCTGATTGGTTCGGAGCCTGATATTTCCAGGTTGCCGATCATGATTGATTCTTCCAAGTGGCACGTGATCGAAGCGGGGCTCAAGTGCACGCAGGGAAAATCAATTGTCAATTCCATTTCGCTGAAAGAAGGTGAGGAAAAATTCAAGGAGCAGGCCCGGTTAATAAAAAAATACGGAGCTGCTGTTATCGTCATGGCTTTTGATGAGCAGGGACAGGCCGATACACTTCAGCGCAGGATAGAAATATGCAAACGGGCATACGATATTCTTGTCCACGAAATAAATTTCGCTGCGCAGGACATCATTTTTGATCCGAATATTTTTCCTGTCGCAACGGGAATGGATGAGCACCGGAAAAATGCGCTTGACTATTTTGAAGCGACAAAATGGATCAAGCAAAATCTTCCGCTGGCGAAAGTCAGCGGTGGCGTCAGCAATGTTTCCTTTTCATTCCGTGGAAATGATATAGTGAGAGAGGCCATTCATGCAGCGTTTCTTTATCACGGCATCAAAGCCGGAATGGATATGGGAATTGTCAACCCCAGCCAGTTGCAGGTTTATGATCAGATTCCAAAAGATTTACTGGAGCTGGTTGAAGATGTATTGCTCGACAGGAACGATGATGCAACGGAAAAATTAATTTCCTATGCTGAAACCATCAAGGGCAAAAATAAAAAGCAGGAGCGTGATGAAGAATGGCGAAAAGGGACCGTGGAAGAACGCCTGACGCATTCGCTTGTAAGGGGTCTTGTCGAGCATGTAGAAACAGATGTGGAAGAAGCCCGCCAGAAATTTTCACGTTCGCTTGAAGTAATAGAAGGTCCCCTGATGGCAGGAATGAATGTGGTCGGGGATTTATTTGCCAGCGGGAAAATGTTTTTACCGCAGGTAGTAAAATCAGCACGGGTCATGAAGAAAGCCGTTGCTTACCTGGAACCCTTTCTACAGAAAGAAAAGCTTGCAAGTGACACCAGTAACAATGCAGGAAAAATTTTACTTGCAACCGTAAAGGGAGACGTGCATGATATCGGGAAAAATATTGTCGGAGTTGTGCTTGCCTGCAACAATTATGAGATTATAGACCTTGGCGTGATGGTTCCCTGTGAAAAAATTTTAGCGCGTGCAAAAGAAGAAAAGGTTGACATCATCGGACTGAGCGGTTTGATTACTCCGTCGCTCGATGAAATGGTGCATGTTGCGAAAGAAATGGAACGTGAAGGATTTACCCTTCCATTGTTAATTGGCGGAGCTACGACTTCTAAAGTTCACACAGCGGTGAAGATTGCACCACACTATAAATACGCTGTCGTGCATGTAAATGATGCATCGCGATCCGTTCCTGTTGCGGGAAGCCTGATATCTGAAGAATTGCGTATTGATCTGGTGAAAAATGTAAATGCAGAATACGAAAGGCTCCGTGAGCAAAATAAAAATGCGCAATCCCAAAATAAATTTATCTCGTTAAGAGAAGCGCGCGAAAATAAACTGAAGATAGAATGGTCAGAAAATCACGTTGCCAGGCCGGCTCTTTCCGGGACCAAAATTTTTGACCATTATCCTTTGGATGAAATTGCCGCGTACATTGACTGGACTCCTTTTTTTCACAGCTGGGAAATGAAGGGCAGCTATCCGAAAATATTTGAAGATAAGGAGCGAGGAGCTGAAGCGAAAAAACTTTTTGACGACGCACAAAAAATGCTGAAGCAAATCATCAGGGAAAAATGGCTCATTGCAAAAGCCGTGATTGGAATTTTTCCCGCGCATGCTGAAGAGGATGATATCTGTCTTACCATTTCAAAAGGCGAGGAAGAAAAAACAATCAGGCTGCATACGATCCGGCAGCAAACCAAGAAACCTGCCGGCCAACCAAATATTGCATTGTCAGATTTTATTAAGCCGAAACAGTCGACAGTCGACAGTCAACAGTCGACCGATTTTGTGGGTGCCTTTGCACTCTCAACCGGTTTCGGTGTGGATGAAAAAGTAAAAGAGTTTGAAAAAAATCACGACGATTATTCTGCCATCATGATCAAATCACTGGCCGACAGGTTAGCTGAAGCATTTGCAGAGCTCATGCATGAAAAAGTGCGTAAAGAATTCTGGGGATATGCAAAAGATGAAAATCTTACTCCTGAAGAATTGATCAAAGAAACCTACCAGGGAATTCGTCCTGCTCCCGGTTATCCGGCACAACCTGACCACACCGAAAAAATTACGCTTTGGAAATTGCTGGACGTAGAAAAAAATACGGGTATACAACTCACTGAAAGTTTGGCGATGTACCCGACAGCAGCAGTGAGCGGTTTTTATTTTTCGCATCCGCAATCACAGTATTTTGGCATTGGAAAAATTACGAAAGAGCAGGTTGAAGATTATGCGAAAAGAAAAAATATGAAGCTGGAAGACATCGAAAAGTGGCTGGGTCAAAATCTTGCTTATTGAAGTTCAGCGGCCTCAGATTCGCAGGTTTATGTTTATGAAAATTTCTTAAGCTATCTTAAAAGATTAATTGCGTCTTCAACTGTTGGAACAGGCAGTTTGCATGTCTTATTTTCACAAACATAAATCAATGTTTTGGTTTCATCATAGCGCTGTTCAAGCAAAGACAACTTCGATTTACCATCAATGCTTCCCGCAAGAATTTTATCCGGTAGATAATGCCGATTGAGCTCTTCTCTTTTTTGAAGCGCATCTTTTCCTGCAATCACTATTTCTTTAAATGATGCTGAGACATTCAAATACAGTATTCCCCAATTGCTGTAAGACGAAGCGTATCGTTCCATATCATCCTTTACATTGTTCAGCATTTGTAAAGCAATTTCTGCATACTTCTTTTCATCAAAATAAATTCCCAGCATAAACAATCCTTTTGCCATGGAGGAGTTGGAAGCAGGAATCACGTTGTCATGAATTTCTTTTTTGCGTGCAATCAAGGCTGCATCCTGGTTGGAAGTAAAGAAGAACATACTTGTTTCTCCATCATAAAAATGTTGAATCGCGTAGTCTGCCAGTTTCTTTGCTTCCTCAAGCCAGCTTTCATCAAATGTTGATTGGTATAGGGCAATGAGTGCTTCAATCATAAAAGAATAATCCTCCAGGTAGCCATTGATGGTTGCCTTTCCGTTTTTCAAACTATGGCTAAGTCCTCCATCTTTTCTTTTCACTTTGGCAAGAATGACATCTGCACATTTTTTTGCTGCGTTCAAAAATTGCTCTTCATGGAAAACATCGTATGCGTCACAATATCCTTTTATCATCAATGCATTCCATGATGTAAGCTGCTTATCATCGAGGCCCGGCCGAATCCGTTTCTCTCTTTCCTTCAGTAAACTATTTTTTGATTCGGAAACCAGATTGTTTAATTGCTCAACTGTTAAATTGTTTCTTTCCGCAATTGTTTTTGAATGTTCCTTTCTCAATAAAATATAATTGTCGTGTTCCCAATATCCCTTCTCATTCATGTTGTAGTACTCAGAAAATATTTTCCAGGACGAAACTCCTTTCTCCTTTGGAGAAAGGTTGGGAATGAGGCCTTCCAGCTCTTCCTTTTTCCACACATAATATTTTCCTTCCTCTCCTTCTGAATCAGCATCCAATGCAGAATAAAATGTTCCTTCAACGGAAGTCATTTCGCGGGAAATAAATTCCAGCGTCTCATACACAACTTTTTTATACAATTCATTTTTTGTCAGCTGGTACGCATGTGCATACAGGCTGACAAGCTGAGCATTGTCGTACAACATTTTTTCAAAGTGCGGAACTTTCCAAAGCGAATCGGTTGAGTAACGTGAGAACCCTCCGCCAATGTGATCATAAATTCCACCGTAAGCCATTTTGTTTAATGTGAGTTCAATGTGATTTAAAATGGTTTCATCTTTTGTTTCGTAATGGTAATAGAGAAGAAATTCGTAGTTGTTCGGCAATGGAAATTTCGGAGCACGATCCGGGCCGCCTTCAATTGTGTCAAATTGTTTTTTCCATTCACCGACAACTTTTTTTAAGTATGCCGTTTCGGTTTTGTTTTTTGAAACATTCAGCTTCACCGTTTCCATCCGGTGAATTCCTTTTGTTAATTCATCTGCATATTGTTCTGCCTTCTCTTTATTCAACCGGTAAAATTCGTCCAGCTTAACGAGCACATCATTCCATTGTGCATTCGGGAAATATGTTCCTCCATAAATTGGTCTCCCGTCAGGCAAACAAAAACAATTGAGCGGCCAGCCTCCGCCGCCCGTCATAAGCTGAACAGCGGCCATGTAAACCTGGTCAACATCCGGCCGTTCTTCCCTGTCCACTTTGATGCAGACGAAATGATCGTTCATAATTTTGGCAGTGGTGTCGTTTTCGAAGCTCTCATGTTCCATGACATGACACCAATGGCAGGAAGAGTAACCTATGCTAACCAAAACCAGTTTGTTCTCCTTTTTCGCCTTTGTCCAGGCTTCATCGTTCCAGGGATACCAGCTCACGGGATTTTGAGCATGCTGGAGCAGGTACGGACTGCTTTCATAAATCAATTGATTTGAGACCGGGCTGTTAATTGTCATTTACCTGATTTTGTGAGGGTTAAAACTTAAAAAATCCAATAAAATACCATTGATGAGAAGCATTTTTACCATCTTTTCATTCCTGTAAAGATAGATAACCAAACGTTTGCAGATTTCAGGAATTTGGTTACATTTGCATCCCTAATTTTAAGAAAGCATAGAAATCTTTAATAATAGAAACAATGTACGCAATTGTAAACATAGCCGGGCAGCAGTTTAAGGTGGAAAAGGACCAGGAAATTATTGTGCATCGCCTCGCTGTTGAGGAGGGTAAAAAAGTCGAGTTCAAAGACGTGGTTTTATCAGAAAACGATGGCAAAATCAAGGTAGGAACTCCACTTCTGAAGGGAGCGAGCATATCAGCAAAAGTGCTTTCACATCTTCGCGGCGATAAAGTAATTGTCTTCAAAAAGAAAAGAAGAAAAGGATACCAGAAACAGAATGGTCACAGACAGGACCTGACAAGAATTCAAATAGAATCAATAACGATATAATTGCGGATTTAGGATTTTAGATTTCGGATTAATTCCCAATTTAAAATCCGCAATCCGAAAAACAATAAAGAGTTTAACAGAATAATTTCAGAATAAGATGGCACATAAAAAAGGAGTCGGTAGTTCCAAGAACGGTCGTGAGTCGCACAGTAAAAGACTTGGAATAAAAATTTATGGCGGACAAAAAGTAGCTGCAGGCAATATCATCGTTCGCCAGCGCGGAACAAAACATTATCCCGGCGACAATGTCGGTATCGGGAAAGACCATACACTTTTTGCTTTGATTGACGGAACTGTTGTGTTCAGGAAAAAAGCAAACGAAAAAAGTTTTGTGTACGTAAGCCCTGTTGCTGAAGCGTAAGCATTCAAAACATTTTCTAAAAGAAAAATCCTTCTCTTAAAAAAGGGAAGGATTTTTTTATTTTTAGTTGTCATGCTGTCCGCCTAAGGCGGATCAGCATCACTTTATTCAGAAAAGATGCTCCGTCTCATTCTGAGAACTTCCGTCCCGCTTTCCCCCGCCAAAGGCGGGTCCAATCGGGTTTAGTTATTAACGGTGCTGCCGTTAACTTTTTAGCATCATGCCTTTTTCCAAAACCTTTTAATGAGTGTAAGCACCGACACAACAGCCCACGCACCTTCAAGCACAATAAAAGGAACATAGTGAATCATCACCGAAGCAAGACAGGCGAATGTTGCACCAATACTATTCATCCATATAAAAATTTTGTTGCCGGTTTCCAGAACTTTTAAAATGGTAAGGAGATAAGCCAGCAAAAGCAATCCTACTCCGAAAGATCCTACACAATCAGAAAGATTCATAAATCTTTTTTTTATTTAAACCGAATGAAAACAATATACTGATCCCCGTCTCCAAATGCCTGATTCCTATCCTTTCCGTCTTTCCATTTCTCCTGCAATCCATTTTGCATTGTAATCATCCAGGGCATTCAGCTCACGCATTACGTTTTGATAATCCCGGCTGCTTTTGTTCTGGCTCAACTTGAAACGTGCCTCCACCCTATCCATCGTCATTTCAAAACCAACAACGCCTTTCATTAAGCCATCCACATAATCTGCGGGAAGAGCATCCAGCTTCTGCGGTTTTTCTGAAATCACTTCATACGTATCCATCAATTTGCGGAGGGAATTTTTTAAGTCACCGGCATTTGCAATTTTCAGCTTGCCATACACATGAATGGCAATGTAATTCCAGGTCGGAACACTCATCTCATTGTACCAGGACGAAGAGATGTAATGATGCGGAGCCATAAAAATTGCAAGTGCCTCTTCATTGGAATCAAACGTTTTCCATTGCGGATTCGCTTTTGCAACATGCCCGCGCAACACATTTTCTCCTGCTTCATTTTTATCCAGTTCGATCGGTATATGGGTAGCCAGCGGCGAACCATCTTTTGTTGTGATGAGGACCCCGAAGCTGTTTTCACGAATGACTTTTGAAATTTCCTTCCAGTCTTTTTCCAGGTTATAATGAGGCACATACATGTCAGCAATATTTTTGGTGAATTTAAATGATCCATTGCAATTAGCCGCAGATTCGCAGATGAAGAAAGATTTAATCACTAAATATCTGTGAATCTGCAGCAACCTTTATAGATTTGCACCGATTTGTCAGCGTATGAGAAGCAGAACTATTTGCACATTCATTTTATTAAAAACAGTTCTATGCATTTGTGTTGCAAATGCTCAATCATTAACCCAAACTGTGAGGGGAACTGTAACAGATAAACTGAGCCGTGAAACATTGATCGGAGCGTTTGTCACGTTGGTGGATACCTCTGACACAAAAAAAACAATCTGCGATGAAGCCGGGAATTTCCGGATTGAAAAAGTTCCGCTCGGACGAAAAGTTCTTTTTTTCAAAATGGTTGGCTACAAGGAGCTCTATGTTCCGGTGGTCGTCACATCGGGTAAAGAAGTCATTGTGAATGCTGAGATGGAACAATCCGTCATCGAAGGAAAAGAAGTAACCATTGTAGCTGAGCGGAGAAAAGACAAAGCGAACAATGACATGACTACGGTCAGCGCCCGTTCTTTTACGGTGGAAGAAACTTCACGCTTTGCCGGAAGCCTACTGGATCCTTCGCGTATGGCCATGAATTATGCCGGCGTGAGTGGAGCCAATGATGCGCGTAACGACATTATTATCCGCGGAAATTCTCCGCTCGGTTTGTTGTGGCGGCTGAATGGCATTGATATCCCGAATCCAAATCATTTCGGTTCGCTCGGTGTGACAGGCGGGCCAATCAGCATCCTCAACAACAATTCGCTGGATAAATCTGATTTTCTCACAGGCGCATTCCCGGCGGAATACGGCAATGCCATTGCCGGCGCCTTTGATCTCCAGATGCGCAGCGGGAACAATGAGAAGCAGGAATTCCTCGGGCAAATTGGTTTCAACGGATTTGAAATCGGAGCAGAGGGTCCAGTCAACAGGAAAAAAAATTCTTCGTACATCGTCAACTACAGGTATTCCACGCTGGGAGTTTTTGATGCACTTGGAATCGATGTAGGCACTGGAGGTTCCGTTCCGCAATACCAGGACATTTCCTTTAAGGTAGATCTGCCCCTCGCGAAAGCAGGAAAAATTTCCGTATTTGGAATCGGGGGAATGAGTTATGTTGAAGTGCTTGACAAGGACCGCGACACGACCCAGGATAATCTTTACAACAGCATTAAGTGGAGACAAAACGGATATTTCGGAACGAATATGGGTGTAGTTGGCATTTCACATCTTTACTTTTTCAATACCAATACATATTCAAAAATCAACCTTGCTGTTTCAACGGCCGGACAGGATTATAAGATTGATTCGATCGGCGCCGGTGACTACATACCGGCTCCGTGGTACCGAAGCAATTCAAACCAGCAGAAATACACGGCCAGCTATCTTCTCAGCAAAAAATTTTCCTCCAAAAATTACCTGAAGATCGGAGCGCAGATTGAGCATCTCGTATTCAATTATCATGACAGCATCCTGGGTGGATACCATATTTTCCGCATCATGGACAATACGGAAGGAAGCAGCGAGCTTTACCAGTCATATGTAGAATGGCAACATAAGTTCAATGATCACCTGATGATTAATGCAGGAATACATGATCAGTTTTTTGCATTGAATTTCACGAATGAAATCGAGCCGCGTCTTGGACTCAAATGGGAGCTGAAGGAAGGAGAGTCCGTAAGCTTCGGAACGGGTATCCACAGCCAGCTTCAGCCGATGTTTACTTATTTCCAGGAAACAAAATTGCCTGGTGGAAGCCACGTGAAGACCAATAAAGATCTCGACATGACGAAAAGTAATCATTACGTTCTCGCTTATGATAAGCTTTTCTCCCAAAACATTCGCCTGAAAATAGAAACGTATTACCAGCGTATCTATGATGTGCCGGTGGAAACCCGGCCCACCTATTTTTCGCTGCTAAATGAAGGAGCCGACTTTGGAGTGAGCAGTGTTGACAGTCTTGTAAATAAAGGAACAGGAAAAAATTACGGGGCTGAAATCACGTTGGAAAAATTTTACAGCAAAGGATATTATTTTTTGCTTACGGGTTCTTTCTTTGAATCAAAATACAAAGGCAGTGATGGCGTTGAACGGAACACTGCATTCAACGGCAACTACACGGTAAATGCCCTGGCAGGAAAAGAATGGACGATTAAGAAAAAAAATGTCTTTGCTTTTAATTTCCGCACGGTGGCAGCCGGGGGGAAGCGGTATGTTCCCATTGATTTCATTGCTTCGCAAGCTGCCGGGGAAACGAAATACGATGAGGTCCATGCCTATCAAAACAGGCAAAAGGGTTACTTCCGTGCTGACATAAAAATCTCTTACCGCATTAACAAAAAACATGTGACACATGAAATTGCTTTGGATGTAGATAATATTCTGAATACAAAAAACATCTGGCAACAATATTACGATTCAAAATCAAATTCGATCCGGACAGAGTACCAGATCGGTTTATTTCCTGTGCCTTTATACCGCATAACATTCTGATGTAAAAACAAAAAACTATGGAGCCACAAATTCCCGCCTACATTTCAATTTCTTTTGTGATCCTGGCATTTGTACTTATGATCCTGGTTGTATTGGGTTACCGTGCGCTGCTGAAAAAAAACGGAACAGAAGAACGAATGCGAAAACAAAAGGTCAGACGATTGACGATCCCTTTTTTATTCTGGCTTCTCTTTCTTATTAAAATTTCTGAAATGAATTTCTTTCACAACTGGACTGCTTTGCCGCCGAGGCTGATGATTGCTTTTTTACCTCCATTACTTTTTGTCATTGCCCTTCTTAACTCAAAAAAATTCAGGAATCTTGTTCAACAGATTCCGCAACACTGGCTGATCTTTATACAATCCTTCCGCATTATTATGGAATTGATCCTGCTGATGCTTTTCCTGGAAAACATCATTCCTCAGCAGATGACTTTTGAAGGAAGAAATTTTGATATCCTTGTTGGTCTCTCTGCGCTCATTGTCGGTTACCTGGCTTACAGAAAAAAAATATCGAACAATTTTATCATCACCTGGAATATTTTCGGGTTGATTTTACTTGCAAACATTGTGGTGGTTGCAGTTTTATCAACGCCTCTCCCATTCCGGGTTTTCACGAATGATCCTGCAAATACAGCCATCGCTTATTTTCCGTTTGTGTGGCTGCCCGGATTTGTTGTTCCGGTAGCGTACACCATGCATTTCATTTCAATTAAAAAGTGCCTGATTGAAAATAAGGAAAAGCTGCATCAAACATCCAATGCTGATTTTCAATAGATTTATCTTCATACTCCATGAGCAAACAAACTAACTTTCGTATTCTCTGCTGGAACGTAAACGGTATCCGTGCCATCTGGAAAAAAGGTTTCCCGGAATGGTTTTCAAAGGAAATGCCTGATATTCTTTGTATCCAGGAAACCAAGGCGCAGCCGGACCAGCTCGATGACGACGTAAAAAATTTTAAGGATTATAAAAGCTATTTTTTCTCTGCGGAAAAAAAAGGATACTCCGGTGTTGCTATTTATACAAAACATGAACCGCTTCGCGTAGCAGCCGGTTTCAATAACCCAGTCTTTGATAGTGAAGGACGTGTCATTGAAATGGAGTTTGAAAAATTCATTCTCTTCAATATTTATTTCCCGAATGGCGGCAGAGGTCCTGAGCGTGTAAAATACAAGCTTGATTTTTATGATTCCCTTTTCAAACGCACCCAGGAACTACGTTCAGCAAAAAAAAATATCATCATTTGCGGGGACTACAACACAGCGCACAAGGAAATTGATCTTGCCCGTCCGAAAGAAAATGTAAGAACATCCGGGTTTCTACCCGAAGAGCGTGCTTGGATTGATAAGATTGTGGAGATGGAATACATTGACATCTTCCGAGAGTATAATAAAGAACCAAATCAATATACCTATTGGGACCAGATTACGCGTGCACGGGAACGCAATGTAGGGTGGCGGATAGATTATTATTTCATTTCAAAAGAAGCACGCAGCCTTATTGTCAATGCAACCATTCATGCGGATGTGCAGGGAAGCGATCATTGCCCGATCGGGCTGGAATTAAAGTTACAGTAGGCAGTTGGCAGTGAGCATTAAACAACCGCTTCATTCAAAAAATCCAGGAACGGCTGCATTGTCTTTGCAGCTTTGGTGATTTCTTTTAGAAAATTTTTAGACTGTATTTCCTTTTCATTGTACTCATGCCATACAATAAAGCTTGTAAGCTTGAGCAGTTCTATGTCCGGATGATCCTTATCGTATCCTTTCGGTGGGCGGGAAAGCCTGTATTCATCACTTTGATCGAGTTCCCCGAATTGTTTTTTAAAATCTTTCCCGGAAAGAATCTTGTGAAGTTTTTTCCCATTGTAATCTATTTCCTGTCTTATTTTTTTCAGGTGATCGGCGGGCGGCATCCAGCGGCCTCCGGCAAAGAAAGATTTTCCGGGCTCGATATGAATATAAAAGCCTGCTTCTTCCGCTTTACGTCCACCTGGACTGATGGCGCAACCCATGTTTGTTTTGTAAGGTGTTTTGTTTTTTGAAAAACGAATATCCCGGTAAATCCGGAAAACACAATCTTTGGCTTTGAGACCTGCAAGCCTTTTATCAAACGATGAAAATGATTTGATCAATTCCGTTGCCATCTCATCAATATTCTGTTTGGCCGCAAGGTATTTATCCTTGTTCTTATCAAACCAGTCTTTGTTATTGTTTTTTTGAAGCGCTTTTAAAAAGTCAAGTGTGGATTTCTGTATCATTTTAAAATTTCTATTTTCCTCTTAATGTTTGAACATACACTGTTACTGCATTTATTTCTTCGTCTGTCAACGTATTGCTGAATGCCGGCATTTTTCCTTTACTTCCTTCCCTGATCATGACCGGGATCAATGACGGGTTAAGTGCAGATGCCGAAAGATCTGTTGCACCCCGGTACATTTTTTTTCCATCTGTTCCGTGGCACATTGTACAGTTTGCAGCAAATATTTTAAAGCCCGGAAACTCATCACCTGTAGATACAACATCGGCAGGTATAAAGGGTTTGCTCTTCGCCATTTCAGCCAGGCCATAGGCACCAACAATCAGCAGGAAAGAAATCAACGCCAGGGCCTTGTTCATTTTTTTGAAGCCGATGACTGCAACCGGGATGGAAATAAAAATCAGGACCAGCTTTATAATGTGGAGCATTTTAATTGCTCCCAACATAACAAAGAGCCAGACTCCTGTTACCAGGAAGAGTGCACTGACAATCATTTCGGGCACACGCATGGTCTTTGTAAATTTTTGTAATGCCTGTTGATTCGCAAAAAGTAAAATTGTTTTAATAAAATAAATCAGGAGAAAAAGATTTACAACAATAAGATGTATGGTAGCAAGCAGTGTTGAATTCATAGACGCATTTTTGGAAAGTCAAAGTAAAGAATTATTTTTTTGCAGTAACCTTGAAATTTTCGTCTAATTATAAGTCTCCCGATGCGAGTTGTTAAAAAAGTTTAAGTTTTGTTTAACTTTTTAATTCCCTCGCATTCTGTGCCTTTGACAAAAGTTTATTTACATTCGTCACGCTTAACAGTTATGAGAAGTTAGTGTGGACTTCATAGATTTTTTGTCTCAGTTGCACTACGAACCCTGAACTAACTACTCCGGACTTAATAAAATAATCGTATGAAGAAATATTTACCCTTGCTGATTTGTGCAGGCATTTTTATCAGCGGAAAAAGCAGTTCGCAATCGACATTTCCTGTAAACGGGACAACCGATCCGAAACATACTTCATTTGCATTCATCAATGCGAAAATTTTTGTTGATTACAGAACAAGCATTGATTCGGCAACATTGATTGTCCGTGACGGAATTGTCACGGATGCAGGGAAAGGAATTAAAATTCCTGCCGATGCCGTACTCTATGACCTGAAAGGAAAATACATTTACCCGTCCTTCATTGATATCTTTTCAGATTATGGATTGCCCGAAGTCAAAAAATCAAAACCTGAAGAGGGCCCGCAACTCAACTCTTCCATCAGAGGTGCATACAACTGGAACCAGGCGATTCATTCTGAATACGATGCTTACAAGAATTTTTCTGCTGATTCTAAAAAAGCAGAGGACCTGCGCAAGCTTGGATTCGGTTCTGTGAATTCCATATTCAGAGATGGTATTTCACGCGGAACATCGGTCTTTGCAACACTTGCAGAAGGACGCGAAAACGACATGATGGTGAAAGACCGTGCAGCGGCAAATTATTCTTTTGACAAAGGCTCTTCCACACAGGATTACCCGGAATCACTGATGGGATCCATTGCTCTGCTTCGTCAAAGCTACATCGATGCTCAATGGTATATGGATGGTGGATACAAAAAGGAATACAACATTTCGCTGGATGCCTGGAATAAAACACAAAGCCTTCCGCAGATTTTTGAAGCAGGTGACAAGCAGAACGAAATGCGCGCCGACAAAATCGGGGATGAGTTTAACGTACAATACATTATCAAAGGCAGCGGAGATGAATACCAACGCATCCATGAAATAAAAGCTATGAATGATGCATTGATTGTTCCGTTGAATTTCCCGGATGCCTATGATGTAAGCGATCCATATGATGCGTTGAACATTTCCCTGTATTATATGAAGCATTGGGAGCTGGCTCCGACGAATCCTTCCGCTCTTGAAAAAGCACAGGTCGAATTCGCGCTGACAACTGCCGATCTGAAGGAAAAAAATAATTTCTGGAAAAATTTACGCAAGGCCATTGAATACGGATTGACCGAGCAGGCTGCCTTGAAAGCGCTTACTCAAACACCGGCTGATCTTCTCCATGTTTCTGACCAGGTCGGCAGCTTAAAAAAAGGAATGCTTGCAAACTTTATTGTTACTTCAAAAAATATCTTTGAAAAGGATGTAATCATTTACGATAACTGGGTGAAGGGTTCACGTTATAAAATCAACGATTACGATTTGAAAGACATTCGTGGAACCTACTCTCTGATGATCGGCACCATGCCACCGATGAAATTAAAAGTTGGAGGAGAACTTTCTTCCCCGGAGATGAAATTGACAGAAGACAGTGCAGTTGCCAACGTAAGTTATACACGCCAGGGAAGCCTTATCAACCTGCAATATGAATTGAAGAAAAAAGATCCGAAAGGAATTTATCGTCTCGGTGGTTATGTGAATGAAGATAAACCTACCGATTGGAAAGGCAATGCACAGCTTCCAACCGGGGAATGGGTGAAATGGTATGTAAAACTTGATTCCGCTTTTGTTACCACTACCAAAAAAGATTCTACAAAAAAAGATTCGTTAAATCTCGGCACGCTTTCATATCCGAACATGGCGTACGGGTGGAAGGAACTACCAAAAGCAAAAACCGTTTTAATAAAAAATGCGACGGTATGGACGAATGAAGCCGATGGCATTTTACAAAACACCGATGTATTGATTGCAGACGGGAAAGTAAAACAGGTCGGAAAAAATCTTTCAGCTGCCGGTGCTGATGTTGTGGACGGAACAGGAAAACACCTCACTTCAGGAATTATTGATGAACATTCTCACATTGCTGTCAGTGACGGTGTGAATGAGGGGACAGAGTCTGCATCTGCCGAAGTGCGGATTGCAGACGTGATCGACTGCGAAGATATCCAGGTTTACAGGCAGCTTGCCGGAGGTGTTACAACTTCTCACATCCTGCACGGAAGTGCCAATGCAATCGGCGGGCAGACCCAGCTCATTAAAGAGCGCTGGGGAAGAGCAGCAGAAGAAATGAAATTTCAGAATGCTCCCGGCTTTATCAAGTTTGCACTTGGTGAAAATGTAAAGCAATCGAATTGGGGCGACAAGCAAACCGTTCGCTTCCCGCAAACACGCATGGGTGTGGAACAGGTATACAAGGATTTCTTTACACGTGCAAAAGAGTATGAGTCCGAATCGAAAAGGTACGCTTCATTGGATGCAAAGACAAAATCCTCAGCAATACCTGTGAGAAAAAACCTGAAGCTTGATGCTTTGGTTGAAATTTTAAACGCCAAACGTTTTATTACCTGTCACAGTTATGAGCAGGGAGAAATTAACATGCTGATGCATGTTGCTGATTCATTCCACTTCAAAGTAAATACGTTTACACACATCCTTGAAGGGTATAAGGTTGCTGATAAAATGAAAGCCCATGGTGTTCGCGGCGTTTCTTCTTTTGCTGACTGGTGGGCCTATAAGTTTGAAGTGTACGAGGCGATTCCATACAACGGAGCCATCATGCACGATATGGGATTAAATGTATCATTCAATTCTGACGACCCGGAAATGGCGAGGCGCCTGAACCAGGAAGCTGCAAAAGCAGTGAAGTACGGGGGAGTGAGCGAAGAAGAAGCCTGGAAGTTTGTAACGCTGAATCCTGCAAAGATGCTGCACGTTGACGACCGTGTCGGTTCTGTAAAAGCAGGAAAAGACGCCGACCTCGTTTTGTGGAATGATAACCCGTTGAGCATTTATGCAAAACCGCTGCAGACGTATGTTGACGGAATCAGGTATTTTGATATTGAAACAGACAAGCAGCTTCGTCTTGACATTCGCAAAGAACGGGCACGGCTCATTCAAAAAATGATTGATTCAAAAAACAAAGGTGAAGGAACCCAGAAGCCTGCTATGAAAGCGCAGGTGATTCATCATTGTGATGAAGATGAAATACTATTGATGAAGTAAATTTATACGGGTGAATTGTTAAATGGCTGAAAAACCTGCAGCCAAATAACAATTTAACCATTCAACCATTTAGCAATATCTATAGCTATGAAAAAACATATCTGCCTCCTGCTACTCCTTACTGCCACGAATTTAATATTCGCCCAGAACCCGGTTCCTGCAAAACCTCAAAGCGAACCGGTACTCATTAAAAATGCAACTGCACATTTGGGAAACGGACAGGTGATCAATAATTCCGTCATTGGTTTTGAAAACGGAAAGCTGACGCTCGTTGCCGATGCAACCACGATCAAATTTGATCTTACGAAATATAAAAAAGTAATTGACGCTACAGGCAAACATATTTACCCGGGATTTATTGAATGCAATTCTAATCTTGGTCTTACTGAAATTGATGCAGTACGCTCCACTCGGGACAATTATGAAGTGGGAGACATGAATTCAAACGTGCGAAGCATCATCGCTTACAATACGGATTCAAAAATTATCCCTACAGTACGCTCCAATGGTTTGCTGCTTGCACAGGTAGTTCCTTCCGGCGGGACTATTTCAGGAGAATCTTCTGTCGTGGAACTGGATGCCTGGAACTGGGAGGATGCTGCTTATAAAACGGATGAAGGGATTCACATTAACTGGCCCAGGATGTACATATACAAATCCGATAAACCGGATGAAGAAGCGAAGCAGCGTGACAACATGAACAAATCGCTCAACAGTATTGATGAGCTTTTCCGGGAAGCAAAAGCATATTCGCTTTCCGCACCTTCAGAAAAAAACCTGCGCTTTGAATCCATGAAATCGTTGTTTGACGGCAGTAAAAAATTATATGTGCATTGTGATTACGTAAAGGCCATCGTTGCGGCCAACAGCTTCTGCAAAAAATATGGAATCAAAATGGTACTCGTTGGAGGAGATGATGCATGGATGGTTGCTGATATGCTGAAAGAAAATAATGTTGCAGTTATTCTCGGAAGAATACATTCGCTTCCTCCCCGTGAAGATGACGACGTGGATTTACCATACAAGCTTCCGTATTTATTGAAGCAGGCCGGCGTTGACTATGCAATCAGCATTGATGGTTCATGGAATACACGCAACCTCGGGTTTATGTGCGGAACCAGCGCAGGATATGGCTTAACAAAAGAGGAAGCATTGATGAGCATCACTTCGGCCCCGGCAAAAATTCTCGGCATTGATAAAACAGTCGGAACATTGGAAGCAGGAAAGGATGCTACACTTTTTATTTCAACCGGTGATGCATTGGATATGAAAACACAAAATGTGGAAACTGCTTTCATCCGGGGAAAAGAAATTAACCTCGATAATGTTCAAAAGCAGCTCTACCATAAGTACAAGGACAAGTATGGCCTGAAATAATCCGGGAGCCGTTCTTCGCTGTCAATCAATAAACCTGATCTTATCACTCACTCAACCATGAAAAAGCAAATTTATTTCCTGCTGATCCTCCTGGCTGCAAGTCTTCTTTTTTCCTTTACTCCCGGGCAACAGCCAAACAAAACAACATCTAAAGATCCCGCTGCTTTCGATTACCTGGCGGATCGGTTTGCTGACATCCAGGTTCTCCGGTATGAAGTGACCGGTTTTGAAAAGTTACCATTGAAGCAAAAAGAGCTGGCCTACTATTTATATAAAGCCGGCTTGTGCGGACGCGATATTTTTTATGACCAGAAGTACAAACACAACCTGAGAATCCGCAAGACTCTTGAAGGCATACTCGAAACATACAAGGGAGATAAAAGCAGTGACGATTATCACAAGTTTGAAAATTATTGCCGCCGTTTCTTTTTTTCCAACGGCAACCATCATCACTACGCTGCCGACAAATTTATTCCTGAATGTTCCTACGACTATTTTGCCCGGTTGGTGAAAAACAGCAATCAAAGCACGCTGCCGCTTGAAGGAAAATCAACTGATGATTTCCTGAAGATGATGCAACCCATTCTCTATGATCCAAACGTGGATAAGAAGGAGGTTGACCTGAGCGCAGGTGTAGACCATGTAAAAGCTTCCTGCAATAATTTTTATGAAAATGTAACTGAAAAAGAAGTGGAGAAATTTTATGCCGACATGAAAGACGCAAACCCTGCTGATCGTTCACAACTCGGATTCAACTCCAAACTGGTAAAGGAAAACGGGAAGATCGTTGAGAAGCGTTGGATGATTGGCGGCATGTATTCTCCTGCCATCGAAAAAATTGTCTACTGGCTGGAAAAGGCTTCTGCTGTTGCGGAGAACGCCAGGCAAAAATCTGCGATTGATAAGCTCATCGGGTTTTACCGGACAGGTGATCCAAAAGATTTCGATGATTATTGTGTTGCCTGGGTGAAAGACACTGCTTCGCGTATTGATGCAGTGAATGGTTTTATTGAAGTGTATGCCGATGCATTGCAAAAAAAAGCCGGCTTTGAAAGCGTCGTTTCAATGAAAGACATGGAGGCAACCAAGCGCATAGCAGCCATTGCAAGCCAGGCGCAATGGTTTGAAGATCATTCCACCATTATGAATGAGCATAAGAAGAAAGAGGTAACGGGAATCACGGCAAAAGTCATTACTGTAATCGGTGAAGTTGGTGATGCTGCACCGGCAACACCGATTGGCATCAACCTGCCTAACAACGAATGGATCCGCCAGGATTCCGGTTCAAAATCCGTTTCACTTGGAAACATCGTTGCAGCATACAATTTTGCCAACTCGAGAAGCCCTCTCATTGATGAATTCGGATCCGGCAAAGAAGTGATTGAGCGTGTAAAAAAATACGGCGCACTGGCTTCAGATCTTCATGTTGATATGCATGAAGTAATTGGCCACGCTTCGGGAAAAATAAATGACGGCATAGCTCCTACCGATGTCACACTGAAAACCTATGCAGGCACACTGGAAGAAGGCCGTGCTGATCTTGTCGCATTGTATTATATAATGGATCCAAAGCTTGTTGAAATCGGCGTCATGCCATCGCTGGAAGTTGGAAAAGCAGGTTATGACAAATACATCATGAACGGATTGATGACTCAGCTCAACCGGATCAAACCTGGCGATAACCTGGAAGAAGCACACATGCGTAACCGGCAGATGAATTCAGCATGGGTCCTGGAAAAAGGAAAAACGGATAAGTCAATTGAAAAAGTTGTCCGCAACGGAAAAACGTACATCGTCATTAACGACTACGCGAAAGTCCGGCAACATTTCGGCGAGCTTCTCCGCGAAATCCAGCGCATCAAATCAGAGGGAGATTCTCTCGCCGGCAAAAACCTCGTGGAAACTTTCGGTGTAAAAGTAGACCCTGAATTGCACAAGGAAGTGCTTCAGCGTTACGCAAAAATAAATGTAGCGCCTTACTACGGATTCATCCAGCCAAAACTCATTCCTGAAATGAAAGGTGATAAGATTACCAACGTGCGGATTGAATATCCAACGGATTTTATCAAGCAACATGTAGAGTACGGAAAGGAATACGGATTTTTACCCATCAGCAATTGAACTCAGCTTTGACCGTAGATCAACTGCATCAGGGTTACATCAAGGAACTTTCCAAACTTAAATCCCACTTCCTTCATCACACCGATGTGACGGTAGCCCAGCTTTTCGTGCAGGTGAATGCTGATATCATTTCCCTCGGAGATGCGTGAGAGAACCGTGTGATTGTTTGCCCTTCTCCCCTCTTCAGTTATTTTTTCGAGTAACTGTGAGCCGATGCCACGACCGCGAAAATCCCGATGCACGTAAACAGAAACTTCCACTGTTGTATCGTATGCACAACGATCGCTCCATGGGCTCATCGATGACCATCCTATCACTTTATCATTTTCCTCAACCACCAGAACAGGATGGTTTTTTTTATGCCTGCGAAACCATTCCACCTGGTTTTGTAATGAACGCGGTTCGGTATCAAAAGTGGCTGTGGTGTTTTGAACGGCCTCATTATAAATTTCCAAAATGGCCTGTTGGTCTTCATTTGTAGCGGCGCGGATCTTCATCACTGGTTTTTTTTTAAAATGCAAAACGGACCGTAAGCGCTCCGTCCCAATATCCCGGAAAAGCTTCTACAAGATCAAAAGCAGGTTTAATATCCAGGCCGATGGTGACCGGTGCTTTTTGAAATTTATATTCCATTCCCAGGATTAAGTCAATTCCCAGGACAGCGGACGATGACCGGTCAGCATAGTAATACCTGTTACCATGCTTTGTGTAATAGAAATAATCGCCCCCGTTATAAAAACCTATGTGAGCCCCGATTCCATAAAACCAATACAAACCCTCCGCTCCATTAACCGGCTGTTGCCTTTCATACAATCCCGTAACCAGAAAACTATGGTGCCCGAAACTCAGAATTCCTTCGAGCGCTGAGTTGATGTTGAGAAAATGTTTCACCGAGATCCCTTGTGTTACCCCTCCGAATCGCACACCAATGCCGGTCTCGTATTCTTCGGCGTAAGACATTGAAGTTAATACTAAAAAGAGAAGGCCTGCGCAGAAAATGATTTTCCTTTTACGACTCATTAATTTACGCTTGGTGAACATCTGAAATTATCCTAATGAATTGAATACTATATTTGCGTCTTAACCATTGACCAAAAGTAATTGTTTTTCATTCAAAAATTTATTCCATGAAAAAAACCAACCTGCTCTTTATCGTTCTGATCTGTTCAGCTGTATCATGCAAACAAAAACAAAAGCAAAAAAAAATTACTCCCGAAGAAGTGACGGAAGAATCCAAACGGGTGAATGCATTTTTTGATAATTCATACGATGAAGCTGTGACCAGGGATCCCGAGCGGCAGACTACACTTGGCATAAAAAAAGATTACAGCAAATGGACCGATCGTTCGGATGAATTCGCGCGCAAAGAAAATGAAATCACAAAAAGCGAACTGGATTTTCTCCATAAGAATTTTGATTACGATAAAATGGATGAGCAGACCAAGCTCAGCTACCGGTATTTTGAATACAGCTCACAGCAATCGCTCGATGATTTTAAATGGCGCTTTCACAACTATCCTGTCAACCAGATGGATGGTATCCAGTCCACGCTGCCGGCGTTTCTTATCAATATGCATCGTGTGGATACGGTGACGGATGCGGAAGCCTACATCGGGCGGCTCAATGCTGTCGGAAGGGTCTTCGACCAGGTGATTGACGGATTAAAGGTGCGTGACAGCATGAAAATCATACCGCCAAAGTTTGTTTTTCCAATGGTAAAAAACGATTGCAAAAATGTAATTACCGGTCAGCCGTTCGATGGCTCTTCTGTAAAGAGCCCGCTGTTTGATGATTTTATTACCAAGGTAAATGCGTTAAAAAATATTGATGCAAATACCAAATCCAAACTGATCAGGGATGCCCAGGATGCATTGATAAAAACCGTGAAGCCGGCTTATGAAAAGCTCCTGGCCTATCTTAACGAAGAAGAAAAGAATGCAACAGAAGATGACGGTGCATGGAAATTTCCTGACGGAGATAAGTTTTATTCAAATGCATTGAAGGTGACCACTACCACCGACATGACACCGGATGAAATATTTGAAAGAGGACAGCAGGAAGTTGACCGGATCCATGAAGAGATGAAGGCAATCATGAAAAAAGTGAACTGGAAAAATAACAACATGTTTTCTTTTTTTGAGTTCATGCGGAATGACAAGCAGTTTTATTTTCCGAATACACCCGAAGGAAAGAAGGCATACAAGGACAAGGCAACTGCTATCATTGACAACATGAGAAGCAAGCTTGATCTTCTTTTCCTGACAAAACCAAAAGCAAACATCATTGTGAAAGCAGTTGAACCTTTCCGTGAAAAATCTGCCGGCGGCGCATTCTATGAAGATCCTTCTGAAGACGGCAAACGTCCTGGTACCTATTACATCAATCTTTATAATATGGATGATCAGCCGATTTACCAGATGGAATCGCTTGCTTACCATGAAGGGATACCGGGGCATCATATGCAGATTGCGATTGCACAGGAGCTTCAGAATATTCCAAAGTTCCGTAAGCATGGCGGAAATGTAGCCTATGTAGAAGGATGGGCGTTGTATTCAGAATTCATCCCGAAAGAATTTGGCTTCTATGAGGATCCATATTCTGATTTCGGCCGTCTTGCCAATGAAGTATTTCGTGCGGCACGTCTCGTAGTAGACGTCGGTATCCATCATAAAAAATGGTCGAGACAAAAAGCGCTTGATTATTTCCTGAAGAACACTCCGAACCCGGAAGGTGACAGCCGCAAAGAAATTGACCGGTATACGGTATGGCCATCCCAGGCAACAGGATACAAAATCGGCATGTTAAAAATTCTTGAGCTTCGCGAGCGGGCTAAGAAAGCGTTGGGAGAAAAATTTGATCTGCGCGAATTTCATGATGTCATTCTTACCAATGGACCTTTGCCGCTGAATTTGCTTTCTGACAATGTGAATAGCTGGATTGAGAGAAAGAAGGGGTGAGACCGCCACCATTTGTTTTTGTCGATTACAAAAGAATTTAAAAAATAAAAACGCCCCCGGAAACCCGGAGGCGTTTTTTTTCTTACCAAATAAATGATTATTCAACTACCACCCTGACGATTTGTTTTTCGCCATGGGTTCTGACTTCAAGGATATACATACCTTTTGCGAAGTCAGTGAGATCAAGTTCATGCATGTTCTTGCCTGCGTCACTTTCAATTGTTTCACCCACCTTGCGGCCGGTCATGTCATACATCGCCAGTGTGTAATTCTCATTCGTAACACTGTTGAACATGACATACAATTTATTGTGTGCAGGGTTCGGGTATGCTACCAGTTCGGATGCAACATCTGTTTCGTTTGCTGTTCTGCAACCCAGGTTCACTGAAATAACAAGAGTCCTTGGCGCTGCAGCATTTCCGCAGGCATTGCTTGCAACCACTGACAATACAACTGAGCTTGATGTCGCACCATTGAAGTTAACCGTTGCATTTGCACCTGCACCGGTTACGGATGCTCCTCCGGTTACAGACCATGTATAGTTAACACCGGCAACAGCAGGCACTGAATAAGCAACTGATGAAGCGCTCTTACATACACTTGCAGAACCTGTAATAGCTCCAGGCTGATCAGGACGGGATGTTACACTTAAGCAGCGTTGAACACCTGCACCGCAACCGTTGACAGGAATTACACAAATACTTCCTGATCCGGTGAATGCACCCGTGAAGGTAACCGTAATTGACAAGCCGGTATTGTTCGTGATATTCACCCCGGCAGGTACCGTCCAGTTATATGACGTTGCCCCGGAAACACCTGTTGTGCTATACACAACACCGGACTGACCGCATACGTTAGAAACCGGACCTGAGATGAATGCAGGTTGAGCCGGTGTTGAACGAACAGCCACTGTTCTGGCCGGGCCGTTTCCACAACCGCTGCTTCCATATACACTTACATTGCCTGATACAAATCCAACAGGGAATGTAATGTTTGCGCAGAATGCATTACCCGCTAATGTCTGAGGTGTCGGAAGTCCATTGATCAATGAACCTGCAGGACCAGACCATGTGATTGAAGTAGCACCATTGAATGGAGTCACACAATACTGATATGTGCTACCACCGCATACTCCGATATTCGGGAATATTGCCTGCTGTGGCTGGCTTGTAATCAGTCCATATACAAACAGTGAGTTTTCACTGCTTACGCCTGCACAGCTTGCCGCGTATACCCTCACCTGGCCGCTTACAAATCCTGCTGCAACATTCACAGTAATTGAATTTGTTCCCTGGCCTGATGCCAATGTGAATCCTGTTCCCACAACTGTCCAGATGTAAGACGTTGCATTGGCAACTGGTGGGATAGAATACGACACTGTTGTAGGACCGCAAACACTATTGGATGGACCAGTAGGTGTTGGAGGGAATGCAGGTCTGCCTGTAATAACCGGAACAGGAAGACAAGATTGACCGCTGGTTCCACAACCATTTGTTGCAGAGACACAGATTAATCCGCCTGCGTAGGCATTGCTGAAGCTTACAGTGATTGAGTTTGTAGCAGAAGAACCCGTTGCACCGACCGGTAATGACCAGATATAGGTTATTCCTGGTACGTTCGCTACGGTGTAAACAACACCTGATTGTCCTCTGCAAGCTCCGGCAGGACCGGTGATCGCACTTGGAGATGCAGGAGCAGAACCTACAGAACCAACTGTTACGGCTGCTGTACCTGTACAACCATTATTATCCGTAATGGTAACAATGTAGTTGCCGGCTGCAAGTCCTGTAGCAGTCTGAGTGGTCTGAACTGGAGAGCAGTTCCACGAATATGATACATACGATCCGCTGCCACCGCTTGGTGTTACAGATGCCGTACCGTTTGAAGTTCCGCATACTTCAGGAGTAGAGGATGTCGTTCCTTCAACCTTATCAGGTTCTGACAGGTGAACGTTCGAAGATGTTCCTGAACATCCGTTATTATCCGTTACAGTAAATGTATAGTCACCCATACCCAAACCACACTGAAGGCCTGTACCGCTTGTATAATTTCCGCTACCGCCTGTTGCAGATACATCAACACATGTTGTGTAACCGAAACACTGAATTGGGGCAGTTGGTGTTGCTGTCACTACGATCGTTGTCGGAGTATGGAATACTCCGGTAGGTTCAGCACAACCGTCAGTTGTACAAGGAATACCGTCATCCGTAGGAAGTGCATTGTGAACTGTCACTCCGTTGTTGCAATCATCAGAAGTACAAACAAGTCCATCTGAAGCTCCGCCACCAACATTCGTTAAGTTAGTATGGAACACACCACCTGGCTCTGAACAACCATCAGCTGTACAAGGATTGCTATCGTCAGTAGGAAGTGCATTGTGAACTGTCACTCCGTTGTTGCAATCATCAGAAGTACAAACAAGTCCGTCTGAAGATCCACCACCAACATTTGTTAAGTTAGTATGGAACACACCACCTGGCTCAGCACAACCGTCCGCTGTACAAGGATTGCTGTCATCAGTAGGAAGTGCATTGTGAACAGTTGCACCATTATTACAATCGTCAGAAGTACAAACAAGTCCGTCTGAAGCTCCGCCACCAACATTCGTTAAGTTAGTATGGAACACTCCACCTGGTTCAGCACAACCGTCAGCTGTACAAGGATTGCTATCGTCAGTAGGAAGTGCATTGTGAACTGTCACTCCGTTGTTGCAATCATCAGAAGTACAAACAAGTCCGTCTGAAGATCCACCACCAACATTTGTTAAGTTAGTATGGAACACACCACCTGGCTCAGCACAACCGTCCGCTGTACAAGGATTGCTGTCATCAGTAGGAAGTGCATTGTGAACAGTTGCACCATTATTACAATCGTCAGAAGTACAAACAAGACCATCTGAAGCTCCACCACCAACATTCGTTAAGTTAGTATGGAACACTCCACCTGGTTCTGAACAACCATCCGCTGTACAAGGATTAGCATCATCAGTAGGAAGAGCGTTGTGAACAGTTGCACCATTGTTACAATCGTCAGAAGTACAAACAAGTCCGTCTGAAGATCCGCCACCAACATTCGTTAAGTTGGTATGGAACACACCACCTGGCTCTGAACAACCATCAGCTGTACAAGGATTGCTAT
>JADMIO011560689.1_pt1 | contig 38239 bp, 38 predicted proteins | sample 8958161 | NCBI WGS metagenome assembly JADMIO01 (sample SAMN16585339, study PRJNA669376) | soil metagenome | isolation source: Crop rotation soil | place: USA: Cullars Rotation, Alabama | collected 2011 | reverse complement strand
GTTGTTTGAGGCTTTGATAGACGGCCGCCACGAACATCTGGGTGGTCCAGGAGCCGGTGTTCGCGCCGTAGCGCTTGTCGTAGTCCGCGGTTATCCTCGCAGCCTGCACTTGCTCGAGCGACGCACCACTCGCAATCAGCGCCTTCACCCGGTCCCGAACGATGACCACCATGTCGCGGTATTCCACCACCTCATGCTCGTCGCACAAGTATCCACGCCCCGGCACCACCAGCGTTCCACCTTCGCCCGAATGTTCAAAAACCGTGCGGTCCAGGATGGCGTTCAGTGCGTTGATCTCGCCCTGAACACTGCCTCCGTGGGCAACGTCAATGAACGGATACTGCGTGGTATTGAAGATGTCGCCAGCAACGATGATGTCGGCGCGCCGGAAGTGGACGATGCTGTCGCCATCAGTGGAGGCGTGAGGCATGTAGAACATTTCGACGCTGTCGCCGTTATGGGATCTCCGCAGACGGTCGGCGAGGTAAGTGTCGATGGGCCACGCATCCGGAGGGGTGGGCTGGTTCCCAAGCGAGCCCGTCATTCGTGCGGCCACGTTTTCGTGAGCCATGATGGTGGCCGTGGAACCCGCGCCCGGCGTGCTCAGGGCGAGGAACGTTCCCAGGACGCTGGGATCGGAGCCGGCGTTCTTCAGGGCCGGGTTTCCGCCGGTGTAGTCGGCGTGGAAGCTGGTATTGGCAACGTAGCGGATGGGTTTCGGGGATAGGCGGCGGATTTCAGCAAGAACTTTGTTGCTGAGTTTTCCGGCGCCGGTGTCGACAACAAAGGCTCCTTCGTCGCCAATTTGTACCACGATGTTCCCGCCGTCGCCCACCAGCATGTAAACGTTATTGCGAATCGGGAGAACGTGGATTTCTCCGTCGCGAGGATCGGGATTGATCGCGGCGCTGGTAGCGGACGGCCCGGGCGCTGGACGGATCAATTCACGAGCTTTGGCGTCGGACACCGAGGCGAGTTTGGATTCGAATTCCCGGTAGAGCGTTTCGGGACCGCCGAGTGCCCCGATCAATGGAACTTGGTTCTTCTTGGAATACTCATCGAGATAAGGGTGCGCGCCAAATAAGTAGTTGGGCACCTGGTCCGGGGCGCGGCCAACAATCTGCTCGCTGTCGTCGCAGGGGAACAACCAGGCTCCTGGGTCGGTTGGCTGACGGTAGAAATCGGTGGTGCGAATCCACGGCTCAGTCAGAAAGACGGGATCGTTGACCACGGACGTATAAGTAATGTGGTCGCCGTGTCGCGTGAAGAACTCGGTGAGCGTTGCCTGGTCACTTTCAGGGATGCCATTGCGGCGGAACCAACCTTGTTTGAGATGCGTGGTCTCGACGCGGAGAGCGTTGCCGACAAAGGTGCCAGTCGAGAAGCCCATGTAAGTATGAGGAGCGTAGGCAGGCGGATGAGGACGGTCATCCATCCAAAAGACGCGGTGCCCTTCGAAAGTCTGCGAGTACCAGTGAATTGCAATCAGCGTGCGGAGCTTCGGGTCGCGCTCTTCCCACACCAGGGTGTTGCCGATGGAGCGGACGGAATAGGGCGCGACGTAGCCGTCGCACTGATGGAAACGCGAAGTGAGCCGGGAGGTGTCGTAGGCGAGTGCCCACAATCGGCCAGCTTCGTTGAGAGGGATGCCGCCGTAGTCGACCAACTCAGGCCCGGCACCACGCTCACCTCCGTCCTCCTGCATGTTGCCCGTCCAGTATCCGGAAAAGTCGACGGCTGGAGCGGGTCCACCTTTGGCGGCGCCTCCGGCGGGGGCCTGGGCGTGCAGTAACCATACGCTGGCAGCGGATCCGAACAAGATGAGACTTAGACGAAGAACTTTGATGATCGCCATACCTACCTTGCGTCGCACGGCTGCGGGTTCCAACCGGTGGCATCTGCTTGTTTCTTGAAGTGAACGCTGTACCAGTACGGCCCGTTCAGATAGTCTGGATCGGTGACTTCGACGGTAACGACGAGGAGAGCGTCCCCTCCGGGGATGTCCTGGCGGTCGTAGTATTCGGTAAACGTAGCTTTGGCGCCGTAAGGCACGCCGTTACGCGCGAAGTAGCCGGGGCCGGCTTGCGTGGTGACGACTTTCAGAGAGCCTCCACCCCCGCCACCCCGTCCTCCCAGCGTGAAGCCGGTGAGTGCTGGCGCTAGACGATCCCACGAAGCAATGGAGATACCCTGCAGGCTGCCCGCTTCGCCGCTCGGAGTTCCGAAAGAGAGCACGCGAGTCTGGGTGCCGGCGTCGTATTCCATCTTTAGGTTATTCCCTTGCCAGGTAATGTGAAGGCGTCCCGGCATGCGAAGGATTCCGCCGACACCGTAAGCCTTGCATGAGGTGGCTGAAGCCGGGTCCCAGGCGGCAGCCTCGCGGCGGCCAGCGGCGCTGACCGGGATGCTGCCAACATCGCCTTTGGCCGCGGCATGGATGCGTTCTTTCCAGTCCTCCGTGATCTGTGCCACCCAGTATCCCGTCGGATCGAAAAGAGCGGCCGCAGGCCCGCCGCGCGGTGGACCACCGCGTCCTCCACCGAGGGGCCCGGCGGGTGGTTGTGCGTTGAGAGCCCCGGCCAGAGCCAATAGAACTATTCCAGAAGTGGCAAGTGGACGGAGCCGCATCAGTTCCCCTTACGAATGAGTTGCGCCTGGCTGCATTCGGAGATGACACTGAGAAACGCTCCGTAGGCGCTCTCGCTGATGACGAACGGATGCGGATCCTGAGCACGCCGCTTCTTCAGCTGTTCCAACCGGCCCGCGAATCCATCCATCAGAGGGTGATTTTGGATCTCCACGTCGACATGGCTGTCCGCGGCGATGCGCGCGTACTTCTGGATCGACCGGACGTAATCGCGCAGGCCATCCGCAGTGACGAATCCGGCAGTAAGAACGGTGCCTCCGAACAGTCCAGCCGTGTGCTTCTGTTTTTTGTCGAAGACCGGAAAGATCAGAGCCAGCGCGCCGGGAGTATGCCCGGGAACAAGAACTGGCAGGATCGTCGTGTCCCCGAGCGTGATTGGTTTCCCGTCCGTCACCACTTGGTCGCGGCGCGGAGCTGGAGCAGCGGGAGCCTTGCCTTTGGCCTGAGGCGCGTCGACCAAATCCCAGTCCGCCACCGAAAGAAACACCTTCGTTTGGTAGGTGTCCTGGAAGTAGCGGGCTGCGCCGAAGTGATCCGAGTGCCCATGCAGCACGATAATGGAGCGTACCTTGGCAGGGTCGAACCCCAGCGCCTTGAGACCGGGAATCAGGACGGATTGGATCTGCTCAGGGTATCCGGCATCGATCAGGATCAGCCCATCACTGGTTTCGAGGATGTAGATAGCGGTGCCGATACTTCCCACCACCGAGAGATTGTCAAACAAACGCGTCGGCTCAATCGCGGGATCTGTCGGTCTGTTCGGCATCGAGGATTCCGCGCAAAAGTAATTCGCGGCCTCCGCCCACTGGCTCCCCGCGGCGCTCTTCGCCCGCGCCACGTGCTCCTCGGGTGTCCCCTGACCGTGTGCGTTGCCAGCGAGCAACCCAAGTCCTGCTGCAGCCAGCCCTTTCGCCATCCTCATTGTTTGGATTCCTTGCCGCCCGCCACATCTCTGACGCGCTGGTTAAACTTGTATTCTTCAGTCGGCACGCAGTAAATCTGCTCGTCCCAACGCTTCGACTTCTCACGATCGATACGGAAAACCTTCGTGTCACTTACCCACGGGCGCGTGTAGGTGTCGGGATCAGTTAAGGTCATCGTCAACTCCAACGTATCTCGATCGCGCCGCCGGTAGCGTTCCTCGATTCGCATGTTTTCGCTATGAGGGTACCCGAATTTGTCGAGCCACGTCCGATCGTCGAACCCTATGCTGGAGACCACGAACACATCGCCGTCCCAACGGCCGATTGAAGTGCCGTTCCAGCTAGGATCCACTTCGTCGGCGGACGGCAGTTTCCGGCCGTCCGTGAATACCTCGCGCCAGTCATGGTGCCACTCGAAGAACTGCATCATCCGCCCTGGCACCTGGACAATCTCCATCGTCTGGTGCGGCGAAATTACCTCCGTGTTCAATAGCCGGGGAATCCCCAGTGGATCGCACGTTCCCATGGGATCGTTGCCGTTCGCCGGCGGCACTGCTCGCGGACCATATCCTGGTTTGTTCTTTTCAAAGCGCGCCTTGCCGGCTGCGGTGAATGGGGCTTCTTCCGTACCCTGCGTCGTACCCTGGCCCGACCATACATTGCTGAAGGTCTGGAACCGGCTGGTCCGATTCCAATGACCTGACAGATCGTGCGGATCGAAATCCTTAGCGGCTTGCGCGCACACCACAAGCGTGGAAGCCGCGCTGATCGCAACTAGCGGAGCCCATCGCATTACTGTTTCCCTTTCGCCGCGCCCGGGGCCCCACCGACGCCCGGCGCCACCGGCCAGTCCTTGCCGTTGACCTTCAGTTCCTTTGCCAGACACGCTTTGGCGCCCGCGGCTCGCGGCGGGTTGCAGACCAGCACGATTTGATCGCCTGGCTTGAGTGTAGTGCGGTTCCAGCCTACCTTCATGTTCCTCATCATGGATGGGGTCGGCAGCAGTTCCGCCGCCCAGTGCACGATCTCCCCCGCTTCATTCTTGACGTCGAAGTAGATCTGCGGATGCGGGTTGGCGAACTCCCACTCCGTGACGGTACCGGCGATCGTCATGGTCCGGTCCGTGTAGTAGGAAACGTTGCTGCCATGGTGCGCCACCGCTAAAAACGTGGTCGCGATCAGGGCCGTAAGAACCGGCAAGATACGGAAATTAGAGTGCGCCATGTTCCGCCAGTATAGGCCGCAGGGCTGGTACCGCAGAAATTGTTTGTTGCGATGGGAGCCATTCGCCAGACGAATGCCACCGCTTCCAGACAAAGCAGCCTTTCGGTGGGCGCAGCGCCGATGGCAACCGGGCGATTTGAATCGAAACGAATTCAGAAGCAGTCCCTGTACTTCAGGCACCGTAGTTTGACAACGACTTCTAAATCGCTGAAAGATTTGGTGAGCGCGGAAGGAATCGAACCTTCAACCTACTGATTAAGAGTCGCTGGCTGAGCCTTGTGATGTATTGCTACCTACAGTCATAAGCTACTAAATACAAAAAGGTTCTTGGTCTCCAAGCAATTCACAGATTGCTATAGGAAGATACCTTTTTTGAACAGTTGCCCCCACAAAAGTCCCCACAATCTGACCGCCCGCGAGGCGTTAACCGGCTGACGCGGGTCGCTACAGAGTGCCCAACCTACTCCCTAGTTCGTTGCTGATCGATAGAACTACGCCAAGTTGTAGACTGAAACGAGCCCCATCGCTCGACGGGCGACGGAGACCCTGTCAATTGAAGGCTCTACATATTACGGAAGAGAGCTGGTGGCCAACACGCAGCAACGTCTAACCACTCCGCGCTACGAAGTTCGAAAGACCAAGGCCGATCGCGCTTTCACTGATGGGTTCCACTCTTGGCTGGAAGGCGTTGACGCGGAAAAGATCCGCGTAGAGCGTCCCATCACGCTCCGTCGGCTAGCTTCAGGTTCGGGCCTCGACAGCGACATGGCGGATCGAAAGCCCAATTCCGCTCTGGTAATTGATCTTGGTCATCTGTGCACTTCGTACTTGCTTCGATCGCTACGCGCCTACGCACAAATGCTGGGCGAGAAAGAAATTCCAGCTCTCCAGGCAACGGCGAACTTAATGGAGTACGTGACGGCGGCCCAGGAAGAAACCCACCGTCGGAAGTGGTGTTTCGGGCTACGGCACTTGTATCAAATACGCGGCCTCACTGCAGCCTCATTACCAAATCTTTGGCCTATTATCGAAGACTCTGTGCGCGATCTCGTTCAGAACGATCTCCCCTTTGATATCGAGCTTGGCAGACATCGAGCTCCGTTAGGGCGTCAGGAAGATAAGCGAACAGACCGCCATGCCCTCGTAGTCGGATTCAAGGCACGAATGTGGCAGGACGGATATAAGGTCAGCGACAGACACATTTGGAGATCCGTTGGACACACGACTTCTCGCCAGTTTTACTATTGGAAGAAAGGCCAGGACTGCAAAAAGGGCGACACGAAAGGTGCAACGAACGCTGACAATCGGAACTTTCGGAGAGTCCTTGCGTTTGACACTGATCATTTTCTGAAGGTGCTTGCCGATCGGCGTATTTCCCTCAACAAGGGGAGACCTCCATCTAACTCCAAGCGTTCTGAAAACAAAGGTTAGGTCGCCTCTAGTCTTTCAACCCCCGCGCCCGATTGGAACCCGGTTCCAGGGATGCACTCGCGAGTGAGGCGATTTCGTCACTTTACACCCGCTCCTGATGAAATTACACTTTTCTCTTGCTTCCTCACATGTGAGGACACTGATCCTGTAACTGGAGAGAGGATCAGATGTCAGTCGAAAACAACAAAGAACTCCGGAGCGAGCGAGAGGCCGCAAAAAGGTTGGGTTTAAGCGTCGCTTCGATGCGTCGCAAGAGGTTGCTCCGCCAACCTCCCGTGTGGCTGAAACTCGGAGCTCGGGTTCTGTATCGCGAAGAGGACCTCGATGCGTACATCGAGTCCTGTGTCGTCCGGTTGCCGGAGGCGCGATGACTGCGATAGCGGCTGTTCGCGAGGAAGTACTTCGCCGCGCCGATATAGCGCATCACGCTGAGCAGGCTGGGTTTCGCCACGCTCGGGGGGCCGCCTGGCATTGCGGATTCCACAATGACGAGCACCCATCCTGCTCGATCCTGAACAGTCGTATCCGTTGCTGGTCGCGGTGCTCGCGTTCCTGGAACGTAATTGATCTCCGCATGGCTCTTGGCGGGGGAACCTATCTACAGGTTTTGAGTGAGCTCGCCGCCGAGCATGGCGTCATTTGGCCATCTGATCATTCGCACGCGCCTGCTGAGGGGCTTTTACTTCATGAGGAGGAAATGCGCGAGGCGCAATTCTTCCGAATGGCCTCCGAATGCGTGGCCGAAACGCTCCTTAATAACCTGCCCGAAGCTGTACCCGAGAGGTTTGGTCCGACTCAATTTCTGCTGGCTCTTCGTGCAGCCAATGGGGGAGCGCTGCTCGCACTATATCGGGATTACTGTGCTCACGATTCGCGACTTGCCGCTGCTTTGGTATTCGCCGGGGAGCGAGCATGGCGTCGTCGATGCGACGCGCTAGCGCGATTCATCGCCGCCGGAGCGGAGGTGAAGAATGCAGCTTGATATCCCACCTTCGGCGAACGAGATTTTGCGCGGGTACGAAATCCCCTCCGAGCCGGTTGATGCTTGCGACGGCTTGCTAACACATCGTCGCTGGCCCGAGCCACTCCCATCCGAGGCGTACCACGGACTAGCCGGCGAGATCGTGAGAGCCATAGAACCACATACGGAGGCCGATCCCGCCGCCCTTCTGCTCCAACTTCTAGCCGGGTTCGGATCGATCGTTGGGCGTAAGCCACACTTTCGCGCCGAGGCTGACCGCCATTACCTTAACCTGTTCATCGTACTGGTTGGCGCGACCTCCAAAGGGAGGAAAGGTACGAGTTGGGGCATCATTGAAGCCTTGCTTGGACAAGTCGAGAAAGACTGGCGGGATCGCTGTATTACGTCCGGGTTGAGCAGCGGTGAAGGATTGATATGGGCTGTCAGGGATCCCATCGACGAGCAACATCCAATCAGAGAGGCTAAGCGGGTTACGGGCTATGAGACGGTCCGCACTGACGCAGGCGTGGATGACAAAAGATTACTCGTCCAGGAGCCAGAGTTTACGCGAGCACTGCGTGTATGCGAGCGCGAGAGCTGTACTCTCTCTGCAGTTGTTCGGCAAGGGTGGGACTCGGGTAAGCTGAACACGCTAACGCGGAGCAAACGCGCCACGGCGACCGGCGCGCATATCAGCATCATCGGCCACATCACTGAGAACGAGCTGCGGAAGGAACTTTCAGACACAGCAGCCGCGAACGGATTCGCGAACCGTTTTCTGTGGGCTTGTGTCAAGCGGTCACGGGAGCTTCCGGAAGGCGGTGCGTGGCACTCCGTTGACGCCTCATCTTTCGTCCAGCGGTTGACAGCGGCGCGGGATTTCGCCAGCGAACAGGACGAACTGCGGCGAGACGAAGCAGCGCGTGCAATTTGGCGCGCAGTATACAGCGATCTTTCCGCCGGGCGCCCCGGCCTAGCCGGCGCGGTGACCTCCAGAGCCGAGGCGCAGACAATGCGTTTGGCGACGCTTTTTGCGGTGCTAGATCAGTCCCCTGTGATTCGTGAACAGCACCTCGTGGCCGCGCTCGCTGTGTGGCGTTACTGCGAGGAGTCCGTTGAGTTCATCTTCGGCGACTCGCTCGGCGACGCAACAGCGGACGAGATTATGGCGCTATTGCGTACACGATCGGATGGTGTCACCCGCACTGACATACGGGCACACTTCCAACGACACCAGAGCGCGGACGAGATCAATCGGGCGCTGACCGTTCTGGAGTCCGGCGGACGCGCTTGGCGAGAGCGAGAAGAGACAAATGGTCGTCCCGCCGAACGTTGGCGGATGTTACGAGACCGTGCGCGATAAGCGCTATATGCGCTCAAACCCTTTTGGCGCTTAAGGCGCTTTAGACGCAAGATGCGGAGAACAAGACACGAAAAATGACGCACACGGTTGACTACGTAGAGATTGCACGTCGTGTAATCCAGGAAAGGACTGCTGGGAACGAGCGCTCTTGTCCGGGCGCAGGGCTCGAAAGGGCAGGGGAACCGCTTGAAGTCGCCCTTAAAGGCCAATCTGTTGAGCTGTGGTCGACCCGGGCTGGCCGGCTATTCTTGGTCGCCGACGAGGAGGATGCACGCGTTGCTATCGAACAACTCCAAGCGCGGCCCGGGGAAATCTACACCGCGGCAGAAGTCCGGCGAATCGTCGCCGTGACCGACCCGGCCGCAGTTGCAGAAATCCACGATTACAAGCGACGGTTTAACGGCAAGATCCGTCAGTCCTCGGACTAAAGGCCCCGATCCGAAGAGGAACGGCGAATGACTCACCGCATGGAGCAACGACAGCTTGATCCTTGGCAATCAGTCATTGAAACGTGGATTAACCGCCGTGAGCACGTGACTATTGAAATCGTGCTTACTGACTGCCTTCAGAAGCTCACCGGAAACCACTCCCAGTCGGACAAGAACCGCGTCGCCAGTTGTCTAAAGGCGCTGGGGTGGGAACGCTATCAACAGCGAGTGGGTAAGACCAAGCGCGAATGGCGGTATCGAAGGGCACCAGTCTTCGACGGCTGGTAATAAGAAGCATAGCCAACTGGTGACGTGTATCGAGCCTGTCCCAATCGAAACGGACCTTCTGGTGACAGAGGATCATTTGCACTCTGAAGCAAAAACGAGAGTGTTGTGGGAATACGAGACCGAAACGATCAAAGGTCCCGTTCGTCCACCGTGGACGACGCCTCTGAACTGGTGACGGAAAGGCCGGTGTAGTGGTGACACCGAGTTTCTGTAGACGGACCTAACGAAAACACATGCTTTTTGGATTGGTGGGCCTGTCTGTAATGGGCCATGCCTCGCGACGACAACGCCTACCGGTCGTCCACCGTGGACGACGTTTCTGGTGACTGGTGACGAAGCCGAGGACAGTAACATCTCGGCTCACCAACATCACCTCGGGGCTTATTTTCAACCCTTACGACGAATGCTGCAATTTTCGCGGTTTTCTGTTGCGAAATAGCAAGGTAAACGCAATACATCGTAAGGGTTGCTGTCCGCCCTATATATCAGGCGGGAGTCATCCGTCCGGCACATAAGTCTATGAGCCTACAGGACTTTCTAGCCACCATCCCCGCAACGTCACTCTCGGCGCCTCGGGACCGGCCTGCTATGCCCAACATTCCCGTCTTCGAATGGCAGTCTTAGTATTCGAAGTATTGCTCGGATGTCCTACTACTAGAAGGTCTCGATGTCGAATGCACGCTGGGCAAAACCCACAAAGTCGGCAGGGAACATTGGGCCTCCTGCTAGCCGGTCACACTACGCACGACGTCAAAACTGCATTGCTAGGTCATACGCTGCCCCGCTGGACAACTGCCAGGTGTCTGCGCGCGTGCAGCGGCTTGTAAAATATCCACCGCCTACTGACCTGTTGTCGTTAGCAGCCGTGCTTTCTGCAGTGATCGTCGAGTGCAAGCCTGGCAGTCTCATATGCCGACGCCGCTTGTTCGCACGCTGCTTTGGCGTCGTGAAAGGCACCATGATCGCTGTTGCCGGCGTTGGCGCCCAAAACAGCGGTCAGTGAGGCATGCCGCGACGCAGCGCCCGAAAGGGTCTGTATAAGGGACAGTTTTGTATCGCAGGGAAACACGGCGGCCTTTCCGTCAAACTGATGAAAGGCAAGCTTGCAAGGCGTGTCGTCCGAAAGTCGGCATTTCCAAGTCTAGCGCGACCCCATCGCCCCTGCTCAGGAGGTGGCGCGCCATCCATGACTGTGGGCGTTTTCTGATCGGTTAGACTAGGAGTTTTGCAAATGCCGCTGTCCGTCGGTACGAAGCTCGGCCCGTATGAGATCCTTGCGCCGATCGGCGCCGGTGGTATGGGAGAGGTGTATCGCGCTCGCGATCCGCGCTTGAATCGCGACATCGCAATCAAAGTCTGCGGCGTGCCGTTTTACGAGCGCTTCGAACGCGAGGCGCAAGCCATGGCCGCGCTGAACTGAGCACCACTCGTATGCCTTAGGTAGCATGTTTAGGACGGACAATGGCTGGCATGCGTCGGCGAATGCTTGGATCGCGGATATCGGCGAACAAGGCGATTTCGGAAGACGTTATGTACTCGACGCGATCATGCTTCCCCGAGCGCGGGCGCGGGCGCCGAGGAAAGTGCTCGATGTTGGCTGTGGCGAAGGCCGTTTCTGTCGTATGCTCAAGCAACACAGGATTGATGTGACGGGCGTTGATCCGACATCGGGGCTGCTTGCAGCCGCCCGTGCGCGCGATAAGGATGGTGCATACCTTGAAGCGACTGCTGAGCGTCTCCCGTTCGACGACAATGCCTTCGATCTTGTTGTCAGTTACCTAACCCTGATTGATATCCCCGATATCGAACCCGCGATCCCAGGAATGGCGCGCGTGCTGGCGCCCGGCGGAGCACTTCTAATCGCTAATCTCAACAGTTTCAGTACCGCATGCTGCGATACAGGCTGGATCCCGCGATACTCTATCCACATCGAACGTTCCTCAAGATAGTTGTCGATCGGATAATACATACGGCGGCCGTCGCTATCGTGGATCCGCATCCGGAATTATCATCGACCGATGAGCACCTACATGCGCGCTCTGCTTGACGCGGGTCTGCGCCTCTCCTATTTCGATGAACCCTCAACCAGCGCCGAAGCGACGCCGGGAAGAGCGGCCAGCTATCGACGTGTGCCATGGTTCTTAGTGATGGAATGGCTCAAACACGCATAAGTTATCGACCCGGAACCTCCCTAGGATAGGGCCTCTAACTCCGGGGTGGTGGGGACACGGAGGGAACTCATGGCACCATTGTCCGGGTAGCGCGTCACTCGCTCGGAGCAACCTTTCAACCTCCAGATGACTCCTTCCTGCCCAAACACAGCAGTTACAAAGGCCGAAAACTGGGACGCAGCGCGTGCACGGCCATTGAGGTGACTTCATGGATGGATCGTCCTAGGAGTTAGACCCCACCAACCCATTCCTCAGGAATTGCTGCCGCTTCAACTCTACCGACCGCGGTATAAAATCGTATGTAGCCATGAAACTTTCCCTTGCTCTCGCATTGGCCGCGGCTTTGTACGCTCAATCTCCCGAAACGCGCCTAATCGATCAGGCAGCCCAAGCGCTGGGGGGCAAGGACAAGCTGCTCTCGCTAAAAAACCTCACCATTTACGGCTACGGCCAACTTGCCTACCAAGATGGGGGCGGAAACATCACGTCATCTCCCGACGCGCCACAGAAGTGGACTAACATTCGCGATTCCAAGCGTATCATTGATCTCTCCAGCCCCGATATCCGAAACGCACGTATGCGCCTCGAACAACGCCAATATCAGGACTTCGTCTTCGCCACTGTCGTCGGCATGACCGGCGCCCAACTAACCATTCAGAGCCTCGATGGGAACCAGGCATTCAATACCAACGCCAACGGGCAATCGCAACGCGCCGACCCGGCCGTGCGCCAGCGCCGCATCGACCGGCTCGACAACCCCGTGGTCCTGATCCGCACCGCGCTCGATCCGAAATCGAGACTAGCCAACCTCCGCACCGAAAGCGCCCTACAAGTGATGGAGCTCACCACGCCATCGGGTGACCAGATCACCTTTGCCCTCGACACCTCCACCAACCTCCCCACCTGGCTGCAATGGATTTCGCCCCACCCCAACTACGGTGACGTCACTTATCGCACCACTTACACCGGCTATCAAGACGAACAAGGCATCCGTCTGCCCTTCGGCTACAACACCGGGATGGACTTCCGGAATATCGTCTATCGCAAGTTCTACGTGGATCGCTACGGCATCAACGAACCAATCGCGGATCTAGCAATACCTGCGGCCACACGCGCCGCCGCTCCAACCTTAGCTCCCCGCTACACGATCGAGGCAATCCCCGTGGCCAAGGGTATTTGGTATATGAAGGGCGGCGCGGGCAACTCCACGCTCTACGAATTCGCAGACCACCTCACACTATTCGAATGCTACGGCAACGAAGCCTCCACACTCGCCATCATCGCCAAAGCCCGCTCCACCGTCCCCGGCAAACCCGTCACCCAGTGCATCGTCAGCCACCATCACATCGATCACTCCGGTGGCGTACGCGCCGCGGTCTCCCAAGGACTGGAACTCGTTACCCACCGCGGCAATGTCGACTACTTCAAGGAAGTCGTTGGACGCCCAGCCAAGCTCTTCCCCGATGCGCTCGGACGCAATCCCAAGCCACTCAAAATCCTGCCCGTCGATGAGCATCTGAAGCTGAAGGATACCGCCATGGAAATTGATCTCTACCGTGCTATCTCCAACACTCACATGGCCAACGCCCTGTTCGCCCATGTCCCTGGCCTCAACCTCGTAAGTCAAGGCGACTTCACCGACGAAACCTGGGAACAAAGCTTCTGGGCCAACACCTACCCGGCAAGCGTCGCCTACTGGAAGCTCAAGGTCGACCGCGACCTCAGCGTCCACGGCAACATGCACACCTACGCCGAAGTACTCGATCAACTCCGCGCTCAAGTCAAAGGCGCCCAGGCCCTCTGCGCAAAGGCCGAAGCGGCCAGCCTCCCTCTGCAAGGATGCCCGGTCGTAAACCTTGTGCAGTGACTATCACGCCGTGAAAAAGCGCGCCGCGTTAGAAGCTGTCGTGGGGCGTTATGAATTGCTACACACGTAAGTGCTTCCCGTAAAGTCGGCAATTCAGGAATTGGCGAGAAGCGGCGTTATTGGAAGTGTCAGACGGGGTTCCGCCCGGATGGTGGGCGACCCGGACAAAGGTTAGGGCCAACGTTCAGCATTACCTCCTCGCCCATATCGAGGTTCGGTCAGCGAGTGCGCTCCGGTCGGATAAGTAGGGCCACGGCCTGCCACGCCAGGATTGATGATAGGTTCTATTTTCCCTACTCGGAGCGCACTACTGCCGATTCACTTTGGACCTCGAAACTCCTTTGTGGTGAAGGAAGCGCAATACTCCCGCAACTGAATTGAGGGAGATTGCACTCCCGGTGGCAAAATGGCTCCCGGTGGATCCGCTACAGCCATGCGAGCCAAGCGCATGCTTAGGTAGTCCGCGTCCATGCACAACTCCGGAGATATCTGGCCTCGTCGAATCGTCACTTTCGAAACCGGGCCCACGTACAATACGGCGTCGAAGTGGTCTTCTAAAAGCGGTCCTTCTCCCGGCAGAGCAAAAGCGTACGGCGACGCTCCAAGCACCGTATTCCGTATGAGAGCCAAATCAGGCGTTGGCCACTTTGCCACGTTCGGCTGCACTTCGGCAAGTTCCCTTCCGCTCGTGTGTGTCCAAATGCTGAAGAAGCACGGACCACAGGCGGCGACCAACCGTCCACCGATGGATGACTTGCGGCGTCCGAGGTGATTGTTACCGTAGATAACAAGCGCCTTCCGGCTCTTTTCGATAACCTCCCGCTGAATCAAGGTCGCAGGAAATTCATCGCGCTTCGCTCCGATTTGTAGCCACTGGTCGCGTGTCGCGTGGTCCCAATCGAAAGGCGGATCCCCCAGCAAAACGCGAATGTGGCGTGCTCGAGGAAGGCGTTCGTTAAGCCTCCGCACTTCACGGAAGAACTCCTCATACATCGGCACGTCCCATGTTGGTCCTGCTTCGGTGGAATCCTGCCAAGCGCGGCGCAGTTCGTCTTCGGCGACCACTTCTCCGCGAATGAACCGGTCCATTACATCCTGATGCAGCGAACTTCCCGATTCCACCACAATGTCATTGACCGTCTTGGCAAAGCGTGGATCACGAATGAGTGCCATCCTGAAGGCGAACGCTTGCTCATTATTGTGTTGGCCCTCGCTCAGACCAACAATCGGATGAGTCCCAAACGCGTCGAGAATGGCGGAGATGGGATCAAGCGGCAAGGCCGGTGGCCGTGTCTGCCCGTAAGCGACTGCGGCAAACCCCCACACTAAACCCAACAGGAATTCCGTAACGTTAACGATCGCCAGAAGCGTTTGTCGATGCATCGCTCCCCTCATGTGACCGTTATTATATTCCGCCGTTGATTCTTATTGTTTCCTCAGGAAGCCCATAGTTCCACAACTTTTCCGGTCCCCAGTACTTGAGCATTCCGTTGGAGTAGAATAGTCAACACTTTATGCAACGAGCGGCACCTGACAATTTCATCCGCAGGAGTCTCCCGCGCCCATCCGTATGGATTATCCGGTGTTCTAGCCCAAACCATCCCTCGGCGCCATGAGACTGGACCGCGGCGACGAACTGACCCAAGACAGTGTCCTCGGGTTGCCGACCCAGACATTGGCGTCCGGCGCCATGCTCGGGCCCTACAAGATCGAGGCCAAACTCGGAGCTGGTGGAATGGGAGAAGTCTACCGCGCCACCGACACGCGGTTGCACCGCATGGTGGCCATCAAAGTTCTGCCACGTGACAAGGTCGCCGATCAAGAACGCAAGCGGCGGTTCTTACAAGAAGCTAGAGCCGCCTCGGCACTGACTCATCCGAACATCGTCACGCTGCACGATATTGCGAATGATAGCGGCGTCGACTACCTAGTGATGGAGTACGGCCCGGGCAAATCGCTGGACAAGGTCATTACTCCCAAAGGAATGCCCTTGAAAGAAGTCGTTGGGTACACCATCCAGATCGCGAACGCACTCGCTGCGGCGCATGCCGCCGGCATCGTGCATCGCGATATCAAGCCGGCCAATGTGTTTCATAAGACTAGGCAGTGCAGGTCAAGACGGACCATATTCTGGAAGCGGGCGCTCTCTTGGAGCACGAGGAGGAAGAGATGAAGGTAGGGCATGTTACGAGAATCCTGATGGGTGCGGCGCTATTTTGTACCTCGACCTTCGCACAACCTCGACCGGGAGGTAAGAATCCGGCTCCAGCCAAACTCTATAACACGGCCAAGCAGAAGCTCCTGGAGGGCAAGCAGGTCTTCAGCTTCACGCAATCGAGGATGGACATCGACGGTTATTGCGAGTCGGCCAAGCACTATGACTACGCTTGGTTTGAAATGCAGCACAGCACGTTGGAATTTAAGGACGTCGAGGCCATGATTGGCGCCTGTCCGCATGCGGGAGCGATTCCCATGATCCGGCTCCCCGACGCACAGGAGTGGCACATTCAGCACGCTACCGACATTGGTGCGCTGGGCGTCATTATCCCGACGGTGGACGATCCCGAGCGGGCGCTGGAGGCGGTAAAATGGTCGCGCTTTCCTCCCGATGCGCGGCGTAGTTCGGGCGGCGGCCAAGCCGGGCGGATCTGGGGAGTCAATGGCGTGAATTACCGTCAGACCGTCAACGACAACATGCTGGTGGTGGTGATGATCGAGACCCCCACCGGGGTCGCGAACGCCTACGACATAGCGCGCGTGCCGGGAGTCGATGTGGTGATCATCGGCAACAACGACCTTAGTTCCTTTTCTGGCTTTCCGCAGAACGACCCGAGGTATCAGGCGATGGCTACCAAGTTCCACGATGATGTCTTGCGCGCGGGCAAAATCTTCGGTCAGGCAAATGCGGCTTACGCCAAGAACCATCCGCTCAGCAGCGATGCCCGGTTCTTCCAGAACGGCCCGTCGAATGACGGCTGGGCTCCCGCGGGCCGGGGAGGACGGGGCGGCAATGCGAATGCTCCTCCCGAAGGAGAGGAAGAGGGTCTAAGCGCGCCCGGCGGCGGTCGCGGACCGGGGCGGGCACAGGGCAAGCAGTAGGCGCCTGGTGGAGATTATCGCTGCTAGGATCCGTTAGAAAGATAATGAGACACGCTCTCCTTGCCGTTGTCTGGGGTTCGGCCTCGCTGCTGTTTGCGCTCGACGGAGACGTCGGGATCCATGATCCATCTACTATCGTTCTGGCGGGAGGGAAGTTTTACACATACGGGACCGGCGGAACGTCGCTGGTTTCCGATGACGGTTGGACGTGGCGCAGGGGGACCGCGTTGCCGCTTCGACAATTGGCTCCGGATGTAATTCACATCGGGGACCGCTATTACCTCTACACAGCGGCGAACAGCGGTCAGACCAAGGCGGACGTCAGCATGATCTGGACCAAAAGCCTTGACCCTGGCTCGCCGGATTACAAGTGGTCCGCAACCGTGGTTGTCGCTTCCTCGGACGGCATTGAAGATGCGAATGCCATCGATCCGGGTATCCTACTGGATCCCACGGATGGCCGCTTATGGCTGACTTACGGCTCCTATTTCGGGTACATACGGCTTGTGGAGATGGACCCCAAAACCGGAAAGCGGCTTCATCCAAATGAGTCGCCCCGTAATATCGCAATCAATTCGGAAGCCTCCATCATGATCTACCACGATGGCTGGTATTACCTGCTGGTGACGCACGGGAGCTGCTGTCGTGGCGCGGATTCGGGCTATAACATCCGGGTGGGCCGTTCGAAGAAGGTGACGGGTCCGTTTATCGACAACATCGGTGTGGATATGATCCAGGGCGGCGGCAAGTTGTTTGCGGGCTCGAGCGGGCGCGTGATCGGGCCCGGGCATTTCGGCTTGCTGGAACTTGGCGATGGAGTGCAGAAGTTCTCCTTGCACTATGAGGCGGATCTGGATCGCGGCGGCGCCAGCGTGCTGGATATTCGTCCCTTGTTGTGGAGAGAAGGCTGGCCCGTCGCGGGCGAGAACGCGAAAGAGGGGACCTACCAGATCGAATCTCAGCGTACGGGCACGGTTCTCGAACTGGCCGTCGAGGGCGTGCCGGTGGGTGGACGTCGAACCGGGCGCGGTGGAGGGCCTGGTGGAGGACGCGGCGGAGCGCCCGCAGCTGGAGGAGGCGGCCCCGGAGGCTTGTTTGCCGGAACCGGAGGTGTGATTCCTCCGCAGGATCCCTCCGTGGTTTCCGCCGCTTGGCCCAAAGGCAACCTCGACACGCGCATGGGGAATTACATGAGCCAGGCTCAACAAAAGTGGACCATTTCGCCGGTAACCAGCAGTGGGGGCTACCCCGGCTCGCCCTATTTCAAGATCACAATTGCCGGCACGGATCGGACACTGGCTGCTGCCGGGGAGGGCGAACTGGTTGTAGTTCCCGCGTTCAAGGGATCACCCGAACAGTTGTGGCGTTTAGACCAGCTTGCCGACGGAAGTTGGCGCATTATGCCTAAGTCCGGGCCAAACTCGAAAGAGCCGTTGAGTCTTTCGGCAGTAGGCAGCAGCTTTGCGACGTTGGCGAATTTCGATCCGGCCAACGAGAAACAGCGCTGGATCCTGAAGGCTCCCTAGAAGCAACACGTGCGCACCTTCAAACGCGATGCTTCTTCTGGCGTAGTGGTTCTGGCGGCCGCAGCGGCCCTGCTGGTGAATGCGGTCACCGGCGGTGCTGCTGCTGTTCCCGCCAGTACTTTATCAGCCCCCAAGACAGCGGAAATGAAGCCCGGACCCGATGGCTTCATCCGGCGTTGGCTGGTACTGGAACCGATCGCCGCCACCGGCCTTACAGACAGTATTGTTCAGGCTGCGGTAAAGAAAGGCCCCTTTGGGGCCGAACCCCCGGCCGTTCCACGCGATGGGGAGAAGGTGAACGTGGATAGTGCGGAACTCACCTGGCACGCAGTGGACACGTCCAACTACAACGTAAACCTGTTTCATTTCGCGCGATCCCTGGATAAGAACACCTCCAATGTTCTGTTTTGGATTGTCACTGTGGTTCATGCCCCGCGCGAGATGCGGAATGTCCGGTTGGCCATAGGCTCCAATGCAGCTTCGGTCTGGTGGGTGAACGGTCAGGAGGCGATCGGGATTTATGGGGATCGTCAGACAGTTATCGATGACGGTGTATCGAAGCGCCTCACATTAAAGAAGGGACCCAACGTGATTCGGGCGGCCGTGGTCAATGGCGGGGGAGCCACCGATTTCTGTGCCCGAATTCTCGACGCCAGCGACAAGCCGTTGACGGATATCACGGTGAACCTGCGCCCTTAGCGTCACGCCGCATCCAAGCAAGATCGTACTCATGTATACTGCCCGCTGAGCCATAGAAATCAATAGGAGCTAGATAATCCGCCATGCGAATGAACCCTGCGATCCTCTTACCACTGTGCCTGAGCACGCTGCTGGCGCAAGATACCGGAACAGCGCACAAGGCCGCCGCCACAGCGCTCTTGAATTCGAATAACACCGGTGCGGCGCATCTGGCCTGCCCGGCCACAATCGGCCCGGTGTCGACCGCGAACTCCCCCGCCGGTCCAGGAAGGGCAGGCGGGCCTCCCGGCGGCGGTGGCGCGGCGAAGGGTGGAGGTCGCGGACCGGCAGCGGCTCCGCCGAAGGAGAACTGGTACGCCGAAGGCGGCCAGGTGTTTGACAACCTCTACATGCTGACCACGAAAACGAACAGTGCGTGGGCGGTGAAGACATCTGCAGGGATCATTCTGATCGACACGCTGTTCGGCTACGCTGCGCAGGACGCGATCGTGGACGGACTGAAGAAGGTGGGGCTCGATGCGGCCGATATCAAGTACATCATCGTGAGCCATGCGCATGGCGATCATGATGGTGCCGTCAAGTTCCTGCAGGATACATACAAACCGCGCATCATCATGGGACCCAAGGATTGGGAGCTTTCCGCCCGGTCGGCCGATCCGCCGCGTCACGACATCGAGGCAACGGATGGGCAGAAGGTAACGTTGGGCGACACCACTGTCACCATCTACATCACGCCGGGTCATACCGGCGGCACGCTTTCCGTCCTGGTTCCGGTGAAGGATCGCGGCCAGCCGCACCTTGCCATGGAGTGGGGTGGAACCGCGTTGAGTGGCGCGACTTCGAAGGAAATGCTGGAGTCCTATATCTCCAATGCGAAACGACTGAAGGACATCAGCGACGGCGCGGGCGCCGACGTGATCATCGGCAACCATACGGAATACAACGACGCCCTGAACCGCCTGGAACGGACCAAGGCGCGGAAGGCCGGCGAGCCTCATCCGTGGATCGTGGGCAAGGGAGAGGTCGAGAAGTATCTCACGGTGGTCGAGGAATGCGCGAAATCCTGGCTTGCGATCGGCGATGGGCGTCCATGAGCGGTGGCAGACAGGAGGTTTTATGATGAGGCCCACAAATCGGCGGAGCTTCTTAAAAGGGCTTGGGGCATTTGGGACGGCAGCGGGGACGGCACTGTGGGCCGCGCCCTCTGCCAAGGCCTTCGCGCTCCCGGAAGATAAGATCAAAGCGGTTCACTATTACGCGAACCCTGGCGATGCTCAGGGACGGCAGGGTCAGCCGATGGTGAACCAGTCCACCAACGTCGTGAGGATCGAGACCGAGCGTGGCCTCGTCGGAATTGGCGAAGGCGGCGAGCCGAGGACGATGGAAGAATGCGCCAGTATGTTGATCGGATTGGACCCGTTCCGGATCGACAATCTGTGGCAGCGCATGATGCGCGGCTACTTCTATCCCGCCGGCCGCGAGAAACTGCATTCACTCGGTGCGCTCGACTTGGCGCTGTGGGACCTCAAGGGTAAGGCGCTTGACGTCCCCGCGTGGCAACTGTTGGGAGGCAAGTCGCGCAATCACGTGGAACTGTACTCCACCGTGTTCCCTACACCGCGCGGCGGCACCCTGGAGGACGCCGCGAAAGCCTGCCGCGACGCCGGCTTCCGCACTTATCGCTACGCCACGGATAATCCGCGCGAACGCGTAGTGGACCGGTTTCAACTGGTTCGCAAGATGTACGACGACTGCGTGCTGTTGCACAAAGGGGCGGGTGACGGCGGCTGGGCGATCGACTTCCACACCGAATTGGACCTCCCTGACGCAATCAACTTGGCCACCCTGCTGGAACCGCTTCACCCCTACTTCTGTGAAGACCTGATCCGCAGCGAAAACGTTCTGTCGTATGAGACCGTCCGCCAGCGCACTCGCGTGCCGATCGCTGTGGGCGAGCAGTTCGGCTACAAGTGGGACATCAACACTTTGGTTGAGAAACAACTGATCGACTACACGCGAGTCACACTGCCGAATGTGGGCGGGATCAGCGAATTCATGAAGATCATCGCCCTGGCGGAGACGCACTACATCGGCATGATTCCCCACTTTACGGGTCCCATCGCCGAGGCCGCGCTGGTAAACTGCCTCTCCGCGACTTCGATCACCGCACTCATGGAGATGTTGGGCGATGGCAGCCGCACATGGCCATACTTGCCGAAGGTGTACGACTTCAAAGATGGGAAGCTGTGGCCGAACGATCGGGCAGGCCTGGGTGTGGTGGTGGATACGAACCGGCTGACGCAGATCGGCAGATACGACACCTATCGCGCGGGCATGCTGATGAATCAGCGACCCGATGGTTCCTTCACGAACTGGTAGATTGCATGACACTGATCCGACTCTCCCGCACGGTCTTGCGGGCAACCGCAGTCCTGATTGTATTGACCGCACCAGTCTGGGCCCAATAGGGTTCATCCGGAGCAGACTGGCGATACATAAGCGGCGACGCGGGCGGCACGAAATATTCACCATTGGCGCAGATCGATGCCTCCAACGTGTCGAAGTTGAAGATCGCGTGGCGTTGGAAGTCGGAGAACTACGGACCGCGCCCGGACTACAACCTGGAAGTGACTCCGCTGGCGATCAACGGGAAGCTGTTCTTCTCGGCGGGAACGCAACGCGCGGCCGTCGCCATTGATGGAGCCACGGGCGAAACGCTCTGGAGTTATCGCCTGGAGGAAGGCGAACGCGGGGACCGTACTCCACGCAACAACAATCGAGGGGTGGCGTACTGGGCCGATGAGGCCGGGCACGGGCGTGTCCTGCTGATCTCGCGCGGCTACCAACTGGTCGCACTGGATGCGGACACAGGCGTTCCCGTAAGGGACTTCGGGTCGAACGGCGTGGTCGATCTATGGGTGGGTTTGCTCGAAGGTACGGGGCGGCAAGTGGAACCGGGCCAGATCGGCGCCAGCTCACCGGCGATCGTGGTGGGCGATGTTGTTGTGGTCGGGGCTGCGCTGCCTGCCGGCGGAGCGCCGCGATCAAAGACCAACGTTCCAGTCTTCGTGCGCGGCTACAGCACACGCACGGGCAAGCTGCTGTGGACCTTTCACACGATTCCGGGCCTGGGTGAAATCGGAAACGACACGTGGAAGGACGATTCGTGGCAGTACACAGGCAACACAGGCGTGTGGGCTCCCATGGCGGCGGACCTGGAACTGGGGTACGTCTATCTGCCGATTGAGATGCCTACAGGCGACTACTACGGCGGGCACCGGCCAGGAGACAACCTGTTTGCCGATAGTCTGGTCTATCTGGACGCGAAAACCGGCAAGCGCATCTGGCACTTCCAGACAGTCCATCACGACATTTTGGATTGGGATCTGGCTTCGCAGCCCGTCCTGCTGGATGTGACGGTGGAAGGAAGGCCGGTGAAAGCGGTCGCGCAGGTTACCAAGCAGGCGTTCACCTTTGTCTTCGATCGGGTCACAGGGAAGCCGATCTGGCCGATCGAGGAGCGGCCTGTCGCGGCTTCGACCGTACCCGGCGAAATCACTTCGCCCACACAGCCGTTCCCCACCAGGCCCGCGCAGTTCGATCGCAACAGTATCGGACCCGACGATGTGATCGATCTGACGCCGGAGATCAAAGAGGAGGCGCTGCGCGTCATTTCAGAGTTTAAAACGGGGCCCGTGTTCACGCCGTCGATTCCCCAAGGGGAGGGTGGGAAGAAAGCCACGCTGATCGTGCCGCACAATCAGGGTGCGGCGAACTGGCAGGGCGCTGCCGCGGATTCGGAAACAGGAATGCTCTACATCTCTTCGGAGACCACCTGGTGGGCCAGCGCGATGGTGCCGGGATCCACGCGCGGCAGCGACATGAACTATGTGGGCGCGTTTGTGCGCGTGGATACACCGTTCGGATTGCCGTTGGTCAAAGGATCTTGGGGCCGGATCACGGCCATCGACATGCACACCGGCGATCACCGGTGGATGGTTCCCAACGGACACGCTCCGAAGGCCGTAGCGGATAATCCCAAGCTCGCGGGTGTCGATCTTAGCGGAGTGGGGCAACCCGAGCGCGCTCCGCTCTGGTGACCAAGACACTCTTGTTTTCGGGCGACGGCAGAGGTATGTTCTCGTCGGGTCCGAACGGCGGCGGTCCGCTGTTCCGCACTCTGGACAAGGCCACGGGGAAAACGCTTCACGAAATGAAATTACCCGCGAATGAGACCGGGATTCCGATGACCTACTTGGCCCACGGGAAACAGTACATAGTGGTCGCTATCGGCAATCGGGACTTTCCGGCTGAACTCGTGGCGCTTACATTGCCTTAGTCGGGTGGTGGATACAGAGTGTATACATCTGTACAATCTAGAGATGTGCCGACTGATTTAAGTGCCGGAAGATCAAAAGGAGACTTCACAATGAAATTCGCTGTTGCACTATGTTTAGTGACTGCGTGCGCGTGGGGACAGGAGGGAACCGGAGCGTTCCCGTCAATCCTGGAGCAAGATCCGAGTCTTCCGACGCACACCGTGTATCGGCCGCAGCACCTTTCCAAGGTAAAGGGGAAGATGCCGATCATCGCCTGGGGCAATGGGGCCTGCGTCAACAACGGGCTGGCACATCGCAATTTCCTGATGGAGATTGCGTCGCATGGCTACCTGGCGATCGCGATCGGGCCTCCCAGCGCGCCGCCGGCTCAAGGCAAGGGCGCTCCCAAAGGAGAAGGAAAGCAAGGCGCTCCGAAGGGCGAGGGGAAGCAGGCCCCCGCGGGCCCCGCCACGAAATCGTCCCAGTTGCTCGACGCTGTCAACTGGGCCTTGGCCGAAAACAGCCGGAAGGGCAGCCCTTATAACGGCAAACTGGATGCGTCGAAGATCGCGGTGATGGGAATGTCGTGCGGAGGGATTCAGTCCTACGCGGTGGCGACGGACCCGCGCGTCAAACTCGTCGGCATCTTCAACAGCGGCATCTTGCCCGCGCCCAGCGGCCCCGGAGCGCCGGCCATGGAAGACGTGCGCAAGGACCAGTTGGACAAACTGCATTCGCCCATCTTCTATGTGACCGGGGACAAGACCGACATCGCCTATGAGAACGGAATGGACGACTTCCAGCGAATCACCAAGGTCCCCGCGATCCATACGTATAAAGATGGCGTCAGCCATGGCGGCACCTACAGCCAGCCGAACGGCGGCGATTTCGCACGGGTCGCGGTGGCGATGCTGAACTGGCAGTTGAAGGGCGAGAAGAACGAATCCAAGATGTTCCTGGGCGCGAATTGCGGCCTGTGTCAGGAAGCCGGCTGGCACGTTGGGACGAAGGGGTACAAGTAAGAGGCGGATTGGTGAAGGGCACCCGGCTCGTTCCCGTGTGCCCTCTCTGATGCCTCAATGGCGCAATCAGTTTGTGCTGTCGTACATCGTGATCTTGACGCCGCCATTTGCTATCCCGGGATTCGAACTCAGGAATTTGCCGGTGTTGAGGTAGGCGTAGGGGCTGTCGACGCGCGCTTCGAAAATCGGAACCAGGCCGCCGGTGCTGGTGGTGTTGCGCACGATGATGATCTCGCCGTCCGATGCGTGCCACAGGTAGCGTGCGTCGATGGCGGGAGGCCCGGAGAGATTCTGATAGTCTGCGCCGCCAGAAAGAACTTTGCCGGTGATTCGTCCACTCAGATCGCCGCCGGTGATGGGAATGATGTTGCGGTTACCGCGCTTGCTGGCTCCCACCCGTTGCGATGGGCTCAATCCGACCGATTCGACGATCAGTTCCTTGCCTTGCTTCTCATCAGATCCTTTCATGCGGTTGTCCCACGGCTGCGGCGGAGCATCCGCCGGCTTTACGATCCGGATGACATTGGCCGCGGCATTTGGAATCGCGACGGACGACACGTCGTAAACGCGGACCGTGAGCGTCTTGGCGTTTTCATCCAGAATGCGCCGCGCAACGTATTTGCCGGAGTTCATCCACTCTGATGAACTTCCGTTGGGAGCCTCAAAATCTATGGCCATGCGGACGTCTTTTGCATCCGCTCCCACACCCGCATTGCGAGAATAGATGTACTTCCCGTCGCCGGTCTTGAAGACGAAGATCTGCTCCACCTCCACTGTGCCGTTAGAGAGCGTCAGCTCGAAGTCTAAAGCGCCGGTCATCACCGTGCCCGTGAATTTCGGACCCGTAATGGTGCCCTCCAGGGCGACGGCCACGCGGCGGTTTCCGTACTGCGTTTTGCCGATCTTCGCCAGCCGGTCGAGCTTCAGCTGGGTTTCGAAAATCAAGGAGCCGCTTTCCGGGTTGGGGATTCCTTCTGGCATCCTGCAATCCCATGTCTGGTGGGGCACAAGCACTCTGGAGGCGGTTTGGCCCTGAACCAGGTTCGCAGCTGGACCCGTCAGCGCAATGGCGCCCGCCATCCGTAGGAATGTACGTCGATCGCTTCTAGGGAACATGAAGATGACTATCTCTTTCTTTGGCGATCAAAAAAATCAAAGATGGCGGGCAGAACCAGCCCCACCATCCGGCCATGATCCGCCTCGACCTCCATGTATTCCAGGGGAAAACCCTGCGCCTTCATCCACGCCTGCATCGCCCGGCTTCCCGCGAGAGAAGGTGTCGCTCCCGTACCTTCGGTCATGAACACCGGCATCTTCCGGATGCGATCCCACGGATACGTCGACTCCTCCACAAACGGACCGGACATGGGCGCAAGCGCCTTCCAATAGTCGGCGTACTTCGCTCCGAGATACCAGACACCACCGCTACCCATCGAATGGCCCATGAGGAACATCCAGCCGCGGTCGACCGGATACTCGTTGAGCACCATCTCCAGGACGTTGAGCACGTCCTGCTCGCTGCGTTCGAGAGTCTGGGCGTTCTGCACGCACATAGTGGTACGCTGCTGCGCGGCGGTTTCCGCCTGGCCGAACACGGCAGGAAGCCGCAGGCACGTGCCATACGCGCCAAGAGGATTCCACCCCAACGGAGACACCAGCAGGTAGCCATCTTCTTCGGCAAGCTTCAGGAGCTGTTTGTTGTTCTGGTCCAGATACTGGCTCTCATTGCTACCTGCGCCGTGCAGCATCATGACCAGCGGCAGCTTCGCCCTTCCATCCCAGGATGTCGGCACATAGACGCGATAGGGCAGATCGGTCTCGGTGCCGGGGAAGCGATAGGTCCGCCGCTGGTCGCCTTTGGCCTGCCAACCTGGTGTGCCCGGCTTTGCCAGGGACTTCGCGAGTTGCTGCGATTGGGCGATCTGGGTTTTCGGCACGAGCTTGGTCCCGAACGCGATTACTCCGTTGTCCTGTGCCACCGCCAATAGGGGAAACAGGACCACCAGTTTCAACATCTGCTTTGCCATGTCGAAAGAAGTGTAACAGCCGTAAAAGACAGCCGCAAGCTGAGTGTATCCATCATGTATACTTACCCGGAGTGAATCGAAACTGGATCATTTCCGTCGGCGCCGTCATCGTCGCGATGATGGCGATCCAGATGGCGAGCCTGGGTTTCTCGCCGCTTTTGCCGGAGATCCAGCAGGATCTTGGCGCGTCCTATTCTCAAATCGGCCTCTTCACCGGGATGTACGGCATCATCGCGCTACTGGTCAGCCTGCCCGCCGGGGTGTTCGCTGCCCGCATCGGTGAGAAGCGCGCGCTTCTGATCGGCCTGGCTGTCACGGCCGTCGGACTAGCCGCTCTCTCGCAGGCTACTCGCTACGACGTCGCACTCGCATTTCGTGCTCTTTGGCTGGTTGGTTATCGCACTGCGTTCATCGGGGTGTTCGCTGCGATGGCGATCGTAACGCCCGAGAAGTATCGAAGCCGCACCATGGGCATTCTCGGCGCTATGGCCGCCTTCGCGTCGGTCATCGGAGCCCCGTTCGGTACGCGTCTGGCGGCCTGGTTCGGCTGGAGAGGAGGCATCCAAGGCTATGCTGTAATCTCTCTCCTCGGCGCGCTCGTTTTCGGTCTGCTCTACCATCGCCAGCGCTCGCGATCGCCCGGAGTTGCAGGACCGCACGGGACTCCGGTCACGCGTGCAGGAGCGGTCTCCGCGCTTCGCAACCCGATCATCTGGAGCATGATTCTGCTGGGGCTCATCAACATGGGGGGCTTCAGCGTAACCTTTTTCGTGCCGTATGCGGTGAACTCGGTCTTCGGTATGGGGGCTCAGGACGCTGCGGCTATCATCAGCACCAGTTACCTGGTGAGCATCCCGCTGAATCTTGGCGTCGGCTACCTGTGCGATCGGTATTCCCGCTGGAACATGATGATTGTGCTCGCGGTGCTTCTGATTCCCGCCAGCTTTGCAGTGATGTCTAGAGACCTTCTGGTCTTCCGGATCGCCGTAGCTCTGATTGTCTCTTTGGGCCACGCGGCAACCAACCAGATTTATGCGATCGGCAGTTCCTTGCTGCCGAAGGAAGAGGTCGGGAAGGGAATGGGGATCGTCGGACTGGGTAGTGGCATCTTCGGATACCTGGGACCGCAGATGCTGGGTTACCTGCGGGATGCAACGGGAGGCTTCACCGCGGGGTGGGTATTTGTGGCGTGTGCCGCCGTGCTGGCCCTCGGCGACCTCCTGATTCTGCGCCGGTACAGCCTCAAGCGGCGAGCTTTGTATCCGGAAGAGATACAAGTCGCATGAGGAAGACTCGCATCGCCGGAATCACCTCAAACACGGTCCCCTGGGAAATCCTGCGCGCAGCCGGCTTCACGCCGGTTTTACTCGAGGATGAGGCTGGGCCAACTCCCTTCGCAGACAGGTGGATGGAGGATGTGTTTGACCGCAGATTCCGTGTGATTTTCGACCGCCTCTGCGCGGGAGCGTGGAATCACTTGGATAAGGTCGTGATCCCCAGGACTTCTGAGCAGGAACACAAACTGCACTTGTATCTGCGGGAAATTGCGCGCACGCAACATGCTGCCGTGATTCCGGAATTGTATTTCTACAACCTTCTGCACACCAGAACGCCGGAGTCCTACGACTACGGGTTGGAACGGACCCGTCAGATGATGCGCGACTTCGACGCCTCCGAAGACAAACTGCGCGATGCAATCGGTGAGAGTAATCGCGCCCGTGGTTGTGTCCGGGACATCCTCCAGAAGCGGAGGGAAGGGCGACTGGAGGGATCGGTCGCGCTCGAATGGATTCGTGGATTCTATTCGGAAGACCGTGGTGTGTTCGCCGATCGCGCACTTGATCGGCTCCAGGAAATGCGGAACCAGGTTGCGGCTGACCGGCCGCACGTCTTAATCAAAGGGGCGCCGCTGCAGGATGCGTGGCTGCATCAGGCGGTCGAAGAAGCCGGCGGTTATGTGGTCGCGGAGGATGATTGGCGTGGCTCTCGTGCCGCGGGCGATACCGACGTTTGTCTGAACAAGGATCCGGTAACTGCAGTATTTGAGAAATATTTCTATGACGAGGTGAGCCCCAGAATCCACCTATCCCACGATCGCAGCGCGTGGTTTCAGCGGGAGATCGAGAGAGGGCACGTCGACGGCGTCTTGTTTTATGTTCCGCTGGAGGACGACGTCGTGGGGTGGGACTATCCCGGGCAGCTCGCGTATTTGGAAGGCCGGTCGATACCGAGCGTCCTCGTGCGAGAAAACGTGCGCGAAGACGTTGCGCCACTCGCCGATTTCGTCGGAAGCCTCCATCGAAACTGATCATGACCCAGAAGCAGCTGACGTCGACTATCGCGGCATCGGAAGGCCAGAAGGCCTGGTTCGCTTCGCTGCGCGAGCGAGTCTTCGAAACTCGCGCACCTTACGCCATCGGCCAAGCGGACATGCCGTTCGAGCTGTTTCAAGAGATGGGCGTGCCCATGGTCAGCAATCAGTGGTGGGCAGCCCTGGTGTCCGCCAAACGGCTGGCTCCATACTATATGGATAAGCTGAATGAAGCCGGCTTTCACAAGGGGTTGTGCCGGTACTGCAGCCTGTCCATGGCCTCGACGGTGTTGGGTGACACCAGTCAGGCTCCGTGGGGTGGGCTGCCGAAGCCATCATTGCTTGCGGCTCGCCTCACGTGCGATTGCGTGCAGCGGGTTTTTGAAACCTGGGCGGCGCATTTCGATGCGGAGTTGATTCTGCTGGACGCGCCCGCGGCCACGCATCTGCCGCCACGATGGTGGGAGCAGGGCCGCCATCATTGGCGGGAACTATTTGAAGACCATCGGTTACAGTTCATGGTGCGCCAGTTCGAACGCTTGATTGGGGTGCTCGAACGGATCTCCGGACGGAAGTTCGATCCGGATCGATTGCGTGCCTTGATGGAGCAAGTAAACCGCCAGGAGGAATACTTCGAAGAGGCGAAGTTAGCGATTTGCAAGGCGCCGAAGACACCAGTTCGGATGCAGGAGCAGATTACGAACGTCATGGCGGCGCAGTGGCAGCGAGGGTCGGACTGGGCCGTTTCACAAGCGCGAGCCTTTCGCGATGAGGTGGTGAGTCGAACGGAGCAGGGAATCGCCGCCTGTCCAAACGAGAGCCTGCGGATTATGTGGGTCGGCGCTGGGTTGTGGTACGACCTCGACTTTTACACTGCCTTTGAGGAGACCCATGGGGCGGTGTTTGTCTGGTCGATGTATCTGGCGTTTGGTCCCGATGGATACATCCGCTATGGTTTGGACGATCCCTTGTTGGCGCTTGCAAGCCGCACAGTGAGCATGAATGAACAGTTGCACAATCCTCCGTGGGCGAATGAATGGATTCTGGAGCAGGCTCGCTGCAACCGGATCGACGCTGCGTTCGTTTTGACCCCTCTGGGGACGCGTCCCTCGGCGACCGGAACGCGTTTCGTGGAGATTGCGCTGGAAGAGGCGGGAATTCCGGTCTTTTCTGTTCACGCGGACATGGTGGACGCCCGGCTATGGGACGGCGAGAAGATGCGCAAAGAGGCATCGCGCTTTCTAGATGAGGTGGAGCGTCGATGACGGATGGTCTAGGTCAGTTCCGCGCGAATCTGGTCCATGAAAGATTCGACGTCTTGTGGCACCCCGGCTTCACGTTCCCGCTGGTCGAACTCATTGAGGCGGCTTTTTTGACTTTTCAGAATATGGCGGTGAACGCAGTCGGCCGCGGCTTGCGGATCGGCCCCTTGCAGCGCGCTGATCAGGTCCAAATGATCGCGGTTGATCTGCTTCAATATGGGAATACTGTGACCTCCCCGGCGCGCTGCGAAAATGCGGATCAACAGCCGGATTCCAGCCAGAGTCTTGAGGCTTCTTTGGTTACCGGCGAGCTTCATGATGTAGGTGTGAAACGCAAGATCGGCCACCTCGAAACGCTCCATCTGTTTTTCGTCCAGGACCGGCTTCCGGCTGGCGTGCAGTTCCCTGATCAGCGAGGTGAGAGCGGAAGCGATGGAGCGAAGGTCGCGAATCTCCCCGGCCGACGGCGTGCGTGCGGCGATCGTGCGCGCGGCCAGGCTTTCCAGCGCTTCCCGCATTTCAAACAACTCCCGGATATCGTCCCGGTCGAGAGTGATCACCACCACCCCGCGTCCGGGAACAGATTCCAGGAGGCCTTCACTAACCAGTTGGCGGATCGCTTCACGGGCGGGCGTGCGGCTGATGCCCAATTCCTTGGAAATGGAGACGTCGGAAACGGGTTCTCCGGCGCGCAACTTGCGGGTCGAGATCTTGCGCTGGATGTGATGGTACGCCACCTCGCGGCGGGGACGGGAAGCCTGGGATGTTTTGGTCACGGGCTCTAGTGATTCTATCAGTGCATGCAGTGGTGTACATGCCTATGTATACAGGCCTCCCGAATCGGAGGCATTCCCGTGGGTGAGACTCTTACTCTGCAGATGACCGGCGACTTGATTCTTGACGAGCCGAATCCCGACGTCCTGTTTGACTTGGCGCGCCATCAACTCCACGCGTGTGACGTCCTTGTAGGGCACGTCGAAGTTCCTCATACGGCGCGGGGTGTAGAGACGCATTTCGATGTTCCAGCGCCGGCCAGCGATCCGGCGAACCTTGCTGCGCTTCAGCGTGCGGGATTCCACGTGGCGACATTAGCCGGCAATCACATCGCGGACGCCGGACCGAATGGAGTGGAAGACACGATCGCAGAACTCCGCCGCCTGGGCATCGTGAGCACCGGCGCCGGCAGGAATCTGACAGAGGCAAGGCGGCCGGCGATTGTCGAGCGGCACGGACTGCGGATGGGATTTCTCAGCTACAACTGTGTGGGACCGCGTGGGTCCTGGGCCGCAAGAGATCGAGCCGGTTGCGCGTATGTACACGTCTTGACACATTACGAACTCGACCATGCATCGCCGGGCGGTCCGTCAACGGTATACACCTTTGCCGAACCACAGACGCTCGAAGCCATGGCGGCCGATATCGAAGCGCTCCGGCAGAAAGTCGACGTTCTCATGGTTGCGCTACACAAGGGGCTTGGGCACACTCCCGCGGCCGTGGGCATGTACGAACGGCAGGTCTCCAAAGCAGCCATCGATGCGGGGGCCGACGTGGTGGTGGGCCATCATGCCCACATTTTGCAAGGGATGGAGATTTACAAGGACCGCCCGATTTTTCACGGGCTCGGCAATTTTGCCATCGCAACTAGGGCGTTGAACATCGATGGGAATTCCAGTCCGGAACGCCTCGCGTGGGCCGAGCGCAGGCGAAACTTGTTCGGTTTTGAACCGGACCCCGAATACACAACCTACCCGTTTCATCCCGAGGCGAAGAACGCCATCATCGCCTGCTGTGAGGTCGACCGTAACGGTGTTCGAACTGCCGGCTACCGGCCCTGCTTCGTGAACCGCCACTCGCAGCCGGAAGTTTTACGCCCCGAAAGTTTGAGCAATGACGAGCGCGGACAAGCAGTCGCGCGATACGTACAGGACGTCAGTGCACGAGCGGGACTCAATGCCGTTTTCGAATGGGCTGGCGATCGGGTCCAGTTCTACCGGAGAAGAAATCAATGATGTCGCATCCTACGATGTCGCACCGACGTCCGCTCGAGGACATTACCGTTCTCGACCTCACAACGGCTTTGGCCGGTCCGTACGCAACTTTTCTGTTGGCGGGACTGGGGGCTCATGTCATTAAGATTGAGAACCCCGTGGGTCCGGATTCATGCCGCGCGAACGCTCCGTACATCGGTCCCGACGGACCGCATTTGACACGCCAGCATCCGGATGACATCTCCGTCTCCGCTATCAACCGGCTTCGCGGCAAGAAGGCCGTGACGTTGAACATGAAGCATCCGGGATCCCGCGCAGTGTTCGAGAAGCTTGTGAACAAGGCCGATATGTTGGTCGAAAACTTCAGTCGCGGTGTGCTGGAGCGGTTGGGCGCGGGCTACGCGGACGTGCATCGCATGAATCCCCGGCTGCTCTACTGCTCGATCACGGGATTCGGAAGCCAGGGCGAAGGCTCGGGGAAAGCGATGGACGCCATCATCCAGGCGCTCAGCGGCGCCATGATGACCTCAGGCGCAGCGGGCGATCCCCCTGTACGCGTTGGTGTTCCATTCGCGGATTTGTGTACTCCCTTATTCGGCGTGATCGGGCTTCTTGCCGCGCTGCATCAGTCCCAGCGCACGGGCGTGGGGCAGCACATCGACGTCTCGATGCTGGGCGTGATGACATCGATGGTCGCGTCCGAGCCGTTCGATCTTCTGGAACGCTGCGGGGTGCCACAACGCACCGGACAGACCGTGCCTCGTCTGGCGCCCTTCGGGGTCTATGCGACCGTGAACGGCTACGTGGCGATTTGCGCTCCCACGGAAACGTTTGCTTCTTCTCTGTTCCATGCAATGGGACGCCCGGAGTTGTGCGAAGACGAGCGATTCCGCACTCGCGACGCCCGCGTTCAGAACGTTGCCGCTGTGGATCGTGTGGTCGGTGAATTCACCGCCGTGCGTCAAACCGCGGATGTCGTCGAGATTCTGGCGCAGGCGGGCGTCCCGGCCGCCGAGGTGCGCAGTCCAGCGGAAGCGGTGCGAGACCCGCTGGTGGTCGCCCGCGGAGAAACGGTCCGGCTGCGGCATCCTGGGGCGTCGGATGCGGATGTCTATGGGCCCGGGCTTCCGATCGTGTTCTCGGCCTCGGCACCAGGCTCCGATCAACCGCCGCCGGGCATCGGAGAACACAATGGCGAAGTCTATGGGGACCTTCTGGGTTACTCGCAGTTGGAACTGCGCGAACTACAATCTGCGGGTGTCATCTAAATTCCGGCTCCCGTTGCGAACTTCGACAAAGTGCGGTTTCATGGAACGATGACGACCGCAATGAAGAAGACCGTGCTCGGGTTAGCCACGCTGGCGTTCGCGGCCGGCGTTGTGATGAGTCAGCAGAAAGGGCCTGATGGTCCACGTCTGTATCGTGTTTGGAGCGACACCGCTGGAGACACGCATCTAGAAGAGATCGATATCACGACGAAAGGCCGCGTGCTGATTCCGGGCGCTGTCATGAACTATTCCGGCAACATCCCGCCGGCCGGCGGCGAGAAGCTACACAATACGGGCAGCCGGCAATTTGCAATCACTGTGTATGGTCAGATCGACGTCGAAACCAGCGATGGGACCAAGGCTCACTTGCGGACGGGCGATATGAGCTTCGTTGAAGACATTACGGGCAAAGGGCACAAGACCATCGAGAAAGGCTCCCAAAGTGTGTTTGTGCGTGTGCCGGAAGGCTTCGACGTGAAAAAGTGGGCCGCCGGCCAGTAGCTGCTTTCAGGCGCGAGCAGTCACGGGCGCAAGGGCGGACTGTGCGGCTCCGGGGGCGCAGGGTCGATGCGGCTGTGCTGCAGGATGTGGTCCTGATTTTCGCAGAACGCTTCGATCAGGTCCGCATCGGGCATCAGCGTTAAAGTCGTTTCCATGGTCCAAGGAGCGAGGTACGCTTTGGGATCATCGATGGTCACCGAGAGGATCATGTGCCCGTAGTCGACGCGGCGGAATCGCTCGATGACATGCAACGCGTCGCTGCTGGGGCGGCCTTTTGCCGTATCGAGCCAGCCGCCATCGCGAAAGCCGCGGGAATCTACGACGAACGCATCCCCTACCCAGGTCCCCGTTGAGTAGCCAAGCCACGTCAGGGAATCGACTGGCGCCGGCGGGCGCCCGTCCGTGAAGACTTGACGGAAGATCATTCCCACCAGGGTCTCGTACAGGATTGCGGTGACACCGGGCGTCTGCAGGAGCTTGAAGGGGCCGCCGCCGAAATCGATTCGGGGTACTCCGGGAGGCAGGCAATATCCGTACGGGTCGTCGACGTGGTTACGGCTCGAGCGTTGCCGGGCAATTCCCTCCGCCCACGGGGTCATCTGAACAGCTTGGGCGGGCAGATCCTGGGCGAGGTCGAAGTAGTAGCTTTGAACGAAACATCGGCTGCCGTCATAGATGCCGCACTTCGCGGCCCAGACGCCGGAGAGGTCGGGCGTGCCGTCGGCGAGTTTCGGCGCTTTGGCCGCTAGGTTCGCCGAACCATCGGGAAGGCGGGGAATTCCGGGTGTGGGATAGTTCAGCCATTGCCCGGCCAGCGGCATCGCCATTACGAAAGACAGGGCACCGAATGCTGCGTTCATATGTTTCCCAGCAATCCTAACTCATCTGCGGAGCGGAGGCGACCGACTAGCACGCTGGCAAACTGCCTGGTCGAAGTGGTTGACTTCCCACCGGGGCCACAGTAGCATTCTCACTTGTATGCTGGTATGCCGCACTTTGCACCTCGCTCTGATAAGGGGAATTGCCCTAACGGCGATGGCCCAAGCTCCGAGACTTCCTGCCGATATCGATCCGGCGTCGATGTCCCGCTTTCCCATCGTCCTGCGCACGGATCTCAAGACGGATGCGGATCGGGCGCCGTACGACTATGTCGTCGGCCTTAACCCACGGACCACGCCGCTCTTGGGACCTGGCGGCGTAGGACTGCACAGCCCCGGCGCAGCCGACCCGATTGAGCGGCTGAATCGATACCTGCGCGGCAGTAGTGCCAGCGGGCGCAAGCTATTTGAACTGTGCGCGCTGATCGGCGCCTGAGAGATCGAGCAGCAATATGAGTGGACAGGTCACCAGGCTGCCGCGCTGCAGTTCGGGGTCAGCCAGAAGGCGATAGACACCGTCAAGTTTAACCGGCCTGTCGCGGGGCTGGATGAAGACGAGACCGTCGTCATTCAGATGGGCGCCAGATTCTTCGCGACCACAAGCTCGATTCCCAACTGTTCGCCCACGCCGTCCGTTTGTTCGGACGTCAGGGAACCTTGGAGCTTGCTCTTACGATGGGCGACTACATTCTCGCCGGAATCATGTTGATCACCGCCGACCACCAGTTACCCGCAGACCGACCGCCTTTGCTGCCGACGCGGTGAGAGTAGGGGGCTGAATGCGCAGGCTCCCGCCCCGGCGCCGGTGAAGCCTGCTGGAGGCAGGCCAGTGGAATACACCGCAGGCCAGTCCGCGCAAGGCAAGGCTGCATACGACCAGAGCTGCGGTTCCTGCCACGGCCGGACCTTGGATAACGGACAATTCGGTCTGGCACTGCGCGGCTCCACGTTCAACATGAATTGGGCTGGCGGCACCGTGGGGGACTTAGTGCAGTACATATCGATGCGCATGCCCCCTGCTGCCCCAGGATCTCTCAGCGCCGCCGGGTATGCGCAAATCGCGAGTTACATCCTGCAACAAAACGGGATCGCACCGGGTGCTCGCGAGATGCCGACCACACCTGCCGCGCTCACCACACTGCGCATCCCCGGCGCGGCGGAACGGCGTGGTGCTCCTGGGGGCGGATTAACGCCGGGCGTTGCCCTTCCGAATGCCCCGCCGCGGAACACACTGCTGGATCGCATGACGACGGTGACGGATGCGATGCTCGCGAATCCTTCGGTGGGCGATTGGTTGACGTGGCGGCGCACCCCCGATAGCCAGGGCTACAGTCCCTTGAAGGAGATCGACCGCAGCAACGTGAAGAATCTCCGCGTGGCCTGGAGCTGGTCGCTGCCTCCGGGTCCGAACACCGCCCCTCCGCTGGTACACGACGGTGTGATGTTCGTGCAAGGCTACACAGATCAGGTGGAAGCCCTCGATGCAGTAACGGGGGATCTGCTGTGGCACTGGCAGAGGGCTTTACCGCAGGGGGCGCGGCCGGCCGTGAAAAAGGGCATCACTATTTTTGGCGACACAATATTCGCCGCGACCTCGGATGTGCACCTGGTGGCTCTGGATGCGCGCACCGGATTGCAGAAGTGGGATACCGCGATCGGTCCGCAGAGCTGGCAGTTGACGGGTGGGCCACTCGTCGCTAAGGGCAAGGTGATCATCGGCACGGGCGGGCAGCAGCCCGGTGGGAATTTCATCGTGGCGTTGAATGCAGCGACGGGCGCGGAGGCCTGGAGATTCCGTACCATCCCGCTCCCCGAGGAACCCGGCGGCAACACCTGGAACGGCCTTCCCACGGAAAAGCGCACGGGCGGGTCGGCATGGGTGCCATGCAGTTACGATCCCGCGCTCAACCTGGTCTACTTCGGCGTCGCTCCTTCCTACGACACAGGTCCGTTGCGCATTAAATCGACCCAGCCTGGTCTGAGCAACGAAGCCCTCTATTCCGATTCCACGATTGCCCTGAACCCGGATACTGGCAAGCTGGTGTGGCACTACCAGCATGTCCCTAACGATCAGTGGGACTTCGACTGGGTGTTCGAACGGACCTTGCTGAAGCTCCCCGTCAACGGTGTGATGAAGACTCTATCGATGACGGCGGGAAAGATTGCCCTCTATGACGTCGTGGAGGCAGATATGGGCAAGTACGCGTTTTCCTTCGACATGGGACTGCAGAATATTGTCACGGGGATTGATCGAGTCACGGGTAAGAAGACGATCGACCCGGCTCTGATCCCTGGCGACGGTGAGGCGAAGCTCGTGTGTCCACACGCGGGCGGCTCGCGAAGCTGGATTCCGTCCGCCTATAATCCGGAGACCAAGATTCTGTACTCGCCGCTGGTTGAATCCTGTATGGACCTGGTCCCGACCGGTCCAAATGAGCGAGGGTTCCTCACCACCGGGGTGCGCGTCAGCATGCGGCCGCGCCTGGATAGCGATGGCCAGTACGGACGCATTCAGGCAACGAATCTCGAGACACGGCAGACGGTCTTTATCCGGCGTGAGCGTGCGCCGGAGACCTCGGGAATTCTCGCGACGGCGGGAGGATTGATCTTTAGCGGATCGATTGACCGTTGGTTCAGCGCGCACAACGATCAGACTGGCGAGGAACTGTGGCGCATCCGCCTCAACGATGTTCCCGGATCGGCCCCGGTGACGTTCGCGGTGGGTGGTAAACAGTACATCGCGGTGACCGTCGGCAATGGCAGCGCACACGCGGCAACGTGGCCTGGGCTTGTGCCCGAGATCCAGAATCCGCCGACTCGGGGCGGTTCAGTACGGGTGTTTGAGTTGCCTTGAGAGGCATTGAACGCCAGTCTGCGAGACTAGGCGTAGGAACACTTGGGGGGAAGCGCAATGAATAGATTCCGGGTTATCGTAGCCAGCGCAGCGCTGTGTCTAGCTCTGGCGTCGCAAGGGCCTCGAGCCCGCGCGGCGGATGCAAAATCGAATGCGGTTACTTTAGGTGAGTTCGTCATCGACCCTCCAACACTCATCAACCTAGGATTCGAGTGGATGATTCAGGGCGATGATAACCGCAACGCTGCCGTGGCAGTCTCCTATCGCAAGAAAGGCGAGTCCCAGTGGCGTCAAGGGTTGCCTCTTCTGCGGTTGCAGAACGAAGAGATTTTTCAGGGCGACCGCCTCGACGTGGTCTCGCCGAACATGTTCGCCGGAAGCATCCTGGATCTCGAACCGGGCACTGAGTATGAAGCGCGGTTTGTCATAGCGGACCCGGATGGAGTGAAAGGCGCCGCTGAGAAGATAGTCACGGTACGCACTCGTCCCGAGCCCGAGCCTTACGCTAAAGGCCGAACTTTCCACGTTTATCCGCACGGCTTTAAGGGCACGAAGATCCAGCCTGCTTTCGAAGGTTTGCTGTGTGCCTACTATCTGACTTGCTCGGGCACGGATTGGGCCACGGCTTCCCGGCCGCGAGTTCAACCGGGCGATACGATTCTGGTGCATGCCGGGCTGTATAAATACGATCGCTTTATCTATACCAACGATCTCTCGATCAGCACGGTTCCTTTTGACGGAACCTATTATCTGACGGCAAGTGGAACACCGGAGAAGCCCATCGCGATCAAGGCGGCGGGCGATGGTGAGGCGATCTTCGATGGGAACGGCGCGTTCAATCTCTTTAACGTGAAGGCAGGGAACTACACCCATTTTGAGGGTCTCACCATTCGGAATACCGAAATCGCCATCTGGGCCGGCACGCAGTTCATCGAAGGATCCAAGGGATTGACGGTAAAGCGCTGCCGCTTTGAAGATATCGGCATGGGTGTTTACACGAATTATTCCGGCTCCAATAACTTCTACATCGCCGACAACTATTTCATGGGAAGAAACGATCCGAAGCACATGATCGCGTGGTCCGGCAATTTCTGGGCGCAGTTCTCCGGTGTGGACGGGCAGGTGTTCTTTCCAGCACATTGGGATCCTAAGCTTAGAATTCCACGTGGACAAGTTGTCGCG
>JADMIO011711128.1_pt1 | contig 38261 bp, 22 predicted proteins | sample 8958161 | NCBI WGS metagenome assembly JADMIO01 (sample SAMN16585339, study PRJNA669376) | soil metagenome | isolation source: Crop rotation soil | place: USA: Cullars Rotation, Alabama | collected 2011 | reverse complement strand
AATGCATTGCCGATGCAGGTTCGTGGTCCTCCGCCAAAAGGAAAGTAGGCGAACTTTGGAAGCGTTCCTGTGAATTCTTCGGTCCACCGCTCGGGCCGGAAACATTCGGGCTGGTGATAGTAACGGGGGGATCGCTGGACCGCCCATTGCGGGATTGCCAGTTCGCCGCCGGCCCTGATCTTGATGCCGCCCAGCCGGCACGTTTCGACGACGGTTCGACTGATACGATATGCGGGCGGGTAAAGCCTCAGTGCTTCCCGCAGAACCTGATCGATGAGCTCATCCTCAGTTCCGGCACCTATCTGCCGGGAAAGCTTCCCACCGACTTCCGGATGGCGTGCCAGAAGATACAGCGTCCATGTCAGGGCTGCGGCACCCGTTTCATGACCGGCGAAAAACATTGTCACGACTTCATCGCGAATCTGCTGTTGTGTCAGAGGCCGGCCGGCGTCATCCGTCGCCGAAAGCAGCATGCCGAGCAGATCATTGCGGGGAGACTGCCTCTTTCTCCGGCATATCACCGATAACACGAAGTTGTCGAGTGCATCCATCGCTTCACGAAACCTCCGTGCGTATGCGGTCGGCAGCTTCGATGGGTCGATCACGAAGTCGGGCCGGCCAAGCGCGGTCGATGTGAAGCGCATTACTGCGAAGAGCATTCCGCCAACGGAGCCGACCCATTTGGAATAGTGATCGTGGAACCCGTGCAAAGCATCGGCCGCCTGAGCGATCAGGGCGCGTCCTGCCAGCACGTCTTCTCCGAAGAGTGTCAACGCGAGCGATTCGAAGCAGAGGTCGGTCATGTCGCGATGAACATTACGCTCTCCGCCGGATCCGATCGATGAGATCAATCGGTCCGTTGCACGCTCGATGCTTGCCCGGTACTGTTCCACGCGATGCGTCTGAAACGCCGGCTGCATGATCCGCCGCTGCTGCCGCCACAGATCGCGATCCGAAGTCAGCAAACCTTGTCCGAATCCGCGCTGCGTTGCTCGCAGTCCGGCCGACTTGACAAAGCAGCGGTGCTTGCGCACAAGCACGTCCTCAATGATGAACGGATCGGTGACGATGTAGATAGGCACTCCGAACAAGTGCGTCCGCACCAGTCCGGAAGTCCTCTCGCATTCTGAGTAGAATTCCAAAGTGTTGCTTCGCAGCGCGTACGCGCTACCGCTGAACCATCGTTGTTTCATTCCTCCAAACCACCCGGCATGCGTCGCGCAACTGCCACACCAGAAACCGAAGCCGCCGGATGGGTTCAAGCGTGCGTTCAAGCTGCTGATATTAAAGACACGCGTGATAGGAAACATTGATGAAGCGGGCGAGTGAGGCAGGCTTGAGAGCCATCAAAATGATGGCAATGACCATCATCATGATGTTGAGAGGGGTGGCCGGAGGAGTAGCGGTTCAGCGATCAGGCGTCCACGGTTCAACTCTCTCCGCTGTTCGATGCGCCGACAAATGATGCACCCGATCCGCAATGGATCAGGCGCATCATTTACCCCCAGCCGTAATGTCAACGTCGCCTACGAAATCGAACTTTGAGTTTGTAGGCGGGAGCATAGTTGAAGGCGGCACTCGTGTGCAATCTGATTCGGATCGCTGGACAAGATCCGGGGAATAAACTAGCCTGAGCTCCTCGATTTCTTGGAGGCGCAATGCGCACAGTCGTCATCGCGGCTTGCTTTATCGTGTTTTCGTGCTCGGCGCAACGGCCGGGCGAACCGGCGACCAAAGCGGATAAGGGTCCCGCGTCTGACAAGAAACTGGAGCTGCGTTACGACAAGCCGATCGTCGGAGCTGTGGTTCACGTATCCGCGACAGACCTGCCTGCGGGCAAGACTGCGGCGCTTCAATGGGGAACCGTGGAGGGCGGCTGGGTCGTCGAAGACTATTACCACTTCAAGGGAAAGAAGTACAAAGAGACCACGGCCTCGCTGGGCACATTCGATATTGATACGAATGGCCGGCTGAATGCCGACTTCGTTATTCCTGAGGACTACGGCGGGGTTCACGAGGTAAAGCTGTTGATCGATGGGAAAGCCGTCGCGCAAAACGGTGTCGAAGTAACTCAGAGCTTTGAAATGAATCCTTCCTCCGGACCGGTCGGCACACCTGTCGAGCTGAAGGTCAGAGGGCTCGGCTGGCGGACGATGGAGAGTACGTGGGTCGTCAACTGGGACAATCACGCCGTCGGTTTCGTGTCTGCCGCGGGCTCGAAAGGTTCGGCTGTCGCGCGATTTCGTGCGGCGGGACCGGCGGGTGATCACCCGATCAAGGTCTATTCCGGCTATCAGGCGCAAAGTTATTTGAACTATGAGCAGGCGCCCAATGCGTATCTGCCGCGACCCGAATTCAGTTTCCGCACCACGTCGGACCGAAGTACATCGCCTGCTGCCTTCAGCGAGCCGTATCCGCCGCAGCCCCTTCCGAAAATTGAGTCACAAGCTTCGGATGCGAAAGTGACTCTCAGCCCAGCGCAGGGGCCCGTCGGAACACGAGCGATCCTCCACGGCGAAGGGCTCGGTTCCAGTCGGACGCTGCAACTTGTGTGGCAGACGTATGTGGGCAGTCGCGTAAGCGGCAACGGCTTCGAGCCCCGGGAGAGCGTCATCGGACAGGCGACCGTCGGCGGAGACGGCAAGGTCGAATATCCAATGACGATTCCCGATGATCTCGGCGGCCTGCATCGAATCGCGCTGCGAGAACAAGACAACAACGTCGGCCTCGCTCATTTCGTAATCGAGACCAGTATCGTGGGGATGAGTCCCGTTGCCGGGCCCGTCGGAAGTCCCGTCACGATCCATTTGAAGGGTGTCGGCTGGACCGAGTACGACAACATCTATGTTGCGACGTATGACAACTCGTACATGGGCTACGTGTGCGGTTTCAATAGTCGAGGCGACGTGATAATTCACTTCACCGCGTCAGGCAATCCCGGACAGCATGTCATCGATCTTTTCCCGGGAATCTACCAGGGTCCTTCCACCGAGCCTCAACTGTTATATCGACAGCCGCAGCTGACGTATGCCGACGATCATCCCGGCAACAAGATTCCTGCGTTGCATTTCATGTTTGACGTCACCTCGGGTGAATTGCGCAACGGTGCCGGCGTGGTCGCGGCTCACTAGCGGGAAAGTCCTCTCTTATGCAGGGAGGGGACTTCGACTCGTGCACCGACCCGATTACCGCAATCACGCAGGCACCGCAAAGTCTTTACGAAACCAGCAGCTTCGGGTAACCTTCACGTCTATGAAAACAGCCTCTCGAATTATTGCGGCGTTCGTGGCAATTATTTTCACCGGACTTCTGGCTTCGGTATTGTCCGTGTCGGGGCTGGCTCAACGACAAGGCGAGCGATTGATCCTTTCCGGAGATCTCGCGTATTTCTTCGGCCCGGGGAAGCCGTTAAACTGCACGCTAAGCAACCGGTACAAGAGAGGCGAGCCCGTCGGTTTCCGCATGACCGCCATCAATCCCGCTACGGGCAAACGGGATCGCGCAACCCAGTTGGTTGTCCACTTGACGTATGGCGGGAAAACACTCGACCTTCCGATGCGCGACCGTCAGACCGAACAACAACCGGAACGGGAATTCTGGGTATTGAAGTGGATCGTGCCGGCTGATGCGCCTATCGGGATCGTGCGCTATAGCGTTACAGCAAAGGATCCGGAAGGGCGAACCGGCGAATGGAAACCGTTCGAAGTTGAAACGTCACAGCTGACAATCGTCGAGTAAGAAACAGGGCAGTACACAAACACAACCTGCATAAAAAACACCGGGAAGCGAACGCTCTCTGTTCGGGTGTTCGCGACAAAAACTCTACATGCCGGATAGCCGAAGCGTCGATGAAGTTCGGGCGGAAGCAATTCTCGCGGGGCAGTTCGCGTCACCGAAGGAGATTCTCGCCCTCGTCAACGTATTGCAGAAGAGTCGCCAGTTCGGGCTCGCGCGGAAGCTTCTGGAACAATTGAGCCGTGTGCCGGAGGTTGCAGGGGATACCGCTCAGCGGTTGGTAGTCGGGCAGAAACTCGCTCTCTCCACCTACAAGGATCCCGACCTTCAGCCGGAGGTCAGGCTGGAGCAGGCACTCGATACATTACGTCGGGTCGACGATCTTCGGGCAACGCGTAATCAGGAGACGCTCGGCCTCGCAGGTTCGATACACAAGCGTTCGTGGGAGCTGAGCGGCCGCCAGCGGGATCTGGAGATCGGGTGCGCCTTCTACATTCGCGGGTATCGCGAAGGCGTGGCAGCGGACTTCGGTTATACCGCAATCAACGCTGCATTCGTCCTTGATCTGCTTGCCGACCTCGAGACGCCCGATGAGGCGAAAGCTCCGGCTGTTACAGACAGCAGCGCACAGCGCATCCGCGACGCTGCGGAAATTCGTCGCGCCGTAATTTCAACGCTCCCGGCGCTTGCGCTGCAGGCCGAACACAGCTGGCTGAACACAACCTGGTGGTTTCTCGTGACGCTCGGTGAAGCCTACTTCGGCCTTGCGGACTTCGCGAACGCCGGCATATGGCTGAACCGTGCCGCCGCGCTCGAGGATGTAGCCGACTGGGAGCGTGAGAGCACGGCGCGGCAGCTTGCAATGCTGATGCACCTGATGGAGCGGCGGCCTCAGTCCGGTACTGCGGAGACGGCCCAATCGGCCCGTCAAGTGTTGCGTGAGTTTCTGGGAAGCGCGGAGCCCGCGCTGCATTCGGTGTTGCTGGGCAAGATCGGCCTTGCCCTTTCCGGCGGAGGATTTCGTGCGTCGCTCTATCACGTGGGCGTCCTCGCCCGGCTGGCAGAGCTGGACCTGCTCCGCCATGTCGAGTACCTGTCGTGCGTCTCGGGAGGGTCGATCATCGGTGCACACTACTATCTCGAGGTGCGGCGCCTCTTGACTTCCAAGAGGGACGATCAGATCACGCGTGACGATTACATCGATGTTGTCGAGCGTGTATGCAGGGATCTGTTGTCGGGCATTCAGAGAAACATCCGAACCCGCATAGCTGCAGAATGGCTGACGAATATCAAAATGATATTCGCTCCGGATTATTCCCGCACGAAACGCGCCGGCGAGTTGTACGAAAGCGAAATCTATTCGCGCGTGCAGGATGGTGAAGGGAACGCGCCGCGGTGGCTGAACGATCTGAAGATCGTTCCACAGGGTGAGTCCCCGAGTTTCCGACCGAAAGACAACAATTGGCGACGCGCCGCAAAGGTGCCGATCCTGGTTCTCAACGCGACGAGCCTGAACACCGGTCACAACTGGCAGTTCACCGCAAGCTGGATGGGCGAGCCTCCTGCAGGAATCGATTCTCAGGTAGATGCCAACTATCGTCTGAGGCGCATGTATTACGAGCAGGCGCCTGAGCCGCATCGACGTATCCGGCTCGGTTATGCCGTGGCGGCGTCGGCTTGCGTACCCGGCCTATTCGAGCCGCTGCCTATGGCAAATCTTTACGAGCGTCCCGCCGACAGTTCCGGGAAGGTTCGACCCGTCGTCAGGCTCGTGGACGGCGGAGTCCAGGACAACCAGGGCACGGCGGCGCTGCTGGAGCAGGGGTGCTCGGTGCTGCTCGTAAGCGATGCGAGCGGGCAAATGAATCAGGAGGATTCGCCGAGCAACGGCATTCTGGGAGTGCCGCTACGTTCGAACAGCATTCTTCAGGCGCGCGTCCGGGTCAGCCAGTTCGAAGATCTCGACAGCCGGCGCCGCGGCGGCGCATTGAAAGGCTTGATGTTCGTGCACCTCAAGAAAGACTTGGACGTACAGCCGGTGGATTGGATCGATTGTCAGGATCCTTCGAGCCCGTCTCCGAGAACGGCGCTGACCAGCTACGGAATTCAAAAAGGAATTCAGCGCCGGCTGGCGGCGATCAGAACCGATCTCGATTCGTTTTCCGAGGTGGAAGCATACGCGTTGATGACCAGCGGCTATGCCATGACTGAAACCGCACTGAAGCGCTCGATTCTGGGTTTTCCTGTTGCGGACGCACCGCGTTCACCCTGGCCGTTTCTTCACATCGAGCCGCTTCTTCAGCAGCCCAGCACCGCTTCAGCGGCGAACCAGTTAGTCGACCGGCAGCTGCACGCGGCGAGCAAGCTTGCGTTCAAGATATGGCTTCTCAACCGGGGCCTGAAGATCATCGCTGCCGTCGTGGTCCTGGGAGCGCTGGTCCTTGCCGCCAGCGCATGGCGCGACGTGTTGAATACGGAAGTTTTCAATCTCGCACCCACTGTCGGAGGCCTCCTGTTTGCAGCTCTGACGCTGGCCGCATCCGTTTCGGGACTGGCTCTCATCAGCCGCGTGCTGGACTATCGCAAGACGCTGCGCGAAATCCTGATGGGTTTGTTGATGGCAACGATCGGCTTCCTGTTCGCGCGGCTCCATTTGCACGTCTTCGATCCGCTTTTTCTGCGGCAAGGCCGGCTGAGCCGCGTGCTGGAGCTATGGAAACAGCGGTAGCCGCTCTCACCGGCCGCTCACGCATAGGTCACACGGATCTGCTTCGCTCCCGCCGGTGCCAGAACCTGATTTCCGGCTATCACCGCGGGCCTGTTATCGACGAACGCGGCCGCGACTCCACCACCTAAAGTGCAGGGATAGATGTACCGGACGCCTTCGAGCCCCCCGCCGCCGAGGTCGATGGTCACGGTGCGGGTCGTTGCATCGTGGCGCAATTCGTATTCAAAAGAAGTGCCGAAAATGGTAGGCGCGTCTTTCACGGTAATGGAGGGTCCGCTTTGCAGCCAGTGCGGCATTACTCCGGGTGCTAGAAAGATGTGCGGATCGTGGTCTTCGTCTGCTTCAAAAAACAGAATGTCTCTTACCAGCAACAGGAATTCGGCGGCGGCCCATCCGTGAGGAATGTCGCCCATGTACCACCAGTCCGACGGAACTTCGGAAAAGTCTTTGGCGACGGGATAGTTGTGCTGTTCGTTCCAGGCGGCGAGAACAACTTGCCAGAGATTTGATCCGCCGCCTGCGTCGTGAATTCGAGCGAATCCTGCATTCGCGACTGCCCACGAGAGGCATGCGTCCATGCGATCGATCCGGCCGGTGTACAGGAAGGCGTGGGCCAGCTGAAGTGTGAGATACGGCCCGTAACTCCGCCACGCCGAATCATGCCGAAAACCGCCATCCATGAAATGTCCCCAGATTGTTTCCAGAGTCGCGAGGGCCGCGCGGTCGATGTCATCGCCCAGCTTCTGGCCCATGTAGAGGCGGCACGGATGAAAGTACGCGACCGTGCCGATCATCGTGGAGTCGAGGCGGCCGACGTCGGCAGGACCGGTCGGGATGAACGTCTCCCAGAATCCGAGACGGTGTTGTTGATCGACGACCCAACGAATGGAATCGGCGGTTGCAATGCGAATTTGATCGTAAATCGACCAGAGCTCGTCCGTCTGCGGTGCATTCAAACGCTGCGCGAGCTGCGCCGCTTCCCATGAGCCCGCCGCCGCCCAGAAGTTATCCCAGTAATGCGGCTTGTCCTTGTCGCCAAGATGCTCGGCGCTCCATCCGCTGTAGAGCAAGCCGAATGAAGTCCGATTGTCCCTCAGCCATCGGGCACCATTCACGACGTATGGAGTAAAGACGCGAGCGCCGAATGCCGCGCCTGCGCCGCGAATCCGGTCGAACCGTCCGAACGCCCACAATGCTTCTCCATTGCTGTCCCACTCCTGATCGTTGATCTCATGGTCTCCGCCGAAGAACCCGTATAGCGAGACCGGTCCTACGCTGCGCTGCTCCATATGAAAGATCATCGGGTCCGTGTAATGGTCGGAAAACTGGCGCTCCGGAACATCCGAATCTCCCGCGAGCGTGAGACCGATTCCTTCCACCGACGAATCGCGAATCCAGAACGAGTCGTAGATGGTCGGCCCGGGATGAATTTCGCCGTCGTCGGCCAGAATGAGCAGAGTGGCCCGGCACAAGCGGAAGATGTCGAACAAATGTTGGACTACTGGGGGCAACGTCATCTGCACGCCGTGTCCGTTCAGCAGACTCTCCCAGTACATCCGGTTATTCGTTTCCAGGGCGTCCGCAGACGGCTGGCGCAGGACGCTGAGATCACCTGTGCCTTTGAAGTCATCGATCGGCAGTCGCACGTCGAGAGTGAACGAGCTGGACGTGCTCAAGTCGACTTCCCAGGCAAGCACACCCTGGCAGAAGCCACCAAAATAATCCGTGGCTGTGTCGAAATTGTTCAGGGCGCCGCGCTGCCTGAGCTCGACATAGGGATTGAACGACAAGTAGAAATCCGGATCGGCGGCAGTGCCATTTCCATACATCCCGTAATGATCGGGTGTCCGGTCGAAGACCGGCCCCAGGTGTTCGTTGACTTCGAGACGGGACTCGGCAGGGAGATACCGCAGGTACTGCAGCCATCGAGGATCGACAAACGATCTGGCGCGATCATGCCGGCGAAATCCCGTCGGTCCGGCCGGTGAAAGTGCTGCACACAGCCACATGTGCTGCGGCGCACTGACGCTTCGGCTCAATGCAAGGCGAACCAGTGCCATGCTCTTCTGATCAATTCCGACCGTCGTAGCGAGGACCCGCTGTTCAAGTGTGTAGCCCACGGGCGCCTCGTAGCGCGTCTGCAGGACCGGCAGATAGTTCGACTGCCACGATTGACTGAGTGCGGGATTTGCTCCACCGAATTCCGGGTACTGCGGGAGATACAACTCCCTGTCGGTTGGGTCGAACAGGAAGAAACTCAGCGTGTACTCGTCGTACACCGGTTCTATTTCACCCGCCTGCCCGATCAGACACTCCTGCGGCGCATTCTTCACGCCCACCATATTCCAATATCGGTACAGCGCGTTCGAACAGAACGCCGCTTCCTTCGACGGAAACAAACCGCCGTCATACGGATCGATCCAGTGACGAAAGTACTGCTGCGCCCACCACGGAAGCGGCATCGGCCGGCCTCGCGTTTGGTTGCGCCACATGAGTTCGTAGTAGATCCATTCCTGCTGCTCTGCCATGAACGCCTCCGAGGAACGGGGCATTCTACCATCTCAAAAATGACGCTGAGACCATCCGGCACGCCGGTCTGCGCGGAAAGTCATTCGCGGGTGTCTGTTAGACTTGAGTTTTGCGACCCGCATTGGGTCTGACTAAAACATGAGTACGATACTTGCGATCTCAGGAAGCCTTCGAGCGAAGTCGTCCAACACAGTGCTGTTGCGGGCTGTGGTGATGCTGGCTCCGCCGGAGATGTCGGTTCGAATGTACGATGGGATGGCCGAACTCCCGCTCTTCAACCCGGATCTGGAAGACGCGGACATCAACCCGGTGAAAGACTATCGCCGGCAGCTCCAGTCCTGCGACGGCGTTCTCATCAGCAGCCCCGAGTACGCGCACGGCGTGCCGGGCGCGCTGAAGAATGCTCTCGACTGGGTTGTCGGAACGGGCGAGCTTGTCGACAAACCGGTTGCGCTGCTCAATACGTCATCGAGATCGGTCTACGCCGCGGCATCCCTTCGAGAGACGGTCACGGTGATGTCGGCGCGATTGATCGATGAGGCATCTATAACGATACCGTTGCTGGGGAAGGACCTGGATGAAGCGCAAGTTGCTGCCGATCCTGAGCTTTCCAGGCTCATTCGTTCGGCTCTCGCCGCGTTTGCAAACGCGATCGGTAGCCGGGACGGCGGACGGGAACAATAATGTCGACGGTGGAACAATCCCCTCTTTGCAAGGAGGGGATTGTTCCGCTCTAAGCCTAGAACTGATACTTGAGCGCGAATTGCATGATGCGCTCACCGGTTGTGCTGGTGGTTTTACCGAAGTTGGTTCCATTGAGCGCAACATTCGGCTGTCCAAGTATCGGATGATTCAGCAGCGAGTATGCTTCCGCCCGGAACTCCATCCGGCGCTGCTCCCCCAGGCGAAACTCGCGGCTGAGCGCCGCGTCGAACTGGAAGTTGGAACGGCCCAGAATGCTGTTGCTGCCCGCGGTTCCGAATGTCCCTGGAGCGGGTGCGGCGAAAGCATTAGCGACGAAGAACTGATCCTGCGTGGGATCTTTCAGCTTCGGATCGGCGACGATCTGGTTCGCGCGCTGGCCGCCGATACCGTTAAGCGCGCTGTCGATGCCGCTCGTAACGGTCAGGTACGGCCCGGACTGCCACCGGAAAATCGGCGAAAGTCGCCAGTTTCGAGTGAACTGGTCCACCGTGGGGTTCGAAACCTTGGGCGAGGTGACGACGGCATTGAAGTTGAACAGGTGCCGCCGGTCGGTGCCGGCGCAGTTGCTGCGATCGTACTCACGGTTCGTCGGATTTTCGTAGAGACTGTTTCGAAATTCCGAAGTCGTCAGGTCCGATATGCAATGCGAGAGCGTGTAGTTGGCGGACATCGTCAAACCCCGTGTCAGACGGTGCTGCAGCGAGAGCAACATGGCGTTATAGCTGCCGGTGCCGCCGTCGTCGAGGACAGGCAGGCTTGTATAGAACTGTCCTTCAACCGGATTCTTCAGCGAGAGCCTTCGGCGTTGTTGTGTATTGGTCGTTGTAGAACACGTATTGTAGTTGACCGGCCCGGTTGCTGTGTTGATGGTGCACGGTCCGGTTCCCAGAAACACGGCGGGATTCAGATCGGTATTCGTCCAGAGGTGAATGGAGTTGTTGCCGAGATAGCTCGCGGAAACCAGCCAGTTCTGCCCGACCTGTCTCTGAATGCTGAGATTCCATTGCTCGAGGTACGTCGTTTTCAAATGAACATTGTTGGTGGCGTAAGCGCCTTGTGATGGAAAAGTGATGTTGGAATTGACGTGACTCGGAAACGGATCGCCTCCGGGGAAGGTTCTCCATGGATCCGAGAAGCCGACGCCCGGATTGTTCGAATCAAAGGTTCCGCCCGGGTTGGTGATGTTGACGCGATAACCCCACGGCGGCGCGGACGAATAGACGTACCAGAAGACGGAGTGCGGCAGATCATAAAAAATGCCCCATGACGCTCGAATGGAAGTACGGCCATGTCCGTCGGGATCGAAGACGAGACCCAGCCGGGGCGCGAAATTTTTCCAGTCGGGAAGATTCGTTCTGCCGTCTGTGTTGAAACCCGGGTCGCCATCGAACTGCAGGCCCACCGGTGCCTTGAGGTAGACGGTCGAGCGGATGCCCGCGTCGAAAGCCGCCTGATCGAAATGCAGAACTTCGTTGCGGAGTTTGCGAGCACCAAGGTAAGGCTCCCAGCGGAGTCCGGCGCTGACGGTCAGTCTCGAGGATGCTTTCCAGCTGTCCTGGACGTACAGGCCGAAATACCGCATGCGCGAGTGATCCTGAGCGATGTTTGCCTCGGTGAACGAAGAAGGCTGGCCCGTAAAGAAGTCGCCCATCGTGAGGCCGGTCTGCTGGGAACCGAACGTGAACGAGCCGGAGGTATCGAGGTCGTTGTACATATTCTGAATCGACCGGATGTAGTTCACCCCGAATCCGATCTGATGGGATCCCCGGATCAGGCTCAGGTCGTTCGAAAGCTGATAGCTTGCTGTGGGCACCTTGCTCGGGTAACCAAACACCGATGCACTCTGGAAGGTGCCTGCGGCCACGCGGATATGATTCGGAATGTTCGGCGTGATCTTGATGCCGAGGTCTGCAGGCGTGAAGATCGGCACTTGGAATTTCGTTATGCCGACTCGATTGAACGTTGCTCGAAAGGAGTTGATGGTACCCGGCCCGAACACGTACGTGTCGCCGAGTACACCGGAGTTGACCATGTCGTCAGCGCCCGATCCGGTGAGCGTCAGCGGATCGTTGTTGTTGTACGGAGACGGGATCTGGGCGTGAGAGACGATGTGCCTGAAGAAGATGGAGTGATTGGCCGTACGTTGATAGTCGATTTTATAAATGCCGGCATGTTCGTCCAGGAAGTCGAGACCGCCGTAAGTGATCTGTCCGCAGAGAGTGTCGGGAGGAGTCGGAAAATACGATGCCATCTTTAACGCCGGCTTACTCATCAGGCTGGGATCGATCCGGTTGTTGATGAATGGCCCACCGAGCGTGATTTGTTTGCCCGCGTTGCATGCCGGTGAAGCGATTCCGGTGAAGTCTCCTTGAAGCATGGCGGGAGTCGGAATGTTCGCGACATTCTTCGAGGGGTTCGACCGCTGAATGGTTCCCTGGTATCCCGCAAAGAAAAACAGCTTGTTTTGAACGATGGGGCCGCCGAGCGTACCGCCGAATTGATTTCGCTTGAGAGAATCGCGCACCCCTGTATATGCGTTCTTCGAGTTGAACAGATAGTTTCGGACGAATTCGAAAACGTCTCCGTGGAATTGATTCGTTCCGGACTTCGTCACTGCATTAACGGCCGCGGCTGAATGATGACCGTATTGAGCCGGCAGGCTGCTGGTCTCGACCTTGAATTCCTGCAGCGCATCGGGGAAAGGCAGCGGCAGATTCAAATTGTTGAACGGATCGTTGTGTGTGCCTCCGTCGAGGAGATAGGTCATACCGTTGGCAAGGCCACCCGCGACGCTGACCAGGGCCGGATTCGGATAATTCTTTTGCGAGCTGAGGTCCGCGGCGGGAGTGCTGACGGCTGCGCCCGTCAAAAAAATCAGTTCGGTGGGCCGCCTTCCGTTCAAAGGGAGATCGACGACCTGCTGAGAATCGACCACCTGTCCAACTCCTGTGCTGGTGGTTTCAACGAGGGCTGCGCTTGCCTGAACCTCCACCGTTTCGCTGACTTGTCCGACAGCCAGCACGATAGGGATTGTGGGATTGACGTTTACCTGAAGCACGATTCCGGTCTGAACGTAAGTGCGGAATCCGGAGAGTGAAGTTTCGAGCCGGTAAGGACCGATCGGCAGATTCGGCAGAACGTAGGCTCCCATCTCGTCCGAGAGAGCCGTTCGGGTCGTTCCAGTATCGGTCTGAGTAACCTTGACTTCGGCGCCGGGCAGTACGGCGCCGCTTTCATCCTTTACTGTTCCGGAAATTTGAGCTGTTGATACGGCTTGCGCCCAGGCTGAGGCGCACAGAAGCAGTCGAAGTAACAAAACTATCGCAATGCGTTTCATGTTCCACCCTTCCCGAAAAAATTTCCCGAAATAAAAACGGGATACTTATGTCAGCGGGAGTGTGGGCATGTCAACAGCAAAGCCGCTTTTTACTCGACCGTCAAAGGCAGGAAAAGCACGCCCGTCCTGCCTTTGCGGCCGATAGGGCGAGAAATCAGCCTCCGCTCGCGGCGGCCAGTGTCGGCGCGTTTACTTCAGCGGCTTCGTCGGAAAGAAATACTTTTTCGACGGATTTGCCCCCTGCCTGGCTGCTGAGCCGGAGCATGGAAGCTGTAGCCGTACTTCCTGAAGAAGCCATGCGCGCCAGCATGTCGAACATTGCGAAGATGGTGTTGGTACCCACGCCGTGTTTGCTGCTGGTCTGATCGAAATCGTCGAAGTCTTTCAGGACGCTTCCGAACTTCTCGAGTCGTTTCTGGAACGCCATGGGGTCGATGCCGGTACTGCTCTTGAGGACCTTTGTGAGGTTCTTCAGCTCATCGATCATCGAATTTTCGATCATAAACAACGTTGTCAGAACCTGCATCTCCATACGGTCGAGCGAGACTTCCGCGGGAGCGGCAATCGAAGAACCGGACAGTCGTACCGGAAACTTGCACGGGGCCTGATTCGTGAAAGCGGCGAATCCTTTTTCCTCGAAGTTTCTAAATACGCCGTCGGTGGCATAGGCGAAAGCCACGTCGTGCATTTCGTCGCTCTTCAGGTAGTTCGACAGGACCATCTGGCGCATTGCGTTCCGAATCGCCTGTTCGGTGCCGGCGGATATTTGCTTCACCGAGAGCAGCGCGCTTATCGCTTTTTCTCCGAAACGAACGTCGTAGCTCGTCTGTACGGCGCCGAAGCCACCGTTGGCCGCGCGTGGAAGGAGCGCGTCCAGAGCGTCGAGGGTTGCGCCCTTCTTGTCGAGACCCAGATCGCGAGCGAAGGCCACATAGTCGTCGAGTTCCGCGGCCGAGGTGTCGTCATCGGTGTAACTCAACTCGTACCGTGCGGTCATCGAGTTTAGCGAGTCGATGAGGTAAGCCGTCGACTCTTCGTTCGACGGTACTGCCTTCGCCGATTCGCCGAGAGCGCGAAGCAGGAAATTCAAGTGAGTTTCTTCGTTCTGTCGCTTTCGATCCCGCTCGACTCCGAGTTCTGCAGTGGTGAGCACGGTAATGCCGCGCTCGGAAGGAACGAGGCGCTGTTCCGTTTCCGTGATGACGCGATCGAATCCCTCATAGTTGTAATTGAGGTGCCATCCAATGATGTTGACCTTGAAAGCGCTTTCACGCCGCGTGCGGTGAGTGAACACGCCTTGCCGGAGGCGCACTACATTGGTGTCTGCGGTGGCAAGGGTGTTTTCGAAATCGCCTTTGCCGGCTTCCGAGAGCAGAACTTTGCCTCTATCTTCGGCGACGTTGATCAATACATCCACAAGCGCGTCCGACTCCGAAGACCGGCTGTACTGTGCGTGCAAAGCGATCTGATAGGAGCTTCGGGATGCCTCTTTAAAAGCAGCAAAGAGCTTGTTTTTGAAAGTATCGATCTTGTCGAGTACCGCGTGAACTTCGTTGAAAGCTTGTTTGATATTGCCCGACGAATCCAGCGTGCGGCCTACGAGCCGTGTTACAAAAAGGCCGGTCTTTCCGGTAGCGACAGCCTTGAGTTCGTCCATCGTGTCCAGTTTGGAAAGTTCACCCATGAACTTGTCGAGTCCGAAGCCCTGCTTTGCCAACGTGACCGCTTTTCGAATTTCTTCGTGAGCTTTGTTGCGAATCAGTTCAAGCGCGGCAGAGGCCCTGGATTGAATTGCGGGAAGCGCCGGGACATTCTGCCCGTCAATTGTCGTTTCGCCTACCAGGAATCCGAATGCGTCGCCGTCGGTAAGCTGCGACAGGATGTTCCAGAGTTGTGCGTCCAGATCTTTCCGGAAGGTTGCTAATTGTTCGGCATTGAGACCTCGGATCTTTTCAAGAGAAGCCTCCAGCGCTGCCAGCTGATCAAAATACCGGTCGAAAAGTGCAATGGAGCGGTTACCGACCTCTTGATAGCTGGTGACGACCTGGTTGACCCGCGCAAGAAATGCGGTGAACTCGGTTTCTTTGGCCAGCTCGTCGAATCCTTTTCCGATATATTCCGCGATGTACTGCTGAGCCAGGCCGTCGATCGTCGCCTTGAACTTCTCGAAGTTCGACAGTTGCCTGGCTTTTTGGAAGATCGTCAGGAAGTTTAACGCGTTTATACCGAGCGCGGCCCCGAGAAACTCGTCGGCAGTGGGTGGAAGGTTGTCGAGCGAATTTTTGAAGCCGACATTCACATCGGCAGCGATTGCTGTTTTTCGGCTCTTACTGCGCTTGACGCAGACGCGAGCCCAGCCCGACAGGCCGTCGGCAGCGGTGACGATAATCGAGAACTGACCCGCGATCGCGGCGCTCAAGCCTACTTTTCCCAGAATGCTCAGGTCATACTTTTCAGACAGAGCCAGTTGACCCAGGGCGACGGACTTTGTGCCGGCCAGTTCGTAGCCGGCGGAAGCCTCGGCGCTGAGTTTAAGGTAGCCTCCGTAGCGCAGGGAGATTGCTTCACCGGCCTCAGGAGCTGCTTGACCCTGCTCCGGCAGACGCATCGTCTGAAAAAACTTCGGCAACAGCTGCTCGACCGGCAACGTTTTGTCCAGGGCGCGCAGATACGTGTATGCGCCATTCACGTTCGCATCGATCGTGAATCCTGCCTTAAGAGCGGAATACAGAAACGAACCGCTTGCAGTGGCATCCGCCGATCCGCCGACATCGAAGACGAGAACGACTTTGTCCGAGTTGGCGCCATTGTCGAAGAAGTGTCCCACTTCGTATGTGGTGAGCAGATCGACAGCAGAGCCCGTGCTTGATGAGAACACCGGTGTCACCTGCGCGCTTGCTGTGGTCGAGACGCCGAGTCTGACGGTGTTGTCTTGTCCCAACGCGATGGTCTTCTCGGAGTCGGCGTTGAAACTGGTTGTTAGAACCACCGGCGCCGCTTCGTCCAGTGGTTTACCTTTCGTGAAGTTAGCAGTATCGACGGAAAACGTCCCGGTTCCCGCTAAAAGGAAAGGTATGTCCTTCTTCTCAAAGGAGAGCTTAGCCATAGAAATCCCTTCTAAAGTTTCCTGGTTGTTTGCTTTCGACAGACGATTTCAAGCCCGCAGCAGTTTGTACCTATTCCGTGGCACCGAAAAGCGAAAAGCTCAGAAAATTTGTCCTTTCCAGCCCGTGGATCGGCCTCACTCCACGAAGGGCTTGTCCGAGAGAAAAGTCGTGTTGAGGAAATTATCTCGGCGCATCCGGACACCAGCCTGGAGATTGGGCGCAACGCGCTCGATCGTTTCATCGGCGATTGCGTCGAGTAGATCCATGCCGGACGCACCTTGCCGCGCCGCATTCTGATACATCTCTCTCAGGCCGCCGTCGCCGCACTGATTTGCTACATCCAGCATGAAAGCCACGGCCCGCTCGGAATCGATGCCGGTAGCGTACTTTCGGATCGAGTCCAGTGATTGACGGAATGCGGCCAGCGCGACCTGTAGTTGAATCTGCTGGTATTGGCGGTCGAGCGCGGCCCTCTGAAAGCGGCCGACCCATTCGCTCGAAGTCAGATCGTAAGTGCCATCCGTTGTGTTTCCGGTTTTGGGATCGACTCCACCGTTAGGCCGTCGAAGATGCGACAAGAGTCCGCCGGCAAGTTCCTCGCGTCCGTCACCGAAGATATCCACAAATTTGGGGAGATCCGCCGAAGAAAAAGCTTCGACGATATCGCTGAGGCGCCGCGGTCGCTGAGCCCACTGAATGAGACCGAACGAAAGACCTGCCCGGTCGGTGTTGAGATTGAGACTGCCAAATCTTCCGAGGCCCTCCATGACTGCGGTCAGTCCTACAATTCGCATCAGTCCTGTGTTCGGCACGCCGAGAACGAGAGTCATATAAGCACAGGAAAGCCGGGGGTCGTTAGCCGGCGTTTGTATGAGTTGCTGAAGCGTGACTTGATCGCAAGCGCCGGTTTCCGTGATGGTTCTGCTTTTTTGAAATCCTCTGATGGATTCTTCGGTCTTCGGTCCGAACTTCCCGTAGACGGGTGATAGCAGTCCCGGCAAACCGCGGAAGCCGTGTCCTGAGAGCAGGTCTTGAACCGCTCCGACACTCGCCTGGTCTGAACCTTCAGCAAGCGGTTGAGCATTCCCCGCAAGCAGCGTGTCGATGCCCACAATTCCGGATGCCGGGATGCCTGCCGGAGTAGTGGCGGGCGCCGCGTTCAATCGAATAGCCGGTTGCGCGGCGGATGGGTTGGGTCGCGTCGTAGCTCCCGCCCAGATGTAACTTCCATCTTGGGTGAAGTACCACGAAGGGTTGCCCTCGATATTCTCGCCCGCATTCGTATATCCGGCCGTAACGACCGAGTCGTTGGCTCTCATCACGCGAAGAATGGGCGACATCCGGCTCGGAGCCTGGCGAACATTGGTGTTTCCGATCAAGTCCACTTGAATCACGGCACGGCTCAGCACTGCGGTCTGCGGTTTACTCATCGCCGCACCTCAACCGAGATTTCCGCCGCCGCTTGCGGCAACTGCGCCGTCAGGTTGCACAGACTGCCGATCGGTTCGCTCCTTGTCCTCTTTCGGCGCCACCACACCGCGCAAGCGCAACAGATTCGTCAGTGTGCTGTACCAGAACGGTGCCCCCAGGCTCAGCAGGATCGCGCTCAGCAAAATGCCGAAGATCTGAAGAGGCAGATTGTCCGGGGACCAGTATCCAAGCCAGGCATTAAAGCTCTCCGGAAACGTCACGAGATTCAGTTCCGCGAGCTTCTGCATCGCGTGTTCGCGCTCCTCCGGCGTGGGTAATGCCGAAGGTTGAGAAGGCAGAGCGGAAGACGGCGTCGAAGATTGAGACGGCTGGTTCGGTGACTGCGTCGTGTTCTTGGCGACTTCGACCAGGGCTTCGCGCAACCCCGGATCCGTCGATAGTCGATTGACGAGCGAAACGGTGTCCAGCTGCAGCACGAGCGCCACACCGAGGCCGGCGAAGAAGGTGATGTAGCGCGTGTTGAGAGTGAAGCGATCGGTGACCCTGTCAATCGTCTGGTCGAACCAGCCGTTCAGCTTCGCGAGAAAATCGCTGTTCGCTTCGCGAAGGAGCGCGAGATTGTGACGAACGGCATTGGAGAGCTCGGGGTTGGCGAGTTCGATCTGCAGCGCGACGGTGCGTACGCGTCCTAGGACTTCGCCGGGATTCTGAATTCCGTTTTCCTGCATCGCCCCGAGCAGAGCCTTCCGGCTGACCTCGTCGAGCTTGACGTTGCCGTTGCCCTCAGCAAAATCCAGCAGCAGCGTGGTGAGCTCGGAGCGGTGGACAACCGAGCCGAGTTTCTTTTCGGCTTCTCGAATGAGCGGGTGTAGAAGTATTCGTTGGGCGATGTTTTCTGCACAAAGACGATTGATGCCGGGCGACAACTGCTCGAGTAAGTCGGCGAGGCCGGTCATGAGATGCCGGCCCTTCATGTTCCAGAAGCTGATCACGAACTGCGTGATCACGGTTACCATCGCGCTGAATACGAGCATCACCACCGCGACACCGAGCAGAATGTCGATCGTTTTCAACATGCGCGTCCTCCGGGCGAAAAATTACCCGCTATGGTGCCCGACAAAGAGCAGGCTGTGAAATGAAAAAAACGGACTTTTTCGCGGTACCTTGAGTCGGGATCTCGGCACGAGCGCCCCTGTTGGTTCCGCTGGTCTCTCATCTCACTCTTCGAGCGCGCTCAACATCGACGCTCTTTGCCCAATCGCGCGTCCAATTGCATTAGGTTTTTTTTTAAGTAAGATGATTGACCCGAGGAGGCAAAATGCCTGAAAAACAAAGACTGCTCGCGCTGGCTTTGAAGGGACTTGAAGCCGAGCGAGCGAAGCTCGATAGTGAAATCGCCGAAATCAGAACTCAACTCGGCTCGGAATCCACGCCCTCGACCAACGGTTCTGCTGGGATGCTGCCCGCTACCCGACCCAGAAAGACCATGAGCGCCGAGGCAAGACGAAAGATCTCTGAAGCCATGAAACGGAGGCACGCCGAAAGGCGAAGGTCGAAGAAGGGCTGATCAGTCGATCGGCACCTGCTTCGACACTGCAATCTTAAGCAGGATCCGCTGCAACGGTGTGTGTTGTCGCCGTTGCAGCAGATGGAGTAGAACGGAAGCTATGATTCGATCACTGGTACAAATTGGATTGATTGCATTCCTGGCTTTCCCCCTGCTCAGCGCACAGAGCAAGCCGCGTATCCGCGTTTCGCCGGAGCGCGTCCAGTCCGGCGACCAGGTTCTGCTTACCGGAACGGGTTTTACTCCGAACAATTCCGTGATGTCGCATCTCTTGAGACCTAACGGAAGTGAGTACAACCCGCTCCGGTTCCGTACCGATGAGCACGGAGAGTTCTCTCACAAGATCGATACCGTCATGCTGGACCACGGCAATTTCGAGTCGTGGGCCGAAGATGAAGGCGCCAAGATCGAATCCAATCACGTCAGTTTTTTTGTCGAGTAAACGACCACTCCCTCAGCACGCTCTCCTCTAATTGATTCGATAACCTCACCATCACAGTGATGGCTTTGCCGAGACGGCCATCGCGCGGCCGAGTATTTCGAGATCCTGGCTCGCATAGCTTTATTTACAGTCATTTATGGTTAATTGTCTCAACAGATTGTTCATATTCAATTCCCTGGACTTCCTTTTGCGTTGAACATCACGGTGCGACATCCGAAGGAGGATTGATCATGCGTAGACGGGCTTTTTATTTGGCATTCATCACAATTGGTTCGCTGATTTTGAGCGCAACGGTTTTCGCTGCGCCGCAGGCTAAGTCTTTCGACCATCCGGTCGTTTTCGAACCCAACAAGGGACAGGTTTCGCCCAACGTCGAATGGATTGCTCGCGGGCGGGGGTACGAGATGTTCGTGACCCGCGATTCGGCGACATTTGCGTTGTTCGAAAACGCAGGTGCTGCGGAACGCCCGAATGCGCGGCGTCTTTCTTCAGCGAGATCATCTGCGCCGCCGTCGGATACGCAGATGAGTGCAATACGCATGACGCTTCGCGGCAGTCGACGTTGGGATGCAGGGGGCCTCGAGCCTACCGGAGGCGTCAGCAATTATTTTGTCGGTAACGATTCAAGTCATTGGCAGACGAATATTCCGCACTACGGACGTTTGAGAGTCGCGGATGTCTACGCCGGTATCGACCTCGTGTTTTACGATCACAACGGTGATCTCGAGTATGACTTCATCCTGGCGCCTGGTGCCGATCCACGGCAGATTCGCTTGACGTTCGAAGGAGCCGCACAGATGCGGGTTGACGAGGAGGCGGGTGATCTCGTCCTCGCGACCGAAAGCGGCTCGGAGCTTCGCACACATCGCCCGCGCGTTTTTCAGGAAGTCGATGGCCGACGGGTTGAGGTCGCCGGTGCGTACGATTTGATGGAACATGGCGACGCGGTTTTCAACCTTGCGTCCTATGACGGGAAGAACTCGCTAGTGATCGATCCCTCGGTTACCTTCACGACATTCATTCACGGATCCGCCGAAGACATCGCGACCACGATAGCTGCGGACAATTCGGGAAACTCTTACGTCGCCGGCTGGACGCTGTCGAGTGATCTTCCGGTCGTCAACAACCTGCGGGGCTTTGCATCCAAGACCTGCTCGACCCCGCCGACGCGGCCGAACACCCTGTGCGGTCCTTACGCGTTCATCGCCAAACTGGCGTCCAACGGTTCGATCGCGTTCCTCACATATTTCGGCGGCAGCGGCATGGACATGGCGAATGCGGCAGTGGCGGATGCAACCGGCGTCTACGTGGCCGGCTTCACATCATCCGACGATTTTCCGACTTATTTCGGAACGTACAAGCGCGGCGGCGGAGATGTTTTCGTGACCAAGCTTTCGCCGCAAGGCACTCTCATCTACTCGAGCGTTTTCGGCGGAACGAATCTGGACGAGGCGACGGGCATCGATGTGGATTCTTCTCACGCAGTCTACGTGACAGGAAAGACCAAGTCATCCGATTATCCGGTATCGTTCTACAACTACCCCGCTAATACTCCTCCGATGCAGAAGACGTTCGGAGGCGTGTGGGACGCTTTCGTCACCAAGCTGAATCCGAACGGCTTGCTGTATGACGGTTACTCCACGTATCTCGGTGGTTCGTTGGATGACGAGGGAGCGGCTATCACTGTAGACAGCGCAGGCTACGCCTACGTTACCGGCATCACATTCTCGAAAAACTTTCCGACGGTCGGGCCGTCCTTCGGTTTTCCCGCTGCGCAAGATGCTACCACTGCGTTCGTTACCAGGCTCGTTCCCGACGGATCTTCGGCTGTTTATTCGATCTATCTTGGCGGCGGCAGTGACGAGGGCAATGCCATTGCGCTAAATGCAAACGGCGTTGCTTATGTTGCAGGCGATACTGCATCGACGACGTTTCCGACAACGATCGGCGCGTTCCAGAGACTTAAACCATCACCTCAGAAAATGCCGAATGGTCTTTTTATTTTCGATGGTTTCGTAGCGGCGATCTCCCCTGGTGGCCAACTGCTGTCGGCGACGTATCTCGGCGCGACAGACAATACTTCCTTCAGCCGCAGCATCGGCTTGAACGGTTCCGGTGAGGTGTATGTTGCGGGCGACACGGTATCCACGAGTTTCGCCGGGCCGGCCACATTTACTCCGAATCCGACCGCGGGATATCTGGTGAAATTTAATTCGTCGCTCAGTACCGTGGTCTTCAGAATGTTCCTCGGGGCTCAGATCAACAGCATTTCAATATCGACGCCAGTCTGCACGCTGAAGGTCTGCACTGTACTGACTCAACTGTCGACGGAAATCTACACGGCGGGCTTTCGATGGGTGCCCGGATCGAATGTGTCGGATCCGATGAACGTGGACGCCTTTGCCGTAGCGGTCGAAGACGCTCCGGATTTTCAGGTTGTCGGAGTGCTCATGCAGTAAAGATCTGGAACGACGACGTGCGGCGGTTGGATACCGCCGCACAGTCTTCGCGTGATCGACTCAGTGGAGGACCACCCTCGCCAGAAGACGCACTCCCACGAGACATAGAGCCAGAGCTAACAGTCGCACGATAGCGGACCCTTGAATCCGGTTCGAAGCTGCTGCTCCCACAGGCGCCCCCATCATCACACCGACAGCCAGGTACATCGTTTGTGCGAGACCATGATTGAACTCGCCCATGGCGACGTGAGTGAGCGTTCCGGTCAACGCTACGAAGGTCAGGACAAAATGTGATGTAGCGGTTGCAGTGTGCGTGGGTATCTGCAGAACTCGAATCAAAAACGGAACGTGTACGATTCCTCCGCCAATCCCCATCAAGCTGGACACGACAGCGATGTATGCGCTTCCGATCGAGCCGGCGAGCGATCGCGAATTCGAGGTAGGCACAGGTTTCGTGTGAGAAGCGGCTGCCGCCGCAGCGCCGAGCGGATTTGCCAGAAGGAAGCTTCCGATCCCCACGAGCAAAATACCGAAAAGCGGATCGAACAGATTCCTCGGGATTTCACGTACGAGCAGAGCGCCCATAACAGCACCAGGCAGACTCGCAAGGGTGAACAGCGTGCCGAGCCGATAATCCACGCGGCCCATTCGGATATATGAGAGAGTCCCGGAGTACGCGTTGAAGAATACGGTCGCCAGGGAAATAGCGGTGACTGTTGCGGGCGTTTCGTGAGGAAGCATGATGAGGAGGACCGGAACCATCACCGATCCTCCGCCTGCGCCGACCAGCGTTCCGAATGCTCCGACCAGAATCCCGAGAGGTGCGAGCCGAACGAATTCCCAAAGCTCCGGTGACATCGCGCAGGTGCCTCAGATCTGGTAGTCGAGTGGGGGCGGCGTCGGAGGCCGCGGCCGCAGCGGGCTTTTCTGGTTTGGAGGCCACAGCTTCGACATCAGCCAGTAAACAGTCCATCCCCACAGACCTGGCATGATGCCGGCTCCAAGCATTAAAAGTGAGATCCGTATTTTATCCACAATCGAATTTAAGCACGAAACCGCAGGACGGAATACCGCACACCAGTAGGCCACAAGGACACACCACGGGATTCGGAGAATCTTTCAGCGAATTGCGGGCACGGAAACGGGCACATCGAAAATCCCGCGCACCGAATTGAAGCATCGAATTGCCTGGCCGTCGGACAACTCATGAGAGGGGATCATCCCTTCGGTCACTTGGTTTGCAGCGAGTAGTTCGCCGCGCATCGTACCGGGAAGCAGACCGCAAGACAGGGCAGGCGTGATCCATGTGTTTTCCCGGAAAACGGCAAGATTCGCGATGGTCGTCTCCGTGATTTCGCCTCGCTCATTGACCAGGATGACGTCCGTTCCGGCCGGAGTATTTCCGCGGGCTTTCTCATACGGCGTGCGATTCGTGGTTTTGTGATACAGAAACGGGTTTGTCGAATCGATTGCAGCGTGGGCGATTTCGAGCCGCCGTGGTGTGTCCTCGACTCGCAGTGGCAGTCGCTCCAGAGCGAACAAACCGGTGGCTGACAACTTGAGCCGGAGTATCGCGGGACTCTCGCATTGAACGGCGGCCATGCGTATCTCGTCGCTTAATCGAGAGTGATCGTATCGAAAATCGAAGTATTGCGCGGAGTCGGCGAGTCTTCGCAGATGGCGTTGCAACAAATAAACGTGCCCGTCGCAGGCCTTCATCGTTTCCAACAGTTCGAAGTCCGCCATTGGAGGCAATGATAACCTGTGGGGATGACATCCGCATTCGACCTCGACGCATATCTCGACCGGATCGGTTTTTCCGGTCCCCGGCCGGCGACTCTGGAAACTCTTCGGCGTCTTCACTTTTGTCATGCCGGAACGATTCCGTTCGAGAACTTGAATCCGCTGATGGGATGGCCAGTGGATCTCGATGTAGCCTCTCTGCAGAATAAGCTCATTCACAAACGGAGAGGCGGCTATTGCTATGAGCAGAATCTCCTGTTCAAACATGCGCTCGAAGCCGTCGGTTTCAACGTGGTCGGACTTGCGGCTCGCGTATCGTGGAACACACCTCAGAGCGTTGTCTTGCCTCGAACGCACATGCTGCTTCAGGTAACGTTGGGTGGCGAGGCTTATATTGCCGATGTCGGCTTCGGGGGTCCGACGCTCACGGCTCCTCTCCGGCTGGTAACGAACGTCGCGCAAACAACACCGCACGAGCCGTTTCGGCTGACGACTGCAGGCGCGGAGTTCATGCTCGAAGCCGAGATCGGTTCGTCGTGGAAGCCGCTTTACCGGTTTACCCTTCAGGAACAATTGCTGCCGGATTACGAAGTCGCGAACTGGTGGGTATCCGCGAATCCCAAGTCACTGTTCGTCAATTCGCTGATTGCGGCAAGAGCTGCGGAGGGCCGCCGCTATACTTTGTTGAACAACGAATTCGCGGTGCACTACCTGGACGGGCGAACCGACCGTCGCACACTTGGTACCGTGGCCGAGATCTGTGAAATCCTGGAGGATCCGTTTGGATTGATGTTGCCGGAGAATCCTGAACTCGGCGCCGCGTTGCGCCGATTGAGCGAGAAAATCGCAGATGCGATATGAAACACGGCAACAACGGCGCCTGGACGCGCTAGCGATACTTCATGGATAAGCAGTCGATTCAAGACCTCGTCAGCAATTACTCGATCGAAACAACCGCGGTACAGGCGAAGCATATCGGTCGATTCCAAGACATCGTCACGCCGGGAACCCGCATATACATTCCGCACACGCCGCGTTCGAATTTCGACGAAACGGTCGCGCTCGCTGTCCGGCTTCGACGGGATGGTATGGAGCCCGTACCGCATCTTGTTGCCCGCCGTATCGAAAAAATTTCCGTACTTGATGATCTACTTGCACGTTTGACGGGGGAGGCGGCAGTAGCACAGGTGCTTGTCGTGGCCGGCGATATTCCGGCGTCTCCCGGAGGCATTGCGAGCGCACTCGAGATTCTGGAGTCGGGCATCTTTGAAAAATATCGCATTCGGAAAATCGGCGTTGCCGGTCACCCGGAAGGTCATCCATCTGTTGCCGACCCCGCGCTTCGCGATGCTCTGAGACGCAAGAATGCATATGCGGAGACGACAGGCGCCAGGGTGTATATAGTTACTCAGTTCACGTTTTCGGCAGACCCTGTGATCCGATGGGAGGAAACACACGGAGCCGACATCGGCCGCCTGCCGGTGACTGTGGGGTTGCCTGGGCTCGCATCGGTCCGTACGCTATTAAAATACGCGGCGGAATGCGGAGTCGGCCCGTCGTTGCGGGCATTTTCCAAACGGTATTCAAGCCTGACGAAACTGCTGACGGTTTCCACGCCCGATACATCGATCGTAGCGGTGGCGCGACACAGGGCGGCGTCGGCGCAATCGCGGATATCGGGCATTCATTTCTTCACGTTCGGCGGTTTCGAAAAAACGGCCCAGTGGGCTAATCGAATCGTTGAAGGACGTTTCGATCTGACGGAGGACGATGGATTAAACGTTTATTGAATAGACGAAAACTTTATAGCCGACGGATGCAGCGTGGAGTGTTAATCTAGAACGCTTTTGGGGGAGAGAGGCTAGAAGGTTTTGTCAAGGAGGTTACTAGCAGTGAGCAAGAATTTAGATGAAGCAATAAAAGCGGCGGGAAATGCGGTAAAGATGCTGCGCAATTCGCAGCTCGGACCTTATGTATATCCGGTGGTTCCTCCCGAGTTTTCGAATTGGAGGGATGAACAGCGCGCGTGGAAAGAAACCTGTGTTCTTTTCAATCAGTCCTACCACATGGCAGACATGTGGATCAAAGGACCTGACGCAATAAAGCTGCTCTCGGCGACCGGTATCAATTCCTTTGCGAATGCCGCCGTCAACAAGGCCAAACAATTCGTCGGTTGCAGCTATGACGGTTACGTGATCGGGGACGCGATCCTTTTCTATCTGGACAAAGACGAATTGCTCCTCGTCGGCCGACCCTCCATCCACAACTGGGTTCAGTACCACGCCGAGACTGGAAAGTACAATGTGTCTCTCTCCCGAGACGAAAGATCCATTGCTCGCGACGTTCCGATTGTGCGCAGACTGTATCGCTATCAGATCCAGGGACCGAATGCCACGCAGGTTTTGAACAAGCTCAACGGCGGGCCGCTTCCCGAAATTAAATTCTTCAACATGGGCGAAATCAAGATCGCCGGCCGCAAGGTTCGAGCGCTGCGGCACGGAATGGCCGGTGCTCCTGGTCTGGAGATCTGGGGCCCACATGAAGAACGCGAAGAGATTCGGGCTGCGATTGTCGAGGCAGGTGAAGAGTTCGGTCTTCGCCAGGTCGGTTCCCGGGCATACGCCACCAATACTCTCGAATCCGGATGGATTCCTTCGCCGATGCCCGCAGTGTATTCCGGCGAAAAAATGAAAGCATACCGAGAGTGGCTGCCCGGTCGAGGCTACGAAGCCACGGCTGCCCTCGGCGGCAGCTTCTATTCCGATAACGTTGAAGACTACTACCTGACTCCGTGGGACCTCGGCTACGGGTTCATGGTCAAGTTCGACCACGATTTCACCGGAAGAGAAGCGCTCGAGAAGATCGCAAAGAACCCGCGCCGGAAGAAAGTTACTCTCGCATGGAACGGTGAAGACGTCACCAAGGCGATCGGATCCATGTTCCAGAAGGGCGATCCTTACAAGTTCCTCGATTTGCCTCTGACTAACTACGCTTCTCTTTCTTACGACAAAGTTCTGAAGGGCGGCAACATGGTCGGCTTGTCTACCTTCAGCAGCTACAGCTTCAATGAGCGCACAATGCTCTCGCTGGGTGTACTCGACGTCGAACACGCCGACGTGGGCACCGAGGTGACATTAGTCTGGGGCGAGGAAGGCGGCGGCTCGGCGAAACCTACAACTGAGCGGCATAAGCAGATCGAAATACGCGCGACGGTTGGCCCAATTCCGTACGGATCGCAGGCTCGCGAGACGTATGCGGAAGGCTGGCGTACAGGTAAGCAATAAGCCTGACGGTACCTGCCGGATCGGGGCGGCAACCAGCCGCCCCAACCAAAAAAAACATCCTTATTTGTAGGTGTTCGTCTGATCGTTTGCCCGGACAACAGGTGGTACTCTGCTGCCGCTTTTCGGAGGATAAGCCATGCGAAGCCTCACGGTCTGGGCGTGTACTTGCGGAGTCCGCTACAAGGCCATCTGTGAACTGACTGCCAATTCCAAAGTGGAGTGTACGATCGTCTGTCCGAAGTGTCAGAAACAGATGACTGTAGACGGCATGCTGATCGACTGTGTCGAGGACAGGTTCGACCTTTTGACCTGGCCGGTAGCCCGGAAGACGATCGAGGTTCAACTTCCAAAGACGGATGCCTGAACGTGCCCCTCTTTTTCAAGGAGGGGACTGACTAATGCATTTCTTTCTCAAACGACCATAACCTGCTCAATAGATCTGCCGGAGGCAGGTGGACCGCCTTCGCATACGCCATCAGGATAGGTTCCACCTTCACCAGAGTCTCGCGGAACTCGGAGAGCGGATCCGACATCGCGACGATTGCGCCTCCCGTTCCGATCGAAACTTCCGAATCCGTAACGATCGCGGTTCGGATGACAACGCTGAGTGTGGCGCTGCCGTCGGGACCCAGGAAGCCGATTGCACCGGAATAGACACCTCGAGCAGCTGCCTCGAGGCTTTCCAGAATAGACATCGCACGCAGCTTCGGGGCCCCGGTCATCGACCCGCCTGGAAAGGCTGCTTTGATGCAGTCGATCGCCGACCGATCAGGACGGAGTTTCCCGCGGATCGTACTGACCATCTGGTGAACAGTGGCATAGCTCTCGATCGCCATGAGATCCGTGACCCGAACGCTGCCGATTTCGCAGACTCTGCCGAGATCGTTCCTGAGCAGGTCGACTATCATCAGGTTTTCGGCGCGCGTCTTCTCATCGTCTGCAAGCTGATGCCGGATTGCTGCGTCCCGCTCGGGATCTGCATCCCGGCGCGCGGTACCTTTGATCGGCTTTGTGGTTACGGTGCCGTCTGCCGCGATCCTAAGAAAACATTCCGGTGACGAACTCACCACTGCCATTTCTTTCCATCGGAAGTAAGCCGCATACGGAGCCGGGTTGGAGCGGCGGAGCGCAAGAAACAACGCGAGCGAATCGACACTCCCCGCAAGGCGCAGCTTGTTGGTCAAGCAAAGTTCGTAAGCTTCACCGTCGCGAATGTATTCGAGACAACGGTTGATCAACGCGACGTAATGTGCCGGGGAAATATCGAGCCGCATGGACACGCCGTCCGCCGCGAGCGGGCGTGCCGGTTCCAGTGTCGGTTCGATGGCGGATTGCACGGCGCGGGACGCACGCTGGAACCATTGCTCGGCTGCCGCGTCATCGATTGTGTCGGCGAGGTATAACAGCCATGCCCGCTTTTCGGCATGATCGATGGCGATCATCCGGCCCGGCCGGATAAAAATGGCATCCGGCTGCCGGCTGTAGACCATGGAGGGCTGTTCGGGCCGGACCTCGTAGCCGAAATAGCCGACATATCCCGTCTGAAAAGGAAGCGGTAGCGGACTCTGCGTCGTAGAACTCATGCGCTCGAGTTCGCGCCGCAGGTATTCGAATATGTCGCCCGAGTATTTTGTTTCACCGCTTTTTTGCGTCACAGTGAAACCGCCGTCACAACGCGAATAGCGCACGACCGCGCCGCATGAGCCGCCCGCGTCACCCATGAACGAGAACCTTGCGAAGTCGCGATCCGGCCGTGAGCTGTCCAGCCAGAAGGAATCCGGTTCCTCCGCGAAGAGCGTAAGGAAGATTCTCTCCGAATCGCAGTCTTTACCCAGCTGCTTCGAAATGACGCGGTACGCCGGCGTCGCTGCCTCCGGTGTTTGTTCAGGTGCCGGGCGGCGGTCCGCGAAATCGAAAAACTTTGTCGACCTGTCACGCTCATCCAGAAAGTTGTTCAGAAGTCTGCCTCCGTACTCCGTGCATACGGATTCCGGATGAAACTGCACGCCGTAAAGAGGTCTTTCGCGGTGACGCAATCCCATGACGAGGCCGTCATCCGTCCAGGCAATACATTCGAGAATGTCAGGCAGGTCCGAGACGATCAGCGAATGGTAGCGCACGGCAGAAAACGGATTCGGGATGTTTGAGAAAATGCCTTCGCCCGTGTGAAAGATGCGGCTCAATCTTCCGTGCATCGGAACCGGAGCGTGCGTGACCTTGGCGCCGTAGAGAAAGCCGAGTCCCTGGTGCCCTAGACAGACGCCGAGAACCGGAGCCGTCGCCTGTCGAAGGACGTCTTCGCACACACCGAAATCACATGCGACCGAAGGTTTGCCGGGACCTGGAGAAATCACGATGCGGTCGAATCTTTCGGCCTCGATCTTCTGCCATGACCACTCGTCGTTTCGGATCACGACAGGGATGTCGCTGGTAAACGCGGAAATCGCCTGGTAGAGGTTCCAGGTGAATGAATCGTAGTTATCGATCAGCAGGACGCGCATCGGATCCGAAACTACCGTTCACCGGCGAAGCGACGAAACCGCGCAAGAACTCCGTCCGGCAGACTGCCCGATACGCCGATAATTTTCATCACCGCTGGTTTCCCTCTGGCGGCATCAATGACCGCTCATCCATCTTACCTAGCGGATGGCGTAGTCCGGAAAGCAGAATAACGAATCGAGGTCTTCGGAATCCGATGTCGGTGGAATCAGGACCTGGACTGCAGGCGTGGCCGGCCGCGCGAATTTCGGATCGAGCGCCTTTGCAATCTGGTCGCGTGCATCCTCCAGGTGCAGCCTGGTCTCACGATCCGCGGCCTTCGGAAGCGATTCGCGAATCGCGGCGTTGAGCGAACGAAGCTCACCGCGGAGGAATGCGCGGGTATCGTCAGTCGCCGGGCGAGCGCCGTTCAACCGGTCGGCTAGTGCATCGAGGAGCAGGCGTTGGGTATTGCGCCGGTAGACGTCGATTTTGACCTGAGGCGCGGCGAGCTCGCTCCAGATCCCTTTTCGCAGATCGCTCAGAAAATCCGTAGGCCGGTAGGCGGCCGTACCATCGACGGCTTCCTGCTCGATCAGGCGGTTCAGCCGGGGCTGTCCCAGGAGAGTATCCAGAACCCGCTGCTGTGCGGTCTTAATCCGATTCACGATGCCGACGGGTTCGATACGTCTCAGGATGTCCGACTGCAGCGCGAATGCGGGCACTTTGAACGCGTTGTCGTTGAGAAACTTTACGGCCGCAGCCTGCCGGTCTCTGGAAACCGCGACGAAACGGACACCTTCCTGTCCGACATGCTTTTGTTGCGTGTCGAATCCTCCGACGATTGCAGCGACGTGATTCATTTCGAGAACCCACTGGCCAAGCAACCGTCCATAGACCTCGTTGAGGTCCTCGTAAGGCTCGCCGGGTTTCGACGTTGCCTTCAGAAGCAAGGCTCCGGCGCGCTGGAGATTTTTCATGCCGTAGGTTGTGGATCGGACGGCGTCCGCATCGCCGACAGCTTCGGTCAAGTCGCCTGGATCGGAACCCTGAGCGTCTTCGGTCGAAAAGCGAAGCCATGGCGTCGTGTCCTGTTCGCGCGCCCATGCGTCCAGCGTGGCTTTCTCGTCTTCGGCGTTTTTGGCTCCAGGAATCGGGGCGTAGCCCCAGTGAGTTGCCCATTTGTCGTACGGGCCGATGCCGGGTATGAGGTCCGCCGGATCGATGTGATCCTCGGGTTGTGCCACGTAGTTGAAACGTGAATAGTCCATCAGCGTCGGCGTGTGGCCCATCTTTTTGACCCATTCCGGGTCGTGCAGTTTATCCGGCGGATACGTCGAGCTTGCTTTCATGTTGTGTTGAAAACCCAGCGTGTGTCCGATTTCGTGAGCGACTACGAACTCCAGCAGCCTGCCCATCAGGTCGTCGGGCAGCGGGAGTTTCTGCGCGCGTGGATCGAGCGGTCCGACCTGCACGAAGTACCAGTCGCGAATGAGGTTCATGACATTGTGATAGAGCTGGATGTCGGCTTCGAGAATTTCGCCGGTCCGAGGATCATGGATGTGCGGGCCAGAGGCGTTTTCGGTCGTCGACGGAAGCCATCGAATCACGGAGTAGCGCGCATCTTCCGCACTCCAGTCGGGGTCTTCTTCGGGTGTCGGTGCTTCCTTGGCGATGATCGCATTCTTGAAGCCGGCGGCTTCGAATGCGGGTTGCCAATCCTCGATGCCTTTTTTCAGAAAAGGTACCCACTTGGTCGGTGTTGCCGGATCGATCCAATAAACGATGGGCTTGATGGGTTCGGAGATGGCTGCAGCCGGATCTTTTTTCTCGAGCCTGTAGCGATTGATGTATCGCCGCTGCGGCGAGCGTTGTTCGTCCTGACCGTAGTCGTACTGGTGGATGTTGAAGTAGCCGACGCGGTCGTCGTACAGCCGCGGCGTCATCGGTTTGTCGGGGAGTTTTACCATGCTGAAGTGGAGCAGGACTGTAGCGCTGCCGCCGCGTATCACGGCCGGCTGTGGCTGTCCGCCGGCCGGAAGATCGGTGGGCGCCGTGTAGGTGTGCGTCGCTTCGACTTCGATGTTTTGCGGAAAGGAGGCGGCGCGTTCCAGATAGGATCGCGTTGCATCCATTCCGCGTCCTCGAAGTCGGGCGCGCGCGCTGAATTCGGGAACGTCGGTGGTGAACAAGCGTGTGACTTCGATGACGGGTGCGTCGTCTTTACCGAGTGCCTCGATGTTGAACGACATGATGATCGTGTCGTTGTTGGCCGCGTCCACCGCGCGCGAAATCGGCTGGCTCTTGTCTGCCACAACGTCATAGGTCACATTCTTCAGCAGCACTCGATTGTTGACGCGCTGCCATTTGACCACTCGATTTCCCAGCGCCTGCCCGCCCCAACCGGCGCCCAGCGTGGTTTTCGCGATCTGGGTGACCCAGAGGAATTCCTTGTCCAGCTCCGCTTTCGGAATCTCATAGTAAATCCGGTCTCGAATGCGATGAACCGTGAAGACGCCCTCATCGCTCTTCGCCTCTTTCGTAATCACCTGTTCGTAAGGCCTAGGTTCCGGCGTTTGAGCGGCCCCGCGTCCGCCCTGGCCCGGGGCAGGTGCCGGGGCGGCCTGCGGCGTGTCCTGCGGCGCCGGTGGGTCCTGGGCAAACGATGTAAACCCGCATGCAACTGCGAATGCGATCGCAAACGTTAGCAGAACAAGGCGTTTCATATCCGTGGGCCTCCTCGGGGTTCAAGCGACGGCCAAGCTTAACACTGCAGCCGGTTTTTGAAAAAACGGCGCAGCCTCGATCTTTCTTGACACGAAGCAGCCATCTAGTACACACATAACGCCAACATCACCGCCGCAATGTTTTGGTTGTATTGAACACTCGATCGGGAAGGGGGACTCGTGAGGAGCATTCTAATCGTCGGAGTATTGCTGGCCGTTGCCGTGTCGCCGTCTGCGACGTTTGGCCAATCCACATACGCTACCGTCAGCGGGACCATCGAAGACAGCAGCCACGCGTTGCTGCCCGGAGTTTCCGTGACCGCCACCAACAACGCGACCGGTGTCGTGACGACGGTGGTGAGCAACGAGTCCGGCGCCTACAACGCGACTGGGCTGCTGCCCGGTACCTACAAGATCAGCGCGGAGCTACCGGGATTTCAGTCGAAGACGTTCACAGACGTTCAACTCGGCAACGCAGCTCAGGTGAGGTTGAATTTCAGTCTTCAGGTGGCGGGACAATCGCAGTCGGTTGAAGTCCTGGTGTCGGCGGATACGTTGCTTGCGACGTCGAGTTCATCGGTCGGAGAAGTTCTATCCGAGCAGAGGGTTCAGGACCTGCCGATTGTGGGCAATAACGTCATCAGCTTCTTCACGTTGATGCCGGGCGTTCGGATGAACGATGACGGTGTCACCGGGACCTTCGCAGGACTGAGAGCAGAGAATGTCAACGTTCAACGCGACGGTATCGATGCCAGTGGATCGGCGCGCTACTTTCAGGCAGGAGTTCAAACCGCGACATTCATCAATCCCGATCTCGTGGGCGAAGTTCGCATCATCACGGCACCCGTCGACGCCGAGGTCGGACGAGGCAACGGCCAGGTTCAATTCCTGACACGTTCGGGCACCAATCAGTTTCGTGGAAGCGGTGTATGGAATGCACGCAATAGCGGGTTCGACGCGAACACATGGAACAACAATCGACAGGTCAATCCTCAGACCGGCGCCTGGAAGCCTATCAAGGCGGACTGGAACAACACTCACGAGTTCACGGGGAGCATCGGCGGTCCGATCGTCAAAAACAAAACGTTCTTCTTCACGCTGTTCGACGGTGTGCTGGTCCGTGCCCGCACCACTCAGAATCAAATCGTCCTGACTCCCTGCGCGCGTAACGGCATCTTCCGCTATTACGACAATTGGAATAACGGCAACGCCATCGCGCCCCTTCAAGCAACCGGGAGCACGCCCACGATTGCAGTAGTCGATCCCCTCGGCAACCCGATTACGCCCTCAAACAACCCGAACGTCGCACCCTTCAACGGCAGCCCGTTCACCGGCTCTCTCCACTATGCCAGCGTGTTCGGCAGACTGCCTGCCAACTTTACCCCCACGCAACCGGATTGTTCGGATGCGGCAGCTGCCGTACAGGCGGGAACCAACTGGGATCCTTACCGGAAGGCAATCGATCCGACCGGATACGTAACGAAACTCATGGGGACGATGCCGCTGCCGAACAACTACGAGGTCGGCGACGGATTGAACACGGCTGGAATTCGGTGGACGCGCCGCGAAGACAATGGAACCGAGAGCGTGTTCGGCACTGCGGGTAACCTGGCGCGGCAGCAGATCAACGGCAAGGTTGATCACAATTTCAACTCGAAGAACAAGCTCGGAGTCGTGTACACATACGAGTACTCGCACGGGAATTTCAACTATGCAACCTGGCCCAACGGCTTTCAGGGTACTGTCTTCCGGAGGCCTCAGAACCTCTCGTTCAATTTTGTATCGACGCTCTCGCCCACTCTGGTCAATGAAGCGCGCGCAGGCATGCGGCGAATCGGTTCGAATTCATACAATCCGCTGAATGATCCGTCGAACGGCGCGAAGGCCCTGGCTTTTGTGCCGAACTACGGCGGCTACCCTGTTGTTCCGGCGCTTGGAACCGGCGTCGCCGCGACGGCTTTACCGAATGCCGCAAACTTCCAGACGAACCAGATCATCGGCGGCGGCAATACCACGTCGTATCTGGATACGACCGTGTTATGGACCTATGGAGACAATCTGAGCTGGACCAAGGGCAAGCATGCATTCAAGGTCGGAGGCGAGATTCGCAGGGGACACTCGCTGGCAGACGAGATGGGCGGATCAGGGGCCGTCGCAACCACCATTCCGCGCGCTGTCGGAGGCGAGACACCGTTCGCTGCGATTTCAACCACGGCAATCAGCGGCACCAACATGCCTAACCTTGCGGGTACGAGTGCCAGCGGAAATAACGGCGTCATGCGTAGTCTGCTCGACTTCCTTTCCGGCTCTCTCGCCAATGTGACGCAAACGCTGTTCATGCAGGATCCGACGCAGACCACCGCTTTCCAAGACTACAAAACCTCTCCGTTTCGAAGACGCGATCTTCACGGAAATGAAGCGAGCATCTTTTTCAAAGACGACTGGAAGGTCAAGACCACGCTCACACTGAACCTCGGTCTGCGCTGGGATTACTTTGGAGCTCCTTACGAGGGGAAGGGATTGATGCCTCTTCCTGTCGGAGGACCTTCGGGAATGTGGGGCATTTCGGGATCGGGATTCTCGGACTGGATGAAGCCCGGAGTTCGTGGGTCGAATACAATCGTGCAGTTCGTCGGCAAGAATTCTCCAAATCCGGGAACGCCGTGGTACAACAACGACTACAACAACTACGGTCCCGCGGTCGGTTTTGCCTGGCAGGTACCGTGGTTCGGCGCGGGTAAAACGACAGTCCGCGGCGGGTACCAGATCACGCATCAAGTTCCACAATCGGCCAACACCCTGTCGTTCGAGATCATCTTTCCCGGCAGTTCAAACAATGCTCTCTATCAGGGAGACAGTAACAATCCGTATTTCGATCTGACCCGATTGCCTGCGGTCATACCGCTGAACAACGGATTGCTGCCGTTGCAACAGGTTCCGACCTCGGACCGGACTCAGACGGTCTACAGTCCTATCAACGGAATCGTTTCGCCCTACACACAAAACTTCACGCTGGCGGTCACCCGAAGCGTGAGGTCGAATCTGACAGTGGATTTGCGGTACGTCGGGACGCTGGCGCGAAAACAGTGGAATCCGGCTTTCAACATCAATATTCCGAACTTTCTGTACAACGGCCTGAAGGAAGCCTTCGATGCGGCGAGAGCCGGCGGCGAGTCGCCGCTGCTCGATCAGATCTTCGGCGGGATCAATTTGGGCACCGGCATTGTGGGGCAGGGCGGTGTCACCGGGGCTGGCTTCCTGCGCGGCGACAGTCGTTTCAATTCGAATCTGGCCAACGGCAACTACATGGCCGTCGCCTCAACGCTGAATACGCTCAGCTACACGGCCGCTCAGAATCCGAATCTGCCTGCGGCCGTTGGGAACGGCGCCGTGCTGAGAGTAAATGGATTTCCGGAGAACTTTATCGTCGCGAATCCTCAGTTCGGGCCCGTGAACCTTGTGACGCAGGACTACAGCACGAACTATCATTCCTTCGAAGCTCAGGTGACGATGCGCCCGACCGCCGGAATAACGATGCAGTCCACGTACACCTGGAGCAAGAACCTGGGTACTGCTGGCGGCTATGGCCTAGGCCCGACATACACGAACCCTATCAACCGACACGCCGACTACTCCGTGCAGCCGGACACACGGGTTCACGACTTGCGTACAAATGGCACGTTCGCGCTTCCTTTGGGTCCGAACAAGCTCTTTTTTGCGAAAACGAGCGGCACTGTCGCGCGAATCATAGAAGGCTGGCAGGCCGGCTGGATCGTGAATCTGAACACGGGCGCACCGTTGACGGTCACGGGAAATACATCGCTTTATGCGATCGGCAGACCGGACATGGTCGGTCCGTTCCCCACGAAGGGAGGCAGCGTGACCTTCGACGGAACCGGCGCGGCCACAGGTTCTTACTGGAAGCCCGGAACGTTCAGCACCGTGAGGGATCCGCAGTGCAATGCCATTGCGGCAAGTCTGCAGAGTTCCTGCACCTTGAACGCGATTGCGGATGCGAAGACCGGCCAGATCCTGCTTCAAAACGCCAAGCCCGGCGCGTATCCGACAATGGGTATCGGATCCATCGTCGGTCCCGGACGATGGCGCTTCGATGCGAACCTCAGCAAGTCGGTCAAACTGGCCGAATCCAAAACTCTGCAGATCCGGTTGGACGCAACGGATGTGCTGAACCATCCGGAACCCAGCGCGCCGAGTCTCAATTTAACGGGTACGGCCGCAAGCAACTTCGGGCTGATTGTTGCCAGCGGCACGGCGGCGGCGAAAACGAACCTGCACCGGCAGCTTCAGGCCGAACTTCGTTTTAATTTCTGATGTGTGAGCGACCACCCGTCCTCGCCATCGCTCGGAATCCCCTTCTTTGCAAGGAGGGGATTGAACGCTCCGACTAGTGCGTCATGGAATAGATGACGTAGTTGATGCCGAGCTTCACGGCCATACCCGACTCCTTCAACGAGCACTGCCCGACGTCAAGGGCTTGCCAGTATTCACTGATATCGTTGTTGAAGTCGATCATCACCTGGATATTTTCTTTGGCATCCATAATCCCCAGGAACTGCAGCTGGCCGGAGTTGTACATCTTGTAGGGAGGGAGCATCTCCTTCGGATCGAGATCGAAGAAGGAGTGGAAGACCGCATGAGAGGCTGGTACCGGCCGGATTTCTCGATCCGGAAAAACCTTTCTCATCTGCTCCACCATATTCTCGAACTGCGAATTATCGAATTCGTTGCCGCGGAAATCGTCGAGCAGCAGAAAGCCGCCGCGATCGAAATATTCCCGCAGATTACGAACGTCATTCGGAAGCAGATTCAGAAATCCGGGTTCGGACATGTACGCAAACGGGTACTGGAACAAGTCCGGACTGTCGATGTCGACGATCTGAAACGAATCGGGAGTGGTATGGGTTGTTGTCAAACGGCCGAGGGAGGTCGGCAACATCGTATCCCCGTCGGGGTAGTCGTGATGCCACGGCACTTCTCCACGTCGTCCCCAGGGTTGCAGGTGATACCGGATGCGCGCGTAAACGAAGCCCGAGCGATCGATGTTCCGGGGGGTAGGCAAGTCTTCTTCGCCGGTTCCTCGGTACCCGGGAACGAGACAGAGACCGCCGGTTTGACCTCCGCGGTCGAATCCCCCGTCAAAGCCGCCGAACTGCCGGCCGCCGAATTGCGGAGCCGCAGTACCGGCCAAAACAAGGATCGCGGCGGCGATGAAGGTGTAGCGCATATTCGGCGAGTATATACAAAGTGGGCGTGTTTGGCTTTCAAACAATTGCCATTTCGAAATCGCTACCTTCCCATTGCCCGTTGTTCCACCGGAAGGTGAATACGAGATGGGTACCGGGCGCCATTGAGGCCGTCGGAATGTCGAGGAAATAGATATCCAGTTTGGACGCAACCATATTTTGTTCCTGCCGTGTAGACCAATGGTCGGAGCTCCAGACCGCGGTTGCAGGCGTCAACACTTCGATCCGCAGCGTCTGGCCTGCCGGCACAACCGTAGACTTCTGACTGAACCTCCAGACGGTATACGTGGCGGTAACTTTATCGACAAGATATCGCTGTGCAGTCTGCGGGGGCATATCGAAGACGTGTCCATCCCGCAGTGAGCGCAACAGTTTGATGTATTCCGCGTGGGCCCACATGAGGGGCATCGCCGATCCTGACGGTTTGCCGTTGAAAAGCTCCTTGTCCGGTATGTCGTCTTTATCCCAGACCTGTTCGGGAATAAAACCGCCGGTGCAGCTTTGCGCTTCCATCACGTGGAGAAGTCTTTCCGCGGCGTCGCGATCACCGCGTGCCAGCTCGTAGTGTGCGCGCTCGCCGGCAAGGAGCGGCCAGCCGCGGCCCGTGCCGGTGCCGTCGAACGGGCTCCCGTCCGAGTGTTCGCCGTATCCGTCCTCGTTGTAGCGATGCCATTTCCAGCACAGTGGGATCCGAAGCTTGGAATTCACGTGACTTGAAGTCGCGGC
>JADMIO011486938.1_pt1 | contig 38269 bp, 24 predicted proteins | sample 8958161 | NCBI WGS metagenome assembly JADMIO01 (sample SAMN16585339, study PRJNA669376) | soil metagenome | isolation source: Crop rotation soil | place: USA: Cullars Rotation, Alabama | collected 2011 | reverse complement strand
AGCGGCCGCGACAACTTGTCCACGTGGAATTCTAAGCTTAGGATCCCAATGTGCATTTCAAACTTCTCAGTGGCGATCCAAGTTCGATGCCGCTGATCAACCAGATGCAGCACGTCGTCAATCACGCGACGATGCATCGCGGGCAGATCGTGGGCATGATTCGTCAACTCGGCATTGATCCACCCGCAACCGATCTGCTGTTCTACCTGCGTCGTGAGATATCGCCCAAGTAAGGCCACAGATGAACGCGGATCCAAGCCACGGATTTTACTAAGAGATGAAGATTAAATAGCGGTCGACGGCTGCGTTGAGGGCATGCCGTTCGGAGGCTTTCAAGGGTCTCGAAGCGTTGAGTTCGATGTTGCCGGAGTTTGTGCGTTTCCATTTGCCGCCGGCGATTCCATTGATAATCAATGTTGGGCCTAGCACGTCCCACGTTGATAACGAGCCGGCGGCGATTTGACGATCTTTGTAAGCAACGAAGTACTCATCAAAAGCGGGCAGGAGATGAGCGGAGGTTGGCGATGAGGGTTTAGTGAGTGTCGGGCGTGGAATTCCAGCTTGCGCCATGCCTCGCTTTGCATCTTCGACCGTTAGACCAGACCACCAAACGAAATCTTGCAACGTTGCTGGTCCATGACTTCTGAAATAGCGTTGCGTGAGTTCTGCGAGGGCCTCGTCGCGATTGAGAGGCTTGGCAGCAGGGGCCCGTTCCTCGAGAAGCGCGTATGTAAATTGCTTGCCTATTCGTGGGCCACTGCAAATAACGCCGTCCAGTTCTGCACGCAAAAGAATGTGCGCGAGCCGCACGCCATCGTTCGCATCGATACCTGCCGCATTCAACTTCGACTTCAAAGCCGGCCGTGTGAGATGGTTTCCACCTTGCAACGCAGTGGTAAAGATCTTGTTTGATCGGTTAAAGAGTGCCGCATCGAGTTCAAACTTACGATAGTTTGGACCAGCTCTGAGATTCACCCGTGGCGCAGTCAACTGTAGTAACCAACGAATATCATCAGGCGCGACGAAGTGCCACGTCGGACGCATAACGTGCGTGCGAAGTATCTCTCCTATATTAAAAGCCTCTTCTATGATGGGATCCGTCGCCTTGCGCATTCTGAGGCCGAGCGCCCACTTGGCCCCATTAAAGTCCTGGGCCTGAACCGCGCCCATCCAACGCACCACATCAGTAGCTTTACTAAAACGAGAAGATCCGAGTTTTTGATTGTGGAGTCGTGCCGAAACTAATTCGTTCATTGCCGGATTTTATCTATGTTCATCCGTGTAAATCTATGGCTTAATTCAGCCCATGGATCGAGAGCGTCTCCTCGTGTGGTTGTTGCGGCTCGCCGGTGCGGTCGAGATACTCGCGTTTATCGCGGTCGTGATGCCGCGATCGTGGATGGAAGTCTCAAACGCGTGGCTCGGGCTCGGCGAGATGCCCGATGGACCACTCCTCATGTTCATGATCCGGCAGGCATCTTATACCTATGGCGTGCACGGACTATCTCTCTGGTTGATCGCCACTGACGTCGAGCGCTTCCGCCCCTTGATCGTCTTCAACGCCATCGCGTTTTTAATAGCCGCTCCTGTGTTCTTCCTGATTGATCTCACCTCAGGTATGCCCTGGTGGTGGACTGTAAGTGACCCGGCTTCGTGTGGATTCTTTGGGGTCGCGCTACTCCTTTTGAGCCGCCGGCCCTCCGCTTGACAGAATTACTCTAGTTAAAGTATCTTGATATCAAGATATTTAGGATGAGCACACGTAAAGAGCAGTCGTTGAAGGGTGGCAGTGGCGTTCATGTCTTTCTCGTGCTGTGGAAAGCGGCACGTGCAGTTGAGACGTACGCTGAAAACAGTATTGTGGAACTGGAGATGTGTGGCAGCGACTTCGCCGTTCTCGAGGCCCTGCTGCACAAGGGGCCGCTACCAATCAACGAAATCGGAAAGAAAGTGCTGCTGACGAGTGGCTCCATTACAGTCGCCGTCGATCGCCTGGAATCGAAGGGTTTGGTCGAGCGACGTGCATCGGGCAATGACCGGCGCGCGCGAATCGTGCACCTGACGAAAGACGGAAGGGAACTGATCACACGCGTTTACGCCGACCATGCGTCTGACATGGAGCGACTCGCAGCCGCGTCTCTCAACCGTACCGAACGCGAAACGCTCATCCGTCTATTAAAGAAAATCGGTTATGAGGCGGCTGCCCGCCACGAATAAGGAGATTCATTTCAATGGTTACTGAAGTGTTGACAAAGACTCGCGCGATCGCGGGTATCGTGAACAGTATCGAAACGCTCGAAGGCGCGGGCTTCCTGGTCCGGCGTCCATTTCCGAAGCCGCAGTTTGGAGAATTTGATCCGTTCTTACTGCTTGATGAAATGGGACCGATGGAGCTTGGACCAGGCCAGGCGAAAGGCGCGCCGGATCATCCGCACCGTGGATTTGAGACAGTGACTTACATGTTGTCAGGCGAGATGCAGCACAAGGATTCACATGGACACGCCGGACGTCTGACGCCCGGTGACGTGCAGTGGATGACTGCCGGCGCGGGTGTGGTCCACTCCGAAATGCCGAGTGCCGAGTTCGCAAGCAAGGGCGGACGAATGCACGGGTTCCAGCTTTGGGTGAACCTGCCGAAGCGTGACAAGATGATTAAGCCGCGCTATCAGGAGTTTCCGAGCTCGCAGATTCCGAAAGTAACTTCGCCGGATGAACTCGTGACTGTGAAGGTGATTGCCGGCGAGGCGATGGGCCAAAAAGCAGTTATCGAAACGCGTACGCCGATCATGTACTTGCACTACAGCATCAAGCCCGGCGGCGTCGTAACGCAAACAGTTCCGAAGGACTTCAACACGTTTGCCTACATCGTCGACGGTCGAGGATTGTTCGGCGCGGAACGCGAAGCAGGAGAAGACGGTCAGATGGTGTTGTTCGCACAAGATGGTGACGAAGTGCGAATCGAGAATGACGCTACTATCACTCTCGAAGTGCTGCTGATCGGTGGTGTTCCTTTGAACGAGCCCGTCGCGCGCTATGGACCATTCGTGATGAATACCAAAGAAGAAATTTTTCAGGCGATTGAAGATTACCAAAACGGAAACATGGGTGAGATATCCCAGAGCTGAATGCCGGAGGAGAAGTAGATGAGAATAGCAGCGTTAATCGCGCGTCTTTTGCTCGGACTGATCTTCGTCGTGTTCGGGTTGAACGCGTTCCTGCAGTTCATTCCAATGGGGCCGCCGCCGACAGGTCTCGCCGGGCAATTCATCGGCGCGCTGTTTCAGTCGCACTACTTATGGGTTGTGGCGGTGCTGCAAATCGTCGGTGGGGTTCTGTTGCTGGTGAATCGTTACGTAGCGCTTGGTCTGGTGTTACTTGGACCAGTGATCGTGAACATCCTTCTGTATCACTTGTTGTTGAATCCGGTTGGGATGGGGATGGCGGTTTTGGTGACAGCGCTCTGGTTTATCGTGTTCTATGCGCACCGTGGGGCGTTCGCGGGGATCTTTGCACAGCGTGCGTAATACTTGTAGGGGCGGCCCTCCGTGGCCGCCCCTCCGTTGAATTCCACGCAGGGGCGGCCACGGAGTGCCGCCCCTACAGGGCTGCGGAGACAGTAACCACGGTTCCATTGAACGCTGCGGTTCCACAAAGAGCATCGATCACTTGATTGTCCGTCAGGTCATTGATGCTCTGACCCGGATGTTGTTGGGCCACCGCCAGTTTGTTTCCGGGCCGATCGTGTCCCCACCCGTGTGGAATACTCACCACGCCGGGCATCATCTCATCCGACACTTCGATCGGGATCACGATCGATCCCACTCTCGACTCAACTCTAACACTTTGACCCGTGCTCAAATTCCGTCGCCCCGCATCGATCGGGTTCATGAGAATTGTGCAACGCGGTTGCGTCTCGTCATCTCGCAACAACCTTCGCGCGTTGTGCATCCACGAGTTATTACTACGCAGATGACGGCGTCCGATCAGTAATAGATTCCCATTCAGGTCCTGCGGAGCGCTGTCGAGGAATTTTGTCTTCACACGCTCCCCATCTTTGACAAGAATCTCAGGCGCCAGCTCGATGCGCTTGTCAGGAGTGCGCAGCCGTTTTGGTAGACACGGAGTCATTGGCCCAAGATCGATTCCGTGTACGGCGTTCTTCAGCTTTCGCAACGTAAGACCTTTGGAGAAAGGATTCAAACGAGCGCCGTATGGTCCAAAACGCAAACCTAGGTCGAGTATTCTTTCAGGACCAAAGAATCGCCGCCCAATCTTGCGCTGCACAGTACGCAGAATGTTGCCGACTTGCTTGTGCTCCATTCGGGTTTGCAACTCGGCGAGAATTTCCCAATCGGCTCGCGTGTCGGGCGCTGGATCAAACAATGGCGGCGAGAATTTGGTCGTGTTGCGAACTGCCAGCACGTTGAACGCGACGTCGTAGTGCCCACGCTCCAACGGTCCGGTGGGCGGCAGGATGATGTGCGCGTGTCGCGTTGTCTCGTTGATATAGAAGTCGATTGACACCATGAACTCGAGACTCGCAAGGGCGTCATCCAATTCGCGGCCGTTGGGTGTCGAAAGCACCGGATTGCCGGCGAGTGTTACGAGCGCCTTCACCTGCCCTTTGCCGCCGGTCAAAATCTCTTCAGCAAGTGCGGCCACCGGCAACTCTCCGCCAAACTCGGGTAACTTTCTCACACGGCTATGCCAGCGCCCAAAACTGCCGCGCGGAGCCAACGACTCCGGTGCTGACAACGGATCAAACGCCGGCAACGTAAACATCGCACCGCCCGCTCGATCTAAATTTCCTGTCACGATGTTCAGGACGTTGATCAACCACTGACACGTCGCACCAAACTCCTGCGTGCTGACACCGATTCTTCCATAACAAACTGCTGACTGCGCTGCCGCAAACTCTCTCGCGAGCGCACGTATCTGCTCCGACTCGATCCCCGTAATCAAAGCTACTCTTTCCGGCGAAAACTCCTTCACGAGATTCGCGATCGTTTCGAAACCCTTCGTGAAAGACTTCAATGGACCAGGCCGCGTCAGTTTTTCGTCGAACACAACGTGAAGCAGTGCAAGCAACAGGAGAACATCTGTGCCGGGACGAATAAACAGGTGTTGGTCCACCAGACGCGCCGTTTCGTTTTGACGAGGATCGATCAGGATTACTTTGCCGCCGCGCCGTCGCATCTCTTCCATCCTGCGTCCCATGCCCGGAGCAGTCATCATGCTGCCGTTTGAGACAGCCGGATTCGCACCGAGGACGAGGAAGAGTTTTGTGCGATCGATATCCGGGATGGGTAGCAGCAGTTGATGACCAAACATCAGGAACGACGCTACGTGATGCGCGAGTTGGTCGACTGAAGTTGCAGAGAATCTGTTTCGCGTGTGTAAACTTCGAATAAAGCCCGGCACGAAGAGCAGCGCGCCGTAGTTGTGCACGGTCGGATTGCCGAGGTATGTCGCGATCGAGTTTCGGCCGTGCTTCGCGTAAACCTGTTTGAGATTCTTTGCGACTTCGTCGAAAGCTTCGTCCCAGCCGATGCGTCGCCAGCCCCCGGGAATGCGACGGACCGGATGTTTCAGACGATCGTTGTCGTAATGAATGTCTTGTAAAGCGACGGCTTTGGGACAGATGTATCCGCGGCTGAATGGATCGTCTTTGTCACCACGAATCGTGAGACGCTGGTCCCCTTCGACCTTGATCTCGATGCCGCAGATCGCTTCGCAAAGATTGCAAGCGCGATAGTGTAGGGCACCGTTGTTCATGCGTCGTCATTAAGCCACAAAAAGGCTCAAAACGCATAAAAGAATCAGGTAATCTTTTTGTCGCTTTTTGCGAACTTTGCTTCAGTATGAGACACTGGTGGGGCTCGTTTGCAGAAAGCCTTGCACAACCGCAAGTAGATTTTGGGTCTTTAGTCACAACCTCGTCTAAACCCAAACTAAGCAAAGTTATCCCTTCTCAGGGAGGCTGTGGGGAGACAGCCTTTTACCGGGAATCGTCTATGAGTGTCCTTTCGCGAGTGTTCACAAATGTTCCACGTTCGCTCGTAGCGTCTGAAACGAGACGCTCCAATCTCGGTCTGATCATCCTCTTCACAGCGCTGACGATCATATTGACGCTCACCGTAATCCTCACGTGGGAGCAAGTGCTGCGGCCGCCTTACTACAGTTGGGTTGAGCGCAATTATCCCGGCGCCGAAAACGCGGACTACCGTAACAAGATCGAGCAGAGAGTTGAACATTTCTTCATCTCGATGACGGTCGATGTCATCGTCGTCAGCATTTTGCTTGGCATTGTGAATCGCAAGCAACGAAGATTAATTGAGACTACCGAACGCCTTGCGCACAGCGAGAAGATTGCGACGCTTGGCAGAGTTGCAGCGCAGGTGGCCCATGAAGTCAGGAATCCTCTCGCCGGCTTGTTACTTTATTCCGAGCACCTCAAAGGCAAACTCGACGGAAAAGTTTCGGCCGGCGATGTGCAATTGGTTGATAAGATCATCGAGACGATCAACCATCTCACCGCCACCACCGAACAGATTCTCAATTACGCTCGACCAGTCACGCTCGCGTTGAAAACAGTCGACTTGAATGACGTCGCGCGAGACGTAATACAACTTCTCAGCACCGAGATCTCTGCACACAACATCGAGACTGTTTTGGAGTTTGATAGTTCACCTGTTTCCGGGATGCTGGACGAGGCCTCGATTCGTGCGACCACACTCAACCTCGTGTTGAATGCTGTTCAAGCCATGTCCACCGGCGGACGTTTGACGATCTCAACCGGACGTGACGGCAAAACGATGTGGATGACGATTAAAGACACGGGCGCGGGAATGAGTGCGGAACGAATCAAACAGATCTTTGAACCATTCAACACGACGAAGAGCCGCGGCCTCGGTCTCGGTATGCCTTACGCGCAAAAGATTATTCAGCAACATGGGGGTCGAATCGAAGTTCGAAGTCAGCCGGGAAATGGAACAGAGATCAGAATCGAATTACCTGCAGACGAGAGGAGCCAATCGTGATTGCACGAACACCGAAAAAGATTTTGGTAGTTGATGATGAGCCGAGCGTGACGGGATCATTGTCGTTGATTCTCACCGAAGCCGGCTTCGAAGTTTTGACGGCGCAGGGTTATGCGGAGTCGACAGCCATCCTCAAACAAAGTCCTGTCGATCTCGTCATCACCGATCTTCGTTTGGCAGACGCATCCGGAATCGATCTGATCACGCATGTCAAAAGGACCACCCCTGACGTCGAAGTGATTTTGATGACGGGATACGGCTCGCTCGACATAACCATCCAGGCCATCAAAGCGGGTGCATATTATTATCTCGAAAAGCCTTACACGCCCGATCGTCTCTTCACGCTCGTCGATCGTGCGCTACAACTACAGTCCTTGAAACATGAAAACGAATCGCTCAAGCGGACGCTTGCAGGTGACGGCGAAACGTTTGGCATGATTGGTCGCGATACGAGGATGTGCCAGATCTTCGAGACGATCAGGACTGCTGCTCCTTCCGACGCTTCAGTGTTGATCGAAGGTGAGAGTGGTACGGGAAAAGAGCTCATCGCCTCTGCTTTTCACACGCAAAGTCATCGTGCTGGTGGTCCGTTTATTCGAATCAATTGCGCCGCGATTCCACACGAGCTAATTGAATCGGAGTTGTTTGGATACAAGCGAGGCGCGTTTACCGGCGCCGACCGCGACAAGCGTGGTCTAATCGAAGCTGCCAACCAGGGCACGTTGCTGCTCGACGAAATCGCGGAGATGCCGGCACACCTGCAGACGAAATTGCTGCGAGTTTTGCAGGAGCGAAGGTTGCGAAGGCTCGGCGATGAACGCGAGATCGATGTCAACTTCCGTCTTGTCTCGGCGACTAATCGCAACACGAGCGCGCTCATCGAAGAGGGAGTTCTGCGCAAGGATCTTTATTTCCGCATCAGCACGATCAAGATTAAGGTCCCACCTTTGCGTGAGCGTCTTGACGACGTGCCTTTGATCGCGAATCGTTTCCTGAAGCGTTTCAACGAACAATACGGAAAGCGAATCCACGACATAGCGCCGGATACTGTCATGCGTTTGGTTCGTTACGATTGGCCCGGCAACATCCGGCAGCTCGAGAGTGTTATTGAGCGTGCGGTGTTGTTTTGTTCGGGCAGCGAACTGGTGCCGAATTGTTTGCCGGAGGAATTTCAAACGCGACTGGCCAGCTCGAGTTTTGTAATTCCTCCATTACTGCCGATGGAAGAGATCGAGCGCGAAGCTATCATGCAAACTCTTGAACGCACGGCAGGCAATATCAAGAAGAGCGCGCAGATTCTGCGGTTTCCGCGACCAACGTTTTACCGGAAGCTCAAGAAGCTTGGCATCAAAGTTGAACGACCGGCCTCGTCGATGACGGCAAAGCCCTGATAGTTGTGTCCGATCCCCCGATGGAGAATAAATTACGTATCCTGATCGTAGATGACGAGCCGTCCGTAGGCGACGCGCTCAGGCTTGTGCTTGAGTCGAACGGCTACGAGGTCGTCCTTGTCACGAGGGGACTTGATGGGATCGATCAGGTACGTAAACGGCGTTTTGGTTTCAGTGTTGTAGACCTCTTTTTGACAGACATTTCCGGCTTCCAGGTCATCACCGACATTCGCAAGCATCAACCTGAAATACCGATTGTTTTAATTACTGCACATGGTAGCGAACAAGTTTTCGCTGAAGCAAAAAAACTCGGCGCGATTGGTGCACTCGCAAAACCCTTTCCACCCGCCGAACTCCTCAAGTTAATCGACACTCACACGCATGGTCCAACCACTGATACACCGTGAAACAATCCAGGGGTCCTATGTCTCACGCTGAGACATAGCCCAAAGAGCCAATAACCGTTTTCTGCTCCTTTATGTGCGTCTTGTGCCTTATTGTGGCGAGAGGGCACGGTCGTTGCAGATGTGTCGGACGCTGTGAGGTGATTTCGGTAACGTGCTGGTGGGAGTCCGAAGAGTGGCGGGCGATTACCGGTACCAAACTCCGGAATCATTTCAGTTCGATGGCGGTGCAGCCTGTTGGGGGACAGGCTGCACTCGACCTTGAACTTCCTACCAAATAGAAATCAGTGAAACACGATCCCAACGCCAATGCGGAAGTTGTGTTGTGTGCTATCAAACAATCGCGTTGGGTTGTAGTCGACCTGAATCACTCTCACATCCACACGATCGCTCGCGCGAATGTCGAGCCCACCACCAAACGCGCCCGCAAAACCTGTTTCGGTGACACTGGTATTCGCGCAAGGATTGGGAACGATCGCGAGGCAAATAAAATTATTGAACGTGAGCTCATTGCGAGTGTGGGCCGCACCCACGAGCGCGTGGGCAAACGGCTTGAACGTTTTATCGGTAGAGTTGTCTTTGAGTTGAACTCCTCCGAGAAAATTGAAGAGACGTGAGTCGACGTCGAGACTCGCAGGCGGAGCAGGCGAAAAAGTCTGGTTCTTGAAGTGTGCGGAAAAATCAAACTTCAATCCGAAATATCGCGAGAGATTTCCGGTGGCCGACGCTTCGAATCCGTTAAATCCTTCACGTTCGTCGATGATATCGCTCAGTCCAGGTTCGTCGTCGCCGATACCGGTATCGACGCGGTTGTGTGAAAAACCGCCAAAGAACTCGAACTTTTTGTAATCACTTTGGGCGGCGGCGATTGAGGCGCACGCCACGATCATTGTCAGAATCAGCATTGTCCTAAACACGGGAAAATTTCCTCCTATCGAATTGGTTGGGACGTGGGAGAGCTGAAGTTTACTTCTCCTCAGAAGTAATCGTGGTCCATTAGGTTGCCACAAAACGGGCTATTTGTGGCACTTATTGTGGTGCACCAAGGAAGGATGCGAGCCGGAGCAGATCGGCGAAGACACCGGCTGCTGTCACTTCCGGACCAGCGCCTGGACCTCTGACGATCATCGGTTGAGTGTTGTAGCGCGCGGTTTGAAAACTCACGATGTTGTCGCTGCCCTTCAGACTCGCGAATGGATGATCGAGTGGGTAAGTCCGCAGTCCTGCAGACATACTTCCGTCGTTATTAATCACGCCGACGTATCGCAAGACGTTCCCAGTTGCGCGCGCGGAATCGAGCCGATCGGCGATTGCGTGATCGTGTTTGCCGAGTGTGTTGAGGTATTCCTCGAGAGTTGCCGAACGCAGATCCTCCGGGACCATGCTTTCGACTTCGACGGCATCCATCTCGACCTGAAGTCCCATCTCTCGTGCAAGGATGATCAGCTTGCGCGCGACGTCGACACCTGACAAGTCAAGACGTGGATCGGGTTCGGTTAGACCAAGCTGATGAGCTTCACGCACGATTTCGGAGAAGGTGCGTGTGCCGTCGAATGAGTTGAGGATGTACGAGAGCGTGCCCGAAAGCACACCTTCGATCTTGATGATCTGATCTCCTGTTTCGATCAGACCACGAAGCGTGTGAATAATCGGGAGGCCGGCGCCGACGTTTGTCTCGTACAGGAAGTATCGCTGATGTTTGCGTGCTGCGTTGCGCAGGCTTACGTATGACGCGAGTGGACCGGAGTTGCTCTGTTTGTTCGGCGTGATGATGTTGATCCCTCGCGAGACCCAACTCTCATAGTGCTTCGGCAAGTCGGCGCTCGCTGTTGCGTCGACGATCACTGCGTGTGGCAAGTGTTCGGCGTGTACGTGATTGACGAACTGTTCGATGTCTGCATCAGAAGAGCTTTGGTCCAACTCATTGCGCCAACCGTCGAGAAGAAACTGCCCGTCGTGAAGAATCATCTTCCGGCTGTTCATGATGCCACGCACTCGCAGATCGATACCACGTTCTGTGCGCAGCTCCTGAACGCGCGCGGTGAGTTGGTCCAGAAACGTTCCGCCGATCAGTCCGGCACCGATCACGCCGATCGAAAGAGTTTGACTCGAGAGATAGAAGGCGGAGTGCAGCGCTCGCAATGCCTTGGTTGCTTCGTGCTGTTCGATGACGGCGGAGATGTTACGTTCAGACGAGCCCTGCGCAATTGCTCTAACGTTGACGCCCGCTTTGCCGAGTGCGCTGAAAAACTGTCCGGCCATGCCCAGCCGTTCGATCATGCCTTCGCCAACCATGGCGAGGATGCAGCAACTCTCTCGGAGATCTACTGTCTGAACTTCTCCGCGTTGCAACTCCGCGAAAAAGATTTCTTCGATGGTTTTCTTTGCAAGTAATGCGTGGGCGCTCGGAACGGCGAAGCAGATCGAGTGTTCCGAACTTGCCTGCGAGATCATCACGATCGAAACGCCGACAGCTCTCAGCGCGCCGAAGAGTTTGTGGGCCACGCCAGGCACGCCGATCATGCCCGTGCCTTCGACGTTTATCAGAGCCATGTTTTCGACTGCGGCGAAACCCTTGATCGGTAGGTCGGATGATGATGAGGACGAGATCCTTGTGCCCGGCGCTTCGGGCTTGAAGCTGTTTTTGATCCAGACTGTGATGTTCTTCGCGATTGCGGGCGACATCGTGTTTGGGTGAATGACCTTGGCGCCGAAGTAGGCGAGCTCTGCTGCTTCCTGGTACGAGAGTTCGGGTATTACGATCGCGTCCGGAACACGACGGGGGTCGGCGCTGTATACGCCGTCGACGTCAGTCCAGATCGTGACGGAATCGGCGTCGAGCAACGCGGCGAAGATCGAGGCCGAGAGATCGCTTCCGTTTCGTTTCAGAGTTGTCGCCGAGCCATCGTGTGTGGCGGCCACGTATCCCGTGATCACGACGAAGTTCGTGTTGGGGCAATCTGCTTGCCAAAGATTTACGTTTTCCTGGGAAAGCTTCCAGTCGATTACGACGGTGTTGCTGTCTGGTTCGACGATGAGGACTGTGCGTGCATCGAGCCAGGTGGAGGAGTGTCCGTTCGCTTCGAGATAAGCGTGCAGCATCTGAGCCGACCACAATTCGCCGTGACCGGCGACGAATTCCGTGATGCGTTCGGAGGGGATGCGTGTGATCCAAACACCGCGGAGGACTTCTTCGATTGCTTTAAAATCCGAAATGATCGTTTCGCGGAGTGATGCGGATTGTGTGGGTGTTAGCTTCTCGATAGTCTCGAGATGCCTCGTCAATAGTTCCTGAAGTTTGTTTGCGTAAGACTCATCACGACTCGCCGCGAGCTCGACAGCGTGAATGAGACCATTCGTCACACCGCTCATCGCGGAAACTACAATTGCGACGCGTTCATCCGACGCGTGCGGCAACACGATCTCCGCAGCGGCCCGGTATCTATCCGCATCCGCCACACTCGTGCCACCAAACTTATGAACAATCCACTTCGACGTCATTCCGACAGACTACGGTAGTTCAACACCTTCATACAATGCTCCTGTACATGAATAAAATTAATTCGGAACGTACTGTAGGGGCGGCCCTCCGTGGCCGCCCCTGCGTGGACCTAATCGAGGGGCGGCCACGGAGGGCCGCCCCTACAGTTCGTTCTGTGTCGCCCAATTTTCCTGTATAAGTAGGTTATGAAAAGTTTTGTTCTGGCGCTCGTGATTCTCGTTGCGGCTGCAGCAACGCAGGCTGCGGACGTGGTCCAAACCGCGAACGGCACGGTCGAAGGGCGTGGCCTGCAACCGTCGGGCGTTCGCATCTTCCGAGGCATTCCATTCGCACAGCCACCTACCGGCGATCTGCGTTGGCGCGAACCGCAACCCGTCAAAAACTGGAAAGGCGTGAGACAAGCACTCGACTTTGGTCCACGCTGCATGCAAGCCCGCATCTTCGACGACATGATCTTCCGTTCAAACGGCGTGAGCGAAGACTGTCTCTATCTCAACGTGTGGACGCCCGCCAAATCGAATCGCGAACGACTGCCAGTACTTGTCTATTTCTACGGCGGCGGCTTTGTGAGCGGCGATGGATCGGAACCGCGCTACGACGGCGAGAGCATGGCCGCGAAGGGAATCGTCGTCCTGACCGTCAACTATCGCCTCGGCGTATTTGGCTTCATGTCGCATCCGGAGCTGACGAAAGAGTCGCCTCACAACGCTTCGGGCAATTACGGATTGCTCGATCAGAACGCCGCGTTGCAATGGGTGCAGCGCAACATCGCGAACTTCGGCGGCGATCCGAAACGCGTTACGATTGCCGGCGAATCTGCAGGATCAGTATCCGTTAGCGCTCAAATGGTTTCGCCTTTGTCGAAGAATCTTATCGCTGGCGCAATTGGTGAGAGCGGCGCCATTACGGGAACGCTCTCCGCAGTGCCCCGTGCAAAAGCAGAAGAGCAGGGAAGCAGGTTTGCGGCGGGCCTTGGTGCGCAATCGCTGGCTGCGTTGCGGGCGATGCCATCGCAGCAGATTCTTGACGAAGCAAGTAAAGGCGGTTGGGCCAGCGTCGGTCGCTTTCCGTTAACGATTGATGGATATTTTCTGAGTAGCGACCCGGCAACGATTTACGCAACCGGGAAACAAGCACATGTGCCACTGCTGGCTGGCTGGAACTCTGAGGAGGTGGGCTGGAACGCTCTGCTCGGCTCAGCTCAACCGACACTGGAGAATTATAAGAACGCTGTGGCAAAGCTTTATCCGACCCGCGCTGATGAAGTGTTAAAGCTATACCCGGCATCAACGACAGAAGAAGTGATGCAAGCGGCGGCTGATCTAGCCAGCGATCGATTCATTAGTTACAGCACGTGGAAATGGGCCGATCTCCATGCGAAGACCAGCGGTGCTCCCTTGTACCGATATCTCTACGCACGCCCGCGCCCCGCAATGAAAACAGGGAACACGCCACCCGCGCGTGGCGCCTCTCACTCGGCAGAGATTGAATACGCGCTTGGAAATCTGGGCTCGAACGACGTCTACGCGTGGACTGCGGATGACTACAAAGTATCGACGGTGATGCAGAATTATTTTGCAAACTTCATCAAGAATGGAAATCCGAATGGCGCCGGACTTCCGGAGTGGCCGGCTCTCAGTACAGGAAAACTAATGAGATTAGATATTGAGTCGCGTGCAGAGTCGGATACTACGCGTGCGCGCTACCTATTTCTGGATCAACTTCCCAGATAATTCAGAGATTTTTATTGACTTGATTTCCACGAGCGTGGTATTAGTTCGCGCCACGAATTAAATAGCGTCCCAGGCAAACACATCCGTGCATCGAAGAATCGATCTGTCCAACTTTCAGGTCGCAACGAGCGAGACTGCGAGAGACATTAATCGCCGTATCGTTCTCAACCTGATACGAACGCACCAGCCCATCTCCCGGGCTGACTTGGCGCGCCACTCCGGCCTGCAACGCAGCACCGTCTCCGTCATCGCGGAACAACTAATCAAAGAACGCTGGATAACTGAAGGCGCAAACGGTCACACCCTCCGCGGACGTCGCCCGGTATTTCTGCACTTAAACAAAGAGCGCGTCGGCATCATCGGTATTAACGTTCGTCCCATCACGACCACTCTTGCACTCGCCGATCTCGACGCCAATTTTCTCGCACAGGATTCACTGGCAACACCCACAAATCCAAAACAGTTCGTCGCCGAGCTCGTGCCGCGCGTTCGCAAGCTGATGACGGCACGACCCGAGTTGACGGTGGAAGGCATTGGCGTGAGTCTACCCGGCCGCGTCGATCTCACAACCAAAAAACTGGTCTTCGCTCCAAACCTCGGCTGGCAGGATTTCGACCTGAAGACACCGCTCGAGAAAGCCACGCGTCTCCCCGTAGAACTGGAAAATGCTGCAAATTCCTGTGCACTTTCAGAGATTTGCTTCGGTCGTCGCGCTGAAGGACTGCGCAATTTAGTGGTCGTCACGGTGTCGGAAGGCATCGGCTGCGGCCTGATACTCAATCATCAACTGGTTCAGGGTTCGACCGGAACGGCGGGTGAATTTGGCCACGCCGCCATCGTACCAGATGGACTCGAGTGCAGTTGCGGCAACCGCGGTTGCTGGGAAATGTACGCGTCCAACTCCGCCGCTATTCGCAACTACACCCAAGCCATTGCACCCGCGCGTCGCAGTAAACGGAAATCGGAAGCATCCGAAACGACGATCACTTTCGAACATCTTTTACGACTCGCCGAGCAGGGCGACGCGAAGGCCGTCGAAGCCCTCGAGCAGATGGCAAACTACCTGGGCCGCGGGATCGCACCACTCGTCTCCGGCCTCGCGCCCGACATGATCGTAATCGTCGGTGAAGTAACGCGTGCATGGCACCGCGTTGGACCAATCATCAAGGAAACACTCAAACAGCATTCGTTCACGCGTGCGGAGACGCAACTCGTTCCCAGCGATCCGATAACTCAGCCGCGTTTGCGAGGAACGATAGCACTCGTTTTACTGAAACACTTCGGCGCTCCGGCCATCGTCTGAGCGCTTTATTGTCTATTTTGTTGTGGCCTCGAACTAAATGGCTAATGCCCATCTTCATCAAAGGAGATACGTCGATGTTTACCTTTGCCAGACCGCTCACTTCAAAGTCGCGCCAATTTCTGTTCTTAACTTTGCTTAGCATCTGCCTGATCGCCGCCATACCTGCGCTAACCGCGGCGCAAGTCCTGTATGGCTCTCTCGTTGGCAACGTCACGGATCCCAACGGAGCTGCTGTTTCAGGCGCGAAGGTCGACGTTACTAACCTCGCCACCGGAGGCGTGTCGACTGTGACTACAGACGATCGTGGCGGTTACTCGCTAAACGATCTTCAAGTGGGCGTCTACAGGTTGACCATCTCTCGATCGTCTTTCAAAACGACGATCCGGGAAGACGTTCGTATCGAGGCGAATAAGACTTATCGTTTCGACGCGGCACTGGAGGTCGGTGGCGTAGAAGAAACTGTGGTGGTCACTGCCGCTGAGGAAGCGACTCTCCAGACCGATCGCGGCGACGTGAACGTCACGCAGTCAGCGAGGCAAATTAATGATCTCCCGCTGTTCGGCAGCATCGGTCGAAACTATCAGAGTCTGATGTATCTGATTCCGGGCACCACGAGAGGCACCGGAGGCTTTTTCATCAACGGCTCCGGCACTGAGGACAACTCCGCCGCCGGTAATCCGCAGCGATCCATGTCGTTCAACGTCAACGGCGTCTCGCGTTTGCAGAACAACACGAAGATTGACGGTTCGAGCGTCATCTATCCATGGTTGCCGGGCAACACGGTCTACGTTCCTCCGGCCGAAGCGATCCAGGAAGTGAACATCGTTACCAATGCTTTCGACGCCGAGCAGGGACTCGCGGGTGGCGCGGCTATCAACGTGAGCATCAAGACGGGTGGCAATGATTTTCACGGCGTTGGTTGGGGTTACGACACAAACAGCCGGTTCAGGTCGCGCACCTTTTTCCAGCCTGTGAACCAGCCGACGAATCCGAAGAACATTCTGGCGCAATTCGGGTATGCCTTCAGCGGACCTGTCATCCTGCCGCACTTCGGCGACGGTGGCCCAAAGATCTGGAGCGGAAAGAACAAGCTGTTTTTCTTCACCGATCTGGAGCGCACAACCCAGCGGAACGCCGCGGGCGGCACATTCAGTGTCGCGGGAGCAAACTTGCGTCCGGACGCAAATGGCAACGTCAACTTCACTGGCACCGGTATTACAGTTTTCGATCCCCTCTCGAATCCTGACCCAAGGTTGCGCAAGCCATTCCCCAACAACACCATTCCGGCAAACAGGATTGACATTGCCTCACTGGAAATCTTGAAGCGCCTGCCGCTGCCAAATGTGCCCGGCGTCCAAAATAACTTTGCGGCAACCGGCATCGGGTCGTTCAACCGCACCAACATCGACAACAAGATCAACTACGTTTCAGACAACCTCAGTTTATGGGGTCGCTACAGCCGCTCACCTACGATCATCATTGACCCGCCGATATTCGGAGAAGTGAGTGGTCCTGCTTTGAATGGCGGGCAACTGGGAACGGCTCCCGGCTTAATCAATGTCTTCGGTCTTGGGGCCAGTTACACGTTCACGCCCACAGTCGTTTTGGATGGAAATGTTGGTTACACCAGACAGCGATTAGGCGCCGAAGGCTTCGATATCGTTTCGAACTTTGGCCTTGACGTGTTGAAGATCCCCGGCACGAACGGTCCGGATCGACTTCAAGGTGGTGTTCCCTCGTTTCAGATTGGCGCTGGATGGACCAACATCGGTAACGACAACACCGGGAACCCCTTTCTGTTCCGCGATAATCAGTATGTCGGTGCAGTAAACCTTTCGTGGTTGAAAGGCGCTCACTCGTTCCGCTTCGGCGGCGACTATCTAAACGCGCAACTCAATCACTTCCAACCACAGGGCGGATCGTTTCAGACCGTGCGCGGCACGTTCGGCTTTAGCGGCAACGCGACGGCCTTGCAAGGATGTCCTGCAACTGCAACGCAGGCAGACTGCGAGGACAAGGGATTTGTCCGCAGTCCTGCAGCAGCAAATAGATTCAACAACTGGGCGGACTTTCTGCTCGGCCTGCCAACTTCTGCAGGCAAAGTAGATCAGCTTCGGAATCCAAACTCAGTTTATTGGAAACAGTATGCAGGTTACGCCCGCGACCATTGGCAGATTACGCGCGATCTCACTTTTATCTACGGGCTGCGCTTTGAGCGGTTCACCACTCCGAGAAAGGACAACACGGGCATCAACCGTTTCGATCCGGAAACCGGGAAGGTCATCACTGGTGGATTGAGCGGCCTGGACATCAACGGCGGCGCAGTATCCGGTAAGAATCTGTTCCTGCCGCGTTTTGGAATTGCATACCGCGCCAACGACAAGACCGTGTTTCGCGGTGGCTACGGACAGTCCTCTGATCCGCGGCCCTTCCAGGATGTCAGAAATGCTTACCCAATCGCTAACATCTGGTCGATGCCCGCCGTAACTTTCAATGGTGCGACCAACTCCTTCATTCCCGTGACTACCCTCCGGCAAGGACTCATCAACACGAGTCCTGCCCCAGATCTGAATCAGGGCATTCTTCCTTTGCCTTCGAATACGGGTACCACGACTTTTCCCGCTGACGAACCGCGCAAGAGGATTCACTCCTTCAACGCCTTTATCGAACGTCAACTGCCGTGGAAGTTCGCCGCTCAGGTTGGTTATGTAGGAACGCGAGTCATCGGACAGATGGGCTTCATCAATATCAATGCCGGTCCGCCGGGAGGAGGGAATGCAGGCCGGCCATTGGCGGTCAAATTTGGATTGGTTGGAGATATCAACTCGATCCAACCGTACGGCGACACAACCTATGATTCTCTGCAGGCGTTGTTCACCAGGCGATGGGCCAGCTCGCTCTTTGGCACCGCTTACACGTGGTCCAAGACGATCAACTTCGCGGACAACGATGGAGGTCCGAGAATCCAATACCTGCCGGCGAAAGACCGGAATCGAGGACCAGCCAGCTACGATCGAACGCACAACTTGCAGATGTATGGTGTCTATGATCTGCCTTTCGGCAAAGGCCAGCGGTGGGCCAACGATGGCTGGGGCAGCAAGATTCTCGGCGGCTTCCAGGTCAGCGGTGTGATGAGTATTATGAGCGGCATTCCGTTTTACGTAATTCAGGGCAACGCTCCGGGTCTGCTGGCAGGAGGCAGCGCCCAGGTGCCGAATCAATTGATTGGGGATATCACCATTCTGGGCGGAATAGGAATCGCGTCGCAGGTTGGTGCATCAGCGGGACCGTACTTTCTGAATACGGTGCAAGGCAAGACGATACAAGGAGTGTCATGCACATCAAACTGTGCCTGGGCGGATGAAACCGGAGCACGATTCGGAAGTGTGGGTCGAAACAATCTACGTGGTCCGGGATTTTTCGAGACGGACTTGAGCGTCTTCCGAACGTTCTCGATTTCGGAAAAGGTGAAGTTCCAACTTCGAGCAGAGGCGTTGAACGCGACGAATCACGCGAACTTCGCCAATCCGACCAGTGACACCAACAGCGGTAACTTCGGATTTATCACTGGGCTTTACGGACCGAATCAGTCACGACAGTGGCGCTTTGGAATGCGACTCAGTTTCTAATGATGAATAAAACCCGTCCACAGATTACGCAGATTGTTTTCTTTATTCTGTGTAATCTGTGGACAGCTGTTGCTCAAACAAGTCCGGATCGTTGGATCGACTATGCTCCCGTTGACTACGACATCATCCCCAACGTCACTTATGCAAAAGCTAACAACATCGAACTGAAACTCGATCTGTATGTTCCCCGTGATCGGACGCGTCCGCACCAGACGCTGATTCTGTTTCATGGTGGCGGTTGGGTTGACGGACAGAAGGAACGTAATGTTCTTTACCTGCTGCCGTATCTGGAACTGGGTTGGGCTGTGATCAATGTTGAGTATCGGACGGGACACCAGTCGCCGGCGCCCGCGGCTGTTGAAGATACTCGTTGCGCGTTGCGGTGGATCACGAATCATGCGCGTGAGTATTCACTCGATGCGTCGAAGTTTGTGTTGACAGGAACATCTGCGGGTGGGCATCTGTCTTTAATCACGGGCATGTTGCCTGCGAATAACGTGTTCGATCGTCAATGTACGGTTGACGGTGGTGGGCGTTGGAATACTTCTGTGGTGCCGGAGTTGAAAGTCGCGGCGATTGTTAACTGGTTTGGTATTGGCGACGTTGCCGATCTGCTTGATGGACCAAACGCCAAAAACTACGCGCGCGAGTGGTTTGGAAGTATGAGCAACGCCGAACAACTTGCGAAACAACTCTCGCCGGTTAATTACGTTCGTGCGGGATTGCCACCGATCATTACGATACATGGCGAGCTTGATGATGTGGCGCCGTACGCTCATGCGGTTCGTTTGCATGCGATGTTGGACAAGGCAGGCGTGCCGAATCAGCTGGTGACGATTCGTGGACGGAAGCATGGTGGATTTAGTCGCGAGGAGATGATCGACAGCTACGCCAAAATCCGCGAATTTCTTAAGAAAAATGGTCTACTTTAAGCCAGGAAGCACAAGATATTTCGTTAAAGCATCATTTGTGCTTTTTGTCCTTTTTTGTGGCATTAGCGCAGTGAAAGCTGATGATGGGTATCGGTTGTGGTTGCGATACGACAAGGTGCCTTCAGCGGATAAGTATCGCGATCGAATTCAGTCGATTGCGGTCCACGGGAAGTCGGCGACGTTTGACGCGATTCGACGTGAGTTGAGTGTTGGTTGTGCGGGATTGCTGGGGACGTCGATCGTTGTTGGCGATCGCGACGATGCGTCGGTTATCGTTGGCACACCTCAGACGTCGAATTTTATTCGCAAGCTGGGGTGGGTAATTGAGCTGCAGAGAATTGAACCCGGTGGTTATCGCATTCGAACCGTGAGAGACGGTAATCGAAGTGTGATCGTTATTGCTTCGGCGACAGACGTCGGAACGCTCTACGGAACATTTCACTTCCTTCGTCTACTACAGACTGAACAACCTCTCGCCCGTTTGCACTTGGACCAGTCGCCGCGTTTGAGTTTTCGCATACTCAATCACTGGGACAATCTCGATGGATCAATCGAACGTGGCTATGCAGGAAAGTCGCTCTGGAATTGGTCTGAGCTGCCTGCGCACATCGATCCGCGTTTGACTGACTACGCGCGAGCGAATGCTTCGATCGGCATCAACGGTTCGGTGCTTAACAACGTCAATGCGAATGCGCAAATACTCACTGCCGAGTACCTCGAAAAAGTTGCCGCGATTGCGAATGTCTTTCGTCCTTACGGAATTCGTGTCTATCTTTCCGCACGTTTTTCCGCTCCGATTGAGTTGGGCAAGTTACCGACTGCCGACCCTCTTGATCGAGCGGTCATTGAGTGGTGGAAAGCGAAGGCCGATGAGATCTACAAACTGATTCCTGACTTCGGCGGCTTCGTTGTAAAAGCAAACAGCGAAGGACAACCTGGACCACGAACGTATAGTCGCACGCACGCTGACGGCGCAAATATGCTCGCTGCCGCTCTTGAACCGCATCTCGGCCTCGTCATTTGGCGCGCGTTTGTTTACGACATGAAGCCGGGTTACGACCGCGCCGGAGCTGCTTATGAAAACCTGCATCCGTTTGACGGCAAGTTCGCGCGCAACGTGTTGCTGCAGGTGAAGAATGGTCCAATAGATTTCCAGCCGCGCGAGCCGTTTCATCCGCTCTTCGGAGGCATGCCGCAGACGCAGGTGATACCCGAGTTGCAGATCACGCAGGAGTATCTCGGCTTCTCAAATCATTTTGTGTTTCTGGCGACGATGTGGCGCGAGTTTTTCGACTCGGACACGTATGCTGACGGGCGTGGTTCGACTGTAGCAAAGGAAGTTTCTGATAAATATTTAAGCGGCATCTCGGGAGTCGCAAACACCGGTTCCGATCGAAACTGGACCGGCCACCACATGTTACAAGCAAATTGGTACGCCTTCGGTCGTCTCGCATGGAACCCGGATACGTCGTCGGAACAGATCGCGACCGAATGGACGCGGATGACGCTCACGCATGATCCGAAAGCCGTCGCGACGATTGTTCGGATGATGCTCGGTTCGCATGAAGCAGTGGTGAATTACATGACGCCGCTCGGGCTGCATCACCTGTTTTGGGGCGGGCATCATTATGGACCAGCGCCGTGGTGGGACACCGAGAAGCGTGACGATTGGAACCCGGTTTACTATCACAAGGCGGATGCTTTCGGTATTGGTTTCGATCGCACGAAGACTGGCAGCAACACTGTGAGCCAGTATCATCCGCCAGTGCGCCGTCAGTTCGAAGATCTGCAACGGTGTCCGGAAAAGTTTCTGCTTTGGTTTCATCATGTATCGTGGGATCACAAGATGAAGTCGGGGCGAACGCTTTGGGATGAAATGGCGTTGCACTATCAGGAGGGTGTCGATTGGGTGAGATCGACTCGCGCAACCTGGGCGGATCTGCGCGGTGTGATTGACGACGAGCGCTACACTGCGGTCAGTGACAAGCTCGTGATACAGGAACGTGATGCTGTTTGGTGGCGTGATGCGTGTCTGCTTTACTTTCAGACTTTCGCAAAGCGACCGTTGCCGGCTGGCGTCGAGAAGCCTGCGCACGCGTTGGCTGACTACAAGGCGAAGGCGCTGGATTATTAGCCACAGATGAACACCGATGAAAATCGCTGATTTACGTGCGACGACGGTTACTGTGCCACTCGAGGCGCCGTTGCGTCATGCGAATGGGTGTCACTGGGGGCGGTTCGTGCGGACGATCGTTGAGGTGGAGACGGATGAGGGGCTGATCGGATTGGGTGAGATGGGTGGCGGTGGTGAGTCGGCGGAAGCGGCCTTTCGCGCGCTGAAGTCTTATTTGATCGGGCATGATCCGGCGCGATTAGAAGAGCTGAGATTTTTGATTTCGAATCCGACTGCGTCGCTCTACAACAATCGTACGCAGATCCTCGCAGCGATCGAGTTTGCGTGTCTTGATATTCTCGGACAGAAGTGGGGTGTGCCTGTTTCTGAGATTCTCGGTGGACGTTTACGCGAGCGCGTTCCGTTTGCGTCGTATTTGTTTTTTCGTTATGCGAACGATGGCAAGGGCGAAGTAAGAACGATCGAGCAGCTTGTTGAGTCGGCAAAGGAGTTGAAGAAGCGACACGGGTTTACGTCGCACAAACTGAAAGGCGGTGTGTTTCCGCCTGAGTACGAGCTCGAATGCTATCGCGGGCTTGCTTCTGCGCTGGAGGGCGATCGATTTCGTTTCGATCCGAACGGCGTTTGGTCCACTGAAACCTCGATCTGGTTTGGGCAACAAATCGAAGACATTCGAAACGACTATCTCGAAGATCCCGTGTTTGGTATGAACGGAATGCGCCGTGTGCGTGAGAAAGTCCGAATGCCACTCGCAACCAACACCGTCGTCGTAAACTTCGAACAACTCGCCGCGAATGTTCCAAACACCGCCGTCGACGTCATACTGTTGGACACAACTTTCTGGGGCGGAATTCGCGCGTGTGTGAAAGCCGCGGGAGTTTGTGAAACGTTTCAACTCGGCGTGGCAGTGCATTCATCCGGCGAGCTCGGAATTCAGCTCGCGACGATGCTCCATCTCGGCGCAGTGATTCCGAATCTGTCGTTCGCGGCCGACGCGCATTATCATCATTTAACAGATGACATCATCGAAGGTGGTAAGCTGAAGTACGACAACGGTGCGATTGCCGTACCTGCAACACCTGGTCTGGGTGTTAAGCTGGATCGCGATAAAGTTGCCGAGTATCGTGAGTTGTACCAGCGTCTTGGATCGTATCCGTACGATCAGGATCCTTTGCGGCCGGGTTGGACGCCGACGATTCCCAACGATCGTTGGGCGGACCCACGTGGGTAATCTGTGGATAAACGAGAAAGTCTATGGTGACGTCAACGAAGTTCGCTGACTTACTTACGCACACCGAAGAGCTGCGCGCGCGCGTCGAAATCGTTGTGAATTCGTGGCAGGTAGTGGATGTACACACGCACCTGTTTCCGTCCGAGTTCAATGAGCTTTGTCTGTATGGCATCGATGAGCTGCTGACATACCACTATCTGACTGCGGAAACACTTCGCTCAGCGCGAATCTCTCACGAGCGTTTCTGGCAGTTGTCCAAAACAGCTCAGGCAGACCTCGTTTGGCAGACATTATTCGTTGAGAACTCTCCGGCATCGGAGGCGGCGCGCGGAATTGTGACGGTGCTCGACGCGTTCGGTCTCGACACGCGCGCTGAGAATCTCGGCGAGGCGCGTGCGTTCTTCAACTCGCGTCGCGTGAGTGAACACATCGATCGAGTTTTCGATATTGCGCGTGTGAGCGGTGTCGTGATGACGAACGATCCTTTCGACGAAGCGGAGAGTGAGATTTGGAAAAGTGACGTTGCAATAGATCCTCGTTTCAAATCGGCGTTGCGATTGGATCGTCTGTTGAATGGGAACGCCATTACGGGAACTACGACGAGCTTGCGACAGACTCTTGACGAGTGGATCGCGCGGATGAATCCCGTTTATATGGGCGTGTCTCTGCCGGCGGATTTCAAGTTTCCCGCCGATGACGTACGCGATCGTTTGCTGCGCGAAGTTGTTTTGCCGACAGCGCAAGAGCACGGGCTTGCGATCACGTTGATGGTTGGTGTGCGGCGAAGAGTTAATCCGAAGTTGCGTGAAGCTGGGGACGGTGTTGGCAAAGCTGATGTGACTGCTGTTGAAAGAATGTGTGCCGAGTATCCCGACGTGAAGTTTTTAGCGACATTTCTTTCGCGTGAGAACCAGCATGAGTTGTGTGTGGCGGCGCGCAAGTTCAACAACCTGATGCCGTTTGGTTGCTGGTGGTTTCTGAACAATCCGTCGATCGTCTCTGAGATCACGCGCGAGCGATTGGAGTTGCTGGGCACGAGTTTCATCCCGCAGCACTCCGATGCACGCGTGCTCGAGCAATTGATTTACAAATGGAAACACGCACGCAAAGAGATCGCCGACGCGCTCGCTGATTCGTACGAGCGACTGCTGAGTAGCGGACGCGCTGTTACTGCGGAAGAAATTTCGCGCGACGTCGCCCGGCTGTTCTCGGGCAATTTTAGTGAAATCTGCGGTCATCTGCGTTAATCCGCGGCTAAAAATAAAAAAGGAAGACATACTGCTTGAACAAAAAGCGAACTGTAGTCCTGATCATCAGTATCACGTTGCTCGTTTCAGTATTTGCTTTACCCGTGGCGCACATGGATTCACAAGACAATCGTCCGGACTACAAGAATCCGAGCCTTCCAGTCGAACGGCGCGTCGCCGATCTCCTGTCGCGCATGACCCTCGAAGAGAAGGTCGCGCAACTAACGTGTCTGTGGGCCAATCGACCGCAGGTCAATCCGCAAACAGATTTCGCAACCGATCGCGGAGACTTCTCGCCGACTAAAGCCGCGGAAGTGATGAAGCACGGCATCGGCCAGATCGCGCGTCAGCGAGAGCGTAAAGGTCCACGCGAAGGCGCGACTTTCGCCAATGCGCTTCAGAAGTGGCTCGTCGAGAACACGCGGCTCGGTATTCCCGCGATCTTTCACGACGAGATACTTCACGGTCACATGGCGAAGGGCAGCACGAGTTTTCCGCAACCGATCGCACTTGCCACCACGTGGGATCCGGAGTTCGTCACGAAGGTCTTTACTGCCGGTGCACTCGAGACACGCGCGCGCGGGAGTCAACTCGTGCTTGGTCCAAATCTCGATCTTGCGCGTGATGCGCGGTGGGGTCGCACTGAAGAGACTTACGGTGAAGATCCGTATCTAACTTCGCGCATGGCCGTCGCGATCGTTAAGGCATTGCAGGGCCCAGGACCTGGTGTTGACGAGAATCACGTAATGGCAACTGCGAAACACTTCGCCGCGCATGGCCAGCCGGAAAGCGGCACCAACATCGCGCCCGTCAACTTTTCAGAACGAACGTTGCGTGAATATTTTCTGCCGAGCTTTAAGGCCGCAGTAACGGAAGCGGGAATCGCCGCGGTGATGCCTTCGTATAACGAGATCGACGGCGTCCCATCACATGCAAACAAGTGGTTGCTGCAAAAGTTGCTGCGTGATGAATGGAAATTTGATGGTCTCGTAGTCTCAGACTACTACGCGATTCCGCAGATGATGGATCTACATCATCTCGCGGCAGATAAACCCACGACCGCGAAGCTCGCGATCGAGGCCGGCGTCGACACTGAGCTTCCCGATCCCGATTCTTACCCGACGCTTTTGCAGCTCGTGAAAGACGGCCAGGTTTCGGAAAAGGCGATCGATCAGGCCGTGGCGCGGAACCTGCGCGCAAAGTTTCTGCTGGGTTTGTTTGAGAATCCTTATGTTGATGTCGAACGCACAGTGCGCGTCACGAACTCGCCGGAACACAGAGCGCTTGCAGCGGAAGCAGCCCGACGATCGATAACGCTTCTAAAAAACGAGAACAACCTGTTGCCATTGAATGCGAGTGCGTTGCGATCGATCGCGGTGATTGGTCCAAATGCCGCGCAGGTGCATCTCGGCGGTTACAGTGACGAGCCTCTGCGCGGTGTCAGTGTGCTTCAGGGAATTGAGGACAAGGTGGGCAGCAAGGTCAAAGTCAACTACGCCGAAGGCTGCAAGATAACCAAAGAAGGCGGAAATTGGTTTGCGGACAGCGCTCATCTCAGCGATCCCGCGGAAGATCAAAAGTTGATCGCTGAAGCGGTGCAAGTCGCGAAGAGTTCCGATGTGGCACTGCTCATCCTCGGCGGAAACGAAGACACAAACAAGGAAGGTTGGGCCGACAATCATCTCGGCGATCGCGACAGTCTCGATCTGGTTGGGCGACAGAATGATCTCGTCAAAGCGGTGCTCGAAACGGGCAAGCCAACAATCGTGCTGTTGATTAACAGTGGTCCACTCTCGATCAACTACATCGCCGAGAATGTGCCCGCCATACTCGAGGGATTCTATTTAGGACAGGAGACCGGAGTCGGCGTCGCGGATGTTCTCTTTGGCGATTACAATCCGGGCGCCAAGCTCACGATCAGTTTTCCACGATCGGTGGGCCAACTACCGCTCTACTACAACCGCAAACCGACAGCGCGTCGCGGCTATCTCTTCGCCAACAAGGAACCGTTGTTTCCGTTTGGCTTTGGACTCAGCTACACGACGTTCGCCTATTCAAATCTGAAAGTCGATCCGGCGCGCATCGGCGTCGGCGATAACGTGAAAGTCAGCGTGACTGTTACGAACACGGGCAAGCGCGCGGGCGACGAGATCGTGCAGCTCTACATTCGTGACCTTGTGAGTTCCGTCACGCGACCGATAATGGAGCTCAAAGATTTCAAACGAATCTCGCTCGCACCGGGCGAGGCAAAGACGGTTGAGTTTGTGATCACGCCCGACAAACTCTCGTTTCTCGATGTGAATATGAAAAGCGTTGTCGAGCCGGGATGGTTCGACATCATGGTGGGAACAAGTTCGGTGAAGTATGAAACGGCTAAGCTCGAAGTGGCCACGAAGAAGTAGCCACAAAACGGCACAAAAAGCACATAAAAGAACCTTTGCGGTCTTCGTGGTTCTTTGCGGCTTGGCGTGGTGTCTTCCGGTCGCGGCGCAAGACAAAACGCTGAAGGGTGTTTTTAAGAATGACTTCCGTGTTGGCGCGGCGCTGAACCGGCGGCAGATCTTTGAGGAAGATGCACGCGGTGCTCAGATCGTCAGCACACACTTCAATAGCATCACTCCGGAGAACGTTCTCAAGTGGGCTCTCGTTCATCCCGAGCTGGCTAGATACGACTTCAAGGCTCCCGATCGGTTTGTCCAGTTTGGTGAAAAGCGCGGGATGTTCATCGTCGGGCATACGCTTGTCTGGCACAACCAAACGCCTCGTTGGGTGTTCGAAGATGGAAAAGGGAATCCGGTGGATCGCGAGACGCTTCTGAAGCGCATGCGCGATCACATCTTCACGGTCGTTGGTCGTTACAAGGGAAGAATCAAAGGTTGGGATGTGGTCAACGAAGCTTTGAATCAGGACGGCACGATGCGTCAGTCGCCCTGGTTCAAGATCATCGGCGAAGATTATCTGGTCCAGGCGTTCAAGTTTGCTCACGAAGCGGATCCGAGCGCCGAGCTTTATTACAACGATTACGATCTCGAACTGCCTGCGAAGCGCGCAGGCGGTGTCGGGCTGATCAAGAGACTACTAGGTGCCGGCGTGCCGATCTCGGGTGTCGGGCTACAAAATCACAATCAACTCGAATGGCCTTCAGTCGCCGATGAAGACGCGACAATCGCCGCATTCTCGGCGCTTGGTCTCAAGATTCAAATCACCGAACTCGATGTCGACGTACTTCCACGAACAACGAAGATCGGCGCCGACTACGCGGTCGATGATCCAGTCACGCCGCAGTTGAATCCTTACGTCGACCGCTTACCCGACGCGCAGCAGCTAGCACTCGCAAAGCGTTATGCCGAGTTGTTTCAGGTCTATCTAAAGCATCGCGACGCGATTGAGCGCGTGACTTTCTGGGGCGTTGCCGACGGAGATTCGTGGCTCAATAATTGGCCCATGAAAGGCCGCACGAATTATCCGCTCCTGTTCGATCGTTACGGCCGCGGCAAGCCGGCGTTAGCTGCTGTCATCAACACTAAAAGTAATAGTCTCAAACCGCCGGAGGGATTGACTGCCGAACAGGACCATCGCCGCCTCCTCGATCTCCTGCACATCAAGTCGCTCAGACCCGGCGTTAACGGCAACGATCCCAAAGCGCCAAACGCCGCAAACTACGACGAAGCAAAAGCCAATCCGTACCCGACTCTCCCCGATCCGTTGTTGCTAAAGAACGGTAAGCGTGTAACGAGTGCGAAGATGTGGTGGTATCAGCGGCGACCGGAGATCGTCGAAGACTTCGATCGCGAAATGTACGGCATAGTTCCGAACGCCGTGCCGCGCGTCGAATGGGAAGTCGTCGAAACGAAGCAGGAAGTGAAGTACGACCTTCCCGTTGTGTCGAAGAAGTTAGTCGGTCACGTTAACAACTTCGCGTACCCACTCGTCAATGTAGATATTCAGTTATCACTGACAACTCCGGCGAAAGCGACAGGACCTGTTCCTGTCATCATGGAACTGAGTTTCGTTTTTCCGCGCGGATTAAGACCGCCGTCGCCGCAAACACCTGAAGTGCCCTGGCAACAGCAGGTTCTCAACAGAGGTTGGGGATACGCTAGTCTGATTCCCGTGAGTGTTCAGCCAGACAACGGCGCGGGCTTAACATCCGGCATCATCGGATTGACGAACAAAGGTCAGCCGCGCGGGCTCGACGACTGGGGCGCACTGCGCGCGTGGGCGTGGGGCGCGAGTCGTGCGCTAGACTATTTCGAGACTGACAAAACTGTCGATGTGAAACGCGTCGGGCTGGAAGGCCATTCGCGCTACGGCAAGGCGGTGCTTGTCGCGATGGCGTATGATGAGCGCTTCGCAATCGCGTATGTGAGTTCGTCGGGCGCCGCGGGGGCGAAGCTTCATCGACGAAATTGGGGTGAGCTCGTCGAGAACATCGCGTCGTCGGGCGAGTATCATTGGATGGCCGGCAACTATCTCAAATACGCGGGGCCACTGAACTGGAACGACTTGCCTGTCGATTCACACGAATTGATCGCGTTGTGCGCGCCGCGTCCGGTATTCATTGGTGTGGGTGATGCCGGCGATGGTTGGGTCGATGCGAAGGGAATGTTCATGGCCGCAGTTGCTGCCGGTCCGGTGTACAAACTTTTAGGTAAGAAAGATCTCGGTGTGAGTGAGTTTCCCGCGATCGAAACCACGTTGACTGACGGCGACATTGCATTTCGACAGCATCGCGGCGGGCACGTGACAGGACCAAACTGGCCGACATTTTTAGACTTCGCGAGCCGTTACTTTGAACCACTGAAGGGCACAGAAAAGAGGGCGACATGGTAAGCAATAATTTTCAACCGAAACCGGAACACAAGTTCACATTTGGTCTATGGACCGTCGGCAATCGCGGGCGCGATCCGTTTGGCGATGCGACACGCGCGACTTTGAGTCCGGTCACGATCGTAAGACGTCTGAGCGAGCTCGGTGCGTACGGTGTAAATCTGCACGACAACGATCTGGTGCCGATTGATGCGTCGCCGGCTGACCGTGATCGTATCGTCGGCGAGTTCAAGCAGGCACTCGACGACACGGGCATGAAAGTGCCGATGGCGACGACGAATCTCTTTTACGATCCGGTTTTCAAGGATGGTGCGTTTACGTCGAGCGATCCGCGCGTGCGGATGTACGCGTTGCAGAAAACGATGCGCTCGATGGACCTCGGCGCGGAGCTCGGCGCGCACATTTATGTGTTCTGGGGCGGACGCGAAGGCGCGGAAGTCGATGCGGCAAAAGATCCGCGCGAGGCGTTGAAGTGGAATCGTGAAGCGCTCAACTTCCTTTGCGAGTATTCGATCGATCAAGGTTACGACTACAAGTTTGCGCTTGAAGCGAAACCGAACGAGCCGCGTGGTGATATCTATCTGCCGACGACCGGCGCGATGCTCGGTTTCATTGCGACGCTCGATCATCCCGACATGGTTGGTGTTAATCCTGAAGTGGGTCACGAGCAGATGTCGGGACTCAACTTCTATCACGTTGTGGCGCAGGCGATTGAAGCGGGCAAGCTCTTTCACATCGATCTCAACGATCAGAAGGGCCCGCGCTTCGATCAGGATCTGCGATTTGGATCGGAGTCGATCAAGAATCTGTTCTTTTTAGTGAGGCTGTTGGAGGATGCTTACGATGGTCCACGGCACTTCGATGCGCATTCTTATCGCAGTGAGGATGAGGATGGCGTGTGGGCGTTTGCGTCCGGGTGCATGAGGAATTATCTGATCTTGAAGGAGAAGGCGCGGCAGTTTGATGAGGACCAAGAGATCAAGGGCTTGCTCGCGGAGATAAGCAACGGGGGCGGCGAGTCGATTGGTAGCTACAGCGCTGAGAATGCGAAGCGTGTGAAGGAGCTTCCACTCGACCGTGCTGAGTTAGCGCGCAAGTCTCTGCCGTACGAGCGTCTGGACCAGCTAACGGTTGATATCCTCTTTGGTGTTCGTGGATGACGGGGACAGTCTTAGACAGGATTTTGAAGATGAACAGGATTCACAAGATTAAATCCTGTAAATCATGCAAATCTTCTAAATCCTGTCTACTTTTACTGCTCGCCTTCATACTGCTCGCCTCACAACACGCGTCGCCGCAATCAATCCCTCTTTACAAAAATCATAATATTCCGATTGAGCAGCGCGTCAACGATCTCGTCTCGCGGATGACGCTCGAAGAAAAGGTTTTACAAATGCAGAACGGCGCTCCAGCCATCGAGCGACTCGGCGTTCCTGCATACGACTGGTGGAACGAAGCGCTGCACGGCGTCGCGCGCGCGGGTTATGCGACTGTCTTCCCACAAGCGATTGGTCTCGCCGCAACGTGGGACACGAAGCTGATGCATGACGTTGCCGACATCATCTCAACTGAAGCGCGCGCGAAATATCATGAAGCGATTCGCAACAATCAACATGGCCGTTATCAGGGTCTCACTTTCTGGAGTCCGAACATCAACATCTTTCGCGATCCGCGTTGGGGACGCGGCCAGGAAACGTACGGCGAAGATCCCTATCTGACCGCAAGACTTGGTGTTGAGTTCGTCAAGGGACTACAAGGTAATGATCCGCGCTACTTCAAAGTGATCGCGACGCCGAAGCACTACGCAGTGCACAGTGGTCCGGAACCCGAACGCCACAGCTTCGACGCGAAGGCTTACGAACGAGATCTGCGCGAGACGTACCTGCCCGCGTTTCGCGCCACGATCACCGAGGCCAAAGCGTATTCGGTGATGTGTGCGTACAACCGCACGAACGGCGAGCCATGCTGCGCTAACAAGAATTTGATGGTGGATATCCTGCGCGGCGAGTGGGGCTTCGATGGGTATGTTGTTTCTGACTGCGGTGCGGTTTACGACATTTGGCATGGTCACAAGCTCGTTAAGACTGAAGGTGAGGCATCGGCACTCGCCGTCAAAGCGGGAACCGATCTGACGTGCGGTAATGAGTATGCATCGTTGGTCCAGGCGGTAAAGGATGGTCTGATTACCGAAGCCGAGATTGACACTTCGTTGAAGCGTTTGATGACTGCTCGATTTCGTCTCGGGATGTTCGACCCACCCGAGATGGTTCCGTATACGCGCATTCCGTTTTCGCAGAACGATACTTCTGAGCATCGTCAACTCGCACTGAAAACTGCGCGTGAGTCGATCGTGTTGTTGAAGAACGCGAATCGCACGCTCCCGTTGAAGAAAGATCTGAAGAGCATTGCTGTGATTGGACCAAACGCCGACGCGCCGGAAGTGTTGTGGGGAAATTATTATGGTTACCCGTCGCGTTTAATAACGCCACTCGCCGGAATCCGCAACTCTGTTTCGCCGAATACGAAAGTCACATACGCGCTCGGGTCAACGCTTGCAGGTGAATCGGTGGTGACTGTGCCGTCTGCGGTGTTGTCGGTTGATGGAAAACCGGGACTGAAGGCGGAGTATTTCAACAATCAGGAACTGCGTGGTGAGCCGGCGACTGTGCGAACAGATGAGCGCATTGATTTCAACTGGGGTCGTTATAAGCCCACGCCCCAGTTGAATGAAAATGCTTTCTCGGTTCGCTGGACCGGCAAGATCAGACCGGTCGAGTCGGGAACTTACACGCTTGGGTTTACGGCGGACGATGGCGCGCGGCTTTATCTCGACGGCAAGCTCCTCGTTGATGCCTGGACCAGCAATCCCACGAAGACTGTCACGAAGGAAGTCACTCTCGAAGCAGGTCGCGATTACGATTTGCGTATGGAGTATTTCCAAACGAATCGTGAGGCGGTGGCGAAGCTCGTCTGGTCGTACCCACGGCTTGCTGAGCGATTGATTGACGAAGCAGTGGTGGCGGTAAAGGCTGCGGATGTGAGCGTTGTTGTGCTCGGTATTTCAGCGGGGCTTGAAGGCGAAGAGATGACTGTGAAGGTTGAAGGCTTTCGTGGCGGCGATCGCACCGACCTCTCGTTACCGAAACCGCAGGAGACGTTGCTCAAAGCTGTTGCAGCTACAGGTAAGCCTATTGTGGTGGTGTTGCTTAGTGGGAGTGCACTCGCAGTGAATTGGGCCAACGACAATGTGCCGGCGATTGTCCACGCGTGGTATCCGGGTGGTGAAGGTGGGACTGCGGTGGCGGATGTGTTGTTTGGTGATTACAACCCCGCGGGACGCTTGCCCGTGACGTTCTACAAGTCAGTGGACCAGTTGCCGCCGTTCACGGATTACAGTATGGAGGGGCGGACGTATCGTTACTTTAAGGGTGAGGCGTTGTATCCGTTTGGGTTTGGGTTGAGTTACACGAGTTTTGTTTACAGCAACCTTCGCTTCGATGCGCGGTCGGTGAAGGCGGGGCAACCTGTTGCGGTTACGGTTGATGTGAAGAACGTTGGTGACAGGGCAGGAGATGAGGTGGTCCAACTCTATCTTACGGACGTCGCTGCATCCGCGCCCGTGCCAATCCGCTCATTGATCGGCTTCGATCGCATTTCGCTGCCACCGGGCGAGAAGCGCACCGTGACGTTCACAATCTCTCCACGCCAAATGTCTCTGATAACCGACAGCGGCAAACGCGTGATTGAACCCGGCGAATTCCTCGTCACGGCCGGCGGCGGCCAGACACCTGCTCTCACTGGCAAATTCTCCGTCACCGGCACACTCGAACTTCCCGAACGCTAACTGAACTTTGCGCCACGGAACGAACTGTAGGGGCGGCCCTCCGTGGCCGCCCCTCCGTTGAATTTCACACAGGGGCGGCCACGGAGGGCCGCCCCTACAGTGCGTCCCGAATAATTTAAATAAAATGGACTTTGTTTGAACCCTGCGCTAAAGTTTCGTCCCGCCTGGAATTCCAATCCAAAATTCGATGAGGCTGCCCATGAAAGCTCGGCTTTTCTTGTTGATGATACTCGTAGCATTTCCCGCGGTCGCACACGCACAGGTGCTCGGCGATCCGGCGGACGTGAGCCAGGATTTCCAAAAGATGGAGAACGTCTACTTCATCGGCAGTCGCGTCACCTCATTCGACACCTCCACCGGCAACGGCACACTGCAATGGGACCGCTACCTCCGCAACACCACGCTCTCCTTCAACAAGATCGACGTCGGCTTCACACGCGGCAAAGCCACCGAATTTCCCGGCACTGAATACGATCAAGATCCCGCACTCCCATTCTCAATCACCTTCGTGAGCCCGCGTACCGTGCGACTAAGAATGTCCACGCGCGCCGTGCCAATGAGCGACGGCCAATCGTTAATGCTCGCTGGTCCAGTGCCGAAAGACTCTTCATGGAAAGTCGAACAGAACGATCGCGAAATCACGTACACCAGCGCGCACGGTCGCGTAAAGATCATCAAACAACCATGGCACATCGAGATCTACGACCAAATGGGACGCCTGCTCACACGTACCCAAAACATAGGCGATCCGGCAACATTCATCACTCCAATTCCATTTTCGTTCGTGCGTCGCTCGAGCGATCTGCAACGCCGCATCGCCGCCACATTCGAACTGCAGCACGACGAAAAGATCTTCGGCTGCGGCGAATCGTTTACGCGTTTCAACAAGCGCGGTCAGCGCATCTATGTCTGGACGCGCGACGGCATGGGCACGCAAAACGAGTACATGTACAAACCCATTCCATTCTTCCTGAGCAGCAACGGATACGGAATGTTTGTGCATACGAGCGCGCCGCTGACGTTCGACTTCGGCAAGTACTACGACGCGCACAACACGATCTATTCGGGCGACGAGAACCTCGACGTCTTCATATTTCTCGGCGAGCCGAAAGACATTCTCTCGGAGTACACAGCGCTCACAGGTCGCAGCCCCGTGCCGCCACTCTGGTCGTTTGGTTTCTGGATGAGTCGCATCACGTACAACTCAGAAGACCAGGTGCGCCAGGTGGCCCAACAACTCCGATCGCATCGCGTGCCGACGGATGTGATTCACCTCGACACCGGCTGGTTCGAAACTGACTGGCGCAGCGACTACAAATTTTCCACTTCACGCTTCCGCGATCCCGCGAAGATGATCGCCGATCTGAAGCAGCAGGGATTTCACATCAGTCTCTGGCAATACACTTACTTCACCAGTAAGAACGATCTGTGGAAGGAGATGGTGTCGAAGGGTTATCACGTCAAGAACGAAGGCGGTCAACTCCCGTTTGAGGATGCAACGCTCGACGTCAGTAATCCTGAAGCCGTGAAGTGGTACCAGGGAAAACTGCGAGATCTTTTGAAGCTCGGCGTGGGCGCGATCAAGGTCGACTTTGGTGAAGGCGCGCCGGTCAACGGGCAATATCATTCGGGAATGAGCGGCTGGTTCGAACACAACTGTATCCATTGCGTTACAACAAGGCCGTCGCGGAAGTCACGAAGGAAGTCACCGGCGACGACGTGATCTGGGCGCGCAGCGCGTGGGCCGGCAGTCAACGTTATCCATTGCACTGGGGTGGCGACGCGGAGAATACAGACTCGGCGATGGCAGCTGAGTTGCGCGGTGGCCTCTCGTTTGGTTTATCGGGGTTCACATACTGGAGTCACGACGTTGGTGGTTTCGTGCAGAAAGCGCCGCGTGATCTTTATCGACGCTGGCTGGCGTGGGGAGTTCTTACTTCGCATACACGAGCGCATGGTGCGCCGCCGCGCGAGCCGTGGGAATACGATGAGGCGTTGACTGAAGACTTTCGTAAAGCGTTGGGTTTGAAATATTCTCTGATGCCTTACATCTACGCGCAGGCCAAGGATTCATCGGCGCGTGGTTTTCCGATGGTGCGACCGTTGTTCTTCGAGTATCCAAACGATCCGGGTTCGTGGTCCATTGATGATGAATACATGTTTGGATCAGATCTGCTGGTGGCTCCGATGTTCGCGAGTGGTGAAAAGAGGAAAGTTTATCTGCCGCCGGGTGCGTGGATCGACTATCAAAGCGGGCGCGTGTACGAAGGTGAGAAGTGGCACGACATCGCGTTAGGCGCGATTCCGGTTGTGTTGCTTGTCAGGAATCACGCGGTGTTGCCGCACATCAAAGTCGCGCAGAGCACGAACGAGATGGATTGGGCCAACGTCGAGCTGCGCGTGTTCAGCACCGATAACACCGCGGCAACAGGATTGTTCACACGGCCCGGCAGTGATGTGCAAACACTGTCGCTCGTTCCACGCGGAGGTAGTTTTGCGCTACGCGACGATCCGCAAGCAGGCAAAGTGAAGTGGGACATTAAAGTCCAGAGTCTCGCACGCTGATGAAACTGACGCGTCGTGAGTTTTTCTTAGCTAGTGGGGTTGCGGCCGCGAGTGTTTCGCTCGCGAAGGCGTTGCCGGATGAATCTCTCATCTTGTGGTACGACAAGCCTGCCGCCGAGTGGACCGATGCGTTGCCTGTGGGAAATGGGCGTCTCGGAGCGATGATCTTTGGTGGTCCAGCAAACGAACAGTTCCAGCTAAACGAAGACACTCTCTACGCCGGTTCTCCTTACGATCCAAACAATCCGGAAGCATTGAAGGCATTGCCCGAAGCGCGACGTCTGATCTTCGAAGGCAAATACAAGGAAGCACACGATCTGGTTGGCGCGAAGATGATGGCCAACCCCATCAAGCAGATGCCTTACGAACCACTCGGTGATCTAAAACTCTTATTTCCCGGCCACGAGAACTTCACCAACTATCGCCGCCAACTCGATCTCAACACAGCGATTGCAACTGTCTCTTACAAAGTTGGCCCAACAACATTCACGCGTGAAGTGTTTGTGAGTCCGGTGGACCAGGTGATTCTCATTAAACTCACTGCCGACACTCCGCGCAGTTTGAACTTCTCCGCCACGGTGGAAACGCCGCAGAAAGCAACCGTGACAACCGGTAGCACCGGGTTGTTTATGCGTGGCGTCAATGGAGACGCATTCGGGATCAAAGGTGGATTGAATTTTGAAGCGCGGGCCCTGGTAGTTGCAAAAGGGGGCGAAACTGCTGCCGACAATCGAAATTTCTTCGTTAAGAACGCAAACTCTGCCGTGATTGTCATTGTCGCTGTGACCAGTTGTGTCAGTTATAAAAACACCAACAGGGATATTCCGGTGATTCTTAGCGACACCCTCTTCGCCGTCGGTCGCAAATCGTACGAGCAACTGCGCGCAGATCACGTGCGTGAACACCGGCGACTCTTTCATCGCGTCAAACTAGACCTCGGACGCACCAGCGCTGCAGATCTTCCGACGGATCAACGGCCCGCACAGTTTCTACAAGGTCTGGATCCGCACCTCGCGACGCTCTATTTCCAGTACGGGCGTTATCTCCTGATCTCGTCGTCGCGTCCCGGCACGCAGCCAGCCAACCTGCAGGGCATCTGGAATCACCTGATGACGCCGCCTTGGGAATCCAAGTACACCATCAACATCAACACGGAGATGAACTACTGGCCGGTCGAGACGACGAACCTGTCCGAGTGTCATGAGCCGTTACTGCGAATGGTGTCGGAACTGGTTGAGAATGGATCGCGGACGGCGCGCATTCAGTACGGCGCGCGTGGTTGGGTCTGTCATCACAACACCGATCTGTGGCGACAGACGGCACCGATCGATGGACCACTCTGGGGGTTCTGGCCCACCGGCGGTGCGTGGCTTTGCACACACCTTTGGCATCACTACGAGTTTACTAACGACAAAGAGTTTCTTGCGCGAGCTTATCCTGTGATGAAAGGCGCAGCGGAGTTTTTTGTCGACACCCTCGTTGAAGAGCCACAACACAAGTGGCTGGTGACGTGTCCTTCGATCTCGCCCGAGAACAAACACCCGAGCGGCGTTGCTATCTGTGCTGGTCCAACAATGGACACGCAGATCATTCGCGACTTGTTCAAACAATGTATCCGGTCGGCTGAAATTCTCGGTGTCGATAAAGAGTTCAGCGCGAAGCTCAGGGAAGTTGAGAAGCGTTTACCACCGATGCAGATCGGCAAAGAGGGTCAACTGCAGGAATGGTTGGATGACTGGGATCTCGAGGCTCCGGAGCGGCAACACCGTCACGTTTCGCATTTGTATGGGCTATTTCCCAGTAACCAGATCACGCAACGCATGACTCCCGATCTTTTTGCGGCAGCAAAGAAGAGTCTCGAATTGAGAGGTGACGTGGGTACAGGTTGGAGCCTCGCGTGGAAGATCAATTTATGGGCGCGGTTGCGTGATGGCGACCGCGCATATTTGTTGTTACAGAAGGCGCTGTCTCCGGTTTACGCAAAGGAGTTTCGTGGTGGCGGCGGTGTGTACAAGAACCTGTTCGATGCTCACCCGCCGTTTCAGATCGACGGAAATTTTGGCGCGACATCAGGCATCGCAGAGATGCTGTTGCAGAGTCAGACCGGCGAAATCGAGTTGTTGCCGGCTTTGCCTTCAGCCTGGCCCAACGGGTCAGTTAAGGGGTTGCGAGCACGCGGTGGGTTTGAGATCGATATCGATTGGAAGAACGGCCGGTTGGACCACGCCACAATACGCAGCATCACCGGAACCTCTTGCAAAATCCGGTATCACGACAAAGTCATTCCGCTAACACTTCGATTAGCCGCCACGAGAACGATCAAATTTTAGCCACGGATAAAACAGATCCGTGTAAATCCGATTTACACAGATCAGCGTTCTCCGTGGCCCCTATCTTAAGAAGTCGGCGATGGCTTCAGTAATGAGGCGCTTTCCAGCACAGTGGGATCCGAAGCTTGGAATTCACGTGACTTGAAGTCGCGGC
>JADMIO010980243.1_pt1 | contig 38276 bp, 31 predicted proteins | sample 8958161 | NCBI WGS metagenome assembly JADMIO01 (sample SAMN16585339, study PRJNA669376) | soil metagenome | isolation source: Crop rotation soil | place: USA: Cullars Rotation, Alabama | collected 2011 | reverse complement strand
GTTGGGGGTGGAGTCGCTGCGCGACGTCGCGGACATCGGGACGCTGGACTCCTTGCCGCCCGTCCTGCACCGCCGTGCGCGGCACGTGCTGACCGAGAACGCGCGCGTCCGCGCCGCGCTCGCGGGCGTCGATGCGCACACTTTCGGCGGGCTGATGAATGCTTCGCACGCCAGCCTCTCCAGGGACTATGAGGTCTCGACACCCGCGCTCGACAGGCTCGCCGCGCTGCTGCGCGAGGACGTGGCGGTGTTCGGCGCGAAGCTCACCGGCGCCGGATTCGGCGGTGCCTGCGTGGCGCTGACGCGTCGGGGCGAATCCGCGGACGTCGCGCAACGCGTGCTCGCGAGATTCGTCCCAACGCACGTTAACGCACGTTTACTGCTGGCTGCGTAACACTCACGCACGCGCGGCGGAACGCGTCACGACGCGCCTCCCTTGTCCGACGCGCATCCGCTTATCGCCCGGGTACGGCAGCGCAGGCATTGCGCGCTCAATGGCACGAGTGACGCAACCGACTCGTGGATGGACGCCGATGCCCCCGAAGCAAACCCTTTTCGTCCTGTCGCATCTGCGATGGGATTTCGTTTTCCAACGTCCCCAGCACCTGATGACGCGGCTCGCGAAGCGCTACCGCGTCGTCTACGTGGAGGAACCCACGTTCACCGCGGGGCCCTCTCACCTGCAATGCTCGGAAGTCTCGCCTGGCCTGACCGTGTGCACGCCACACACGTCCGTGGCGAGCCCTGGGTTCCACGACGATCAGCTGCCCGCGATGGAGATGCTGCTCGAGGATTTCGTGGGCCAGGCGGGGATCGTCGACCCGGTGGTCTGGCTCTACACGCCCATGGCGTTGCCGCTGGCCCGAAAGCTGTCCCCGCGTGTGATCGTCTACGACTGCATGGACGAGCTGTCGGCGTTCCTGAACGCGCCGCGCCAGCTGCTGCAGCGGGAACGGGCGCTGCTCGGCTGCGCCGACCTCGTGTTCACCGGGGGCCCGAGCCTGTATGAGGCGAAGCGCGATCGCCATCCTTCCGTCCATTGTTTCCCGAGCAGCGTGGATGCGGCGCACTTCGGCCTGGGCGCGGCGCCCGGGGCCGATCACCCCCTGCAGTCCGGCCTGCGCCGCCCTCGCCTGGGCTTCTACGGCGTCATCGACGAACGCCTGGATCTGGGGCTCATCGACGCCGTCGCACGCCAGCGTCCCGACTGGGAGATCGTGCTCGTGGGCCCGGTGGTGAAGATCGATCCGGAGAGCCTGCCGCGTCGGCCGAACCTTCACTACTACGGTCAACAGCCCTATGACGCCTTGCCGCAGTTCCTCGCGGGCTGGGACGTGTGTCTGCTGCCTTTCGCGCTGAACGAGGCCACGCGCTTCATCAGTCCGACCAAGACGCTCGAATACATGGCCGCGGGCAAGCCGATCGTCAGCACGCCCATACGCGATGTCGTCGCGCCCTATTCCGCCGTCGTCGCCATCGCCGCGAGCCCGGATGAGTTCATCGCGGCGTGCGAGAAGATGCTCTCGCTCGAGCCCGCGGCGCTGGAGGATCTTCGTCGACAGATGTCCGGCACCGTCGGCGCCACGTCCTGGGACCGCACCGCGTCGCAGATGCAGCAGTTGATCGACGATGCGCTGGCAGCACGCGAGGACGCGAGTCCCGCGCCCGCGGCGTCGCCGGGCGCGGCGCGCGATTCGTTGCGCGCGACGGCCGCGGAGCCGGTGGTCATCGTCGGCGCGGGTCCGACCGGTCTCAGCGCGGCCTATCACCTCGGCAAGGGCAGCCTGCTGATCGACCAGAACGACCGCGTCGGTGGCTGGTGCCGTTCGATCGAGGACGGGGGTTACACGTTCGACTACGCCGGCCACATCATGTTCTCGAACGATCCGTACGTTCACCAGATGTACGCGCGCCTCCTCGGTGACAACGTGCACTGGCAGGACCGCGAGGCCTGGATCTACAGCAAGAACGTCTACACGCGCTATCCGTTCCAGGGCGCGCTGTACGGCCTCCCGCCCGACGTGCTGAAGGAATGCATCGTCGGTGCGATCGAGGCGCGCTTCGGCCCGCTGACCTCGGGAACGGAAAGCCCCCGGCGCAACCGGACGTCCCCCACCGCGTGCAAGGCCGAGTCGATCACCGACTGCTGCGCCGACGGCGTCGTGGAGACGTTCTCGCGCACCGTCTCGGCTCAGCGCCCGTCGCAACGGCAGGAGGCGCCGCGCAACTTCGAAGAGTTCATCTACAAGGTCTGGGGTCGCGGCGTCGCGCGCCACTTCGCCATCCCGTACAACCGCAAGCTCTGGGCGGTGCCGCTCGACGAGATGGAGACTTCGTGGCTCGGAGGCCGCGTTCCGATGCCGGACCTGGAGGAGATGATCGCAGGCGCGCTGCAGCCCGTGCCGCCGCCGATGGGTCCCAACGCGCGCTTCGGCTATCCGCTGCGCGGCGGCTTCCAGGCCCTGATGGACGGCTTCCTCCCGCACCTCGAGGGCGAGCTGCGTCTCGGAACGCGAATCGCGCGCGTCGTGCCGTCGCGCCACGAGCTGCAGCTGACCGACGGGACGCCGCTTCGCTACGAGCAGCTCGTGAGCACGATGCCGCTGCCGGAGCTGGTGCGAATGATCGGCAGCGAAGCGCCCGCGGCAGTGCGCCTCGCCGCCACCGGTCTGCGCCACGTCTCGGTCCGTTGCGTGAATCTCGGCGTCGCCCGCACGAACGTCACCGAGAAGCACTGGATCTACTATCCGGAAGACACCGTCTTCCATCGCGTGTTCGTGCAGGGCAACGCGAGCCCGCACTGCAATCCCGACGGCGGATTCGGCCTGACCTGCGAAATCACCTATTCCCCGTACAAGCCACTGCCCTGCCAGGGCGATGCGCTGATCGAGCGCTGCATTTCCGATTGCGTGGCGGTCGGGCTCCTGCGGCCGGAAGATGTCGTCCCGGTGCGCAACGAAGTGGACATGCCCTACGCGTACGTCGTCTACGACCACGCGCGCGCGGCCAACGTGCGGACGATCCGCGACTGGCTGGCGACACAGGACATCATCCTGTCAGGCCGCTACAGCGAATGGGAATACTACAACTCGGATCATGCGTTCCTCGCCGGCCGCAAGGCCGCGGAGACCGTACGGAGCGCGAGTGCCGTCAGCCGGGATCATTCGAGCGGCGCGCTGCTCGCCTGAAACGTCATGGACGCGCTCGAGCTGTGGGGCGGTGTGGAATGCACCATCAATCGCGTCGGGGGTCACTGGTTCGACCAGCTCTCGCACAACGGACATCGCGAGCGACTCGACGATCTCGATCGCTTCGCGGCGCTCGGCATCCGCCGGCTGCGTCATCCCGTACTGTGGGAACGTCATTCGGGCGAGGAGGCATCGCAATGGCATTGGCCCGACGCGAGCCTGTCGCGCCTGCGCGAGCTGCGGATCGAACCCATCGTCGGGCTCCTGCATCACGGCAGCGGCCCGCCACAGACCGATCTCGTCGATGAAGGCTTCGCCAGCGGCCTCGCGGCGCACGCCGCGCGCGTGGCGCAACGGTATCCGTGGATCGAGTCCTATACGCCGGTCAACGAGCCGCTGACCACGGCGCGCTTCAGCGCCCTCTACGGGCTGTGGTACCCGCATGCCCGGGACGACCGCTCGTTCGCGCGCGCTCTTCTGAACCAGTGCCGCGCCACCGTGCTCGCCATGCGCGAAATCCGTCGCATCAACCCGAGCGCGCGGCTGATCCAGACCGAGGATCTCGGCCGCGTCTACGGCACGCTGCCCCTGCAATACCAGGTCGATCTGGAGAACGAACGTCGATGGCTCACGTGGGATCTGCTGTGCGGTCGCGTCGAGCGCCAGTCACCGGCGATCGATCTGCTGCTGCGCTCCGGCGTGTCGCTGGCGGAGCTCGCCTGGTTCACCGACAACCCCTGCCCGCCCGACATCATCGGCATCAATCACTACGTCACCAGCGACCGGTTTCTCGACCATCGGCTCGAGCGCCATCCGACGCTGACGCCCGGCGGCAACCGGCGGCATCGCTACGTGGACACCGAGGCGGTGCGCGTGCTTCCCGATCCGCAGGGCGGCTGGCGGCGATCGCTCGAAGAAGCGTGGCAGCGCTATCAGCGACCATTGGCCATCACCGAAGCGCACCTGGGCTGCACGCGCGACGAGCAGCTGCGCTGGTTCTCCGAGGCGTGGAACGCGGCGCTCGGCGCGAGGACCGAAGGGCGCGACGTGCGCGCGGTGACCGCGTGGGCGTTGCTCGGCAGCCGCGACTGGAACTCGCTGCTGACACGCAGCCAGGGCCACTACGAGCCCGGCGCCTTCGATGCCCGCGGGACTGAGCGGCGCGCCACGGCGCTGGCCGTCGCGCTGCGGGAGTGCGCGGACGGACGGCCGGCGCCCTCGCATCCGGTCGCGAACGGACCCGGCTGGTGGGAACGATCGATCCGGCTGGCGCACCCGCCGTCACGCTTGCCTCGTCCGTCGCGTGGTCGTTCGGCCCCGGTGTTGATCACGGGCGCCGGCGGCAATCTCGGTCGTGCATTCGCCTACATCTGCGAGCTGCGCGGCCTGGAGTATCGCCTCTGCACGCGGGCCGACATGGACATCTGCTCGCCGCTGGCCGTCCGCCGGGTGATCGAGGAGCACCGGCCCTGGGCGCTCGTCAACGCGGCGGGCTACGTGCGAGTCGACCAGGCCGAGCAGGACGACGCGCGCTGTCACCGTGAGAACGTGACGGGGCCCGCCACGTTGTCGGACGAGTGCCAGCGGCGTGGCATCCGCTTCGCGACGTTCTCGAGCGATCTCGTGTTCGACGGCAGCTCCTCGGCACCCTACGTCGAGACCAGCAACGTCGCGCCGTTGAACGTCTATGGCAGAAGCAAAGCCCGTTCCGAGGACGAGGTGCTGCAACGGAATCCGCAGGCGCTGGTGGTGCGCACGAGCTCGTTCTTCGGTCCCTGGCATCCGCACGATTTCCTGACCGTCGCACTGCGCGCACTGCAGCGGCGCGAGGCGTTCGCCGCCATGCACGACGTGATCGTCTCTCCCACCTACGTGCCGGACCTCGCCAACGCGTGTCTCGATCTGCTCATCGACGGCGAGAGCGGTTTGTGGCACCTCGCGAACAAGGGCGCCGTGTCGTGGGTCGATCTCGCGCGGCAGGGCGCCGCCATCGCCGGCATCGACGCCACGAGCCTGGTGTCCCGCAGCTGCTCGGACTTCGCGCTGGCGGCGCGCCGACCCGCGTTCAGCGCGCTGTCGACGGAGCGCAGTTTCGACATGCCGACGCTCGAGCACGCGCTGGTGCGGTATGCGGCCGCCGCGCGCGAGCACAGGCTGGTGTCGTGAGTGCGGTCGCCGATGCGGCGCTGGTGCCGCTCGTCATCGGTTCCGCCGACGGACTGCAGGCGGCGATCCTGCCCTACGGCGCACGCCTGGCATCGCTGCGGGTTCCCTCTCGCCTCGGACACATCGATGTGGTCCTGGGCCACGACGATCCGCGGGCATTCGCGCGCGATCCCTATTTCCTCGGCGCGACCGTCGGCCGTACCAGCGGACGCATCGCTCGGGCGAGATTCACACTCGACGGCGTGGAGCACCGGCTCCCCGCCAACGAGGGCCAGCATCATCTGCACGGCGGCCCGCGGGGGTTCCACGCGGTGCCGTGGCAGGTCCTCGCGCACGACGCCGGAGCGAGGCCCTCGATACTGCTCGGCCTGAAGTCCCCCGATGGGGACGAGGGCTATCCGGGCGCCGTCGAAGCCACCGCGCTGTTCGCCATCGAGGGGGACTCGCTCGTCATCGCGCTCGCCGCCCGGACCGACGCACCGACGCCCGTGAGCCTGACGAACCATGCCTACTACAACCTGGGCGGCGACCTCGGCCGCAGCGTGGGCGATCACCTGCTCTGCCTGGCGGCGACGCATGTGCTCGAGCTCGATGCCGAGCACATTCCGACGGGGCGCCGGCTGCCGGTCGCCGGCACGCCGTTCGACTTCACCACCCCGCTGCGGCTGGATGCGCGCGCGAACACCGCCTGCGAGCAGCTACGGATGGCGGGAGGTTACGACCATACCTTCGTCTGCGACCCGGATGCGTCGTGGGTCGCGCGCCTGGTCCACGAAGGCAGCGGATTGCGATTGCAGCTCTCGGCCAACCAGCCGGGCCTTCAGGTCTACGCGGGCCACTACCTGCGTCCGGGGCCGGACGTGCCCTGGGGACGCGGGAGCGGGCTGTGTCTCGAGCCTCAGCAGTTGCCGAACGCCGTCAACCAGCGGGGCTTCCCGTCACCCGTGCTGCGGCCGGCGGACACGTATCGCAACGTGTCGCGGCTCTCGTTCGCACGGCTCGAATCGGGCAGCCGGTCGTCGCTCGCCATCCACAGCGCATAGACGAGCCTCTGGATGGCCTGCAGCAGTCGCCCTTTCGTCGACGGCAGGGCGCGATGCCCGGCTGCCGAGCTGAAGTACGCGCGGAAGTGCGTCATCGTTCGGCCCCGCCACAGATCCACCTCCGGGCCGAGGCCGCTCAGCTCGCGGCCGTAGAGGAGACGACCCACGCGCTCTATCGCGTCGGGATGCAAGCCGGGCCCCGCCTCGACGCATGCGAGAAGGTCGCCTCGAATCCGCTCCACTCTGTCGTCCACTGCGGGATCCTCGTCCTGAAGTGATCCCACGATGCCCGGTGGCACAGAGCGGCGGCACCGGACGGTCGCACCAGAATGCGTCGGAGGGCGCCGAGCAGCGGCCGACGCAGGCTAGACAGGGCCCGGGCCATCTTGAGGTCGATGGCCGCCGGAGGCACCATTCGATCCATGCCCATCTACGACTTCCGGTGCCCCGCGTGCGGGCACCGTTTCGAAGAGCTCGTGAAGGTGAACGGATCGGCGAGCTGCCCGAAGTGCGGCGGCGCCGGCGCCGAGCGACTGGAGTCCTTCTCGGCCGCCGTCAGCACCGAGGGCACGCGTGCCCGTGCGCTCTCCGGCGCACGGCAGAAGGCGAGCGCGGTCAAGCGCGAAAAGGACGAGGCGCACCGCGAATACATCCGCCACCACATGGAAGATCACCACTGACCTCCCCGCCCTGGGGCGCGCTCAGGGGCAGGGGTTCGGCTGCCAGCGATGCACGGCTTCGATGTCCTGCAGCACCTCGGGCGCCAACGTCACCGCGAGGCTTCCGAGGTTCACGCGCAGCTGGTCCATCGTCGTCGCGCCGATGAGCACGCTCGTCACGAAGCGCTGCTGCCGGACGAACGCCAGCGACATCTGCGCGAGATTCAGGCCATGCTTCTGCGCGACCTGCGCATAGGCGACGGTCGCCCGCTCCCCTTCCGCGTTCGAATATCGCGCGAAACGCGACCATCGCACCATGCGCGCCTCCGGTGGTCGTGCCCCGTTCAGGAACTTGCCTGACAGCACGCCGAACGCGAGCGGCGAATACGCCAGCAGCCCCACGTCCTCGCGGATCGCGAGCTCGGCGAGCCCGATCTCGAAGGTGCGGTTCAACAGGCTGTAGGGATTCTGGATCGAGACGACGCGTTCGCGCTTCGACGTCTCCGCGAGCTGCAGGCAGCGATGCACGCCCCACGGCGTCTCGTTCGACAGCCCGGCGTAGCGGATCTTGCCGGCCCGCACCAGGTCGCCGAGAGCATCGAGCGTCTCCTCCAACGGAACCGTCTGCGCCGCCTCGTCGTGCTGGTATCCCAGCTTGCCGAAAAAATTCGTGGGCCGGCTCGGCCAGTGCAGCTGGTAGACGTCGATGTAGTCCGTCTGCAGCCGCTGCAGGCTTGCATCGACGGCGGCGAACACGTTCGCGCGATCGAGCAGATTGCTCCCCCCGCGAACGTGCTTCACGCCGAGCACGTGGCCGGGTCCCGCGACCTTCGTCGCGACGATGACCCGGTCGCGCTTGCCGCTGCGTCGAAGCCACGTGCCGATGATGCGCTCGGTCGAGCCGTAAGTTTCCGCTCGCGGCGGCACCGAATACATCTCCGCGGTGTCGAGCAGGTTCACCCCCTGGTCCAGCGCGTAGTCGATCTGCTCGTGTCCCTCGGCCTCGGTGTTCTGTTCGCCGAAGGTCATCGTGCCGAGCCCGATCTCGCTGACCTTCAGGGGCGTGCGGCCCAGTGTCCGGTACTGCATGCCACATCCTAACTGTCGCGCCGCACCGGAACGCACGAATCCGCCGTCCCGGGCTGTCAAAGTTGCGCGAACTCAGGAGTCTCCCGAAGGGATCTTCCCCGTGTCGGGAACGACGACGACGCCGTAAGTTATCGGCCACAGCAAGGGCAAACCCGTCGAAAGGCGGGGACGCAAAGCCTCCGGTCTAAGGGTCGACGAGACCTATCGACAGCGGGGTTGCCGGACCGATCGCCATCCGTGAAGGCGATCCACCGTCGACTCGGCTGCCGATGCTCGTCCGCTCTTTTTCCGAGGCGCTCACCGCGACCTCACGGAGAAAGTGACGATGCAAGTGCGTTCGATTTCGTGCCGACCGGCACTCCTGGCCACCCTTATCGTTTCCTCGCTGCTCGCTGCCTGCGGCGGCGGGAGCGACCCGACCACGACCGTCGCGAGCGATGCGGCTGCGCCCGTCGTCACCGCGCCGACCGCGAACGACACCCTCGCCGCGAGCACGTCGAACCCGCCCGCCGCAACGCCGGTCGCGAGCACGCCGGCCGCGAGCCCCACCGTGCCGAGCACGCCGCCCATGCAACCGCCCGCGGTCAACACGTCTGCGCAGCTGGCCTGGCAGCCACCGACCACGAACACCGATGGGTCGTCGCTGGTCGCGCTGGCCGGCTATCACATCTACTACGGCACCGATCCCGCCGCGCTGACACGGGTGATCGACGTCACCAATCCGGGCCTGACCAGTTACACCGTGGGCGACCTCGAGCCCGGCACGACCTACTTCGCGATCTCCGCCTATACGACCGACGGCGTCGAGGGCGAGAAGTCCGCCGTGGGCAGCAAGACCATCGGTTAGGTTCAGTGCGAGGACGCGGAGTGCTGGCCCATGCCTTGAAGCATGGAAAGGTGCATCTTCACCACCGGCAACGATTCTTCCGCCCACGACTTGGCGCTCGGATCCGACCCCGACGCGATCTGCTTCTCGAGCAGCGCGATGGTTTTCTGATGATCCATGACCTGGCCCTGGACGTACGCGGCGTCGAATTCCGCGCCTTTCAGTCCTTCCAGCTTCTTCTTCATCGCCTTGTGCGCGGCGTCGGTGTCCGTCGGCAGCTTGACGCTGCTGTTGGCCGCGGCCGTCTTCAGCTTCGCGTTCGCGGCGCCGTGATCCGCCACCATCTGCGCGCCGAAGTTGCGAACGGCCTCCGACCCGCCTTTCGACTGGGCGACCTTGCCGGCTTCGACCTCGGCGATGCCGCCGCTCGCGGCCTCCCGATAAAACGCGGCATCGGAAGATTCGGCGGCGAAGGCCGCCGGACCGGCGAGCAACGCGCAGGCCAGGAGAATGCGTTTCATGGGAGCTCCTTTCGGGCAGGCGAGTGATGTCGCACGATGCGCCAGGCCGCTCTGACGCGAAACCAGCGCGGATGCCCCTTGCCGTAGGCCACGGCCTGCCACGTCTGCATCTGCATCAAGAGGCAGTCCGCTGCACGCGGACAGCGCCCCGAAGGCAGACGTCCGACGGCGCGAATCCGATTGCGCGCCGCGACGAATGTGCTATCACGCGACGACACACGAACCGCCCCGGAGGACGCCTTGATCGGATTGCCGCCGCCGCATCACGCTTCGCGCCGCGCCGCCGTGGTCGTGCTCGACGTCATGAGCGACTATCGATTCCCGGGCGGCAGCCGCGTTCTGCGTGCGCTGACGTCGCGCCTGGCGCGCATCGAAGCGCTGCTCGATGCCGCGCGACGCGCGTCGGTCCCCGTCATCTACGTCAACGACTGCATCGGAACCTGGGACAGCAACTTCCCGCGCATGATGCACGCGGCGTCGAGTCGCAAGGAGGCGCGGCCCGTGGTCGAGCGTCTCGCCCCGCTCCCCGAGGACTTCGTCATCGTGAAGCCGCGTCATTCCGGCTTCTACGGCACGGCGCTCGAGCCGATGCTCGAACGCGAGCGCGTCTCGACGCTGCTGCTCACCGGCGTGTCGTCCGAAAGTTGCGTCTGGATGACCGCGACCGACGCGCATACGCGCGGCTTCTCACTCATCGTGCCGCAGGACACGATGGCGGGTCTGTCCGCCGCGGCCGTCGCGGCGATGCTGACCGGCCTCCGCGAGGTGATCCATGCGCGGATCCCCCGCCGCGCCGCGTCGGTGCGGTTCGGGCCCCGCGGCATGCTGCGATGAGACGCCAAGTGACGATCGCTTGCCGCAGGTAATGGACCGTGCAAGAACCGCGTGGCTATGGTCGGGATCCCATCCCGACATGGCAGGTTCGCCTTGGTCCCCTTCAAGTACGAGCTGGAGCCGGGCCTGCTGCTCGCGCTGCACTACGTCTGCGAGCATCGGTCTGCGGAGGTGTCTCTGGACCGTCTCGACGCGCTGCGTGAGGCGGGCTTTGCCGCGCAGACCGGCACCGGCTGGTGCCTCACCGCGGCGGGCGCACGGCGCATCAAGCCGCACTCCGCGCGACTGCGGGCAGAACTCGCCCAATTGTGCGGTGGATAAGGCGTAGGATCGGGGGATGCTCGGCACCATCGACCTGTCCGGACATCGCGTCCTGGTTCTCGAGGACGACTACTTCCTCGCCATGGACGCCGCGGTCGCCGTGCGTGATGCCGGCGGCACGGTGCTGGGCCCCTGCGCCGACGAGCGCTCGGCGCTGGAGCACATCGCAAGCTCCAACCCCACCGCGGCGCTCCTCGACATCAACCTGGGCGGCGGCCCCAGCTACGAAACGGCCCGCGCGCTGTCCCGTCGCAACGTTCCGTTCGTCTTCCTCACCGGCTACGACGACGAAGTGATTCCGGAGGAGTTTTCCGACGTAGAGCGCTTCCAGAAGCCCGCCGAGTCCCGTCGTGTGCTCGGGTGTCTCGAGCGCGTCCTGCGCGGCGAGAATTGCCCGTGATCGACCGCGACAGGGAACCGCCTCCCGGCGAGCGCGAGCAGCGCCTCGAAGCCCAGCTGCGGGACGCGCGGGACGCGCACCACAACCTGCTCGCGGAATTCCAGAACCGATCCCGCAACACGCTGAGCGTCATCCGCTCCCTGCTCCGCCGGACGGCCGCCACCAGCCACTCCATCGACGACTTCACGCAGCACTTCGAAGGGCGGCTCGCCGCCTACGGCCGCGGCCAGGCGGCCGTCATGCGCAATCCTGCGGCCGGCGCCGACCTCGCCAGCCTTCTCAGCGACGAGCTGCTTGCCCATGCGTTCCACGAAGGAGACGGCGTCACGATCAGCGGGCCCGAGGTGCGCCTCCAGCCGCGTGCCGCCGAGCTGTTCGCGCTGACCTTCAACGAGCTGGTGCTGAACTCGGTGAAATTCGGCGCGCTACGGCGCGACACGGGTCGCATCGACGTGACCTGGGTGCTGACCGGCACGGACGGCGACGGGCAGCTCGCGTTTCGCTGGCAGGAGACGAACGACGCGGCGGAACGGACAGGACCGGGGCCCTCTGGCTTCGGCACCGAGCTGATCGAGAAGACGCTGCCGTACGAGTTGGGAGCTGACAGCCAACTTGCTCACGAGCCGACGGGCACCACTTGCACGATTCGCGCGCCGTCGGCGGCGATCGTGGTGAGCCGGCCTCAGGGTGTCGGTGGCGACGCGAGCGAGGGATCCGCCGCGTTCAGGTGAAGGTACGTCGGATCGAACCCCGCCGTGGTCTGCAAGCGCGGCATGTCGTGGATCACCAGGCGGCGGTTGTTCAGGCTCAGCAAGCCGCTTCGCCGCAACTCCATCAGTGTCCGGTTGACGTGCACCGCCGACAGCGCCAGAGTGTCGGCGATCTCGCTCTGGCGGATCGGTAGCTCGCACGCCATGTCGCGCGCGAGTCCGACGGATTCGAGACGGTAGTACAACTCGCAGAACAGATGCGCGAGGCGCTCGAAGGCCGAGCGATAGCCGACGTTGATGATCCACTCGCGCGCGATGGATTCCTCGACGAAGCTCGACCACCACAACGCTCGCGCGACGCGCGGATGCGCATCCATGACCGCGTAGAGCTGCTCGGCGGAAATGACCCCGGCGAGCAGCGACGTCAGCGCGGCGATGTTGTGATCCATTCGCCGCACCAGGCCGACGCGGATGTCGCAGAGATCGCCCGGCAGGCAGAAGCCAACGATTTGCCGGCGCCCGTCCGGGAGCAGTTTGTAGCGGATCGCGAAGCCGCTCAGCACCAGCACGACACCTTCGGGGCGTTGCCCCTGCAGGATCAGATCTTCCTGCGGCTCGCACTTGCGCAGATCCACGTCGAGTCCGCAGAGTGCTCCGCGTTCGGCATCGTTGAGCGGCGCGAAGGCGTCGAGTTTGCGGATCAGCGGTTGGAAAAGTGTCTTCACGCGGCCTTGATGCATTCCCGCGTCGCGGGTGCCTGCAAATCATCTCACTATGACGACGACCTCGCCCGTGACTCACTAACATAGGTTAAAGCAGCGCTGCCGGCGTGAAGAATCGCGGCGACGCGGGTTAATGAGACGGCACGTGTGAAGTTTCTAGCATGCACGCATGCACGCAACTTCGCACAGCGCTCCTTCCCCACCCGACGAGCTGATGCGGGAGGCGCTACGACGTGTGCCTCTCCCCCTGCTCGTACTCGATGCACAAGGCATCGTGCTGTGGTGCACGGACGCGGCGATGGCGAAGCTGGCCCAGCGACGCGACGAAATCGAAGGACGCAGTTGGGGAGCGATCTCGATGGATATCGGCACGCCCGACCTGTGCGTGCTCGAAGAGCAGCTGTTCTCCACGAACGAGGCCTTGGTGGGCAGCCTGCTGATCCTGCAGACGCCGGGGGACGAGCTGCTCGAACTTCGCCAGGTGGCGCACCGCAAGGACGAGTTCCTTGCCGTTCTCGCGCACGAGCTGCGCAATCCGCTGGCGCCTCTGCGCAACGGTGTGCATCTCGCGCGAATGGTCGGCACCGAAGACTCCGGCCTGAAGTCGCTGCTCGCGATGATGGAGCGGCAGATCGGCGTCCTCACGCGCCTCGTCGACGACCTGCTCGACATCAGCCGCATCGGCTCGGGCAAGCTGCAATTGCTCTGGGCGCCGATCTCCCTCCGCACGGTGCTGCACGACAGCTGCGAGCTCCTCGAGGAGCGCCTGGCGTCGACGGCGCATCGCCTCGTGCTCGAGATGTGCGAGGAGCCTTGCACGATCCGCGGCGACGGCGGCCGGCTCGAGCAGGTGTTCGTGAACCTCGTCTCGAACGCGGCGAAGTACAGCGATCCCGGCACCGACATCCGCGTCACCCTGTCGTGCGAGCCGGATCGCGCGCTCGTCACGGTGGCCGACGAGGGCGTCGGCATGCGGCCGGAGGAGCTCGCCGACATCTTCAACATGTATTCGCAGGTGAGGCTGCACAAGGCCCGTGCGCAAGGCGGTCTCGGTATCGGGCTCGCGCTCGTGCGGCGCCTCGTGGAACTGCACGGAGGCACCGTGGAAGCGAGCAGCGACGGCCCCGGAAGGGGCAGTCGTTTCTCCGTCATCCTTCCGATCCAGGCTCAGTGACGCGTCGATACGTCCGCAGACATGCCGGGCTTCAGCACGATCTTCGTGACCTCGTTCTGCTGCTCCAGGAACATGCGGTAACCGTCCGGCGCCTGCTCGAGCGGCAGCCGGTGGCTGATCAGGAACGTCGTATCCAGCTTTCCCGCCTGGATCAGCTCGAGCAGCTCGGCGGTGTAGCGCTGCACGTGCGTCTGCCCGCTCTTGATCGTGAGCCCCTTCTCCATCAACGCGCCGAGCGGGAACTTGTCGGCCATCCCGCCGTACACGCCCGGGATCGACACTCGCCCGCCCTTTCGACACGCGAGCAGCACCTGCCGAAGCGCGTGCACGCGATCGGTCGCGAGCTTCACCACGGCTTTCGCGTGGTCCCATCGCGCGTCGAACGACAACCCGTGACTCTCGAGGCCGACGGCGTCGATGCACGCGTCGGGGCCGATGCCGCCCGTCATCTCGACGAGCGCCTCGCGCACTTTCACCTCCTCGAAGTTGATGACGTCCGCGCCGAGGGACTTCGCGAGCGCCAGGCGCGTCGGATGATGATCGATCGCGATCACACGGCGCGCGCCCAGATACAGCGCGCTCTGGATGGCGAAGAGACCCACCGGGCCGCAGCCCCACACCGCGACGCAGTCGCCGCTCTCGATGTCGCAATTGACCGCTGCCATCCAGCCGGTCGGCAGGATGTCCGACAGGAACAGCACGCGATCATCGTCGAGGCCCTCGGGCACGACGATCGGCCCGACGTCGGAGAACGGCACCCGCGCATACTCCGCCTGCCCGCCCGCATAGCCACCGGTCAGGTGCGCGTAGCCGAAGGCGCCGGTCATGGCGTAGCCGTATGTGAGCTCGGAGAGGTCGGCAGTCTCCGAGGGATTCGAGTTATCGCAGGCGGCGAATTGCTGCTTCTTGCAGAAGAAGCACTGCCCGCATGCAATGACGAACGGAACGACCACGCGATCGCCGACCTTCAGCTTCTTGTTGCCCCTCCCCACCTCGATGACTTCGCCCATGAACTCGTGGCCGAGGACGTCGCCGGCCTTCAACGACGGAATGTAGTGGTCGTAGAGATGGAGGTCGGAGCCGCAGATCGCGGTCGAGGTGATTCGCACGATGGCGTCGCGTGGATTGACGATGCCCGGATCGGGAACGTTCTCGATTCGCACATCGTGCTTGCCATGCCAGGTCAATGCTCGCATTGCGTCGGATCCTCTGTTCAGGCGCGGGGCGCGGCCGGCCCCGGCGTGGCGGTGGCGATTTCGCCGGTTTCCGTCAGCTGCTTGATGCGGCGCAGGGCGCGCCTCGTGCGGATCCGCGGATCGTCCGCCGTGATCTTGTCCCAGAGCTTGTGGATCGGATTGCGCGACGGAGTCGCGAGCGTGACGGTCACCTCCGTGCCCCGCCCCGCTGGCGCCGGGCGCAACTCCAGACGCCCACTGACCTGCGACGACGCGCGGTCGTTGGAGTGCCAGGTGATGACACCGCCCGTTTCGTCCTGCACCGTGAGCGACTCCGTGTCGTCCGCGGACTGCCACAGGCTCGCCAGCGCGGCGGGCTCGCGCACGAACGCGTAGACCTCTTCGAGCGGACGATCGATGGTCACCGTGCGCGCGGTCAGCTCGTCGTCTTCTTCCGTGGCCCAGAGATTCGCCGCGCGCGCGTCGGGGGAACGGGCCGTGGAAATCGGTGGGTCGCCATGGGCCGTCGACGTCAGGTTCTCGCTCATCGCCTTCTCCAGCGGGACACGTGGCCCGACGCTAGAGAATGCGGGACCGCCTGCCCAGAGCGGAGCGTCGCGCGATGGTGTAGGCGGCGACGCGCGGCGGCGTCGGGAATCCCAGCGGCGCGGCGCAATCACCCGACGCAAAGCCGTGGCGTCGGCCGATGTTCTTAACCTGCGGCAAGCGACATCGTGCATGCCTCACCCTGCAGGAGCTTCCACCATGGCCAGCATCAATCGACCGTCCGGCGAGCGTCCCCTCGCATTGATCACCGGATCCTCCAGCGGCATCGGCCTCGAGCTCGCGGTGGAGGCTGCGCAGGACGGCTACGATCTGCTGCTCGCTGCCGACACGCCCTTCGACGAAACCCGGCGGCGGCTGGGCGGATTCTCCGTGCAGGTGGAAACGATCGAAGTCGATCTCGCCGAGCTCGAAGGCGTCGATACGTTGCTCGAAAGCCTGGCGGGACGTGTACCCGATGTGCTGTGCGCCAACGCCGGCCACGGTCTCGGCAAGAGCTTCTTCGACGAAGACATCGACGAGGCGATCGACGTGATCGACACGAACGTCACCGGCACGGTGTACCTCATCCACCGCGTCGGACGCGAAATGCGTGCGCGGGGCAGCGGCCGGATACTGATCACCGGGTCGATCGCCGGCTTCATGCCCGGCTCGTTCCAGGCCGTCTACAACGGCACGAAGGCGTTCATCGATTCCTTCTCGTGGGCGATCCGCGACGAGCTGAAGGACACCGGCGTCAGCGTCACGTGCCTGATGCCCGGCGTGACCGACACCGAGTTCTTCCAGCGCGCGGACCTCATGGATACCAAGGTCGGGACGCAGTCCAAGATGGATCCCGCCGAGGTGGCCAAGATCGGCTGGAAGTCGATGCTCGACGGTGAGGGCGATGTGGTGGCCGGCCTGAAGAACAAGATGCAGGTCGCGATGGCCAACGTGACGCCCGCGAGCGTGCTCGCCAGCCAGCACCGCAAGATGGCCGAACCCGGCACCGCGAAGAACTGAGCGACGGGCTGCGCCCGCTCGCCGGACCTGGACCGCGAACCCTCGCCGAGGTGCCCGCCGCGTCTATGTCCTCGCGCGGGAGATCGACACCTTCAAGATCCGGGTCGGCCTCGCCGGCTTGCCGCCCCGGATTTCGACGCTGGCGAGCATCGCCACGAGCTCGTCTGGACCGCACTGGCCGAAGATCGTGAAGCCGCCGTCCAGATGACGGGCCGCCGCGTCGGTGATGAAGAACTGCATGCCGTTCGTGTTGGGTCCGCGATTGGCCATCGCAAGCTGCCCACGGCGGTCGTGCGATGCGCCCGGCCAGATCTCGTCCGCGATGACGTAGCCCGGCTCGCCCTCTCCGGTGCCGAGCGGGTCGCCGCCCTGGATCATGAAACCCTGGATGACCCGATGGAAGGTGGTGCCATCGAAAGCCGGTCGCCGCACCCACTTCCCCTCCGGCGCGAGCCACGGCCGCAGGCCGCGGGCGAGTCCGACGAAATTCGCCACCGTGTTCGGCGCCTTGTCGTCGAGCAGCGTGCATCGAAGCGTGCCGAGGTCGGTGGCGATGTCGGCGACGAGCGCGCCGTCGCGCTTGAGCCCGCGCGTGGCTTGCTGCAGCGTGAACACGCCGCGCTCCGGATCCCCGGTGGGCCCCGACGGCACCGACTGGCACGCGGCGAGCAACAGCGAGAGGGCGAGCAGTGTCAGGTGCGGTTTCATCACTCACCCAGGCGCATCGCGCCGGTCGACTGGCCGTTCACCGTCCCTTTCTCCAACCATTCGAGCGACGCCTGGAACAGTACGCGGTGGTTGCGCTCCCACATCGCGTTGTGTGAAGCACAGCCGAGCTCGACGATGACCTTCTTCGCGCTGCCGAGATCCGCGTGCAGGTCGCGGACGCGGGAGGGGTCCACCTGCTTGTCGTGCTCGCCGACGAACAGCAGCGTCGGCATCTTCATCCCCTGCACCCTCGCCTGGGTCCAGCCCCAGCCCGACGACGACACGGGCGCGCGCCGAACGGGTGGCATCCACGACGCGCCCAGCGGGTCGGACTTCAACATCTCGTTCCACACCGACTCCGCGGCGGCCGGGTCGTACTGATTCGCGCACGGCGCCTGGCGATCCCAGTTCGCGATGAACTCGGCGCGGCTCTGCGTCGTGAAGGCCGGCCCCGGAACCGGCAGCGGCGGTGCGTCGGCCGGCACCGCGCGGTTGTAGGCCGGCGCGAGCAGGACGAGCTTGTCGACGCGGTCCGGATGCAGCGCGGCCCACCCGCCGGCGCGCGGCCCGCCTTGCGACCAGCCGACGAGGCTGACGCGCTGCACGCCCCGAAGTGCACGGATGTAATCCACCGCTGCGGTGACGTCGCTCCAGTCGGACTCGATGTTCGTCAGTGCGCCCGGATACGATTGCGCGCACTCGACGCCGAACGTCTTCTGCTGCGCGGCGGACAGGTTGCACTTGTCCTCCATCGCCTTCGGTCGAGTGGACCTGCCGTAGCCGGTCATGTCCACCGAGAACACGTCGTAACCCGCGGCCGCGAGAAAACCCATCCAGCTGTAGTCGCCGTGCGGCACGTCGAAGCTCACCTCGGCCGGCGTGCCGGCGCCGTGCACGAACAGCACCACCTTCGGATGCTTCGCGCGCGCTCCCACCGTCGAGGCGACACGCTCGCGGACGTAGAGCTCGACGCGCTGGCCCGCGATGGCCGGATCGATCGATACGGTGGCGACGCGGTGATCGCGCGTGTCGATCGCGTCCGCGGCGCCGGCGGAAAGACTGAACGACACCAGCAGCGACATCAGGTAGGCGGATCGCGTCGTCATGGACTTCCCCCGTTGCCCTGGGGCGCTATGATGCCCAAAACGAGAACACAGGGGGCGGCCGATGGGACCGAGCACGCAGGATCGCCTGGAGATCCAGGAGCTCTACGCGCGCTACAGCTGGGCGCTCGATACCGGCGACACCGACGGCTACGTCGCGCTGTTCACCGACGATGCCGAGGTGACGGAGGAGACGCGCGACGGCACGCTCGAGGTCCGGCAAGGGCCCGCCGAGATCCGCAAGCTGGTGCTGAAGTTCCACGACCGGCCCGATTTCCCCGGGCACCAGCACCAGATGGCGCAGTTCGTGTTCGAGCCCGATCCGGCCGGCCGTCCCGACCACTGGGTCGTCCGCTCCTATGCCTGGGCCACGATCAACCATCCGCCTGCTCCGCCGCACCTGCACTGGTGCGGTCACGTGCGCGACGTGATCGCGCGGGTGGATGGTCAGTGGCGCATCCGCGCGAAATCCATCATGGGCTGGTCGGGCGAGGTGCTGTCGCGGTTCGAAGCGCGTGCACGCTGAATCCCCGTCGCCCGCGGGTACGGTCTCCCCCCGTTCGGCGGGCTATCAGGTCGCGTTGACCTCGCTGCTCAGCCTGAACTTCGGGCTGGTGCTGTTCGATCGCAACGCGCTCAGCTTCCTGATGCCGTTCATCCAGCCGGAGCTCGGACTGAACAACACCCAGGTGGGCACGCTGGCCGGCGCGCTCTCGCTGACGTGGGCGCTGGCCGCGCTCGGCGTCAGCGCACTGGTCGACCGCGTCGCGACGCGCAAGCAGCTGCTCGTCGCCTGCACGCTGGCGTTCTCGCTCTGCTCGTTCGGGTCCGGTCTCGCGACGTCGTTCGCGCTGCTCCTGGCCACGCGCCTGCTCATGGGGCTCGCGGAGGGCGGCATCATGCCGGTGAGCCAGGCGCTGATCGCGAGCGAGGTGTCGCCGCGCCATCGCGGCCTCGCGATGGGCGTCGCGCAGGGTTTCGGTTCGAGCTTGATGGGCTCCTTCGTGGCACCGGTCGCGCTGGTCGCATTCGCCACGGCGCTCGGATGGCGCGAGGCGTTCTTCCTCGCGGGCGTGCCGGGCCTGGTGATGGCGATCGTGCTGGCCTTGGTGGTGAAGCCTTCGGCGCGTCCGGCGTCATCGGCCGCCGGCGTTCCCGACGCGAGCCTGTGGCAGGTGCTGTCCGAGCCCAACGTCCTGCGCTGCGTCGCGCTGGGCGTGCTGCTCGTCTCCTACCTCGTGGTCACCTGGGCCTTCATGCCGCTGTTCCTGACGCAGGTGCGCGGATTCGACCCGAAGACGATGAGCTGGCTCATGGGCGCGCTCGGTATCTCCGCGACGCTCGCCTCCACGCTCATCCCCGCACTGTCGGACCGCATCGGCCGTCGCCCGCTGATGATCGGGAGCGCTGCGATCGGCATGCTGCTACCGCTCGCCGCACTGTTCTTCAGCGGCTCGGTGTGGGTGCTGGGAGCGCTGTTCTTCGTCGGGTGGTGCGTGACGGGCGCGTTCCCGCTCTTCATGGCGACCGTGCCGTCGGAAAGCGTCGGCGCCCGCCGCGTGCCGCTAGCTCTCGGTCTGTGCATGGGCATCTCGGAGATCCTGGGCGGCGTGTTGTCGCCGATCGCCGCGGGCGTCGCGGCGGACCGCTACGGTCTCGCCGCTCCGCTGTGGATCCTGCTCGGGCTCACGGCGCTCGGCGCGGTCGTCGCGCTCGGCTTGCGCGAAACCGCCCCTCGGATCGTCCCGCCTACTTCCGCTTCGGGCGCGTGAAGTCCGGCTGCCAGTCTTCCTGCGCGCGATTGATGAGGTACGCGTGGATGTCCGCGGCCTGATCGTGTGTCAGCTTGTCGGCGAAGCTCTGCATGCCGCCCGCCTTCAGCTTGCCCTCCAGCACGATCTGGAAGAACTGGTCGTGACGCTCGGTCGTGAGGAAGCGCAGGTCCTTCACGCCGCCGACGGCGCGCTGGCCGTGGCAGATCTGGCAATGTGCCGCGTAGAGATCCGCGCCGCGCGCCACGGCGGCGCCCGCCTGCGGCGCTGACGGCGGCGGCTCGATGCTGTTCGCCGGCGGCTCCGGCGGGAGCTTGTCCCTGCCGTCGAGCGAGAACACCAGCAACCGCGCCTCGCTCACGCTGAACTGCTTCTCCGCGGTGCTGAGGTTCGCGACGATGGCACTGTTCCAGCCGGCATTGACCGCAATGTACTGCCGGCCTTTGTAGGCGAACGTCATCGGCGACGCCGACGGCACGTTCTGGATCGGCATCTCCCACAGCTTCTTGCCGTCGGTCGCGCGATAGATCGCGAAGGTCTTGTGGATCGTCCCCTGCAGGACGAGGTTGCCGGCCGTCGCGAGCGTGCCGCTGTTGCCGGGATGCGAATAGGGAACGCGCCAGGCTTCTTTCTGGTTCAGCACGTCCCAGGCGAGCAGATAGCCCTTTTCGCGCCGCTGCGCCTCCTCGCTCAGCTGCTTGCGGAGCTCGGGGTAATTGCGCACGCCAGCGCCGATGGTGGTCTGGCCCAGCACGAACTTGAACTCGCCATCGGGCAGCCGCGAAGCGACTTCGTACTGCTCCTGTGCCGGGATGTACGCATAGCCCGTGAGCGGGCTGAACGACATCGGGTTCCAGTTGTGCGCGCCGCCGTAGCCCGGCGTCAGCAGCGTCGGCTTCTCCGTCAGGCGCGCTTCGGGCGTGAGCACCGGCTTGCCCGTCTTCAGGTCGACGTGCGATGCCCAGGTGTTCGGGACGAAGCCTTTCGCGGAGAGCAGCTCGCCCGTCGCGCGGTCCATCACGTAGAAGAACCCGTTCTTCGGCGCATGCATCAGCACGTCGCGCGGGCGGCCGTCGATCGGCAGCGTCGCGAGGATGGGCGCGTTGGTGCAGTCGTAATCCCACTCCTCGCCCGGCACTTCCTGGAAGTGCCACTTGTATTCGCCCGAATCCGCGTCGAGCGCGAGGATGGAGCACAGGAAGAGGTTGTCGCCGCCCGACGGTGAGCGGAACGCCTGCGGATGCGGCGAGCCGTTGCCGGTGGCGAAGTACACGAGGTTGCGCTTGTCGTCGTAGACGATGCCGTCCCACGCATTGCCGCCGCCGCCCACCTTCCACCATTCGCCGTTCCAGGTCTTGGCGGCCATCGGCATGGCGGAATCCGACGCCGCGCCCTCGGGCAGCTTGGCCGGATCGCCGGGTACGATGAAGAACTTCCACTTCTGCCGGCCGGTGTCGATGTCGTAGGCCGACACGTAACCTCGCGCGCCGAGATCGCCACCGCTGTTGCCGATGACCACCTGCTTGCCCGCGATGCGCGGCGCGCCGGTCATCGCGAGCGGCTGGCCGGGCGTGAGCGTCTGCGTCGACCACAGCTCCTTGCCGGTCTTCGCGTCGAGCGCGATGAGCCGGCCGTCGAGCGCACCGACGATGATCTTGCCGTTGGCCGTGGCGAGGCCGCGGCTCACCGGTCCGCAGCACGCGATGCGCGAGAACTCGGGCGTGACCTTCGGATCGTAGGACCACAGCACCTTGCCGGTCGTGGCCTCGTAGGCCGTGGTGATGCTCCACGCCGAGACGTTGTAGAGCACGCCGTCGAAGAAGAGCGGATTGGCCTCGACGCCGCGATAGGTGTGCAGGTCCGCATGCCACGCCAGCTTCAGGCGGTGGACGTTGTTCTCGTTGATGAGCTTCAGCGGGCTGAACCGCTGCTCGCCCGGCGTGCGGCCCGTGCCGCGCCACTCGGTCGACGAAGGATCTTCGATCGGGGCCACGGCGCCCCCTGGGAGGGCATCGGCTGCCGCGGCGATATCGGCGGCGCCGAGCGCCAGGAACGCCGCGCACAGCTGCATACGGGAAATGGAAAGCTTGGCCACGGACACCCCCTCTCGATCGAGAAATTGTGCACGAAACAAGGCCCGTATGCGATTCTCGGCCGCATGACCGAGCCCACCCCGCCCGCCGCCGCGCCCAGGATCGAGCCCCACCACAAGCTCGTGCTGAACCTGCTGTTGATCTCCGCGTTCGTGGTGATCCTGAACGAGACCATCATGGGCGTCGCCATCCCGCGGCTGATGGCGAGCTTCGACGTGCCGGCGAGCTCTGCGCAGTGGCTCACCACCGCGTTCCTGCTGACGATGGCCACGGTCATCCCCGTCACCGGCTTCATGCTGCAGCGGGTGAACACGAGGCCGATCTTCATCCTGGCGATGTCGCTGTTCAGTCTCGGCACCCTCGCCGCGACGCTCGCGCCCGGCCTGCCGCTGCTCGTGGCGGCGCGCGTCGTCCAGGCGTGCGGCACGGCCATCATGATGCCGCTGCTGATGACCACCGTGATGACGCTCGTGCCGCTCGAGCTGCGCGGCCGCACCATGGGCAACATCTCCATCGTCATCTCCGTCGCGCCGGCGATCGGCCCGACGATCTCCGGCATCGTGCTGAACTACCTCAACTGGCGCTGGCTCTTCATCCTCGTGCTGCCGATCGCGATCGCCGCGCTGCTGCTCGGCGCGCGCAAGATCGAGAACGTCACGACGCCGCGCTATGCGCCGCTCGACCTGCTGTCGGTGGTGCTCTCGGGCCTGGCCTTCGGCGGCCTGGTCTACGGCATCAGCACGCTGGGCGAGACGACGGGCCCGGACGCCCTGCCGACCTGGGTTCCGCTCGCCGTCGGCGCCGTCTGCATGGTGATCTTCGTCTTCCGCCAGCTGGCGCTGCAGAAGCGCAACGGCGCGCTGCTCGACCTGCGGACGTTCAAGTCGCGGAACTTCACCGTCTGTGTCGTGCTGATGGCGATCCTGATGGGCGCGCTGTTCGGCGTCATCATCGTGCTCCCCATCTACCTGCAGAACGTGCACGGGCTGAGCACGTTGCACACCGGCCTGCTGCTGCTCCCGGGTGGACTGCTGATGGGCCTGCTCGCCCCGCGCGTCGGGCGGCTCTACGACCGCCTCGGCCCCCGGCCGCTCATCATCCCCGGCATCTTCATCGCCTCCGCGGTCCTCTGGGCGATGACGCTCCTCGAACCGGGGACGCCGGTCGCCTACATCCTCGCCGGGCACGTGGTCATGAGCATCGGCTTCGCCTTGCTGTTCACACCGCTGTTCACGACGAGCCTGTCGTCGGTGCCGCCGATGCTGTATTCGCACGGCAGCGCGACGCTGAGCTCCATCCAGCAGGTGGCCGGCGCGAGCGGCGTGGCGTTGCTCATCGCGCTGATGTCGTCGCGCGCGGCGCAGCTCGCCGCGCAGGGCACGGCCCCCATCGATGCGCTCAATGGCGGCATCCGCGCCGCGTTCTTCACCGCGGCGACGCTGTCGCTGGTGGCGATCGTGTGCATCTTCTTCGTGCAGCGGCCGAAGCCGATGGCGCCGCCGATGCCGTCGCCCCAGCCCGCGGAACGCTGAAGCCCGGTCGGCCCAACGAAAAAGGCCACCACCCCGCCGAGGGGTGGTGGCCTTCGTCGAGCGCGCCTTACTGGTGCAGGCCGGTCTGCGGCACCGGTGTGGGCGCCGGCGCCGATGCACCCTGCGGCGGACGGGGTCCGCCCGGCCCGCCGAACGCCGGCGCCGGTGGCGCGTTCTTCACCTCGTTCGCGAGCTTCGTGATGTGCGCGCGGATCGCCTCGGCATCCTGCGGCGTCAGCGCCTTCGCGAACGACAGCATGCCGTTCTCCGTCAGCACACCGTCGATGACGATCGACTTGAAGGCCACGTCGCTCTGGAGCATCGCCGAGTAGCGCAGGTCGGGGAACCCGCCCATGCCGCGACCGCCTTCGTGGCAGGTCGTGCAGTGCTGCACGTAGAGCTCCTGGCCGCGCGCGAGCGTCGCCGTATCGCCGAAGTTCGCCGGCGCGTTGACCACCGGCGGCACCGGCGGCGGAATGGGCGGCAGCGCCACGCTGCCCCCGAGCTTGTACACGAGCACGCGGTTGCCGCCCGCCGCGCGCGGCGCACCGGCCACCGCGGCCACGTATTGCGTGCCCCCGACCTCGTACGTGATCGAGCCCGCGCTGATCGTCGCGCCGGCATCCACCGACCACACCTTGTCGCCATTATCGGCGCGGAAGGCGGTGAACTGGTTGCGACCCGTGCCCTGGAAGACGAGGTTGCCTGCGGTGGTCATCGTCCCGGAGCCCGCAACGCCGTCCTTCGCGCGCCACTTCTCCTTCTGCGTCACCGGATCCCAGGCCGTGAGCCACTGGCCCGCGCCGTCGAGCTGCGGCGGCGCCACTTCAGGGCGCTTCGCGATGTTGATGCCCAGGAGCTGGTTGCCCATCTTGGCGCCCTTCTCCGATACGTAGCCGAACGTGGCATAGCGGATGCCGACGTACATGAGGCCCGTGTTCGGATTGAACGACTGCGGATACCACACGTGCGTCTGGAACGGCGTGACGTACCAGCCCTTGTGCGTCATGCCGTAGTTGGCTTCGGGGTTCAGGATCGGCTTCCAGTTGTTCGCCTTGTCGAACCCGGTGAGCCAGTTCGCGAACGGCACCACGAGCTGCGCGCTCAGCACCTTGCCGGTGGCCGCTTCGATCACGTAGAACACGCCGTTCTTCGGGATCTGCATCACCACGTGCTTCTTCTCGCCGTTGATGACGAGATCGGCCGTGGTCAGCGGCGACGTGTTGTCGAAGTCGAAGTTCTCGGCCGGCACGGTCTGGTAGTGCCAGCGGTACTTGCCGGTCTTCGCTTCCACCGCGACGATCGACGCAATGAAGAGGTTGTCGCCGCCGCCCGGCGAGCGGTCCTCGGCGGGCCAAGGCGCGCCGTTGCCGGTGCCGAAGATCACGAGGTCGGTCTTCGGGTCGTAGACGATGCCGTCCCACGGCGGGCCGCCGCCACCGGTCTTCCACCATTCGCCGTTCCACGTCTTCGCCGCCATCGGCATCACGGAGTCGGAGGCGGCGCCATCCGGGCCCTTCGAGGGATCGCCCGGCGTGACGTAGAACTTCCACAGGAACTTGCCGGTCTCGGCGTCGTACGCGGACATGAACCCGCGCTGGTAGTACTCGCCGCCACCCTGGCCGATGAACACCATGCCGTTGCCGACGCGCGGCGCGCCGGTGATCGACATGTCGTCCTTCATGTCGAAGGTGCGCGCCTCCCAGACCTGCGTGCCCTTCTTCGCGTCGATCGCGATGAGCCGCCCGTCGAGGGTGCCGAGGTAGACCTTGCCTTTCCAGAAGCTGACGCCGCGGTTGGAGTTATTGCAGCACAGCCGCGAAGCCGCGATCTCGCGCGGCACCTTCGGGTCGAACTTCCACAACGGCGCGCCGGTGGCGGCGTCGAAGGCATAGACCTTGCTCCACGGCGTGGTGACGTAGAGACGACCGTCGACCATCACGGGCGTGGACTGCCACTGACCCTTCTCGCTCATGTCCGCGTACCACGCGAGGCCGAGCTGGCTCACGTTGTCCGCGGTGATCTGCTTCAGCGCGCTGTAGCGCTGCTCGTTGTAGTCACCGCCGTGCAGCGGCCATTCGGCTGCGCTGCCGACGGCGGACGTGCGGCCGTCGGCGGTGTGTTTAGGACTCGAACAGGACACGACGGCCAGCGCCGAGACGGCGGCCAGAACATAACGACGCATGAGTCCCCCCAGGACGCACAGTGCGGACGATTGCGGAAGCGCGAATATAGCCGATCCTCTTCGTCAATCCCCCGGGGGGATGAAACCCGCACCGGGGAGAGCGTTATGCCCATCGGGCTCCGCGACCGCGCCGCGCTGCCTTATAGTCGAGCGAAAGAGGCGCAGGTTGGAGCGCCCGCCCCCCGCAAAAGTTCAAAGGGAATGCATCGTGAGACCCGGACGTCGTGTCGTAGGCTGCGTGTCGTCGATCCTCTGCCTGCTGCTCGTCGGTTGCGGTGGCGGCGGCGACAGTGCGGCTCCGGCGCCCGGCCCTGCGGCCCCGCCGCCCGACACGACGCCGGTCGCCTTCACCTTCGCCGCGCAGAAGGACGCGACACCGTCGGCGCAGGTCGCTTCCGCGCCCATCGTGATCAGCGGCATCGACGCCGCGGCGCCCGTGTCCGTCACCGGAGGCGAATATTCGATCGACAACGGCGCCTATACGTCGGCGGCCGGCACGGTCGCCAACAACCAGACCGTGCGCGTGCGCGCGACGGCGGCGTCGCAGTTCTCCACGTCGCAGACCGTCGTGCTGACCATCGGTGGCGTGAGCGCGTCGTTCGTCGTGACGACGGCCGATCCGGATACCACGCCTGAGGCCTACCGCTTCCCGTACGCCTTGGACGCCAAGCGAGGCGAGATCGTGGCGTCCGCGCCCGTCGCCATCACGGGCATCAATACGGCCACCCCCATCACCATCGAGAACGGTGAATATTCGATCGCCGGGGGCGCATTCACCAGCGCGGCCGGCACGCTGAAGCCCGGCCAGACACTGACGGTGCGCACGACGGCCTCGGCGAACTGGTCCCGAATCACCCGCGCGCGCGTGACCGTGGGCACCGTCGTCTCCGATTTCGAAGTCACCTCCGAACTGCCGCCCTACACGCCGGCCGCGATCGCCTACGACGGTGGCGACGTCGTGTTCCTGCTGAGCGGTCCCCACAAGCTCGTGTTCCGTTGGTCGCTCTCGGGCGAACGCTATCTCGACGCCTACACCGTGGGGCTGAACGGCGCGGCGCCGACGCTGATGTCGTATTCGCAGGCGCAGAAGCGGCTGTACGTCGCATACGAGAGCGGTGCGATCCGGAAGCTCGATGCGTCCACACCGACGCCGACGGAGACCGCGTTCGCGAGCGTGCCGCTGGCGGTGCGTGGGCTGCTCGCGGCGGGCGCCTTCGTGCTCGCGCAGGACGGCAGCGGCGCGTGGGCCACGCACTACGTGTTCGACGGCGCGGGCGCGCTGAAGGATCAGCGGGAATGGAACTACGTCTCCCGCGAGTACGCCTGGGACGAGGGCAGCGCCCGCGCGTATTTCTTCCGCGACAACATGAGCCCGAACGACCTGCACTACGAGGTCATCGACCAGGGGACGGGAAAGATCACCTCGGCGGGCGAGACTCCGTATCACGGCGACTACACGATCCAGCCGCCCATCCGCGTCTCGCGCGATGGACAGACCGTGCTGCTCGGCAGCGGCGACCTGTACAAGCAGACCGCCCTCGCCTGGGCAGGGTCCATCGGTGTGCAGGTCGTCGATGCGCGATGGTTCGCCGACGGCATGCTCGCGACGCTGACCACTGCCGGCGCCCAGACGACGCTGCGGCGCCTGTCGCTCGATCGGAAAGTGCTGGAACGGCGCGCGTTCGCCGGCACGGGACTACGCGTCGTCGGCACGGATTCGCGGATGGCGGTCGTGCTCCTCGACGGCAGCACCGTCAAGATCGTGACCTACGTGCCCAGCGACGACAGCGACGGCGACGGCACCGCGAATCCGCAGGACGCGTTCCCGCTCGACGCAGCCGCCTCGCTCGACTCGGACCACGACGGGTATCCCGATGCCTGGAACGGCGGCAAGTCGCAGGCCGACAGCACCACGGGACTCGCACTGGATGCCTATCCCCAGGACGCCGCGTGCTACCTCCCGGCACACGGCGACGGCACGCAGTGCGACTTCGGATCGACGATGCCGGCCTTCGTTCCGGACCAGGTCGTCGAGGGTGGCGACGTCGTCTACCTGCTGAGCAGCGCGAACCAGCGCGTCTTCCGCTGGTCGATGAGCACGGGCCGATGGCTGAACCCCTACGTCGCCGGCATCAACGAAGGCTGGGAATCGCTGAGCCCGAAGCGCATCGCCTGGTCCGCTGCGCACAACCGGTTGTACGTCGGCTACGACAGCGGCGCCCTGCGGTATTTCGACGCTGCCGTGACCAACGCCGCTGCGGTGCCGTTCGCCAACACGGCGATGGCCGTTCGCGGCTTGATCGCGGTCGGCAACTACGTGCTCGCGCAGGACGGCAGCGGCGCCTGGGCAACGCACTACGTCTTCGACGTCGCCGGAGCCAACACGGACCGCAAGGACTGGAACCGCTATTCGCGCGAATACGCCTGGGATCCCGTCAGCGCGCGCGTCTATTTCTTCCGTGACGACACGAGCCCGAACGATCTGCATTTCGAGGTGATCGATCAGGGCAACGGGAAGATCACCGACGCCGGCGAGACCCCCTATCACGGGGCGTACGCGATCGTGCCGCCGATCCGCGTCTCGGTCTCGGGCCAATACGTGCTGCTCGGCAGCGGCGACATCTACGACCGTTCCGACCTCAAACGCTCCGGCGGAGTCGGCACCCAGGTGACCGATGCGCGATGGATGGCCGACGGCTCGATCGTCACCTTGACGACCACCAGCAACCTCACCACGCTGCGGCGGCTCGGCAGCGATCTCACGGTGCTCGAACAACGCACGTTCGCCGGCCAGGGACTGCGGCTGCTCGGCACCGACGCGCGGATGACGCTCGTGACCAGCGGCGCGTCGGGTCTGGTGTTCCACACCTACGTTCCGAGCAGCGACAGCGACGGCGACGGCGTGCCGAACACGCAGGATGCGTTCCCGCTGGACCGCGCGGCGTCGGTGGACACCGACCATGACGGGCGGCCCGATGCCTGGAACCTCGGCAGGAGCCAGTCGGACAGCACGACGGGGTTGACGCTCGACGCGTATCCGAACGATTCGGCCTGCTACCTGCCCGCGCATGGCGACGGCGTCCATTGCGACTACGGCGCGACGATTCCCGCGTACGTCCCCGACCAGGTGGTGGACGACGGAGACGTCGTCTACCTGCTCAGCAACGCCAACCGTCGCGTGTACCGGTGGTCGATCGCGACCGCGAAGTACCTGAATCCTTACGTCGTCGGCATCGACAACGGCTATGGAACGATCGCGCCGAAGCAGATGGCGTTCTCGCCCGCGAACCACCGGCTGTATCTCGGCTACGAGACCGGCGCGATCCGATACGTCGACACGGCCGCGAGCAACGGGGCGGAGATCCCCTTCGCCACGACCGCGACGGCCGTGGGCGGGCTGGGCGCCGCCGGCAATTTCCTGGTCGCGCAGGACGAGAGCGGCGCCTGGGGAACTCACTCCGTGTTCGATGGGAACGGCGGCATTGCCGACCAGAAGGACTGGAACTACTACTCGCGTGTCTATGCGTGGGATCCGGTGAGCTCCCGCCTCTATTTCTTCCGCGACAACGCGAGCCCGAACGATCTCCACTTCGAGGTGATCGATCAAACCACCGGCAAGATCACCTCTGCCGGCGAGACGCCGTATCACGGCGATTATTCGATCGCCGCGCCCATCCGGGTGGCGCCGGATGGCCAGCTCGTGCTGCTCGGCAGCGGCGATCTCTACAACCGCTCGGGGCTGACCTGGGCCGGCACGCTCGGGCGTGCGCTGAAGGACGCGCGCTGGCGTGCCGATGCGCTGGTGGATCTCGACACCACGGATCGTGTGGAGATCCGCGATCCGACGACCCGCGGCGTGCTGGCGAGCTATCAGTATGCCGGCCAACCGCTCGCTCTCGCCTTCGGCACCCACGAGGCGTACCTGGTGCACGTCAGTGCCGGCACGACGGCGTTCGTGCGCCTGCCCTTCTACGATCAGGACGCGGACGGCATGCCGCGGTGGTGGGAGCAGTTGTACGGCCTCAGTGACGGCAACGCCGGCGACGCAGCCGGCGATCCCGACGGCGACGGCGTCACGAACGCGGTCGAGTACCAGAAGCACTCCCGGCCCGACGTCGCCGACACCGATGCCGACGGTCTCACGGACGACGTGGAGATCGCGACGACGATGACGAGCCCGTTCAAGGAGGACACCGACGGCGACGATCTGGGCGACGGCGTGGAGGTCAACACGCATCACTCGAACCCGCTGCTCGCGGACACCGACGGCGACGGTTATCGAGACGGCGACGAGGTGCTGTATGGCGGCGACCCGAACGACCCGTCCGGCCTGCCTCAACCGCTGCTCAACTACAGCCAGACGTTCGAGGGTGGCACGCTGCCGGACGCCTGGCGAACGCCCACAGGGCTCGGCCCGGCCTGGAGGCTGGACGGCACGCGCTCGCATGGCGGCGCCACGAGCCTGATGTCCGGCGCCGTCGGTCCGTCGCAGGCCAGCGGTGTGCGGTTCCGCGGGTTCTTCACCACGGGGCAGCTGACGTTCCATGCCTTCATCGACAATCCGACCTGCTGCGCGCGATTCGTCGTGCTGGTCGACGGCGTGCAGTCCACGAGCTGGTACGGCGGCACGTCGCAGTGGCAACCGTTCACCGTCGCCTTGACGACCGGCTTCCACGACGTCGAGTGGCGCTTCAGCCGCGATCAGTATTCGTCGGGCGGCACCGCGACCGCCTGGATCGACGACGTCGCCTTCGCGGGCCATTGAGCAAGCGACCGTCATGAGAACCGCCAGCGTCATCGTGCTGCTCGGCATCGTCGCCTTCGTCGCCGCGCTCGTGTGGCGCGCGCACGGCGGCGCCGAAGTCGCGGCTGCATTGCCGGTGGATTCGCCCTCAACCGGCGTCTCCAGTCCCCCACGAGCGGACGTCCCGGCCTCACAGATCACTGCGGCGGATTCGGTCGCGACCGACGTCGCCGCGGATCCGCGGCTCGCGGCGTTGCAGCCGTCGCCCGAGGGTAGCCCGGTCGAATTCGTCCGCGCTCCGGACGGAACGTTGCTCGCCGAGATCGGCAACCAGCCCGGCACTCCCGATTTCCGGAAGCGGACCAGGGAGTACGTCTATACCTCGGGGCGGATCGTCGGGCTCACGACGTATCGCCATTCGGTGGGTCACGTCGAGATCGGAACCCACGTCGTGTCGTACAGGCCTGACGGCAGCGTCGATCGCGTCGAGCGAAGCACGGTGGTCCGCGAGGCGAAGTAGACGGTCCGGATGGCGTGGGAGTTTTTCCCACCCGCGGTCGGGAATTTTGCTCTGGCTGCCGCGACTGGGGCTCGTGAGAATCCGCACCCACCCAAGACTCGAGCCGCTCGCGCATGCGCCCCGTCCGTTCCGTCGCCCTCGCCCTGGTCTCACTGTCGTCCACCGCAGCTGCGCTCGCCGCCGATCCCGCCACCGAGCCGCTGCAGACGATCACCGTCGTCGGCATCACGCCGCACGGTGGCGATCAATCCGTGGATCAGCTCGCGACCTCGGTCCAGGTCCGGTCTTCGAAGGACATCGACCGCAGCCACGCAGCGGATGTCTCTGCCTTCCTCACCCGCGCGCTGGGAAGCGTCTACGTCAACGAGAACCAGAACAATCCCCTGCAGCCGGACGTGAGCTACCGCGGCTACACCGCTTCGCCGCTGCTCGGTACGCCACAGGGCCTCTCCGTGTATGCCGACGGCGTGCGCCTGAACCAGCCCTTCGGCGACGTCGTGAGCTGGGACCTCATCCCCCGCGCCGCGATCGAACGCGTGGAGCTCGTCGGTGGCGGCAGCCCCCTGTTCGGCTTCAACAGCCTCGGGGGCGCGCTGTCGCTGCGGACCAAGGACGGTTTTTCCGCCCCCGGCACCGAGGTGCACGTCGCCCATGGCAGCAACGACCGTCGCCAGCTGGAAGCGCAGACCGGCGGACATTCGTCCTCCGGCTTCTACTGGTACGGCACCGCCAACCAGTTCAAGGATGACGGCTGGCGCGACGACTCGCCCTCCGACGCGAAGCAGGCGCTGGCGAAATTCGGGTGGCGCGGCGATCGCGGCGACGTCAGCCTCACGGCGTCCGGCGCGAAAGCGGAGCTCGCGGGCAACGGCCTTCAGGAGGTCGGCTTCCTGCAGCGCGACTACGACAGCGTCTTCACCAAGCCCGACATCACGACGAACCGCGCTGGCTTGCTGAACCTGCAGGCGAGTCGCGCGCTCGACGACGACCTCGGCCTCTCGGGCAACGCGTGGTATCGCACCATCCGCACCACGACGTTCAACGGCGATGTCAACGAAGACGCGCTGGGCGAAAATCTCTATCAGCCGAGCCTCGCCGAGCGCAACGCGCTCGCGGCCGCAGGGTACAGCGGCTTTCCGGCCAGCGGCGAAGCGCAGGACGACACCCCGTTCCCGCGCTGGCGGTGCATCGCGAACGCGCTGCTCAACGCCGAACCGAACGAGAAATGCAACGGCCTTGCGAACCGCAGCGCGCTCTCCCAGCACGTCGCGGGATTCTCGGCCCAGATCACCAACGGCCGCGACGTCGCGGGCCACGCCAACCAGCTCACGGTCGGCGTTTCCTTCGACGACAGCCGCCAGCACTTCGTGCAGACCTCGCAGTTCGCCTATCTCACCGCGGACCGCGGCGTCGTCGCCGTCGCCGGCCCGGGAGCGTTCGCCGATGGCACGCAGGATTCGGAGAACGCCTTCGATTCACGGGTCGACCTCACGGGCAACACCAGCACGAAGAGTCTCTACGTCGCCGACTCGATGGCGTTGACGGACCGGCTGCGCGCCAATCTGGCCGCGCGCTACGACCGAAGCCACGTGCGCACGATCGATGCCATCACGCCGGGAGGCGGCACCGGCTCGCTGGACGGCAGCCACACGTTCAGTCACCTGAATCCGTCGCTGGGGCTCGTCTTCCAGGCGACGCCGGCGTTCACGCTGTTCGGAACCTCGAGCCAGTCGAGCCGCGCGCCGTCGGCGATCGAGCTCGGCTGCGCGGATCCGGAGAGCCCGTGCCGCTTGCCGAACGCGATGGCCGGCGATCCGCCACTCGAGCAGGTGGTCACGCGCAGCGTCGAAGGCGGCATTCGCGGCGGCGCAGGCGACGGGCTGCGGTGGTCCGTCGCGACGTTCCGGGGCGACAGTCGCGACGACATCCTGTTCGTCGCAGACGATCAGGCCGGGTTCGGCTATTTCCGCAACTTCGGCCAGACGCGCCGCCAAGGGTTCGAGCTCAACGCGGACTCGACGCTCGGTGCATTCACGATGGGCCTGCACTACACCTATCTCGAGGCGACCTACCGCAGCAGGGAAATGGTGAACGGCGAAGGCAACAGCTCGAACGAGGGGCCGGCGCCTGGGTTCGAGGGCGAGATCGACATCGAACCCGGCGATCGCATTCCCCTCGTGCCTCGCCACATCCTCAAGGCCTCCGTGCAATGGGCCGTGCTGCCGCGGCTCTCGCTGCTCGCCGATGCGGCCTATGTCGGCGGCTCGACCGTGCGCGGCAACGAGAACGGCGGGCACGAGCCCGACGGCATCCATACCTTGGGGGCAGGCCGTTACGGCGGATACGCCGTCCTGAATCTCGGCGCGGAATGGAATCCCGTCGGCGCTCTCACCGTCTACGTACAGGCCGACAACGTGCTAGACAGGGAGTACGTCACTTCGGGGCAACTCGGCGCGATGCCGTTCGCGGCGAACGGCAACTTCCAGGCGCGTCCATTCGCCGGACCCGTGATCGACGGCGAGCGACCGCTGCGCTATTCGACGTTCTTTGCGCCGGGTGCGCCGCGCACGATGCTCGTCGGCGTGAAGGTCCACCTCGACCCGAAGTAGCGCCGACGCTCGCACCGCAGTCGCGGCGCCACTAGACTGTGGCGCTTCGAAGGAGTGCTGCCATGCGAACGCTTCTCATTGCTGCGTCAGCATCGCTGGTGACGCCCTGCGTCCTCGCCGCCGAGCCCGCGGTCGATGCGGTGGAGCAATTGCGCGCGATGCTGCCGAGCCAGTCGCACGCGATGATGGACGTGGAGTATCACTTCGCGAATCTGTGGTTCGCCGCGCGGGAATCCAACTGGCCCCTGGCGACCTTCTATCTCAACGAGACGCGCTCGCACGTGGCATGGACGGTACGCCTGCGTCCGGTGCGCAAGCTCGCCTCGGGTCAGGACCTCGAGCTCAAGCCGCTCGTGGAGTCCTTCGAGCACGGCGGCATCGACGCGGTTCGTGCGACGCTCGAGCACAAGGACGGCAAGGCGTTCGAGCGCGCCTATCGCGACACGCTCACTCTCTGCTACGCCTGTCACGTCGCGGCGGAGAAGCCGTTCCTCAAGCCCGAGGTGCCGCACGATCCCGCGGCACGACTGATCCGAATGAAGCCGTCGTCCTGAGCCTCAGGTGCCGTGCTTCGAATTCGTCTTGTCGAGCGCGCCGCGCAGCGCCTTCGCGAGCTTCTGCGCGTCGTCGTTCGCCCAGAAGTGCATGAAGTAGAGACGCGGCGTCTCATCGACCATGTGGCTGTGCAGCGCCGTCACTTCGATGCCCTGCTGGCGAAGGCTCCGGAGCACGGGCTGGACCTCGGACCCCACCAGCACGAAATCGCCGGTGATCGCCGCCTTGCCGCCGCCGGTCGGCTGGAAATTGATCGCAATGGCGGTGCCCATCGAAGCGGGCAGCTCCATGCCCCCTTCCTTGATCGCTTCGTTGCGCGGGATGCTGAACTGATACACGCCGCCGTTGTTCGTGCCCTTCGCGCCGAGGGCCGCATCGAGTGCAGCACCATCGATGTCGAGCGCCGGGGGCGTGCCCGCGGCGGCCGGCGTTCCGAGCGGCGTCTTGCTCAGCGCGAGCGCAGCCTTGACCGTCTGCGCGATCTTCTCCGGGTTGCCGTGCGCGCCGATGTGCATGTACCAGACGGGCGTCGACGCCCGCAGCACGTGGTTGTGGATCGCGGTGATCTCGAAGCCGTCGTCGACCAGACGCTTCATCACGGGGCTGAGCTCGGTGCCGGTGAGCACCACGTCGCCCATCGCCATCGCCTGGTCGCCCATCGGCAGCATCGCCACCCAGGAGCCGAGCGCGAAGCCGGGCTTGATCTTCACGTCGTCGACCGTGACGTCGAGGTCCGACCGCGGGAAGCCATAGCGGTGCACGCCACCGGCCTGCACCGCGCCGGAACGGCCCATCGCGGCGTCGACCTTGCCCCAGTCGACATCGGCGGCGTGGACAGCCGATGCGCAGATCAGAAAGCTTCCCGTGAACAGTGCGACGAGGGGTTTCATGGCGAGTCTCCAGGGGGGTTCGACAGTGGGACGTTCGCGCGCGCCCTTTCCATCGCCCGAGTGTACTCGTTCCCTTTCCGGAGGGATTCGACGACCATCCTCGAACGCCCGACCTCGCGCGGAGCAGTCGTGAATCGACTCGGTGAGACTCCTTGAAAGAGCTGCAGACCTCCGTCGTCATCGTCGGCGCGGGTCCGGTCGGACTGTGCCTCGCCATCGACCTCGCCCAACGCGGCATTGCGTGCGTCGTGCTCGAACGCAGGCCGGCCGGCGCGCCGCCCAGCGTCAAGTGCAACCACGTGTCGTCGCGCACCATGGAGACCTTGCGACGTCTGGGCTTCGTGGATCGGGCGCGCGCCGTAGGCCTGCCCGACGACTATCCGAACGACGTCGTGGTGCGCACGACGGCCACGGGCCACGAGCTCACGCGCATCCACATCCCCTGCCGTCGCGATCGCTATACCGACAAGAGCGGACCGGATGGCTGGTGGCCGACGCCGGAGCCGGCGCATCGCGTCAACCAGATCTACTTCGAGCCGGTGCTGTTCCAGCAGGCGGCATCGACGTCCGGTGTCACCCTACTGAGTGAAACCGAGTACCAGTCCTTCACGCAGGACGAGCACGGCGTGGTCGCGCGGACGCGGACGGCCGACGGCCGTTCATTGGCGATCGTTGCTCGCTACCTGGTCGGGTGCGACGGCGGCCGCTCGACGGTCCGGCGCGCGATCGGCGCCACGCTCGCCGGCGACGACGTCGTGCAGCGCGTGCAGTCCAGCTACATCCGCGCGCCCGACCTCATCCACCGCGTCACGAAGCCCGATGCGTGGATGAGCTATCTCTACACCACCGAGCGTGCGGGGAACCTCGTCGCCATCGACGGCCGCGAGACCTGGCTCGTCCACAACTACCTGCTGCCGCACGAGCCGGACTTCGACAGCGTCGATCGCGATGCCTGCATCCGGCGGTTGCTCGGCGTGCCGGCGGAGTTCCGCTACGAATTGCTCAATCGCGAGGACTGGATCGGACGCCGGCTGGTCGCCGATCGCTTCCGCGATCGCCGCGCCTTCATCTGCGGCGACGCGGCGCACCTGTGGGTTCCGTATGCGGGCTACGGAATGAACGCCGGTATCGCGGATGCGATGAACCTGTCGTGGCAGCTCGCCGCGCAGCTGCAAGGCTGGGCGGGCCCGAGGATGCTCGACGCCTACGAGGCCGAGCGCCTGCCCATCACCGAGCAGGTCTCGCGGTTCGCCATGAAGCATGCGCAGAGCGCGATCCGCGAGCGCACACAGGTGCCGGCATCACTCGAGTCCGCGACGGCGGAAGGAGCCGCGGCGCGGGCGGAGGTGGGGGCCGCGGCACAGGCACTGCACGTCCAGCAGTTCGCGTGCGCCGGCCTGAACTTCGGCTACTACTACGAGCGATCGCCGCTGATCGACCACGACGACGAGCCACCGCCGCCGTATTCGATGCACGATTACACGCCGTCGACGGTGCCCGGCTGCCGCACGCCGCATTTCTGGTTGAGCGACGGCCGCTCGCTCTACGACGCGCTCGGATCCGGATTCACCCTGTTGCGCTTCGATGGCTCGATCGACGTGCGCGCCCTCGAGCACGCGGCGGCGCATCGGCGCGTGCCGCTGACGGTGCTGGACGTCGGCGAGCCTGAGCTTCCGGCAGCGTATCGCCATCGGCTCGTGCTCAATCGCCCGGACGGCCACGTCGCGTGGCGCGGCGATGCCGTCCCGACGGATCCCGGAGCTCTGATCGACAAGATTCGCGGCGCGGGGTGATGGCGGCGCGTCTGCGGTATCCTTGCCCGATGTCCGTGACGCGACCCTTCCGCCGATGAACGCCTGGGCGCTGCAGCGCCGGCGACGGCTGCGCGGCTGGTCCTTCGTCGTCCTTGCGCTGACGGCGCTCGCGCTCGCGCCGCGGGTGCTGATCCCGCAGGGATACATGCCGTCGGGTGGCGGCTTCGCGCTCGTCGTCTGCCCCGATGGCCTCTCGCCCGCCGCGGCGGCCGTCTTCACGCGGGCGCCGGCGATCACGGCGCCCGAGGCGCACTCGCACCATCACCTGCCAGCCGACGCGTCGCCGCAGCCGGCGCACGTCGATCACGGCGCGCACGATGCGCATCGTCGTGCGGCGCTGACCGACGGCCAGTGCGCCTTTGCCGCCGCCGCGTTCCTCGGTCCGGTCCATCACCTCGACGTCGTCGTCGAACCCGGACCGGCCCCGGCCCTTCCCGCGGATCGCGCCGTCGTCGCGCCGATCCTCACGCTCGCGCACCGTCCGCAGCAGGCCCGCGCCCCTCCGCTCCGCTCCTGATCCGCAACGCTCGTCCTCCGGCGCGAACGGACCCGTCCGTCGCGCCGTCCCCGTTCGTTCAGGAGCTTTCATGAGTCCACTCTGGTCCGCCCTCGCGGGAGGCACGCTGCTGCCTCTCGTGGCATCCACCGCCGTCGGCGCCGCTGCCGACGGCCCACCCCAACTCGAACGTGTCGTCGTCGTCGGCGAACGTCTCAGCGCCACCGCGCCCGGTGAAGCCGCGGCGCGCGAGGAGCTGAGCCACGTGCCCGGCGGCGGCAACGTCGTGTCCGCGAGCGATTACGCTGACGGTCGCGCCTCCACGCTGGCCGAGGTCTTCGCCCTTGCACCCGGCGTGTTCGCTCAATCCCGTTTCGGTGCCGAGGAGGCCCGCCTCTCGATCCGCGGCTCGGGCCTGCAGCGCACGTTCCACATGCGAGGCATCACGCTGTTGCAGGACGGCGTGCCGATCACGCTGGCCGACGGCAGCGGCGACTTCCAGGCGATCGAGCCGCTGGCGCTCGCCTACACGGAGGTGCTGCGCGGTGCGAACGCGCTGCAGTACGGCTCGACGACGCTCGGCGGATCGGTGAACTTCGTGTCGCCGAGCGGGCGCGACGCACCCGGCGTGCGTCCCCGGCTCGACGTCGGCAGCTTCGGCTATCGACGCGTCGGCACGACGCTCGGCGTCGGCGACGAGCGGGCCGATGCGTTCGTCTCGCTCTCCGCGGTCGACCAGGACGGCTATCGGCGATGGGCTCGGCAGAAGAGCCTGCGCTTTTTCGGTAATGCCGGCTGGCGCCTGACCCTTTCCAGCACAGTGGGATCCGAAGCTTGGAATTCACGTGACTTGAAGTCGCG
>JADMIO011460644.1_pt1 | contig 38280 bp, 25 predicted proteins | sample 8958161 | NCBI WGS metagenome assembly JADMIO01 (sample SAMN16585339, study PRJNA669376) | soil metagenome | isolation source: Crop rotation soil | place: USA: Cullars Rotation, Alabama | collected 2011 | reverse complement strand
AGCCGCCGATGAGCGCGAGCGTCGCCGCCGCGAGCGGTTTGTTGTGCCAGCAGTCGCCGGTTACCGTTTCATACGCGCCCGCAAACCGCGCCCCCAACCGATCCTCTCCGCACAATTTCGCATAGTCAACCGTCTCCCCGCCTCGGCACCGGTGTGATTGTCCGTCGGCGCCGACGAAATCGATATCGCAATGGTAGCACCCCGTCCCACATCCTGGCCCGCAACTTTTGCCGCAACAGCAGTTGACCGGTTTCACGGTCGCAATGACCAGCTCGCCGTCGACGGTGTCGCGCAACGCCAACATCACCGACCCCAATATCACCCAAAGCAAAAGCGAGAGACAAATGGAGGTCGCAATGGAGGCGCAAATGTTGTCCCGCCGGATCTCGCGCCGGTGCCCCACCGCCCACGCCTCATCATAACTATACCTCCGCACCGCCGCAGGCTGATCTTTTCCTGTTGGAACTTTCGGAGGCACCATTTCGGCGCTTTCAACCACTCTTCCCGGCATTTCAGCGGTGACCGACCCCGCTTCATTGGGCTTCTCGCAAGGTTTCATCTCCGACCGCTGGCGCGAATTTTCGGCGATTGCGCAAGCTACACAACTCGCAAATTGGTTTTTATTGGTTTATTTTGGCGCGTTTTGAGGGTCGCTCTGCTCCGAGCGCTCGTTTTGGGTGTGCGTTTGGTTTTGTGGGAATTGTCCGGGATGGCGCTGACGGATTTGTGGCTGGCGTGGTGAGTGCTGCTGCGGCGGCGGCGGCGGCGGGGAGGGAGGAGGCTACGAGGCTGTCGGGGCAGTAGAAGTAGAAGGTTTCGCTCATCAGCGCGTAATAGCCGTCGACGGCCAAGATGGTGTTGGGGCAGCTGCGGAGGGATTTGGGCATGCCAAACCCTTGCACGTATTTGGCCCACGGTATCACGCGCCCGACCAACAGCATGTCGGCGGAGCGGGAGAGCTCGAGCGGCACGATCATGATGTTGCGCCACGAAAATATCCCCCGCTCCTTCCCCGCCTCGGCTTTTTGATCCGGAACCAGGTTCGCGACCATTGTTTCAAAGGCGCCCGCGTTGAGGCGGTGGACGGGGAGGCCGGGGAGGTGGCGGTCGCACGCGTCGTAGTTGCGGCCGTCGCCGTTTGGGTCGTCGAGTTTGCTCATGTTCCAGGTGATGGAGGGGCGCTGCTCCCACTCGGGGTGCCGCTCCTTGATCGCGGTCAGCAGCTTTTGCACGGCGGTCGATTTGCCCCAGTAGGTCAGCTGCGTGTCGGTCTCGCAGTAGACGCGCGAGGACGCGTTGGTCGCCGGATAGTTGTAGCTGCGCACCAGCTGCCAGATCACGCGCGCCGGAAACGCGTCCACCGTTTTCCTGACGTCGCTCAACGAGTACCCGTGCCGCTCCCACAGCTCCTCAGTCAAAAACTCCGGCACCGCCATCCACTGCACCCTCTGCACCATCGGTACCCCGCCCCCAACGCTACCCCCATTCGTCGTTGTGTTGCGCTGCTGTTGGGCTTTTGCGCCTTTTGCATTGTTGGCGCCGTTGGCGTTGTTTGTGGTATTTTGGCCGGCGGCGGCGGCGGCGGCGAGTATTTTGGCGAGTGTTTTTGGGGAGAGGGGACCGCGGCGTGCGCCGACGCCGCGTGCGAGGCGTTTCGCGTCGAGCTCCTCCGACTGGCGTTCGACGTTGACGGTCTGCCGCCGGGATCCGGTCACCGAGCGGTACGTGGTTTTCACGCGGACGATGAGGTCGAGCCGGGGCTTGTGCTGCGCCCGCGTCGTCGCCGAGGTCAATATGGGGTCCTCTACCGCGGGTCGGCCTAAACGTCCTTCGGTGCGTTCTGCTGGGTTAGTCGACGTGCCCCGCTGCCTCTTCTTTCGATCGCCGGCCGCATCTGTCTTTTGGTTTCGCTTGGGGGCGCTCGGCATCCTCGCTGGTTTATTTCAACCCGCCTCCGCCCACTCCCCCCCGCAATCGTCACACGGCCCCTGTGGATGGGGAGGGGAAAAGTGCGTGGAGATGGGGGAGGGGAAAGGTTGCGGGGGGATTGTAAGGTATTGGGATGGAGCAGAGGCTGTCGTCGATCGCGATCGTCGGGGAGCCGGACGACGCGCAAGCGTGCAACGCGTGGCTCACGCGCCGCCTCGCCGCCTCCCTCGCCGGCACCCACATCACCGCCCCCACCGTCCTCGTCAACTCTCTCGATATCACGCCGGACATATTGTTCGTCTGCGGCAAACCGAACGCCGGCCCCTTCTGGTCCACCCTCTCCAAACACATGGGCGCGAACGGCGCCGGCCTCTCCGAAGCGCCCCTTGGGGTCTTTACGGTCTGGATGCAGACGACGGTCTCAATTCCCTTGGGGGAGGCGGGGAAGACGACGCTCAAATTTGATGCGCGGCTGCGGGCCACCGGCGACCAGTGGGACCCCGCCGCCGACATCCGCCTCCCACCCTACCTCCGCCAACTCGAAAAACGCCTCTCCGAGCCCAATCCCACCGATTTGCGCTCATTAATTCCTGCGGATGATCCCGAGGCCGCGCGGCTGCTGGCGCAGCTTCCGTCGGGCGATCAGGTGAGCGCGGGACAATTGGGGGAGGTTGTGGGGCAGGTGCAGCAGGCGGTGTGGATGCGCCTGTTGGAGCGGTGGGCGTTCTGCGGCCGCTTCCAGTCCGCCGCCCGCATCGTGGAGCGCGCTAAACTCCTGCGCCTCTCCGGCCTCTTCGACAAGGCGCTCAACGAATTGGGGCTCATTCTGCCACCCGAATCGCTGGACAAGCCGAAAGAGCTGAGCCAAATTCAAGTGGCGGCGCTCGCGGAGCTCGTCGACACGCGCCTCGAAATGGCCACCCCCGACGACCTCGCTTTTGCCAGGTCAATGGTGACGCGGATGGTACGCGCCGGCGGGGCGGGGAGCGAGCCCGCATGGCTGACGAAATTTGCGGCGACGTTTGGATACGACTCGCCTTTGGCGCGGATTGATGAGCGGGGCGGCGGCGCGTTGCATCCGGTGGCGCAAATACCGATGAAGATTGTGAATTTGGACCGGCGGCCGGACCGCTGGCTCGCGTTCAAGCGCCAGGTCGACCAGTTCAACAACCTCGCCCGCTTCCCCCTCGATGTCGAACGCTTCCCCGCCGTCGACGGCCTCAAACTCAAGCAAAACCCCGACACGATCCCCGCCGTCTTCCGCCCCACGAATTTCAAACCCACCGAAAAGCAGAAGCAGGCGCCGAAGCAGTTGCCGTTTGGGGCGATCGGCTGCTTCCTCTCCGAAATCAACATCTGCCGCCGCCTCGCCGCGCAAGGAAAGGCGGCAAAGGAGGCGGAGGGGGATGAGAAGCGGGGGGCGGAGCACAAAGGACGGAGCCGGTGGTGGTTCATCGGGGAGGACGATGCGATTTTCGGGCCGATGTTTATGCGCGACTGGTCCATGCTCGAGCGCCTCCTGCCCGATCTCGCCGATTCCGTCGACATCATCTGGATCGGCACCCATTTGCCGCCGCAAGCGCGGCTGCAGGCGATGATGAACACGGCGCCGCGCCGCTTCGTCCGGTCCGCCGACCTCGAAGTCCAACGCCTCATCGGCGGCACCTTTGGCTACCTCGTCTCCGAGCGCGGGGCGCAGCGCTTGGTCGACCTGTATGATCAGGAAAAGGGGATGATCGCGATCGGAATCGACAGCTGGCTCTACCGATCGCCCGCCGACGGCCCCGCCGCCATCAAACAGCTCACCCTCGATCCATCGACCGTATTTTCCACCTATCTCATTCAAACAGACGCAAGCACGCACGACAGCGATTGCGCGACATAAATTTCCTGGATGGAAAACTTTGAGAGATTAAATTTGAAGGCAATGGATCACATGGACACTGTCGGTTGGTTTCTCCCAGTCGGCGCATTTGCATTGATTTGGCTATTGCTACGCTTTCTGCCCCTCCGCCCGGGACGCTCTGAAGAGCACGGAGTGATCATTTTGGTGACCGGGGGGTCCGGCCACGTGGGGTCGCACGTGATCGAGCAGCTTGTTGGCGATCCTCGGAACCGCGTGATTTCGCTCGACAACTATTTCAACGGCTCCCGGGAGAATCATATCGACGGCGCCGAGTACCGCGAGGGACACACGAAGGACGTGGATCGACTCGTGCCCGAGACGCCGGACGTCGTTTACCACTTGGGCGAGTACGCCCGTATCGCGCCATCTTTCGAGGACGTCGCGCGGGTATTCGACATGAACGCGACGGGCACGTTCGCCATCGTCGAGTTTTGTCGTCTGCGCAAGGTGAAGAAGCTCGTTTATGCGGCGTCAAGCACCAAATTTGCGATCGAGGGCGATGGACGACATCAGAATCCATACTCTTTCACAAAAGCGGTCAACGTCGATTTGATCAACGACTATGGTCGTTGGTACAAGCTGCCCTATGCCATATGCTACTTCTATAACGGATTTGGTCCCCGCGAGCGCGGCGACGAGAAATATGGCACGGTCGTAGCCCGCTTTCAGCGTCTCTACCGCGAGGGGAAGCCGCTTTCGGTGGTGCACCCTGGGACGCAACGTCGAGCGTTCACCTATGTCAAGGACCTTGCCCGCGGAATCATCCTCGTCGGGCAGAAAGGATTTGGCGACGGGTATGCGCTTGGCAGTGAAACCACCCATTCGATACTCGACATTGCCCGGGCGTTCGGGGTGCCGTACGAGCTGATCAACGGCTATCCCGGGCGGGCCGAAGCCGGCTTGGATTCCCGCAAGGCCCGCGCGCTCGGCTGGACACCCACCGTCGACGTCATCGATTTTATTCGCGACTTTGTCGCCGCCACCCCCCGGCACAAACATCCGCGCAAAAACGTTGAACAGATGGGATCTAATTTCTTGCGAGGTCGGCGAGGATGAGGGCGTGGTCGTTTCCGGTGGGCCACCGGCCGTTGAGGAATGGAAAGTCGCGCGCCGTGAGCGTGGCGAACCGGCGGACGCGCCATCGCGGTTTTGGTCGCACGTAAATCCGGTCAATCCGCTCCAGGGACTTGGCCGGCAGCCACGTATTTTCGGGCCGGCCACCCACAAATTCCTGCAAATCCGACCACCGCCGTTCCTGCATAGCGCATGACACCCTCCTTCTTTTTCCCTCGCAGGCTTTGGCGTGGTCGGGGTCGGGGTCGTCGAGGTGGGAGGTGGAGTTCCAGTCGCCGGCCCAGAGCGCGACGTCGGGCTCGAACCGTCGCGTGAGCCATTCGACCTCACCGAGGCGGCGGCGTTCGTTGCGCTTGTAGCTGGACGAGCTGAGGTGCGAGCAGCCCACCCAAAACGGCCGCCCCGCCGCCGGCTTCACCTGGACCGCCAGCAAATAGTTCCAATACGAATGAGGAATGTGTGCAGTGCGCACTCGGAGGACGCGAAATTTGGGCGGGCGGACGAGGATGGTCATGCCGCCGCGGACCTGGGCGGCGAGCGTCATCTGCAGTTGTTTTGCGATCCAGCGGGCGTGGCGGACGCTGTTGACCTCTTGCAAGCACAAAATGTCGGGCCGCAGCCGCCGCAGCATCTCGGCAATCATCACCCGCGAACGCCGCGCGGCCACCCGCAAACGGTTGTTCACATTGAAACAAACCACCCTCATACTTTACTTTCTCCCAAACAAGAAAACGCTAATTGGATTTGGGGTAGAGGAGTTTGGGGCGCAAATAGAGGCCGATGAGGACGACGAGCTGGGAGAGGAGCGGTGTTTGGGATGTGAGAAATTGGTGGATCTGCGGGTAGTATTGATGGCGGAGCCAGTGGATTCGGCCGTTCCACGCGGCGCGAATTTTCGTTGAATTCGCATCTGTTCCCGTGATGGCATTGATTTTGTCACTGGTGTTTTGTCCGTCGGCGGCGCGGAGGTCCAAATCGATATCGCTGAAGCGAAGGGTCAACATCAACTCGAAGCATTCGGCAGAATAGTTCGGATATCTGACGCAATGCATCGCCGGCGTCTCGCCGATCGGTTGCGACAGCGAGTTCATATCCAACTCCGGGCAGAGGAGCATGCGCTCGACCGCCCGTAAAGCACCATAACCCAATGCGACGTGGAGCGGCGGATAGAAGTTTCCGTCCGAAACCGTCGCGACCCCGCGAACGTTTAGCCGCCGGATGGCGCCACCTTTCTCGAGAATCGCCCACAATCCGTCCGTCACCTTTTTGCGTTTCGCCTCTGACCAAGCCGGCGTCCACGAAGACGACACTCCGCGCGCCCAGTTGCAAATCGCCTCCGAGCTCCCCGGAGGCTCCACCAGATCGAGCGATCCGCCGTGTAATGTCGCGGCCATAGCCGACGCGGACTCGAGCGAATCGGGGGTGCGTTGTCCAAGGAGCGTCACAAAGGTGCCCCACGCAAACGCCTTCGCCATCGTCTCATCCAAACTCATCCCCCGCTTTTCCTCTTCCATTATCTTCCGGCGTGGTGTCCTCGCGGTTGCGGCGTCCTTTTGATCAGTATCGTCCTCGCGCTGGCGTTTGTTCAGACGCGGCGACTGCCGGTTTCCCATCCGCCGCATCCCTTCTCTGCAACAAATACCGCAATCGAGCAAATGCAAATGGTGGTTTATTGTGCGCGTTCGCAGAGGAACCAGTCGTGGGCGGCGGAGCAGTGGGTGGCAACGAGTCGGTTGGTAAAGTCGGGTCGTTCTTCGACGGTTTTAAAGTGCTGTTTGGCCAACACGATGACGGTGGCGCGGTGGAAAAAGGTGTTGCCGGGGTACTGCCAGGTTGTGAATGTTGATTCGCCGCCGGATCCGGTCCCTTGGTGTCCGTTGGGTTCCACCAGGCGGCAGGAGAAGAGCAGCTTTCCGCCGGGTTTGAGCACGTTAGCGGTGCGTTCCAAGAATTGAATGAATTGGCACTTGGCGGCGTGCGAAATCACAGAGTGCGACAGGACGAAATCGAAGCGCTTGTTGGGATCGTTTCCGACGGCGGCGGCCGCGTCAAATTGATCATTCAGCAAAAAGGTCGGCTTCTTCATTTGGCACAGGCTTTCATTTTGCGGAAGTGCGCGCGTCTGGTCGATGAGCCATCCATTCGGTTCGATGCCCACGTAGTTGCCGCCGTCCAAAAAATCGATGATCGGGATCCCCGCGACCAACGCCCCGCAACCAATCTCCAGCACGCGGTGGGTCGGTTTCAGGCCGCAGGTTTGCAACAGCTTGAACTGTTCCAAACCCTCGATCGGATACGTCCCCACGTACCACAGCGCCGGAGTGTTTTTGCCGTCCACCGTCAAAATCGCCCTGCCCTCTACCCTCTCCGCCGCCGGCAATTTTGGGTCGTTGCTGGTGGTTGTGGCGGTTTTGGTGTCCGAGTTCAGCATCGGGAATCTTAATCAGGAGGGCTGACGGGCTCCCCGGAGTCGCAAAATAGCGCGTCGATATTAAGAAGCGCATCCGGATGTTTCCTGCTCGATCGGGTGGTTGCGGATGCGGATGCGACGTGAAATACGGCGGATGCGGCTGCGGACCATACTGTGCCGGTTGTAATTGCGCCGGTGCAGGAAGAAATCGAACCAGATTTGGTGGCATTCGTTTGCCATCGCGAAACCGTTCCCCGTTCATCGTGACCGAAACCGGGATTGTTCGCGTCGGCGGTCGAGGTCAACGCACGGCGGGATGCGCATGTGGATGTGAAGAGTATGGTGGGTGCGGCTGCAGCGCGCGCTGCGCCGGCTGCGACTGCGTCAGAGCTGCATCCGGCGGTCGACGACGAGCCGCTGGACTCCGAGGGATTGGCGGGCGGCTTGGAGGGGCGGTCAGCATGCCCAAAAGCGTCCCCTTCAAATCCCTGAGATTCCGGGAAATGATGCTGCAACTGTGGATGGAGCACGCCGCCTTCACCCTCGTTGTCCTCCTCGCCAAAGTCCACAATCTGCCCACCGAAGCCGCGTTCGTCCAGCGATTGCTCAGCAATCAGGACAATATTGGCTATCTGTTTGTCCCCAAATTTGGATTAGAGGTAGGAAACAAGGTCGCCGCCCTCCTCCGCGAGCACATTGCCATCGCCGGCCAAATCATCGATTCGCTGATAGGCCGCCCCGCACCCGCCGATACCGCAACGCTGCAGAGCAAATGGGCGGCGAATGGGTGGGAGATTGCGGACGCGCTGTACGGGCTGCAAGCGGTGGGGGGAAACTATGTGGCCGACCGCACGGCGTGGCGGCGCCACATGACCTACGGCCGCAAACCCGGCGAACTCGACGTCGCAAACGGCGGCGGCCACCTCGACATCCTCACCCGCCTCGTCGCCGGCTACGTCAAAGCCGACTATGCCGAAGCCATGAAACACCTCGACCCCTACCTCCGCCAAGCCGCACAAATGGCCGTCCACATCGCCTCTCTCTTTGGACACCGCTACAGTTAGATCAGTAAAAGATTGATGTACTCAATTATTGTGGGCGGTAGGTGTTTTCTCCGTCGATGATTGCGGGAAGCGCGGGATCGCGATTGTCGATTCTCACGTTGTCGCGGTCGATTCTCCTCCAAACATAATCTTTCATTGGAATGGTCTTTTTGAGGTAGGCTCCCGCGGCATCGAGCTCCAAGGGACTTTTGGCCCAGAACAAGCGGATACGAATGCCCGGCTTTGTCCAACCGCGAAGCTGCTTCACCGTATCGTAATACAGATGTGCCCGCGTACTCGGAAGCAGACGATAAATCGGAGAAAGGGCCTGCAGCGTGTGTTTGGTGCAATTTTGTGTGCAAATGACCCTTTCATCCGTCAGAAAGAAGCGAACGTACATCGGTCGAATCCATCGGTTGATAACCTCCTGCGCAACGACGCCGCTGCCCAATCGATCTTCGAAATCGTCCCACTTTCCGGCGGATTCGAACTTGTCGGGCACCTGATACGGAAGCGTCATTCGCTCCCGCGGTTCTCCCCCGCCCCGACGCCAAACCGGCACATAATACCCATGCCATCCCCGCATTGCCGGAAAAGCTCTCATCTTAACTGTGCGCAGAAAGAGCGGAGCACCGCCCGCCCGGGGCACTCGTAAGACAGACGATGGAGTTGCTTTCGGTGGTGGAAAAGATGACGCGAAAAGCGGGGGGCGACAGCAAACGGCTGGACGAGGCTTATGGCGGTCTGCAGCGGATTCAGCCAACAACGCCCGAGGAAGTCGCCAACTGGTTGCGGCAGGCGATGCTGCTGGCTTTTGGGCTCGGCCGCATCGACGACGTTCGTCGCTACGTCAAAACGTGGCGCGCCCGAGCCCCGCAACACACCGCACAATTTGAGAAGCAGCTCGACCTGCACCGCGAAAAATTGTCGCGGGCTTTTGCCGCCGCCGACCAGCCCAACACCGAATCCCCCCGCAAAATCGAATCCCCAGGTGGGAAAAGCGAATCGCCAGAATCGGCGGGGGTGTGGGTGAGGCCGACGAATTGCGGGTGGGAGGTGACGGTGGTGAGCGGGTACTTTGACATCCCGAACAAACTGGGTGGCCGCGGCCCGTACGACCGGTTCATGGAGAACTTTTTGCGCCTGCCGTGCGCGATGTGCCTCTTCGCCGACGCGCCCTCCGCCGACCGTTTCCGCACGCTGCGCCAACAATATGGATTGTTGGATCGGACGTGGATATACCGGTGCACGCTGGCGGATTTCGAGACGCACAAGCGGATGGATTTTTGGAAGGCGTGTCAGGCGATCGACCAGGAAACGGCCGGCGAGCACCACAACCCGCACTTGTACATGGTCTGGAACGAAAAGAGCTTCCTCGTCGAAAAGGCCATCCGCCACAACCCGTTTGGCAGCGAGTACTTTTTCTGGGCCGACGTCGGCTCCTGCCGCGACCCCAACGAAATGCCCCAAATTATGAGCTTTCCCCATCCCGAAACCGTTCGACGGGTGGTGAAGGCGGACAAGTTTGTCCTCTCTTGCGTCCACGACATCTCCCCCACCGACCGCACTCTGAATTCACACGGATTTCCCGCGCTTGTGGCGAACAAGGCGGACGGGTCGGCGTGCGACAACTTTGTGCGGATCCAGGGCGGCTTCCTCGGCGGGCACCGCAAAATGTGGCCGGAATGGCTGCGCGTGTTCCGCGCCGCGCTCGACAAATTTGAGCGGCACCGCGTCTTTGCCGGCAAGGACCAGAACGTGATGACCGCCCTCGCGATATGGCACCCGGAACTCTTTCAAATCGTCCACCCCCGCAACCTCTGCGGACCCCGCGACCCCTGGTACTACTTTCGCCACTGGCTCGCCGCCGACCCCGCCAGCACTCCCGCCAAGCCGACCACGACAAAATCTGGGTGGATGCCGAAGCGAATCATTTGCGCTGGGTGGTTGCACGATCGCAACGCGGAGGGCCTCGAAAAGGGCTGTAAGCTGAAAGGAATCAAACTCGAGCGGGTCGCCGACGTCGCCGCGGCCCGGAAAGCACTCGAATCGACGGTGGCGGCCGGCGGGTCGATCGACGACCACGTCGTTTGGCTCACCAACTCGTACGTCGAACCCAACGACGGCATCTTTGCCCGCGTGCGCCTCCTCTACGGTCCCCACAATTTTGTCCTCCCCGAGGGCCCCCTCGCCGCAAACGGTGGCTCGGCGGGTGGCGGGGGCGGGGGCGGGGACGTTGGGCGGTTCCCGAATGCGCGGTTCCTGTGTCCGTCCGAGTGGGTGCGCGACGGATACTTGGAATGCGGTGGGCTCATTGCGCCCATGATCTGCTCGCCCTTTGGCCTCGACACCGATCAATTCGCCCCCGCCGGTGCCCGCGGCGATGATATTCTGGTGTATTTCAAGTACCGGTCGGAGGCGGACCTGCACGCGGTGCTGACGGAGGTCGGCCGCCTGAACAAAAGCCGCGAGAAACCCCGCGAGGTCCGGGTATTTCGGTATGGAAGCTATGCGCGAGACGAGTACCGGAATGCGCTGCGGCAGTGCGCGTACGGAATCTGGATCGGCGGCCACGAATCGCAGGGTTTCGCCCTCCAAGAAGCCCTCTCCAGCGGCGTTCCCCTACTCGTGTGGACGGCGCACTCGATGTATGACGAGCTCGACAAGCTCGGGCGGCCGGTGTTCGAGGAGCACAAAAAGAAGGGACTGAAGCTCGCCGCCACCACTGTCCCGTACTGGGACGACCGCTGCGGGTCCATCGTCCACGACCTCGACGGGCTCGCCGCCACCCTTCCAAAGTTTGATGAGACGTTCAGGCGCTTCGATCCGCGTGCGTACGTATTGCAACACCTCTCCATCCCCGCCGCCATCCAAAAACTCGCCGCCCTCCTCGCCCCCCTCCAACCCGCCAACGCCGCAAAATCCATCGCGACTGCACCGGCGGTGGACGAGCGGCCGCTGTTAAGCTATGGGCGGAGTGTGTTTTCGCAGTGCGGGGAGGACGGGGTGACGGCGGAGATCGTCCGCCGCATTGGATTGCGCGGGGGCGTGTGCATGGAGTTTGGGGCGGCGGACGGGGTCTGGCTGTCGAACACGCGGCGGCTGATTTTGGAGGAAGGATGGAACGGCATCTTTGCGGAGGCCGACGTCGAAAAGTACCTCCAGCTGCGTGAAAATTACAGGACGTACGGAGCTCGGATCCACTGCGTGCACGCGGCGGTCGCGGAAAGCGGCCCGTCCTCGATCGATGCGATCATCGACGAGTCCCCGTTCGACCACGTCGACTTTCTTTCCATTGACGTCGACGGCCTCGATTTCGACCTCTTTCGCGGGATCAAGAAACACTTTCCCTCGTTTCTATGCATCGAGGTGAACGCGCGGATGGACCCCGACTACCCGCATTACGTGCCCCCGGAAATCGCGCAGGACAATGTCGGGCAGAGCATGGCCGTCATCTGCAAACACGCCGCAACCATGGGCCCCGGCTACACCCCCGTCGCCTACACCGGAAACCTCTTTCTCGTCCGGAACGACCACGCCCGCCTCTTTCCCACCTTTTCCCTCAGAGAATTGTATGTCCAATTTTTCAAGGGGTTGGACGCGATGAACCGCCAACACCACACCGATTTCTTTCGCGATCACGATTTCATCATCCCCGCACCATTCGTCCGCAAACTCTTCAAACCATAAACTTTTTTAATTGGAACGACCGACGAAACCGTAGGCGGGAACGAACGGGGATGGGGACGCGACCGGCCACGTTGGCATCGCACCCCCCAGAGGGGAGGCGCCCTCGGCGCGTTCAAATGCAGTCGCGGCCGGTGCGGCACCACCGGGTTTGTAGCCGCTGTATTTTCGCTTTTTATCCTTGCAATACAGATCGCCGTAAGTCCCCTGGCATGTTTGGCCATCGGGGCAAAAGCCCCTGCTGAACGCCACGGCGTTTGTGCATCGAGAATCCCCTCCACCGTAGCGCAGTGCAGCAATTGCAGGGCGAGTAATCGGCACGTATCTTGGGGCCCATCTCGGCCATGGCTTATATGGGATTGCATATACTCCGCCACCGCAGCGGAAGGTTGGTTGCGCGGGCGGCAGCGGGGTGCCCATCTGCCAGGGCTCCCTTCGTGCGGTTCCCATGTATCGTTGATTGACCGGAGCACCGAGCAGGAATGCCATTTCGCTTTCGTCCTTACCTTGCCCCGCGCTACACTGCGGTGTGCGTTCGTGGCCGATTGGAGGTATAAGGCAGGATGGGGATGGAGGGGTTTGCGGGGATCGATCGGCTATTCTACATCAATCTCGACGCGCGCGCCGACCGGAAACGAGAGATCGAGGCCGAATTTGCCCGCATCGGCGTTCCAAAAGAAAAGATTGAACGCTTTGCGGCGATCAAGCACGAGAAGGGAGCGATCGGCTGCGGCGAGAGCCACATCGCCATTCTGACGGTCGCCGAGCAGCGCGGATACGAAGTCATCGCGATTGTGGAGGACGATTTCAACTTTATCGCAAACGCCGCCCTCGTCCACGAGCGCCTCGCCGCCCTCAAATCCCTTCCAAAGTGGTCCGTGTGCCTCCTCGCCGCCGTCCTCAAGCGCGTCGCCCCCAAATCCCCGCTCTTCGACAATGTTTTGGAAGCACAAACAACCGCCGGCTACGTTGTTCATCGGGCGTACTTTTCGACGCTGCGGCGCTGCTTCGAGGAGGCGGTCAAGAAATTGAAGGCAGGGGAAGCCGACCACATTTATGCGGTGGATCAGTATTGGAAGAGGTTGCAGGAGCGGGACGGGTGGCTGGTGTTTCGGCCGAAACTGGGGTACCAGCGGCGCTCTTTCAGCGACCTTTGCGGCCGCGTCACCGACAACTCCCCCGAAGAACGCGAAACCGACCCACATTTGCATGCGCTGGCAACCCGTGCGGCCGGAACCAACGTAATTCTTGCAACAACATCTGGTAACGGCGCGATGGTGGAGGATCGAGATCGGGGACAGGGCGTGGTGTTTTTGATCAATTCAACCATTTCGCCGGATTTTCGCAAGCCGCTGAGCTATACCCCGGTGCGGTCGATGTATTCCGTGGAGACGCGCCTCCAACAAACCATTTATACCGTCCGATCGATCCGGCAACATCTGCCCTTGGCGCGGATTCTCGTTTGCGACAATTCGCGCGCTCTGCCGGACGGCGCCATTGATACATTGGTGAAAACCGGCGCACACTCGGTGGTGCGCTGTTTCCACGAAGTGACGAGCGACTCGCCCCACAAGGGATTGGGCGAGGCGACGTCGCTGCTCGCCGGTCTCAAATCGCTGCGCGAAAGCAAATACGACTGGTGGCTCCTCTTCAAAATCTCTGGCCGCTACTGGCTCACCCACCGTTTCTCCCTCAACCGCTTCACCAAGCACGGCGATCGGATTGTCGGATTAACGGACAACGGGATCATGCAGACCGCCCTCTTCTCGGTCCCGCGATCCCTCGAAACGCAATACAAGAACTGCATGGAAACGATCAACGCGCGCGGCGCCGCCGACGCCTTCGAAGGTCAGGTCACCGGGCACCTCCGCTCCCACATCCAACACACCGACATCATCGGCGTCGCCGGACACGTAAGCGTCGACGGCGCCCTCTATGATCGCTAATAAAAAATTCATTGGTGCGTTTCCTTCGCGCCGCGCTTTGCCGGAGGGCATGCACGGAGGCCGGGGTTTCCATAAACCGATTGTGAGTGTTGGCGGATCTGCGCAGCGCAAAATTAACAAAGCCAGCGAGATGATTCCTCCAACAGGAGCGTCTATTGAAATATCGGTCGTAAATACGATCACCGCGCCGGCTTTGTCCGCCATCGAAACAACGCCCGTTGACACATGCACCGGCAGTCGGGCGTCGGTTGAAACGCCGACCGGCATCCAAGCGCCGCTCGTCGTCAAATACTTTGGACATTACGACCGCGTGGTCTCGCTTGGCGGGTGCTGCGAGTTGGGTTGCATGATGGACATGTTTTACGGGGGAAATGTGGCGTCGCCTTGGGACTGGGTTGGTTCGTTTGATTTCGACGACGTGCTCACAACCATTGCAAATCGATTGCGAGGCGAGCAACGTGTTGAAAATTTGCCGGCCAAACATAATGGCGGGGACATGAGACTTCAGCTCTCCGGCACGAATATCACATTGTGCCACTACACGGAACAGGAGGCGCTCTCCAAATTGCAAACTCGCGCCGAGCGTCTCTGGAAAGACCTGGAATCGACAACAAAACAGTTCTTGTTCATTCGCAAAAACCACATTGTCTTCCCGACGCGTTCGCACCAGATTGCGCGCTTGCTGCATCTGTTGCACGAAATAAACCCGAACCTCAAATACGACGTTTTGATAATTGACGAATTTGATCCGTCCAACGTCGTGATGCCGGAACTGCCCGCGGACAATCGCGTGATGTATAAAGCCATTGTATCGCAACGGCGGATCGACGGCGTACAAAGACCATTGACCTACACACCATACCAGCATACGCCTTTAATCGTCGATTGCGCCCTACACTGGGACAAGGCGGGAGCCCGAGAATGGTGGACGGAACTCAAGCGAGAAATTGAATTCCGATCAAGCGAAGGATGGCGAATATGCACACCGCTCCCGGGCGATGTCCCGTATATCGTGCCTCCTTCAACGGGCATCGCCGCACCAACGGGCATCGCCGCACCAACGGGCATTGCCGCACCAATGTTCCCGAGCGACGTCCCGTATGTCGTGCCTGATCCAACGGGCATTGCTACACCAATGTTCCCGAGCGACGTCCCGTATGTTGTCTCTCACTCAACGGGCATCGCTGCACCAATGTTCCCGAGCGACGTCCCGTATGTCGTCTCTCACTCAACGGGCATCGCCGCAACAACGTTCCCGAGCGACGTCCCGCATATTGTGCCTCAGCCAACGGGCATCGCTGCACCAATGTTCCCGAACGACGTCCCGTATGTCGTCTCTCACTCAACGGGCATCGCCGCAACAACGTTCCCGAGCGATGTCCCGAATATCGTGCCTCATCCAACGGGCATCGCCGCAACAACGTTCCCGAGCGATGTCCCGAATATCGTGCCTCATCCAACGGGCATCGCCGCAACAACGTTCCCGAGCGATGTCCCGAATATCGTGCCTCATCCAACGGGCATCGCCGCAACAACGTTCCCGAGCGATGTCCCGAATATCGTGCCTCATCCAACGGGCATCGCTGCACCAACCGGGGCTGTTGAGGCGCCATGCAACGTTGCATCGGCTGCTCCGATGGATCCACTCACTGCACCATCGACGGCCACCACGCCGCGACAGCATCAACGACGGCAACACACACAGCAGTTGTCGCAGCACACAAGCAGTCGCCCCCGTCGTAAACTGCCGATCGACCACTTCAGGGGTCTTCTTCGGAGAAGGATCGCGGCCTCTTCTCCAAAACCAAGGGTCGTTTCTTCCGCCAGCCGGCGTGGGATCATGCCCCTCCGGCAGCCGCGCACGGCCGCTCCGGCGCCACGTTTGATCCGTCCGGCGCCAAGTTTGATCCGTCCGGCGCCAAGTTTGATCCCTCCTGGGCGATTTAGGGTCCCTCCGGGGGACAGCCGGCGTAGTAAACTACTGCCGCGCCATCGACGCCCGTCCACGCTGGGCAAATGAGCTAGTTTACATGCGCGGAGAGGATGGTGTCGGGCGGCGTGCGGGCGTGCGGGCGTGCGGGCAAGGAGGTTGAGAGTGGTGGTGGGGGTTCTTCGATAACGAGAAGATGAGTGCTGACGCGGTAGTGGTGATGGTGGGCGGGTACGGGGAGCCAGAGGCGGTTTGGCAGCGTGCCGCGACCTGGACGCGTCTCCAAAATCCGGTGGCCGAGGTGTTGTTTTGTGTCCCGGATACGGTCACCCCGCCTGTGCTTCCCATTGGGATGTCGCTTTTGCGCTACGAGGGATCGCACGCAAATACGGCGACGGAACGATCGGCGGACCGCTGGCACAACATTTTCAAAACCATTCTCGACGACAAGCGGTGGGGCGTGTATTTGTTTGTGACGCCGTCGTGCGCGACCTGCGCCAGCCGCCTCGACCTCCGCGGCCTCTTTGAATCGGCGCGCGATGGTGTTTACGTGGGCGGGAGCGTGTATCCGAACACCACGGAGCCGCGGTTCAAAGGCCAGAACTTCCTTCAAGCCCCGATTCTCATGAACCGCCCGGGTTTGCAGAAGCTGACGGAGACGGTGACGGGGTTGTTGAACGAGGACGCGAACTGCGAGTTTGGGTTCGCCGACCGGCTGATGGGTTACGCGTGCGAGCGGGCCGAGATCGCGCCCGTCAACTTTCGCCAGCTCGGCATCACGCTGCCCATCGACAAGATCCAAGACTCCGTCAACGACTTCCATATCGCCCTCCCCTCCATCCGATTCCTCTCCGATTTGCCTGCCGTAACCGACGCGGAGGCCAAAAATCGGATCATTGAAAAGGCGAACGAGTTTATTCCGCGGCTTGGAGGCGGTGACGAAAAGGGCTGCGAGGTGACGGCGGACGAGTTTCAAAGGCGGATTATTGCCATGCTGAACGCGACGACCAACTTGGGGGACGTTCCGACTACGGCTGTCATGCCCCCGCGGACGCCGCTCGCGAGAGCGATTTCTGGTTGCAGTTGGACGTTGGTGACGTGTCTGTTTGACTTGCGGCGGGTGGCGCTGGGCGTGGAGAAGAAGGCGCACCAATCGAGCGGGACGCGGTCGCCGGCCTTCTACCTCAAGCGCGAGAAAGTCGTGTCGCTGCGCCAAAACATGGTCATCTTCTGCGACGCCGACACGTATCCCGCCCTCTGGCAAAAGCGCCGCCGCCTCGGTTTGCTCGACCGCACGATGTTTCAGGTCACCACAGTGGACAATTTGCCGGGGCCGTGCCCGCGGTTGTATGACCGGATCGTGGCGAACCGATTGCTGCGGCCGCAGGCGGACGAGTACGATCAGAACAACCGAAACACGCCGGGGTGGTTCGTGCTGGTCGCCTCCAAATACAGCATGATGCAGGCGGCGATGCAGAGCAACCCGTTTGATTCCACTCATTTCGCATGGATCGACTTTGGCATCGAGCACGCCGCCGACGTGAATCCAAATCTGGTGGACGCAGCGTTGGGTCGGTGGCGTGACCGGGCGTCGTTTTGCTATATCAACTACCGGGCGAAATCACTGGTTCAGGACCCCGCGCGGTGGTACGGCGTGCCGGGCTGTCCGGGATTGTGCGGGATCGCGGGCAACTTTTGGACGGGCCGCCGCGACTGGCTGTCCAAAGTCTGCGCGGCGGCCGAGCGCGAGTTCATCCGCGTCGTCCTCGCCGGCTACGGCCACCACGACGAGCAGTTGGTCACCACCGTGGAAGCCGACCATCCCGAGTGGTTCGACGTCTACTTCGGCGATTACCGCAGTGTTTTATCGAATTACAACGGGATTGAGGAGGATTTCAAATCGATTGAAGAATACTTTTTGAAAAATTGTCAAGCCGTGAACGACAATCCCCAGCTGCTCACACGCGTCTGCGATCAGCTCTATGACGCTCACGCGCGCGACACCAAACGTTTTGTCGACCAAGTCGGGCAAGCAAGAACAGACGAAATCCTCGCCATCCACGCCGAACTCCACCCCGCCCCGGTGCCCGCTGATTCGTCAAAACCGGAACAGAGCAAAGCCCATGCGGACGCAACCCCCACGACCACCCCTGTGCCAACAAACCAAACGGCAGTCGCAACCGCGGAAACGACAAATCAGAGGGCAATTTGCGACGAAATTTTAGTCTGGCCGAAATAAACATTCACCGAATTTTTGCGCTAGCACGGCCGGTGCATCGCGGGGCAGTTTTTTTTAGGAGGGGCGAAGGTGTATTCCGAGTTGTTTTTTGGCTTCTTGATAGAGGGGTTCCCAGGCGGGATCGTTCCATTCGTCGGGGATGAGCTCCCGAAAGTATTCTTCGAGTTCGGCGAGGGTGATCGAGTATGGCGGCCGGGACCAGCCGCGCGAGTCCTGCCGCGTGCACAGATAGTCAATTGCCGACCCCGCGTCCAAAAATACTCCGGTGGGCCATTTGGCGTACAGCGCCGCGATGAGAACTTTGGCGCCCATGCCGCAGGCGGTTACGACAAGAGGCGGTTTCTCACCGCAGTCGGCGGCAATCTCGTCAACGATGGCGGCGATTTTGGCCGGGGAGAACCAGGCGCGGAGATCGACCACAATGTGCCGCTTAACGCCCAAAAATTTGCGCGCCTTGGCCAGCAGCCGGTTCGCCACAAGAAATTTCGGCCGCCCGCACTCGCGGATGCTCCGGTAAAGCTGAAGCAATGCGGGGCTCTTCAGACCTTCGCGGTCAATTATCATCACGTGGTAGTCGACCCACCGCGCCGACATTTTTTGGCCGCGGAGCAAGCTTTCCCAGAACTTGCAGGCTTCCGGATTGTGAATCCACGCCCCGAACGAGGCGTGCGGGGCCGCCGCCAGCGCCGGGAATGCCCGCCGCAGACCCAGGGCCAATTCGGTCGTGTACGGGTCGCCGTCGCAGTTGGCCCCGCCGGAGCCCGACGCGCACGCCAGCTCGCCGTCCCCGAACTTTGCAAAGATCGCCGGCGAACCCCCGCGAATCAACCCCGCCAGCCCCACCGTCTGCCCCTCCCGCCCCGGCACACCCTCCATCTTCTCCACCGCCGCCGCTGCCGCCGCTGCCGCCGTCTCCGCGACTGCTTTGGAGTCGGAAGTGGCGGGCGTTTGATGGGGTTTTGGCTCGTCGGGGGCGGTTTTTGGGGTTGGGTGGAGTTTTAGGATGCGGGCGATGTAGTTTTGGAGCCAATCCTTTGAAAAGTACTTGTGGCGGAGTTCCTTCTGTTTCTTGAGGCAGTAGTCGTACTGCAACGGGAATCGCTGCAGCAGCGCGACCTTTTGGCGGCACTCGTCGGCGGTGCCATAAATGGTCATTTGGTGCCAGGCGTCGTCGGACTCAAACGGCCAAACCAGCTCGTTCCGCTGCTGAATGAGCAGGGCGTTGGCGCCGAGGACTTCAAAGAGGCGTTTGTTTGGGTCGCCGACGCCATTCATGTCCAGCGCAAACGCCGACCGCCCCAACTCCTCCAAGTATCCGGAGTAGGGCAACGAAATGGTTTGGAAGAGGTCTTTGAGGGCGGCGTGGAGGACGTCGCGGCCGAGACACTTGCGGTGCTTCGGCGCCGGATAGATGGCGCCGCCCCACGTCAGTTTTTTGGGGTCTTTTTGGGTTTGGTCGTCGGTGTGGAGGATGTGCCAGAGCGGGCACACGTACCCGAAAATGATGAACGGAAACGGGTGCACGTTGTCGGCGTATTTCACGCTCCGCGCGTAATTCCGCTTAAACCAGTGATCCACCGGCCAGTCCTTGTGGGCAATGGAGGGGTCGTCGGGGAGGTCGTCGTTGGTGAAGAAGAGGAGCTTTTTGAACCCCCGCCGCTTCACCACCCCGTCAATGCACTGATAATGATGCTGCACGTCGGCCCGCTCCTTTTGCGGAAAGTCGAGCACGGCATAGACTATGCAGAGGATGTGGTAGTTTTGGGGGGTGATGGCGTCGATGTCTTCGCGATACGAGAATCCGTATTGCGATTGGAACTGGGCGGGGTGCTTGTCGAGGTCGTATCGGCCGGCGTGCGCGGTCACGAAGTAGTCGGCGCCCGGAAACAGCTTCACCAACCCCGTCGCCTGGATCCGCGCATCATAAATCGCGATTTTTAAATCCGTCGGGAGAGAGGTCATGGCATTGGCGATGGGGGGCAGGCGGGCGTGGTCGATGCGGTGCCAGGAGGGTTTGCAGATGCCGGCCATCAAATTGGAGCGGCTCGCGTCCACAAACCACCGCGCCGGCGCCACAAACACCGCCTTTTCGGCATTCGCATGGATATACGCGGCCCAGCAGCAGAAGGTGCTGTTTGCCAGCACGCCGCCCGCCGCGCACATCGACATCATCAACAGCTGCAAATAATCCGGAATTCGCGTGTCGACGAACGCGCCGACGCGGGCCGCCAGCACGGGGGAGAGAAAGACTTCGCGGCGGAGATCGGTCAGATCTTCTTGCTCGCAAAAGAGGAGGAACCGCACGGCGGGGTCGAAACGCTGCACGGCGTGCTCATAATACGACAGCGGCAACACCGGATGCGTGTGCCGCAAATGCTTGTAATCCCCACGCCGCACGTGCATAAATGCCCACTGCGCATTCGTGGTGGTTCCTTTTGCACAGGCGGAGAGGAGCAGGGTGCGGGCGTAGGCGCGGAGACGACGCGGGAAGAGGAGCGGGATGAGACGATCGAGCTCCCTCTCAAAATGTTGGAGGTGCTGAAAGTATCCGCGCAGGAACACGTCCTTTTCAGCCGGGCAGCTGGGAATCGCACGGAATCCCATTTCTCCGTCGGCGTGCAGCGTCAGTGCGCTTTCGGCAGGAAAAGCGTCGACCTGATCGAGCTCGGTGAAGAGGGTGTGCCAGTGCGCCGTGCGAGGCGCCAGCACGCTCGGCGAGCTCCAATCGCGCCGGAAAACACAGCGACGACCCTCGCGCCACGCATAGCACAATCCCGCCGCAATCTGAAACAACTGGTTTCCCAACCCACCCACCGTCTCCACGTACACCGACCCCTTGTCCGCAGCCTTTTCAGTCTCGGCCGCCGGCGGCGTCATTTTTGTGCTCCCCGGTTCCGCGGCCATTCGATCGATGTATTACTTGGGCGACGAAATCTTTCCGAGAGCAGAAACAAACGCGCCCCAACCCCGCAACCCAACCCGGACCCTCTCTCGATTTTGAAGGCGCCGCGGAGGAGTGGGCAACATATTTATTAGCTCATGGAAGGTGGGTTGGTTTGGGCGGTAGTTTGGGGGATGGAGCAGGCGGCGGAGCCGGTCTGGGCGCGAATTCGTCGTGTTTCCGCGAGGGGGTCGGGGCCGGTCCGCGGTCCGGCAAAATAAGCGCGTTGACGTTTATTTGCGAAAAGCGTCTCGTCTTCATCGGTCATATATGATAGCGTGAACACAATTCGCCGCGCGTCGCCTTCGCATCGCGTGATGGACGGGCTCCCGTGCCAAGAAGTGTCGGTGTTGGTGAACACCACCGCGCGATTGAATTCGGGGGCAATCCGGACGGCGGCGCCGTCGAGTTTGGGTTCGTCGATGGCAGCGGTGTCGCCTTTCCAAAGTTCGAGGTCGCCGCCAAACTCGGGCTTCCAGTCGTTGCTGAGATAGATGAGAATCGTCATAAATTTCCGTTTCTTCATCAACGGATGGATTCCCGCATCGACGTGCACGTCCAGTCGATCGCCGCTTTTGAATTTGTGGACGCCCCAATAGTGGCCGGGCTCGTCGCGGTACACGCGCCGTCCGCTGAGCTTTTCGAGCTCGCGCAGGAAAGCGTCGGTCTCCAATGCTCTCAACAGGTCAAGAACGCTCTTCGGGAAATGCTGTTTGGGCAAGAGGAACTTGTCTTCGAACGCCGTCCGGATCCGATTATATACAGAATCCGGCAGCGCGAGGATGTCCCGTTGCAGCTCGTTGGCCCAGTCGACAGGAAGAAACTGATCGATCACCGCGTGCGGAAACGGTTTCCCCGCGCAATACGCGTCTCGATCCACATTCAACTTCTCCACGCTCCGCACCCCTTTCAAAGGCGTCGCCGCCACCTTCATATCAATCGACGCCGCGCTCAAAGCAATCGACGCCGCAGCATGATTCAGGTTGATCGGTGGAATTTTTTCGTCGGCGGTGGTCGATTTTGGGTGCCCGTTCATTTGCTCGAACGCTTACTCGAGTTGGCATACCATCTCCCTTTCGCAAGAATCCGCGCCCCATCGGAACTTTTCGCCTTGCCTGGATTTTGGTTGGATTGGGTTTTGCAGCGGTTTAACACGGTAGCGCACCCTGAAAAACGCATAACTCAAAGGACCTTTTAGCCTCGGCGTTTGAGTTTGAGTTTGGATTTGAGTTTGCCGGAGGCACCTGCCGGAGGCACCTCCGGTGCGGTGGATTTTCGGCAAAAGATATTCTACCGCACCGGAGGCACCTCCGGCAGGTGCCTCCGGCAAGTTTCTCTCCGCGCCCGCCGGAGGCGCCTCCGGCGCGATCCCACCGAAGGTGCCTCCGGCACGAAGGGCCCCTCCGCCGGAGGCGCCTCCGGCGGGGTGCCGCGGTTGCAAACGGCCGCGCCGAAGGCGCCTGCGGCGGATCGCGCCGGAGGCGCCTCCGGCGGGCTTAAGCAAACTCATGCGAAGCAGCCTCCGGCAGCCGCAAAGTCACCGCACCACGGAGGCCCCTTCGGGGGGTGCCTCCGGCAAACTCAGCGGGAAGGCGAAAAGGTCCAATGGCTCCTCAAAACTCAACGATAATCCATCGAAGGCGAAAATGTCCTCCCCGCGCGTGTTTCGGATCACTTTTTCGGAATTTTGTGGCCGACGACGAGCCATTCGTCGAGATTGACGTCGGGTTGGAACGACCAGCGCCATTCGGCGGGCGTGGTGTAGAGGAGAAACCACGAATCGGATTTCGGAACGGCGGGGTGGGAGTGGGCATACCCGGCCCAGACGCTGAACGTCGAATTGGCAATCATGCCGCCGGCGGGGCAGCACGCCATCATCAACAACTGCAGGTAGTCAGGAATGTTTTGGTCGGCGATTTGCCAGTCGCGCCCTTTGAACGCCGGGCTGGCATTCAAGTCTCGCTCGACCTCGCCGCGCGATTCGGCCTCACAAAAGACGAGGAACGCGACGGCTTTTGGAGGAAACAGTGGCGCGGCTTGGTCATAATATTCCGGAAGCGGGATGACCATCGGCCCTCCGTCGCGAGTGTAATCCCCGCGTCGGAAATGGACAAATGCCCATCGCTTTCCTTCCGGCGGCTTCGGCAACAACGAGTGAGCCTTGACAACAAGCTCGTTGGAAAACAGCGTTTTCATGATTTTGGTCCAGTACGGGCGGAAGTAGCGCGGGCTCTGCAGATAACCGCGGAGCCCAATATGTCGGTGTTGCTCCAGGCGCGGGATTTCGCGATATCCGGGCTCGCCGTCGACGTGCCACTTGGCATCCGCTGGCTCCGGCGCATTGTCTCCGGGCGTCGTTTCCAACGTCTTGAACAGCGTGCTCCAATATACCGGCCGGGGCGCGTGCACGCTGTCCGACCACGATCTCCGCAAGCACACCGGTTTGCGGCCCGTCCGCCACGCGTACGCCAAACCAGCCGCGATCGTAAACAACTGGTTTCCCAATCCACCCACCGTCAATATCGTCACCTCTCCTCCCGCCGCCCCCGCCGCCCCCGCCGAGCCCGCCGACCCAGACGACGCAGCCGACCCCGGCGGGCGTACTCTTCTTTCCCTCGGCTGACCAGCGGGGGTCGTCTGACTGCCCGGCGGCGGTTTTAGGCCGCTTGCGTCATCGGCGGGGCGCGCCGGGGTGGTGGTGGTGGGCCATTGGGCGATGGTCATTTCGTCGGCGGGTGGTTTGTTCGATTGTTTGCGAAGATAGAGAGCGTCGCCCCACTGATATCCGGTGATGTCGGTCTCGACGCGTTCGAATCCTTGCGCTTCGAGAAATTTGTCGAGATCGGGCAGGAGGACGCAGTTTTCATAGAGTTCGGCGACGTTGACTTCGGTGTACACGGCGTCGAACCGTCCGAGATGGGTGCCCAATCCTTTGAGCGCCTTCAATTCGGCGCCCTGGATGTCGAGGTTTAAAAAGTTGACGTTTGCCAAATCGATGCGTTCCTTGGCGATCCACGTGTCGAGACGCCGCGTTTTGAGAGTGATCGTTTTGGCGACGGCGACGTGCGGATGCATCTGCAGATGCACCTTGAGGGGCAGCATCGAGGAGGAGGCGAGATTGTTGGTGACGTAGAACGTCAGTTCTTTGTCGTCCTCGTCGGAAGCCAGCACCGCGTGCACGTCGTGCCCGTTTTGGCGTTGTTGTCGGACCAATTCGGGAAGCGCCTCAATCCAGAAAACCGGAGCGGCGCCCGCGGCGGCGTAGTCTTTGGATTCTTCGCATTCATGGGCGCCGACGTGCAATACACCACGAATTCGGAAGCGGTCCTTGTACTTTTCCAACAGTTTGCCCAGTGGGATCAACATTGTTCTCGTTGTTTTCGTCTTATTGTCTCGCCCGCACCACACACACCCACACCGAAATTCGCACGCGAAATGTGATTTGTTTATTTAATTTGGATGGTGGGGAGTGGGATGATGAAGCGTCCTTTGTAGGTGTTTCGGAGTTTGGCGGTGATTTCTTCGGCGTAGCTCCACGCGAACAGCACGATGTAGTCTGGCGGCGCAGCGAGCAATTTGGCCGGGGCGACGACGGGGATGTGCATGCCTGGCGTCCACGTATTTTGGCGCCGCGGCGAGTCATCCACGATGTATTGAACTAATGTGGGATCGACGCCGCAATAGTTCAGAACGGTGTTCGCACGCCCCGACGCACCATATCCCGCCACCTTCTTCCCGTCCGCCTTGAGCTTTTTCAAGAGCGCGACGAATTCGGCGCGGTGGGCTTCGACGCGTTTGCCGTACTCGGCATAGGTCTCGAGGCGATCCACCTTCAGCTCCTTCTCAAGCTTGAGCAGATCGCGGAGCCGCTCGGTGGCGGGCGTCGATTCGACGTTGGACGCAAACACGCGAATCGAGCCGGCGTGGATCGGCACCCGCTGCGCATCGAAGAGGGTGAGGCCGTGGCGCGTGAGGAAGGGTTGGAGGGCGGTGAGGGAGTAGTAGCAGAGGTGCTCGTTGTAGATCATGTCGTACTGAAATTCCCGCAACAAATTCACCAAATAGTGCACCTCAAACACCAACGTGCCACCGCCGGCGCGCAGCAAAACGTTCACGCCGCGCATAATTTGGTCCATGTCGTCGATGTGCGCGAGCACGTTGCTTCCCGTGATCACGTCCGCCGCACCGTACGTCCCACGGATTTCCTTGGCGATCTGCTCGTTGAAAAAGCCAATCATGACTTCGTGGCCTTTGGCGACCGCGAGCTTTGCCACGTTCGCCGCCGGGTCCACCCCGACCGCCCGCACGTTCAGAACCTTGAGGGGGTCGAGGAGGATGCCGTCGTTGCACCCGATTTCCACCACGAGTCCCTCCGCGCGGACGAGCGGTTTGAGGGTGGCGGCGTACTCTTGGGCGTGTTTGATCATGGTTTGAGAGACGGAGGAGAGGTAGAAATAGTCCGTAAAGAGCGTCTCCTTCTCGATCACGTCGAGAACCTGCACGAGGGCGCAGCTCGTGCAGAAATGGACCGACAGCGGGTACGCCACCTCGCGCTGATCCGGCCGCAGAAGGAACCCGCCGGCGTGCGGCATCGCACCCAAATCCAGGAACCTCACCAGCCGATCCCCCGCAGCCCCGCAAAAGCGACACTTGGCGTGTATTACGGCGACCCCGGCGGGCGGGTCGAGCGCCAGGTCCACCGGCTCGGGCTTCGGCACGTCCACAATTTCCTCGAGAATCGGCCGCAGTGCATTAAACGGAACGATCGCGGCGCTCGTCAACTCCGCCTTCAGATCAGTGCACGTAGTGGTGGCGATCTCGAGTGGGGGCCGGATCACGAAAAATGTCTCGCGGCGGCCGGGGACGACGCGGCGTTCCGTGCGCGCGATCTCGGTCTCGTTGATCAGGCACTCGTGTATCTTTTCCCCCGGCCGCAGCCCCACAATCTTGACCGGCTTCTTGAAGCGCGCCGAAAAATACTCGGCGAGGGCGAGGATGGAGACGGCGGGGACGTTGGGGATCCAGGTCTCGCCGGGTTTGCCGTAGACGATCGCGCTCAGGATCAAGCAGGCCGACTCGTCCAGCGTCATGAAAAACCGCGTCATCCGCACGTCCGTCACCGGGAAACACGTGGAGTTTTTGTCCGCGGCCAGTTCGGAAAATTTCGGAATGATGCTCCCGCGGGAATTGAGGACGTTGCCGTAGCGGACGCAGAGGAATTTGGGCATGAGGTCGGGCTCGCCGGCGTAGCGGACGCCGTTTTCGTTCACCACGCGCTCGCTCAGCGCCTTTGACATCCCGTAGACGTTCACCGGGCTGCACGCCTTGTCCGTCGACACAAACACCACCGTCTTCAACCGATTGGCCTGCAACACGCCCGCGACCGCCCGCGCCTGCGAGTATGCGACGATGGCGCGGGCAAGCCGCTGCACGCCGATCACGTTTGTTTCCAGGCACTCCCCCACCTGGTGCTCGCACACGTCTATATGTTTTAACGCCGCGGCGACGATGATGATGGAGGGCCGGGCGGTTTCGAGGACCTCGCGCATGCGCGTTTGGTCGCGCATGTCGCCCAAATAGAAATCGACGTCGGGAAACAGCTTCTTCATGATCCACTGCTTGTTTTCGTCCCGCGACACCACCATCAACCGTATCTTCTTTTTGGTCGTCGCCCGCAGGTTGTAGTTGGTCATCAGCCGGATCAGGTGGTTCCCGAGACTGCCCGACCCGCCCACCACCAACACCCGCTCCCCCTCAATCCGCTCGTACATTTCAGATTGGTCCCGCGGCTTCCCCACCACCACCGGCGACCCCATCCCCGCTGTCCGCACAGCCGCCGCCGTGAACGCAAGCGATTTCTGGCGGGGGATATGGAAGGAGCGGAGATCGAGGAGTTGTTGGGCGATGGGTGGGATGTCGATGGGGAGTTTGAAGGCGGTGGCGAGGCGGCGGTCGACGGGCTTGAGTGCTTGGGCCTTCTGAATTTGGCAGCCGAGCGCGTACGTGGCGTCGATCAGCTGCATCAGCTCAAATCGGCTCACCGCCGCCGGCGAAAACACATGCCTCAGTCCCGACCACAACAAATTCCTCTCCGCCAAACCGTAAATCACCTTTGCGAGCTGGAGGCAGGTTACGCCGTTCCAGAGTTGGTTGTCGAACCCGGAGACGGGTTGGCCGCCGGAGGCGCCTCCGGCGGCGCGATCCAGCATCGACTGCAGCAAGCCTTTACCCTCGCCAACAATCGACGTGCGAATGATGCACGGCGCGGGCTCGTCGAACGAAATATCGGCGAGATGTTTGCTGACGCAGTAGCGGTCCTGCATTTCGGTCGCAGGATCGGATTCGAGGTGGCCGGAAAAGGAGGGCGGCGCGTCGCGGCCGCTGAACACGCCATCGGTGGAGATGTGGACCATTCCGACGCCCAATTTGCGCGCCGCGCGCCACAGCGCCCCCGGAAACCACGCATTCACCACAAACTGATCATGCAGCGATGCCCCTTCGTGGGCCGCCGTCTCTTTTCCTTCCCGTGTCAAATCCGCGGCGCAGTTGACCACCACCACCTTTTTGCCCAGGGTGAGGAGGGCTTGACGGAGGGTTTGGTCGAGTTTGGCGGGGTCGGCGGAGCGGATGTCAAAGTGGTTTCGGGTGAGGGCGGCGACCTTGGTGCCCGGTTGCGCAGAAAAATATTCCACGCAGTAACGTCCCAACAGGCCGCCCGACCCAAACACAATCAACCCAAGCGTCGCCATCCTCGTTTACATATCCCGCCCCCTTCCCCGCCCATCCATTTCTTCCACACCCGTCAATTTCAGAGTCAAACATTTCACTGGCGGTATCATTTTTACGGTTGGGGATGCAGATACTGATCAAGCGATTGGACGGGGACAAGAAAACGGTGGACGTGGAGCCGACGACGACGATCACCGAATTAAAGCTGAATTTCGGTCAAAAGATGGGGATCGACCCGAAGCAGCTGCGGCTCGTGTTTAAAGGCGCGCCCTTGCTCGACGACAAAACCGTCGCCGAATCAAACATCGCCGCCGGCGACATCATCCACATCATCCTCCAACTCAACGGATAAATAAAAAATCTCAGTTCTCGCAGCTGATGTTCGACGCTGTTGCGGGCGTGGCATTGTTCAAGATGGCGCAGTGGCTTGCGGCTGCTGGTCTCGCGGCGACCGTCGCCTGGATGACCCGCCGCGCCACCGAAAATGGGAATCGCGAGATGGGCGGCGAAAATGGGAATCGCGAGATGGCGGTCGGGGCGGTGAGTGGATTGGATGTCGGAGTGGAAGGGCGATGGTGGGATCGGGTGCCGGCGGAGGTGGAGAGAGGGGGTCCGGAGGAGAGGGAGGGGACGACAGTGCAGCGATTGGACCTCTCTCCCAGAAGCGACGAAACGTATTTGCGGGGACTGGAGGGCGTGATTTTCCGCGACGCCGATAGCAGCGCGTTTCCCGAAGATTGGAACGCGTTTGCGCGCTGGAGCTGGGCGAACCGCGTTTGGATCTCCGGTAAATATCGCGGTTTGATCGGCGCGATCACACCGGAGGGAATCATCCGCGCGATCGATTTCGGACCCAATCCAGCCATTCACTATGCTCATCCGTGGGTGCATCCCAACACCATCCGGTCGAAACTTATTTACGCATACGATCCCAATCCGATCGTGATCGATCGTACATTCGGCCCGTGGTCGCTGCAATTCGACGACGGGCCCGCGGAGGAAGTCGACCGGTGCCTCTTTGAGTGCGCGGCGACCCATTTGCCGCCGCCGCTGCTCCGTCTAGTCGGCGAATATGTCGGCGCGACCGTTTTCACCCTCGCAACCCACAGCAATATTGCGACGCACGCCTCGCTCCAAGACTGGTTTCTATGCGGGCGGCGATGCCAATCCATCGACGACCTCAAAACTGGCATTCTCGCCCCATACACCCCCATGCACATCAGCAAACCGCCCCGCGGCTGCTCCGGACCCACCGGCATGGCCCTATAATTCAATAAATTGTTTTTTATTGGAGAATCTGTTGAATGAGGTTGGCGAGGAGGGGGGGAGGTTTTGCGGTGAGCCAGGTTTGGGCTTGTTCCGGCGTGAGCCACGGCTGCGCCCACATTTTCGCGTACCGTTCTTCATCGCGGTCCACTTCTTGGACCATTTCGGCGATTTCCTCGTGGGTTTTGCCGGTGCCGTCAACGAAGGAGCGGGGGTTGAAGAAGCGGGCAATGTCCGGCGCGCCCCGATAAACTGGAATTGCGCCGGCGAGCATCGCGTTCACGATCTTTTCCGTCACCCATCCTTCTTTCTCAAATGGCTCAAAGGCAATGCAGAATTTGTACGGCAGATGCATCAGCGTCGCGCTGTCGTACAGCGTGCTCCCCGCGACGTCGGTAAACCGGTCTTTCGACGCATATCGCGGATCCTTGTTTTTGCTGCGGCCGAGCGCGTCGACCGGTTTGTATTTCGAAAGCGCGTCGAAAAAGCGCTCGCGGGCTGGAACGCAGTTGTGAAACAAAAAGGAGCAGAAGCGGGGCTTTTGCGAGTTCGACGGCGCCACCCGCGGCTTCTCCAACAGATCTTTCAGTTTGTGAAAGCGGCGCTCCCAGAAGGATGTGACGTGGAAAGGGACATGGACGACTTTTGGGTCTTTGACCTCGACGCTCGCGATCATCGCGTCGCACGGATACGCGTTCGGAAAGTTGTGCCACGACATCTCCCCCGTCACGCACAACTTTTTAACCCCTTTGTATTTGAGATGGCGGTTTCCGTCGAAATGCTGGCTGAAAAGCAGCAGATCCAGATCCGTTTTGGGGTCCGGATCCATTCGCCAATCGATCTCCGGCAACAGCCGCCCATCGTCCCGCCCACCAATTTCTGCGTTCAGCACCTTCCGCAGCAGCACCATCAAAGTCTGCTTGAACCAGTGGCCGCCGTCGCACAGGCCGACCACAAGCAGCCGCCGCCCGTCGGCCGTCTTGCCGCGCGCCCGGTCGACCGTTTCCTTCAGGCGCAGTTTCTCAGCGTCGGAGGCCGCGGATTGGTCGAATTCGGCGGCGAGATCGAGGACTTTGCGGCGGTCGTCCTTTGCCGATTTCATCTGCTCCAAAATCAGCGAATTCGACCGCGGCGTCAACATTTCCTTATGGCCGGACCAGATTGGCAGGAAGCGGTCGGGGTTGGCCATCACCAACCTCCCCAACACGGCCTCGTCCAACACTGGAAAGAAGTCGAGCGAAAATTTGGCCTCGCGGGTGTATTCGGTTTGCAGCCATCTTGCGTGCTCGCGGGGTCCGCCGATGAGTCCGCCGCCGACGGCCTGTTGGAGGCGGGAGAAGAACTGGGCGGGGTCTCTCGTCTCCCCCGGCCGCAGATCCCGCAACAGCGTGCACCGCAGTCGCTTTGCGTCAGCGAGTTGGCGCAACAGGGCGGCCACAGAGGGGGGCGGTGTGGCGACGTGATAAATTCCAAAGTCGAACCAGTAGAACGACTTGCTTTTGAACGGATCGGCGTCCAGCGCCCTTCTCAAGCAATCATATTTATTCCACTGGCTCCAGATGTAGAGCGGCGTGTCCTTTGGCGGCCAAAACCCCTGCGGAACGTGTTTCACCGCGAAATCGGCATAAATGCGGTCGATGCACGGATAAAAGTCGCTCTCCTCAATCGTCGTCTCCACCACCACCGTCTTCTCCCGCAAGCCATTTTCGTCGCGGACCCTCCGTATCTCACTTGCGAATTTCGCTTCGGTGACGATAAACATGTTGCAGTTCCATGCGAGGAGTGGTCGGGCGAGGTCGAGATAGTCGGCGGCGGACTTGGCTTCGTGGCAGCGCTCGCCAGAGGCGGCGACCTCGCGCGACCGGATGTCAAAGAAGCCCGTCACGATCGTCATCCCCGCCGACGCCTCGCCTTGCGACCGTTGTTCGTCGGCGCGCACCTTGTTGTACGCGCCCTGCCACTCGTCCATCTGCTTCGCATCCTCGACGCCGCTCACCACCAACACACCGGATTTTAACGCGCGATGCTTGTCAGGGTCTGAGGCCTTGGCCCCGGCATTGTGGCCACGCCAATCGTACGCCCCGATCCCCGCCCGCTCGCAAGCAATCGATAAAAGTCGATCTGCCTCCTTCATCTCCGGCTTCTCTTTGAGTATTAGTTCGGCGAGGGGGGCGGTTTTGGAGATGACGATGCGGTTGAAAAAGTAGGGGGGTTTCATGAAGCCGGGGCTGGCGTGGGCGGCGGCCATCGGTTTGGTGGTTTCGCCGCCGGCCACGGATTTCATGAGCGGGTGCGGCAGCCGGCCCGCCAGAGAGACGCAGTCCGCCCCGATCATCAAACACCCCTCAAACTCCTTCAACTCCCGGTCCCCGTGCAGCGCCGCCAAGAGCGAGTGCAAATTTTCGGCGTCCGCGGCGGTGGGGGAGAGGCGGATGACGCGAAGCCAGTTGTTGTGCGACTTGTCGGCGCCGCTCAGGACGTCGACCGCCGGGGCGGCGCACGCAATCCACGGGATTTGCAGCTTCATCCACGACGCCCGGTGGTTGGCCCAAAGACCCAGATCTTTTGGTGACCGAAAGGCTACCAACCCCACGATTCGATTTGGCCGCCGCACGTACGCCGGCAGAGCGATCTTCGGCGCCGCGCCCAGCGCCTGTTCCACCTGCGTCGATTCGACGCCGGCTGAGGCGAGGTTTTGCGAGATGCGGGGGTAAAATTTGAGGGCGTGGGACTTGACATCCCCGTTCTTCCGCGCCTTGTCCAGCAGCGCTGAAGCGAAACGCTTTGCCTCTGATTTTTTCTCGAGCAAAAGGGCCAGTCTGATAGCCAACTCGAGCCAGCGGCCGGTCTCGGCACCGTTTGCCGGGCGCAGCTGTTGCAGCAGCTCAAACGCGCGGCCGGGGGTGATCTGCGCCGACAGCTCCAGATACGACAGTAAATCGTCCATCGCCGCCGCCCTTTATCACACCTCCCCGCCGCCCCCCGCAACCTCAAATTGCGCACCCGCCCCACTTTCAAAAAAAATGGAGGACCGGATATGGTTGTTGCCGTGCGAGCTGGCGGCGATCGAACGTTGCAGTTTATCGGGCGATTTCAAATGGTTTCGCGACATGTTGGAGGCGCAATGGAAATGGCTGTGCGAGGGTCGTTCCGCGGAGGGAACCCGGATGTTTGTACCTCCGGTCACCCAAAATTCAGTTGAACCGATCGACGCCGAAACCGAGCGGCAGATCCCGTTCGACCTCCCGCCGTCGTATCGGCAATTTCTGCGAGACGTGAATCGTTCCTGTAAACCCGACTCGCGACTTCTCCTCACAAACTGGAAACGCGACCCAGAAGAACCTCCGGCGTCAACGTTCGAGCGGCCGGCGAGCGATGAAGCTGGGGCGCCGTTGAAATTCATTGCAAAACACGGGGTCGCGCGCGAGCCGTTAGCGCCGTCGGCATTGTTCGGTGACGAGGAAGGCGACGAGCCCTTTAACGCGGAGGGGGAGTATTGTTCATTCGCGCTCCGCTTGGAACGGGCGGCATTCGAAACTGCGCGCGAATGGCGGCACATTGCGCAGGACCGATCCTTGTCTTGGCCGCAGGATTGGGGCAGCCCATACGTTATGGCCCAAGTCGGCCCCCTTCATGTGATTGAGCCACTAAGCAGCTGCAGATTGAGACGAATCCACGCTATTTGTTTCGGGATTAGATGGGGCAGCGACATGGACGATGCGATCATTCCGCGTTTGATTCCGATTGCGAACGGACTGCAGCATTATTACATGTTTGAATCGAAATTCGAATGTGATTCCGTCGTCGCATTTCACGGACGCCGTGGCCTCGTGGTCGTCGCGGAGACACTCGCCGAGTTTCTACTGCGCTACTTTAACCATTTCACCACATCGTTTCGTGGGTTCGAGGGCGCGTCGGGACGGCGGTACGACTACGAGTCGAGTTGGGCGCCCGACGTTCGAACCTCACGCGCGAGCGACCATAAGGCCGTGAAAATCGGGCCCCTCCTCAAACGGTTCTCCCCGCTGGCCACAATAAAACTTGCGACCGCGCTCCTTCCCGATCTATGCGAAATTATAGCGGCCTATCTCGCCCCTGCCCACCCAAACACCGTCCCCTTCTGGCGCCACTGTCTCCAATAATGTTTTAAATGGATTATAGTTTGTTGTTTCACAAGTGTTTTTGGGGTGAGCGGGAGCGAGATCCGCGGCGGCGTTTTTGGCTGCCGGCGATTGATTGTTCGGTCGATTGTTTGTCCCGGCTCCTCGACCGAGAACGAGAACGCGCCTTTGCTCCATCATTGCTCTTCAAGTCGCCACTCACCTTCGCGGAGTCGGCTTGGGCTTTGGCGTCGGTCGTTGACGCCGTGGCGGGTTCGGCGGTCGAGGAGGCCGATTGGAGCTTCGCGTCCCCGGACCTCGCCGCAGCGGATTGAATGGCAGGCGTGGTAATGGGAGGTGGGTTGGGTGGGGGTTGATCGGTTTGGAGGTTGGCGAGGAGGGCGGCGACGACCCATCCGTGTCCGAATGGATATTTTGGATCGTCGATCATTTTGTCCCAATTTTCTCGGTTCAATTCGAGACCAGTAGGATAGAGCTCCTTCGGTGGGCCATCGATATCCAAAATCATAATGTTGACGCCTTCATCCAGCATTTGTTTGAGCTCTTTGATGACTGCCAGCCCTTCGATGAGGCGGCGGTAGATGGGCACATACACGAGTTTGCGGGATTCGACGTAGCCCATCACGCGGCCGTCGTAGAACGAGCTTTCGGCGGTTCCGTACGGCTCCTTCGGTAAAGGGCGCCGCTTGGCCGTCTTTTGATTACAAACCTTTTCGCGGAATTTGAACCACGCCGGCGTCGGCGCGCCGCCCTTTCCAATGTGGCCGGCGGTCCGCCACATCTTGCCGGCCTGCCAGTAATTTTCAAACCACACCGCTTTCACGCCTTTGCCATCGGTGACCGGACCGAGGCGCATGGGCGACAATGTGGTCGGCGACTCCTCGCCGATTTTGTTCATGGAGCCGCTGGTCACATCGACCGACTTGAAACCCGGCGCGGACACGGCGCGGTCGCCGGCCATGGCGCGACGCTGCTTTTGACCAATCCGCACTATACCCCGCTTTTGATCCGACATGATTCTTTGAGTCTATGATCCCGCTGAGAGACGGTATTTCGGTAGTTGCGCAATTTTAGTCCCACAAGTACTCCAACGATCAGAATATCGAATTGAAAATGGAAATCGCAAGCGTAGAATTCCAGTCCCAATCGAGGGATGTGTTTCCTCTGGGATTAGAGGCGGGCGGGGTGCACACCGCAGGTCAACAACCGTCTCGGAGAGGCGCCATTCGGCGCCTCTTTTGCCCCATGTTTTTCCTCTTTGGGATGAAGTGGGTGACGTTTTTATGGCGGGGGGATGGCTGCGAGTTGTTTGGCGAGGTTGGCGGCGATTTGCTGGAGGTGTATGTACTTTTGGGTGTCGCTGGCGACGCCGCTCAGCTGGATTCCAACTTGTTTCAGTTGTTGTTCGAGGACGAGGCGTTGGTGGGCGAGGTGTGCCTGGGCAAACTCGGCGGGCGGGCGCGGGGGTTTTTGGCATCTCCACGGCGGCACGAGCGGGGAGTCGGCCAGCGACACGGACTCGATCGGAAACGCGTCCCACGGGGTCGCCGTTATCGTTAATTTCGGCTCTTGGTAAATTTTGTCCGCCGCCTTCTGCAGCGTCTCCAAAATGCGCGGAGCCTGCAATTCCATCGTTGCATACTGATCGATCCACGCGGCGACGCGGGGCAAAAAGTCTGTGGTGTTCCATCCGTTCAGTCGAATGATCTGCTCCCCCGTTTTCTCTACATACCGGGACCATGCTACACCGGTTTTGGTTTTATCGGCGGGGGCGATGAGATCGAGAAGGCAGTCGAGCTGGAGGAGCAGCAGAAGCGTGCCCCACTGCTGCCAATCGTCTCGCGACCACTTGATCCATTTTTCCATCCCCGCAGCGCTCGGAAGAGGGAGAAGTGAGTCTTGGGTGATAAAGATCGGGTCGGTTTGCATGGCGCGCATGGCGTCGCGCTTGATTTGGGTCCACACGCGTACGAACGCCCGACTCGACAGCAGGTCGCGAGAGCGCAACACTAGCGTCGCCGCGCGGTGGGCGCTAATTTGCCGGAGAAATCCGATATCTGATTCATATACCTCTTTGGGCCAATCATCAAACACCGCGAGCGACCGCAAAGTCAGCGATTGACTCGGAAAGGCATTCAATATTGCACTGGCGGGGCTCATCCAGTCTGTCAAGCCTTCGTAGGAGCTGATCTCTTCGTAGAACTTGCTCGTCGCCAGCCGCAACAATCGCGCGAATCGCCGCTCCGGCCGATTCCGGCCAACTTGCCTCCACTGCAACAGAGTGTTTCGAAAGGCCGGGAGGATCCAGGTGGATTGAGTGATGGGCGCGTCGGTATGGAGCGCAACATCCCGCCACGCCGCCCACCGCCGAATACCAAGGCCGGTCAGAAGCGGTTCCCATTCTTGTGAGGTGGGATCTCGACGGTCGACGGTTTCGCGCAAGCTGTTTTCCGCGGCCTCGGTGAGCGCCAGAATCCACTCGACTGATTTTTGGGAGGTTTGGAGGATCCAGCGCCACAGTCGAGGATCGTACGACGGATTGCAGAGGACCAAAAAGACGGCCTGCGTTGTCTCGTCGTCCCCGAGTTCGTCCAACCAGAACGGATCCGGCAGCGCGAGCGACATCATCCTGTCCGCCGCCGAGCCTCCCACCGCGAGCCTCAGCATGGTGAGCGCCCTATATATTGCGGGTGCGGGGACCAGCGCGGGGACGTTTTGCGCTTCAAACGGGATCCAGTCGACCATCGACCCCACCGCCCACTTCAACGGGGCCGGCAGCGCTCCCAAATTGAACAGGTTCCGCCCGCCGGGCGCGTTGTTCACCAGCGCCTCCAACATCTCCACGCTATAGTTTGATACCAGCATCTCGCCCACCCCTGCGCTTGTTTCAACTGCAGTCAATTGGGAGGCGATGGCGGAGACGAGGGCGTCTCCGACGAGCCACGGCGGCGCCCGGACTCGCAGATACGCAACGATTTCAGAGAGCGGGAGGGGGCGGGCTTTGAGGGTCGTGAGAATCGGGTACCAGAAGAGCAGTTTTATGAGGCTGATCGGGATGGAAAGGAGGAGGAGCCAGAGTTCGGTGCTGGAGAGCCAGGGAATCTCGGAGCTCGACTCGGTGCCGATGAGTTTGCGGCTCGCCATATACTCGTCGAATCGCTGCGACAGGGTTTGCGCGGTCGTCCCAGTCCAGCCGTGCGCGCGTAGTTCCACGCCATTGCCAAATTTGACGAGGAAGAGATCGTCCGCGAGGTCTACTTTTCTGGTGACCTGAGGCTTCGCCATTCTCGCGGCAAGTGCACGAAATATCCAACGGCGCGCCGAAATTCGTACAGCCGTAAAGCGGGACTGTTGTCGCGACTGTTGTCGGGACTGTTGTCGCCGCCGGCCATGAGGAATTTGTCGATTGCGGGACCCACTTTTGCGGGCGCGTCGACGTCGGCAGTGGCCAGCTGCCACGCGAGATCGCTTTTCAACGTCGCCTCCAGAACCGTCAGATCCAACTGGTCACTCGCGGACAGCTTTTCCGCGGTCAAAAAGGACATGATTCGCGCTTTGCGGTCGGCATGCAACTGTTTTACGACGGCCGGGTCGACCGATCTGGACAGAGAAGCCATTCCCGTCCCCAGAATCCCCGCAAAATCGCCCACGCTCCTGTCGCCCCGCACCGCAGACGACGGATAGCCCTGCCCCATCCCTCCCACTTATTCAAATTCGCGCGTTTTACTTCTTGAAATTCGCATGTTTTACTGTTTTTGCTGGGCGCGCTGGCAAGACTGTGCCCCTTGCGGACCGACGCACTCCAGACCCGAAACGCAGCATTTCGCGCCGCTCTTGATCCAGGACAAAAAGCTCCCTGATTTGCCGCCGCAAGACTGTCCCTGCGTTAAAACCTGTGTGCAGCCCCCACCGCCCCGCACTCCGCAAACAAACGTCGGACCCACGCCGCACGTGCACAGTGCCGGCGGTCTCACACCATGCCCTCTCGAAAACGCTCGGGGAACTGCGCTTCTTCCAAACGCGGGGGGAGCTGCCCCGGCGATGCGAAACGGCGCAAACGGCCATGGTCCGCGGCGGCGCCAATCGATCGACCCCGCACCGGATGTGCCTCCGGCAGACAACATTGCGCGAATCTTATTTATTGATAGATGCGGCTGCGGGCGCGGTAGGTTGCGCTTTATCGGTTGCTTTGTCGTGCGGTTTGTCGTGCGGTTTGTCGTGCGGTTTGTCGTTCGGCGCTTTGTGGAGTTGTTTGAGTTGTTTGAGTTTTTCGCGTTTCTTTTTGTTTTTCTTCTGCGAACGCGTGGGCGCCTGCACAATGCTCTGCCCATTCGGCATCACCTCACTTTCCTTCCCCGCCGAGGCTCCCGATGCCGCTGCGGGCGCGTTCGCTGCGGCTTTGGGGCGGCGTTGTTCACGTGGGCGGAGTGGCAATTCGAGATCGGGTGATTGTGATTTGGTGCCGAGGAGGTCTTGTTGGGTGGGGGCGCCCTTGCGCTGCTGCTCTCTCCGCTGTTTGCGGGTGGTGGAGGAGGCGGCGGGCTGGTGGAGGTCGTCGACCATTGCCTTCAACTGCGGGTGCAAGTCGTCCCCGCTGCTGCTCCCGCTTTCCTCCTCGTCGTCGTCGCTGCCGCTCTCTTCGTCGCTGGAAGACTGCTCGCCTTTGGGGGCTTTGGCTTTGCGTTTCTTTTTGCCGGGGCCGCCGAGCATCTTTTTCATGAGCTTGGTGGCCATCGGGATGATCTCGTCGGTCTTTTTGGCGAGGAGGCGGCGCTCCTGCGAGCCCATCCCTTTGACGACAGAGCCCATCACGCTCTTGGTGCGCTCCATCATCTTTTCCTGCTTGTCGGCCGGCAGCTTCTCGCCGCGCACCTCCGCCTGCGCCGCGTCCGTTAAATCGTCCAGCGACGCACCCATCTGCCCCATAATTCGCTGCCCACGGCCGCCCCATTTGTTCAGGAACCCCTTCTTCTTCGCCAGCTTCTCCTTCAACTCCACCCGACGCCTCTCCTTCTCCGCATCCGTCGTCACCCCCGCCCCCGCCCCTCCTCCCGCCCCC
>JADMIO011294194.1_pt1 | contig 38285 bp, 39 predicted proteins | sample 8958161 | NCBI WGS metagenome assembly JADMIO01 (sample SAMN16585339, study PRJNA669376) | soil metagenome | isolation source: Crop rotation soil | place: USA: Cullars Rotation, Alabama | collected 2011 | reverse complement strand
CCGCCGATCACGCTCGCCCGGCGAACTCGCGGGTCTCGGTGTGCACCTTGACCCGCTCGCCTTCCTTCACGAACAGCGGAACCCGAATCTCGAGGCCCGTCTCGAGCGTCGCCGCCTTGGTCACGCCTCCGCTTGCCGTGTCGCCGCGTACGGCAGGCTCGGTGTGGGTCACGGTGAGCTCGACGTGCGGCGGAAACTGCAGACCGATGGGGCGTCCGTTGTACTTCTGGATCTGGATGAGGACGTTGTCAGCGAGCAGGTGACGATCCTCGCCGATCACTTCTGGACTGAGGGTCAACGTCTCGAACGTTTCCTGGTCCATGAAGTTGAAGCCACTGCTGTCGGCATAGAGGTAGGACGCAGCCTCGACGACGAGGTCGGGCTCGCCGAACTTCTCTCCAGCCTTGAAGGTCTTGTCGAACACCGCGCGGGTCAACAGGTTTCGCATCTTGATGCGAACCAGAGTCTGACCGCCGCGGGCCGTGGGCTTTGAGATGTCGACGTCGAGGCAGTGGTAGGGGGCGCCCTCGAACTCGAAGAACATCTTCCGCTTGATGCCGATCGCTTCGATGACGCCTGCCATGTAGTCGAGCGGAGCGCCCTATTCGGGCTTCACGTTCTCGGCGCGCGGGCCCTTCGGTCCTTGACCGACCGTGAAGGAGACGTTCTGACCCTCCCGCAGATCATCGAATCGCGTACCCTGACATGCGGACTGATGGAAGAAGTACTCGGTGCCGTCAGACGTCGCGATGAAGCCAAACCCTTTGTCGGTGAGGCGCTTGATGGTGCCCGTCGCTGTCGCCATGCGTGATTTCCTCTAGTGCCCGGTTCGCAACCGCACTGGCTGCTCTCCTTCCGGGCGATCGAGTGATGGTACACCAATGCCAAGAACCGCGCTGCCACCGGGCTGCTTATTCTCCACTTTTATTTTGGGCAGGCTCATCCTTGGAAAAAGCCGAGTATTGCAGCTGAACAGACGCTAGAGTCCTACCGCTTGCCCATCTTTTCGCAGATCTGATCCCCCCGTAAGCACGCCCGTTTCGGGGTCGATCATCACCGCCTGGTAGCCACCCATGAGTCCGCGCCCATCGATGAGCCGGTGGCCGCGCTGCTCGAGCCCGGCGCGCACCTCCCCGCCGATCGCGCTTTCCACCGCCAGCACGTCCTCGCCGTGCCGCACGCGCGCCGCGTCGCCGGCCTCCTGCACGTTCATGCCGAAGTCGACGACGTTGACCACGATCTGCGCGTGCGCCTGAGCCTGGTTGTCAGCGCCCATCACGCCAAACGGCATCAGCGGGCGTCCGTTCTTCATGACGAACCCCGGCACGAGGGTGTGCAGCGGACGCTTCCCGGGCGCCAGGCGATTGGGATGCCCCGGCTCGAGGGTGAATCCGGCGCCCCGGTTGTGCAGCGCGACGCCGGTGCCCGGGGCGACGATGCCGGAGCCGAAGCTGCCGAAGAGCGAGTTGATGAACGAGATCGCGTTGCCCGCGCCGTCAGCCGCCGCGAGGTACACGGTGTCGCCACGGCCGTCGAACGCTCCCGCCCCGTGGCGGGACGCGGCGCGGCGCGGGTCGATTTCGCGACGCCTCGCCGTCGCGTACTCCTTGGAGATCAGCCCCGCGAGCACCGACGGTGGCACGTGGCGCGGATCCGCGAGATACGCTGACCTGTCTGCAAACGCGATGCGCTTCGCCTCGACGAGCACGTGCAGATATTCGGCGCTGTTGTGCCCCATCGATCGGACGTCATAGCCCTCGAGGATGTTGAGCATCTGGAGTGCGACGAACCCCTGCGTATTGGGCGGCATCTCGCACACGTCGTAGCCGCGATAGTTCGTCTGTATCGGCTCAACCCAGTCCACCGTGTGCGCGGCGAGATCGGACGCGTCCAGGAATCCGCCGCGCGCGCCAAGCGCTTTGACAATCGCCGCGCCGATCGGACCTTTGTAAAACGCATCCCGTCCGTCCGCGCCGATCCGCTCGAGCGTCGTCGCGAGATCGGGATTGCGGAAGATCTCTCCTGGCGAGGGCACGCGCCCGCCTGGGAGAAATACGGCGGCGGCATCCGGATCGGCGGACACCACCTCGACGGCCTCGCGCCACTGGTCGGCGACGATCTCGGCGACGGGAAATCCATCGCGCGCGTACGCCACGGCCGGCGCGAGCGCGGCTTCCAGCGAGATGGTGCCGTAGCGCTCGAGCAGCGCCGACCATCCCGCCACCGCACCCGGCACGGTGACCGCCCGGGCGCCAGACGCGGGCATCGTGGTTGTACCGGTGGCGACCAGGCCGTCTGCGTCGGCGCGTGCGCCGGCACGGCCGCTCGAGTTGAGCCCGCGCAGCGTTTTCGATTTTGCGTCGTAGACGATGGCGAAGACGTCTCCACCCGGACCGGTCATGGTGGGCTCAACGACCCCCAGCACGGCGGCGGCGGTGACCGCCGCATCGATGGCATTGCCGCCCCGTCGCAGGACGTCGAGGCCGGCGGCAGAGGCGAGCGGCTGGCTCGTCGCGATGACGCCGCGCCGGCGACGACCGGCGAGCGACTGCCGTGGATGTTGCCCGCGGGGCGATCGCCGCGTCCGATCAACGGACTTCGATCTCGACGACGTGCGCTTCGGCGCCGACGACCTTCATGGCGTGTGTTTGCGCGGCGGGGACGAGCACCCACTTGCCAGCACCGCGCACCGCGTAGGGCTCCTCGCCGTTGCTGCCCTGGTTGGTGATGTCGCCGCTGATCAGGATGACGACCGTCGGCACTTCGTGCGCATGCTCGGTCTGGGGCGCGCCGGCGTTCAGCGTGACGTCGTAGGCCGCGAAGGAGCGCGTCTCTTTCAGCACCGTGGTCGCGGGAGCGGTGATGGCCTTGCGCGCCGGCCACGTGCCCGTGCGGTAGTTCTCGACCGCAATCAGGTGATACGGCGTCTTGTCCGGGTTCTCGACCTGGTGCACCTGCGGCTTGCCGGTGTACTCCACGATGTCGAGGCTGCCGACGGGGCGGATGCGCGGTGCGCCCCAGTCTTCGCCCGGCCGCTTGGTGCGCGTCGAGGCGCTGCCGAGCGCCACGGTGGCGATGTCGTTCTCGTGGTTGTGATCGAGGGTGGTCTCGCCCGGCGGAACCGTGATGTCGAGGATCCGCAGGAGCAAGGTGTCGAGCAGCACCTTGTGGTGCGGTTCCTTGTTCAGCGGCACCGCCTGGGCGGAAACGATCACGCTGGCGATCAGGATGAAGATCAGGCGGAAAAAGAAGGGGATTCGCATCATGTCACGGGATTCTACCCGACCTGTCTCTGGCTGTCTCAAGCGCCTTGACACCCCCCGCACAGATGCTAGAGTTCAATCGAGGAGCACACGCATGAGAGGCAAATCATTTCTTCTTGCTGTAGCCATTGCACTTATTGTCTTCGCCGCGCAGCCCGCCATCGCCCACCACGGCGGCGCCGCGTTCGATCAGACCAAGACCGTTACGTTCAGCGGCGTCGTGACCGAGATGACGTTCGCGAACCCGCACGTGCTCGTGTACTGGGACGTGAAGGAGGGTGAGGGCGCCGGCGTCAACTGGTCGGGTTGGCTCACCGCGCCGAACAAGCTCGCGCGAGCGGGATGGACGAAGCGCACGCTCAATCCCGGCGACAAGATTACGGTCACGGGTGTTCCTCACAAGTCCGGCCTGCACGTCCTGCAGATCCGGAAGCTGGTGGGACCTGACGGCAAGGAACTCCCGCTGTCAGAGAACCAGTAGCCACATGCGGAGGAACTTGATCGGCGCCACGCTTGCCGTGGCGGCAGCTTTCTCTGTGTCTTCGGGCCTTCTGGCGCAACGCGCCGGCGGCGCCGCGGCAGCACCAGCGGCGGCATCGGCCCCCGCGCCACGGCGCGATATCAGCGGCGTCTGGATGATGAAGAATCCTCCGGGCACCAACCGCGGGTACACCAACTTCACCTACACCGATCCGGCGCTGCAATCCAAAGGTGTGCCGGCGATGACAGCATGGGGTGAAGCGGAGTTTAAGAAAGCCAAGGACTCGAACGGCGGCAACTACCGGCTCGACGAAACGAACGACCCGGTGCTCACCAAGTGTTATCCGCCGGGCGTGCCGCGCATCTACTTCCACCCCTACCCGTTTGAAGTGATCCAGACGCCGAAGCAGGTGCTCCTCGTCTACGAGTACGACCACTGGATGCGGCGGGTGAACACCGACGGACGGAAGCTGCCGGCCGATCCCGATCTTCTCTGGATGGGCACGTCGGTCGGCCGGTGGGAAAACGACACGACGTTCACCGTCGAGAGCAACGGCTTCAACGAGAAGACGTGGCTCGACCGCCTCGGCCACGCGCATAGCGATCAGCTGAAGGTCACGGAGAAGTTCCGGCGCATAGATCGCGACCACCTCGAGCTCGACATCACGATGGAAGACGCCAAGGCGCTCGCCAAGCCCTGGACGACGACCTTCTATTACGAGCTCCGGCCGAACTGGGAATTGGGCGAGATTACCTGCTCGGGCGATTATCTGGACTATACGGCTGTCGAAAGGCCCAAATAGGATGGTGGGCGGGTCCGAAAGGACCCGCCCTACGGCGTTGTAGGCCGGGTCCTTTTGGACCCGGCGATTCAGTCCCACCTCAGACACCCCACCCGCGCTAGACTCTTTTTATGCTCCACAAATTCTTGACACGTCCTGCCGTGATCGTCGCGGCGCTCGTCATCGCCGGCTGCGGCGGGGGCACGAATAATCAGCAGGCGCCGGCCGCCTCAGGCAGCGGCACCTCCGGCGGGGCGGCGTCCACGGCGTCGGCCGACAAGAACGCCTATCCCGTCTTCCCCAACGCCGATGCCGGCGCGGATCCGGCCGTGACCGCCGAGCAGGGCGGCAAGGGCTTCACGGGCGAGGGATGGGAGACGAACACCAGCTTCGATCTCATCGGCGACCCGCGCGCGGTCAAGGGCGGCGTGATTCGCGAGGCACAGCCCGACTACCCGGCCACGCTGCGCTACATCGGACCCAACCTCTCCATCTGGAACGCCACGCTGCACTCGCTCGCGTACGAATCGCTGCTCGGACTGCACCCGACGAGCCTCGAGTACATCCCGGTGCTCGCGACACACTGGCAGGTCGGCGCGGACAAGATGACGTTCCGCTTCCGGATCGATCCCAACGCTCGCTTCAGCGACAACACGCCGGTCACCGCCGAAGACGTCGTCGCAACGTGGAAGCTCTACACCGACAAGAGCGTGCAGGATCCGCTGCGCAACGCGATCTTCAGCAAGTACGAAGAGCCGGTCGCCGAGAGCAAGTACATCGTTCGCGTGAAGTCCAAGGAAGCGGGATGGACCGGCCTGTATTACTTCTCCGGACTGCCCATCTATCCCGCCCACGTCCTGAAAGGCATCACCGGCGCGCAGTACATCAAGGAGTGGAACGACAAGATGCTGCCGGGCAGCGGTCCCTACGCCGTGGGGCCGGCCGATCTCGACAAGGGCAACGCCGTTCACATCCGCCGGCGCAAGGATTACTGGGCCGAAAAGTATCGCCGCAACATCGGCACCGCGAACTTCGACGAGATTCGCGAGGTTGTCGTCCGCGACCCCAACCTTGAATTCGAGATGGTCAAGCGCGGCGACCTCGACTACTACAACGTGCGGCGCGCGGCGACGTGGGTGCAGGAGCTCGAGTTCGACAAGATCCAGAACGGCCTGATGCAGAAGCGGAAGGTCTGGAATCACGAACCCCAGAGCATCCAGGGCATCGCCCTCAATACCCGCCGCGCGCCGTATGACGATGTGAAGGTACGCAAGGCGCTGCGGCACCTGTTCAACCGGGAGCAGATGATCGAGAAGCTGATGTTCGGCCAGTACCTGATGCTGAACTCGGCGTTCCCCGGCTCGATGTACGAGAACACGAACAACGAGAAGCTGAAGTACGACCCGCAAGAAGCGGTCAAGCTGCTGACTGAAGCGGGCTGGAAGGATCGCAACGCCCAGGGGCAGCTCGTCAAGAACGGTCAGCCGCTCGCGGTGGAACTGCTCTACTACGATCGCCAGTTCGAACGATACTTCACGATTTTCCAGGACGATCTGCGCAAGGTCGGCATCACGCTCAACCTCCGCTACACCACGCCTGAAACCGCGTTCAAGCTGCTCGACGAACAGCAGTTCGGCATGTTCATGGTGGGCTGGGGCGGCGGCGGTCCGTTCCCCGAGCCCGAGCAGTTCTTTGCCTCGGCCCAGGCCGATCAGAAGTCGTCGGGGAACGTCACCGGCTTCAAGGACAAGCGCGCCGACGAGATCATCCAGCTATACAGCAAAGAGTTCGACGTGAAAAAGCGCGCCGTACTGCTGCGTGAGCTCGACGGCATCTACGTCGGCCAGCACGAATACATCTTCCAGTGGTACGCGCCGTATACGCGAATTCTCTACTGGAACAAGTTCGGCCAGCCCAAGGGCATCATCACGCGCATTGGTGACTATCGCGATCCGTTGTCGATGTGGTGGGTCGATCCGCAGAAGAACGCGGATCTCGAGGCCGCAATGCGCGACCCGTCGAAGAAACTGGCGGTGGGGCCGCTCGAAGACAAGTACTGGTTGGACTTCCAGCGCACGGAAGAGGAACAGAACCCGTCCAACGTCAGTACCGGGAGCAACAACACGACGAAATGACGGGCTACTTCATCCGGCGATTTCTCCTCATCATCCCGACCTTCATCGGGATCACGATGGTGGCCTTCGTCGTGATGCATTTCGTGCCGGGCGGCCCGATCGAGCGGCAGATCATGGCCTACCGGATGGCCATGACGCAGTCGGGCGGCGGCGGCGCGACGACCGGTGCGTTTGGCACCGAGATTCCTCCGGAAGCGCTGGAGGAGATGAAGAAGTTCTACGGCTTCGACAAGCCGGTGCACATCCGCTACATCAACTGGCTCAATAACATCCTGCATCTCGATCTCGGCACCTCCTACACCTACCAGGACCCGGTGTGGGAGGTCATCCGCTCGCGCTTCCCCGTCTCCATCTTTCTTGGCCTCACCGGCTTCGTCCTGAGCTATCTCGTCTGCATCCCGCTCGGCGTGTTCAAGGCAATCCGTCACGGCTCGCGTTTCGACTGGATGAGCAGCGCGCTCGTCTTCATCGGCTACTCGATTCCGGGATGGGCGCTCGGGACGGCGTTGCTGGTCTTTCTCGGCGGCGGCAGTTTCTGGAGCCTCTTTCCGCTCGGCGGCTTCCGCCCTGGCAACTGGGAGTATCTGAGCCTGTGGGGAAAGATCACCGGGCAGATCCATTACATGTTCCTGCCGGTGGTCTGTTACATGGTCGGCTCGTTTGCCACCGACACGATTCTCACCAAGAACTCACTGATGGAGAACCTCGGGCAGGACTATGTGCGCACGGCATTTGCCAAGGGGCTGACCGAGCGGCGCGTGATCTTCGTCCACGCGCTTCGCAATTCGCTCATCCCGATCGTCACCGGCCTCGGGCACGTCATCAGCCTCATCCTCGCCGGATCGTTTCTCATCGAGCGCGTGTTCAACATCGACGGGATGGGCTATCTCGGCTACCAGTCGGTGCTCCAGCGTGACTACCCGGTGGCGCTCGGCATCCTCGTCATCAGCAGCCTGCTGATGCTCGTCGGCAATATCCTCTCGGACATCGTGTACGCGGTGGTTGACCCGCGCATCCGCTTCAAATGACCGACCCGGTCCGTCCTGTAGAGCGAGTGCCGCCCGATGCGGCCATCTCCGCAGCGCCGCAGCCCGACCCGCCTGCGGTCGCGCCCGGGGCGTTTCCGCTGGCGCCTGGCCTGGTGCCGCATCTGCGCGACGTGCCGGCAGAACCACCTCGATCGCTGTTTCGACGACGGCTAAGGAAGTTCAGGCGCTTGCGCCGCGGCTACTACTCATTCCTCATCATCACGTTTGGCTATGTCTTTTCGTTTCTGCTGCCGCTCTTTGCCAGCAGCACCGCCCTCGCCGTCAAATACAAGGGCCAGTACTTCTTTCCCATCGTCAAATACCATGCCGCTGGTGAGTTCGGCCAGAACGCGTTTGGTGATCCCGATTACCGAGCGCTGAAGCAGCAATTCGCGGCCGCGGGGCAAGGCGACTGGGTGTTGATGCCGCTGCTGCCGTACGGCTCGAATGAAGCGCTGCTGGATCTGCCAGGGTTTCCGCCGCATCCGCCGTCGGCGGCGCATCCCTTCGGCACCGACGATCGCGGCCGCGATGTGCTCGTGCGGCTGGCCTACGGCTTCAACGTCTCGATGACGTTTGCGATGCTGGTCATGGCCTTCGGCTATCTGGCCGGCATTGCCATCGGCGCATCGCTCGGCTACTTCGGCGGACGCCTCGACATCTTCGGCCAGCGCGGTATCGAAATCTGGTCGTCGCTGCCGTTTCTCTACACGATCATCATCATCAGCTCCGTCGTGGTGCCGGTGTACCTGCCCGGGCGCAACGTGCTGCTGCAACCGTCGTTCTGGCTGCTGGTGATGATCCTCGCCGCCTTCGACTGGATGGGGATCACGTATTACATCCGCGGCGAGTTCTATCGCGAGAAGGCCAAGGACTACGTCGGCGCGGCGATCGCCACGGGTGTGTCAGAAACGGGCATCATGTTTCGCCACATCCTGCCCAACGCGCTCACGCCCGTCGTCTCCTTTGCGCCATTCACCATCGTCGCCAATGTGGCCTCGCTCGTGGCGCTCGACTTCCTGGGATTCGGGTTGCCCGCGCCGACACCAAGCTGGGGTGAGTTGATCGGCCAGGGCATGGACAACCTCACGAAGTGGTGGCTGGTGGCCTACCCGCTCGGGGTGATGTTTGTGACGCTGCTGCTGGTCGTCTTCATCGGCGAAGCGGTGCGCGAAGCGTTCGACCCGAAGGAGTACTCCCGCCTGCGATGACCCCTGCCCTCCTGTCCATCCGCGGGTTGCGGACCTACTTCTACACGGAATCGGGTGTGGCCAAAGCGGTCGATGGCGTCGATCTCGAGATCCGCCGCGGTGAGGTTCTAGGACTCGTCGGCGAATCTGGATCTGGGAAAAGCGTCACCGCGCTCAGCGTGCTGCGGCTCATCCCCGATCCGCCCGGCAAGATCGTCGCGGGCGAGATCATCTTCAACAACCGCGACCTGCTGAAGCTGCCGTGGGACGAGATCCGCGCCATTCGCGGCAACGACATCAGCATGGTGTTTCAGGAGCCGATGACCTCGCTCAACCCGGTCTTCACGATCGGGATGCAGGTCATGGAAGTGATCCTGGCGCACGAGAAGGTCAGTAAGGACGAAGCGCGGCGGCGGGCGATCGACATCCTCACCGAGGTCGGCATCCCCGACCCGGCGACGCGGATGAACCAGTATCCGCATCATCTGTCTGGCGGTCAGCGCCAGCGCGTGATGATTGCGATTGCGCTCGTCCTGAACCCCTCGCTGCTCATTGCAGACGAGCCGACCACGGCGCTCGACGTCACCATCCAGGCGCAGATCCTCGATCTGATGCTCGAGCTGAAGGCGAAGCGCGAGGGCGCATCGATCCTCCTGATCACGCACAACCTCGCGGTCGTCGCCGAAACGTGCGACCGCGTGGCGGTGATGTACGGCGGCAAGATTCAGGAGGTCGCGACGGTCGAGGATCTGTTTCGCAACCCGCTCCACCCGTACACCCAGGGGCTGCTGGGATCGATTCCAAGCGTTGACGGCCCCAAGGCCGAGCGGTTGACCGTGATTCCCGGCACCGTGCCCGACATCCACAACCTGCCGATCGGCTGCAAGTTCGTCACGCGGTGCCCGTATCGCTTCGAGCCGTGCCCCGACATCGAGCCGCCGCTCATCGAGGAAGCGCCTGGCCACTGGGTGCGATGTCATCTCTACCCCAAGGGCGCACGACCGTGACGCCGATCCTCGAGGTCCAGGACCTCACCGTCCGCTTTCCCGTCTTCGGCGGCGTCTTCCTGCGCCGCACGGGCGAGGTGCGCGCCGTGGACGGCGTGTCGTTCACGCTCGGGCAGGGCGAGACGCTGGGGCTCGTCGGCGAGTCGGGATGCGGTAAGACGACGGTGGGGCGTGCGATTATCAACATCCTGAAGGCAATGAGCTACAAGGTGGAGATGTCGGGGCGCATCCTCTACCACCACGCCTCGGGCGTGGTCGATCTTGCCTCGCTCGACCGCAACGCGATGCGGCCGTATCGCGCCGACATCCAGATGGTCTTTCAGGATCCGTACTCGTCGCTCAATCCGCGGAAGACGGTCGGACAAATCGTCGAAGAGCCGTTGACCATCCACACGAAGCTCTCCGCCGCCGAGCGCCGCACGCGTGTGCAGTCGCTCTTCGACAAGGTGGGTCTCTCGGCCCGTCATATCGACCGGTATCCGCACGAGTTTTCCGGCGGGCAGCGACAGCGCGTCGGCATCGCGCGGGCGCTGGCGACGAACCCGAAGATCGTCGTCGCCGACGAGCCCGTGAGCGCGCTCGACGTGTCGATCCAGGCGCAGGTCATCAACCTGATGCAGGATCTGCAGAAGGAATTCGGCCTCTCCTACATCTTCATCGCGCACGACCTCTCCGTCGTGCGGCACATCTCCGATCGCATCGCCGTGATGTATTTCGGCAAGATCGTCGAGATGGGGCCGGCCGAAGACATCTATGCGCACCCGCAGCACGAGTATTCGAAGACGCTGTTGGCCGCCGCCCCGCGTCCCGATCCGTCCGCGCGCCGCACCCGCCGGGCGCGTGTGCCACGGGATTTGCAACGAGACGCCTGACATAAGACATGGGTCAACGCGGGTCTGTCATCGTCAACGCCGGGTCGGGTCCAGCCAACAACGAGACAGCCGCGCAGCAAACAGCCGAGCTGATGACCGCGCACGGCATCGAGTCGTCTGTGGCACTCGTCCGAGGAGATGATGTCGCCGGCGCCGCTCGACGCGCTCTCGAGTCTGGCGCCTCCATCATCGTCGCCGGCGGGGGCGACGGCACCATCAGCACGGTGGCGTCGATCGTCGCGGGTACGCAGGCGACGCTTGGTGTACTTCCCATCGGCACGCTGAACCACTTCGCGAAAGACCTTCACATCCCCCTCGACCCGGCCGGCGCAGCGCAGACGGTCGTCTCGGGCAAAACCATCTCGGTTGACATCGGCGAGCTCAACGGCCGGACGTTCATCAACAACGCCAGCATCGGTCTCTATCCACGCATGGTGTGGGAGCGCGAGCGGGAGCGCCGCGGCGGGCGGCGGAAGTGGACGGCGCTCGCGGTTGCCTCGGCGAGGGTCTGGAAACACTACCGGCGCGTGCGTGTGATCATTCGAACTGGTGACGAAGAACGGAGGGTCCGCACGCCGTTCGTGCTGGTGGGCAACAACGAGTACGCGCTGGACGGATTTCAGCTGGGCGGACGTCAGCGCCTCGACGGCGGATCCCTGCATGTGTCGATGGCGCCGGACATGACGCGCGTCGAGCTGGTTCGCCTGCTGCTGGCGGCGTTCACAGGGCGGCTGCACGGACAGGAGCGCCTCGATTCGTTCAGCGTCTCCATGTTCTCGATCGAAGCGCGACGCAGTCGGCTGGGCGTATCGCTCGACGGCGAGCTGTGCATTCTCCAAACGCCACTGCGCTTCCGCATTCGTCCGCACGTCCTGCGCGTGCTGGTGCCGGCGACATGAGAGTGCTCGTCCACCTCTCGGACCTGCATTTCGGTCGCGTCGATCGCGCCGTGGCCGACGCGTTGATCCAGGTCGTGCACGGCCTGTCGCCGAACGTGGTGGCGGTGTCAGGCGACTTCACGCAGCGCGCGCGTCGCCGTCAGTTCCGCAAGGCGCGAGCGTTTCTGGACGCACTCCCCCGTCCGCAGGTCGTTGTTCCGGGCAATCACGACATCCCGCTCTTCAACCTGCCGGTGAGGTTTCTGAACCCACTGGGCGGCTATCGACGGCACATCACCGACAACCTGCAGCCGGTGCATGCTGACATCGAGGTGGCCGTCCTCGGCACCGATACCACCCAGCCCGCATCGCACAAGGGCGGCAGGGTCTGCGAGGCGGAGCTGACACGTTTGTGCGCGACCCTGAAGGGATTCGGCGATGGTGTGGTGAAGGTCGTGGTCGGTCATCATCCGTTCGACGACACGAAGGCCGTCGAACAACTCGTTCTCGCCGGCGCCGACGTCTTCCTCACCGGCCATCTCCACGTCAGCTACACCGGCCACACCGCCGAGCGCTACGACGTCGCCGGCCGCTCCGCCATCGTCGTCGAAGCCGGCACCGCGACGTCCACCCGCATGCGCGGCGAAGCCAACGCGTTCAACCTGCTGCACCTCGATCGCGATCACGTCGTCGTCCAGTGCTACGGCTGGCAGCCGGCCGAACGAACATTCGCGCTGGGCGACACTACACGTTTCGCACGCACCGCAAACGGCTGGTCCACTGTCTGAATGAGTAGCCGGAGGCCTTTAGGCCTCCGGGCCGGAGCCTCTTACGTAGTGTCCGGCTTTAGCCGGACCGTGTGCTCGATTTCCATGGCGCGTCCAGCGACGCCGGATATTCGCCTCCGCTCGGCGCCTCGGCACGCCTACCCTGAGGCGTCGCGCTCGAGCCTTCGTTGCTGCGCCGGTTCTTTGGCGACCGAGATCGCCTCGCTTCGCGAACACCCGACGCCGCAGGCCGCGCGTACTGAGTCACTGCCGAGCAAATCATCTGGACCGCCCAGTGCTACCATCGCGCCGTCGCATCCACTTCATATAGTTGGCAGCCACTCCACTTGCACCCTGCGCAGACACGATCTGAGTACTAGGGCGAACTATGGTTCGTCGAGGCCAATGGACACAATCACAACCACGATCAAACGGGAATGGCTGCGAGAGATCGTGGCTGGTCGCAAGAAGGTCGAGTACCGTGAGCTGAAACCCTACTGGGTTCAACGCCTTTCCTCGGTTCAAGCGCCTTTCATTCTTCGATTGATTAACGGTATGACCACCCACGCCCCTGAAGTTGTAGTCATCGTTCGCAGGGTCCGAAAGAACTCAAGGATGCGTAGGTTTGAGTTGCATCTCGGATCGATTAAGTCGGTAAGACATTGGGACCGGCGTTTAGAGCGGCCTCGATAGACTCCCATTCATGCTAACTGAGACCTAAACCCATTAACACATGACCCAGACCCCACTTCGGTTGGTAAAGCGATGCGCCGAGTACCTCGACGTGGCTCGTGTCTTCGATCTGCCCGGTGGCTTACGTGGCATCTACGTGTTGTACCGCGTGCGTCGGCGCAAAGGGGACACGTACTATGACGTTGTCTATGTCGGTATGGCGAGCAAGGGTGGAATTCGCGCGCGCCTAAAGAATCATCGACGTAAAAAGGCTGGCTCTTGGACTCACTTCTCCGTGTTTGAAGTGTGGGACAACATCCGAGACGAAGAGGTTCGGGAACTTGAAGGACTCTTTCGGCACCTGTACCGATACGACTCGCAGGCAAGCCCATTGAACGCCGCACGGAGCTACAAGGCCCTGAAATCACTGCGTAATAACAAGCTAGGGTCTTGGTCGCCGTCAACGTCCTAGTTCAATGTACTACCGCGGGTGAAGCGGAACACCTAGCAATCGATCTCGTGCCCATTCACTACACCGACCCACGTCTTGACGTTCCGCCTGGTGTCGATTTTCTCGACACTGAGCAGGTCCGTGACTGGGTTTCAGCCTGCGAAGTGGACAAACCCTGGCGCGATCCCATGCGTCGACGGTTTGCGGATCTTGTTGGTGATCTCCCGCGTGGAGCGAGAGTGCTGGAGCTAGGGTCTGGACCTGGATACCTGGCGGAGTCTGTTCTCGAACGTTGCCCGAACGTGGAGAGTTACACGCTTCTGGATTTCTCGGAGCACATGCTGGCGCTAAGCCGAGAACGCGTGGCGAAGTTCGGCGCGGCGCGATCCGTCAACGCTGACTTCAAGACTGCGGACTGGTGTCAGGAACTCTCTCCTCCGTACACCGTAGTCCTCGCCATGCAAGCGGTGCACGAGATTCGGCACAAGCGACATGTGCCCGGCCTCTACCGTCAGATTCGCGACTTGCTTGAGCCCGGCGGCCTCCTCGCGGTGTGCGACGGCACGCCACGCGACGCCACTGTCCTTTGGCAGGTGTCGCTGTGCATGACCGTTGATGAACAGCTCGATGCATTCGCATCGGCAGGATTCACCAAAGTCAGGGTCGAGGAAACCATCGGCCCAATGCTCTTGGTGTCCGGCCGAACGTCGCAGGACACCCGATGTGCTGAGGCCTGATTCCTAGGCCCTGAGGCCTACCTCGATCCAATCTCATTGCGGATCACCTTCCCGCCCTTCATCACGAACTTCACGCGCTGCAGTTCGGTGATGTCGGCGAGCGGATCGCCGGTCACGGCGACGAGGTCGGCAAACTTACCTTTGTCGATCGAGCCGACGCGGTCTTGCCAGCCCATCGCTTCGGCGTTGACGATGGTGCCGCCCTGGATGGCGCGGGCGGGGGCGACGCCGCCGCGCTTCACGAGCGCTTCGAAGTCGAGCGCCTGCATGCCGTGCGGATAGGTGGCGCCGTCCACGCCGCTCCCGACCATGATCTTCACGTTCGGATTGGCCGCGGCTGTCTTCACGGCCTTCTCGAAGATTGGAATCATGCGGTACTTACCGCCCGTATTCTTTGTGTCGTTGTCGTCCATGTACGGCTCGAGATAGCGGACGAACGTCGGATCGTAGAAGAGCTTCTTCGACACAATCATCTCGGCTTCCGACGCGTCGAGGTCGAACGCGTGCTCGATGCTGTCGCAGCCGGCGACAATCGAGTTGTGCTTGCCTTCTCCGCCGAGCACGTGACACGCGGTCTTCTTGCCCAGGCGATGCGTTTCGTCGATGAGCGCCTGCAGCACCGGCATCGGATACGTCAGCACGAACTGTGCTTTGCCATCCGGCGCGAAGGAGTAGCCGCCGGTGGGAAACAACTTGATCCAGTCCGCGCCGCGCATGATCTGCTCGCGCACGGCAGCGCGCGCTTCGTCAGGGTTACGCACCGGCGTGCTCGCCAGCGGATTCACCGGACCCTCTGACGTGGCGGCGCCTCCCCAGACGATGCCGAGCGTCGAGACCTGATATCTCGGGCCCTCGAGACGCCCCTGGTTGATTGCGTCGCGCATCTCGACGTCGGCGTAGCCGTTGCCGTGCGACGACATGTCGCGCGCGCTCGTGAAGCCCGCGCGCAGATCGGCCTGGGCATTCTGCACGGCGATAAGCATCGCCGCCTCCGCGGACTGCCCCTTCCCGCGGTTGTTGAACATGTGCGTGTGCGCGTCGATGAGACCAGGCAGCACCACGGCCTGGCTCAAATCGACGACCTGTGCACCTGCAGGCACCGTGACCTGTCCGTCAGCGCCGACGGCGGTGATGCGATCCCCGGTAATGACAATCACCTGTTTTGTCAGCATCCGCCCGGTGTTGCTGTCGAACATGCGGCCCGCGCGAACGGCGACCACACTGGATGCCGGAGGACACTTGAACGCTCCGCCTTCAGGGCCGAAGCACGGCGTAGGCCCGGCCCCACGCCACGGCGCCTGAGGCGCCTGAGCGCTCAGGGTGATGCCGATCATGCACGTGCCGACAAGGGCGCCGAAAAACGAGCTCAGTCGCATCTGCAGTCCTCCAGTGAGGAGTGCAGACTATGCCAATGATGGCGGCCCGTAAAGGGCCGGACTGCGGGGCGGGCCTTTACGGCCCGCCTTCGGCATCGCGCTCTTCCTTTACGCCAGTGACCGATTCGAAGCGCTGCTCCACGACCCAGCAGAACGACGCCCAGACAAACCCGAGGATCCAGCCGCCAATCACATCCGTCGGATAGTGCACGCCGAGCACCACACGGCTCACGCCGACCAGCAGCGTCAGCAGCACTCCCACAGCCAGGCAGTAGATCTTCGTGAGACGACGTTCCGAGATACGCATCAGCATCGCGGCGAGCGTCAGGTAGATGATTGCTGACTCCATCGCGTGCCCACTCGGAAAGCTGGTGGACACCACCTCGCGCAGGTGCGGCACCACCGACGGACGTGGCCGCATGAAAGCGTCCTTCAACGTTGAATTCGCCAGCTCGCCACCAATTGACGCCACGAACACGACGAGCGCTGTGTGATAACGCCCCTGCAACAGTAGGAAGCCGACGACGCCCACCACGACGAGACCGAGAACAGTGGGACTTCCGAGCGACGTGAGATCGAGCATGGCGAATTCGAGCCATGCCGGACCAATCGGCCTCGACGGATCCGCGGGGTCGCGCAGTGCCGTTAGCACTCGCGTATCGAGCGTTGTCGTCTCTCCCTCGAACACCTCGCTCGCAAGCTTGAAGAAACCGAACAGCAGCACGCAGGCAACCAGGCCAACGAGGAGCCAGGTCAGCTCTCTGCGCTCGAGCTTGCGCCACCTGGGCCAGCGACGGACAGCGACGCTCATGGTTTCGGGATGCGAAGCGTGGCGCTGACCATGGCGCTGCCACTCGCCAGATAGAGCAACGAAAGCGGATGCAGCAGCGCCGGTCCGACGTGATACGCGCCAAACCAGAGCTCGCTCTCGATGCGCCCGAGCCTGAGCGCCAAGCCGAGCAGGACGACGATGACGATGCTGGTGGGAATCGGCGTGCCCTCGAAGTACTTTACCTTTCCCGTTTCAGAGTCGGCCAGCGCTTCAGCTGTCACGTTGAAGCGCGCGAGCCGGCTCACACCGCAGACGACAAAATAGGTCAGGCAGAGCATGTCCCACCCGCCACGGAGCCCGAGCGTAAATCCGAGCACAGCAGGCGCGACGCCGAACGAGATGACGTCGGCAAGCGAATCGAGGTCCGCTCCGAGCGTTGATTGCCGAGACCTGTCGAGCCTGGCGACGTAGCCATCGAGCACGTCACAAACCAGCGCGCACGGCAGCAGAACAAAGGCAATCCAGACGTACTTCGGCGTGCCGGTGGCGAGGTAGTCGAGGCACAGGAAGATCGAGATCGTGCCGCAGCTGGCGTTGCCGATCGTCAAAAAGTCGGCCGGCGTATACGACCTCAGCATCGACAGGTGGTTGCGCGACATCTGCATAGTGTAGGCCTTCGCCTTCGGGCACGGGCGTTGCTCATTCGGCGACCACATGAGCCGTGCCTGGGTGTCTCTTATCGCCGTGCTGCTCCTTTCGACGACGACGGGAGCTCAACTGGCGGGCGAGCTCGACGGCGCGGCGCTGAGGCGGGCGATCGAGCGCGGCCTCTCCTCGGCTCCGCGGGGTTTTGAGGCATTGCTCGTGCCGTCGCAAACGGGCGTCCGGGTGCTCGACGTGGACGTGGAGCGCACCTCGTCCACCGCACAACGAGTCATCATCGATCTCAGTCAGAAGACCCTCACCTACGATCCCTCGGGCAGCGTCGAGGCGATCGTCGATCAGGTTCTGTCGAGCACGGCAGCGTTGACGAACGGTGCGGGCGAGGTCGAGTATCGACTGCTGGTCGAAGGGCTTCCACTCGATCAGTTTCTTGCGCGTCCGCAGGTTCCGCGCGTGCGTTCGCGCGCGATCGGACACGGCGGCAAGGTCGTCGTCAGCGCGGGTCATGGATGGTATTGGGACGAACAGTCGGCGTCGTGGCGGCTTCAGCGCGACTACTACTGGGGCATCGTCGAAGACTTCGTGAACTGGGAGTTCGCCTCCTACCTGCAGGACGAGTTGAACGCCGCCGGTCTCGATGCGCGCCCCGCGCGCTATCCAGGTCGCGATGCGAGCACGGGCGACTCGGGACGTCCCGCGTGGCAAGAGAGCGCGAAGTATTTCATCAAGGCGCTCGGCGCGCCCGCGGATATCTCCGACTTCGGCGTCAACAATTACGCGCGCGACATCAACAGCCGTCCGTTCTACGCCAACTGGATCGATTCGGCCGTGATGATCTCCATCCACAACAACGGCGGAGGGGGCACGGGCACGGAAACATGGTTCGACGAGACCAACGGATTCGAGCCAGAGAGCCGCCGGCTGGCGCGCCTAGTGAACGACAAGGTCGTCGCGGCGATCCGGTCGCAGTACGACCCCAACTGGCCCGACCGCGGACTACGTTCGTGCAATGCGTGCAAAGGTGAGAACCGCCTGGCCATGCGGCCGGCGATCATCCTGGAAGTGGCCTTCATGGACATGAAAACGCCTGACAACGAGGCGCTGCACAACGACGTGTTCAAGCGGATCGTCGCCCGCGCGGTCCGCGAGGCGATTCAGGAATTCGCGGGAGAGCAGCTCCCGTAGGCCGGGTCCAGCCTGCCACGCCGTAGCCGCAGGCGAAGGCGGGGACCCGGTTAAAATAGATCCGTGCTGTTCTTCGAGCTCTTTCCCGCTTTCATGGCTATCGTCAGCGTCCTCGTCGCCGTCGGGCTGTACATTTCAAACCACCAGTCGCGCAACGATCCTCCCGATCCGGTCATCAAGGTCACACCGCCGCCGCCCGGTTCACCCGAGTCGCGGCCGACCGCGAACCGGCGCCCCAGCATGTCGGCCTGACATCTGGCACCGCGATTGGAGATACGCATCTCCATCTGCCTCCGGCAGCGTTTTCATGACCACCGTTGTCGCACGCCTTTCGAAATCGTCATTCGTCCTCGCGTGCGCCCTGGTGCTGGCCTGCGGTGGCACGCCAACTGGGCCCTCTCCGTCGGCAACGCCTTCCCCTTCTCCGACGCCTTCGCCTTCGCCAACCACGTCGCCGTCGCCATCGCCAACGCCCGCGCCGTCACCCGGCGGGCCCGGCGTCGTCCGGCTTGGCGAGGATTTCGGACGGCAGCTGTTTCCGGCTGACAACTGGTGGAACCAGGACATCTCGAGTGCGCCGGTCGACAGCCAGTCGAACGCCTATATCGATTTCATCGGGCGCACGCGAACCGGACATCCTGATTTCGGTCCACCTCCCTACGGCATTCCCTATGTGGGCGTGAGCGGTGCCGAAGCGCGGGCGGCCGTCACGTTTGTGGACTACGGCAGCGAAAGCGACGCCGGAATCCGCGGCGAGACCGGGTATCCGATCCCCGAATCCGCGAAGACGCAGCCCAACTTCATCGAAGGGGGCGTGCCTGGCGGCGGATCGGATGGCGATCGACACCTGCTGATCGTCGATCGCGACAAGTGGATCTTGTATGAGCTGTTCGCCGCGCGCTGGAGCGCGGCGCGTCAGCGGTGGGAAGCAGGCTCTGGCGCGATCTTCGATCTCTCGACCAACGCCAGGCGCCCGGACGGTTGGACGTCGGCCGATGCCGCCGGCCTCGCGATCCTGCCAGGCCTCGTGCGCTACGACGAAGCGATGCGTGGACCGATCCGCCACGCTCTTCGCGTGACCGTCCGCTCGACCAACGGCTTCGTGTGGCCCGCCTCACATCGCGCCGGAGGCACGACGGGCGCGCTGCCAATGGGCGCGCGGCTTCGCCTCAAGTCGTCCAAAGACATCTCGCGCTACCCGGCGTACATCCAGAACATCTTTCGGGCGATGCAGACGTACGGGCTGATCGTCGCCGACAACGGCAGCGACATGTACGTCAGCGGCGCGATGGACTCGCGCTGGAACAACGACGAGCTGAATCCGGCGTTCAGGGCGCTGACCGCCGGCGATTTCGAGGTGATCCGTCTGGGATGGCGGTAGGCTTGGGATTTGAGCTTTGGGCCTTGTGCCTCGTGCCTTCTCTTATTTTCCGAGCTCGGCGTAAACCGCGGTGATCGCGTTCTTGGCGCGCTCGTTCTTGTAGCCGGGATACTTCGCCGTCAGGTTGATCGACGCGGTCGCCTCGTCGATGCTCTTGCCCGCGGCCGCAGCCGACTGCACCGCCGCCACCCATTCCGTCAGATACCGCTGATACTCCTGCAGATCCTTCGGCGTCGTCACCGGGCTGTGACCGGGGATGACGGTATCCACGTCTTTGATCGCCGCGATGGCCTTGGCGATCGTCTTCGGATACTCGATACCGCTGCCGCCGTTGCTGCGGTCGATGGTCGGCGCGTCGCGCCACGCGAACATGTCGCCGGTCTGCAGGACGCGAAGCCCCGGATACACGACCCACGAATCACCGTTGGTATGACCGGGCCCGAAGTAAAACAGGTCGATGCGGTTCTTGCCGCTGCCGAGCGTCATCTTGTCCTTGAAGGTGCGCTTCGGCAGGAACTGCGCCTTGTCGCCTTTGAAGGCATCCATCTTCACCATGTTTGCCTTGGTGTTCTCGTGGGCGACGAAGTCGATGGTCGCGGGAAACCCTTCGTTGCTTCCCGTGTGGTCACCGTGCGTATGCGTATTGATGACCATCGTCACCGGCTTGTCGGTGACCTTTCTGATTCTCGAGAGGATGTCCGGTCCGTACCCGGCGAGCTTGGTGTCGACGACGATGACGCCGTTGTCGGTGACGAGCACGCCGGTGTTGCCGCCGGTGAACTCGGGGCCGGGAGTCGAGGAGGTGATGACGTAGAGGTTGTCCTTGACCTTCGTGAGGTCAGGCAGCATCGGCCGCGGCGCCTGCTGCTGCGCGATAGCGACTGAGATTCCGCCGACAAGAAGCAGCGCGCCAAGAACGATCCGTCGTCTCACTCTGATCTCCTCCCTCGAATCCGAGATTATGCCACGTCCGTCTCTCGATAGAATCAGCACATGCCGTCTGGCCCGCTCGTCACGATTCTCCTGCTCATCGCGTCGAACGTCTTCATGACATTTGCGTGGTACGCCCACCTGCGGAACATGTCAGACCGCCCATGGTATCTGGCGGCCATCGCCAGCTGGGGCATCGCGCTTTTCGAGTATCTGTTGCAGGTGCCGGCCAATCGCATCGGCGCGCGGACGTTGTCGCTGGCGCAGTTGAAGATCATGCAGGAGGTCATCACGCTGAGCGTGTTCGTGCCCTTCGCGGTGTTCTACATGCGTCAGCCCATGAACCTCAACTTCCTGTGGGCAGGGATGTGTCTGCTCGGCGCGGTCTACTTCATGTTCCGGTAAGGTGCGATCCTGCTGACGCGTGTCGGTGCGAGCGCCCTTTGATTGGCGGTGCAACCGGTTCTTCGATTGTCGGCGCCGACAAGGATCGCAATCGCACCGGCGAATGTCAGCGCAATCGCACCGACAAGAATCGGGACCGCACCGACCGCGAAGGCGGAGTTACAGCGTTTTTCCTCCGGCATCGACGGCAGGGACCGTGATGATGCCGCGCTCCTGGTAGATGGGGCGCACGACGGCGCGGATCGCGGGCAGGCGGGAGGCGAACCACAGCGCGGCGAAGAACGTGACGATGCCGCTGAGGCCGACGGTCATCGACGCGCCGACACGATCGGCGACGAGACCGCCGATGAGGCTGCCGATCGGCACGGTGCCGAAGAACGCCATCGTGTAGAACGACATCACACGTCCGCGGAGGCGTTCCTCGACAATGGTCTGCAGGATGGTGTTGGTGGACGCAAGGTGCACCATGAACCCTGCGCCGCTGATGGCGAGAAACACGCACGCCAGCCACAACGACGTCGTCAGCGAAAACGCCATGAGGCCGCAGGCAAACGCAAACGTTGCGTACATGATGATCCGTCCCAGGCCGACGACCGATTCGCGTGAGGCCAGGTAAAGCGCGCCGCTGAGCGCGCCGACGCCTGTGGCGGTCATCAGGATGCCCAGCGTGTTCGGTCCGCCGTTCAGCGTCTGCGCGGCGATGGCCGGCATCAGCACGGTATACGGCGTGCCGGCGAGGCTCACGATGGCCACGAGGGTGAGCGCCGAGCGAATCGGCACCGACTGCAGCACGTATTTCCATCCGTGGTGCAGCTCGTCGAGCAGGTGCATCTCGGCCGCCTCATGGCGCTGGCGCGGCTTGACGCGCATCGCGAGCAGCGAGGCAATGACGGCGACGTACGACAGCGAGTCGACGGCGAAGCACCATCCCTCGCCCACCCCGGCAATCAAGAGCCCGCCAATCGACGGTCCGATGATGCGGCTGCCGTTGACCATCGACGAGTTCAAGGCGATGGCGTTGGGCAGGTCGCGGCGATCTTCCACCATCTCGCTGACAAACGCCTGGCGCGCCGGCGTGTCGAAGGAGTTGATCACCCCCTGCACGACCTGGAGCCAGATGATCTGCATCACCGTGATGTGGCCGCTCAGCGTGAGTACGGCCAGCGCCCCCGATTGCAGGAGCGACGCAATCTGGGTGATGAGGAGGATCCGGCGCCGGTCGCTGCGATCGACGAGCACACCGGCAAACGGGGTGAACACCAGCGTTGGAATCTGACCGACAAACCCGGCTACTCCCAGCAGGAGCTCGGAACCGGTGAGTCTATAGATGAGCCAGCTGGTGGCGACACGGGTAATCCACGTGCCTACGAGAGAGATGCTCTGGCCAGCGAAGAAGAGGCGGAAGTTGCGATGCTGCAGGGCACGCGTCAGGCGCGCGCCCGCCGGGGTCGACATTCACCCTCAATTGTACGGGCTTATTTCGGCCGGCCCTTGAAACCCTCTGCGACCATCGGAATTCGGAAGATCGACTTTGCGTTGTTGCGCACGCCGGGAGCCGTCACGATCTCCTTGCCGTCTGGACCGAGCGCCCCGGCGCCGGTCACGTAGAGCGTCTTCTTGTCGGGTCCCGCGAACGCCACGCTGGCAGGCGCCCGTGGTGTCGGAATGAGGCCGAGGTATTTGCCGGCGGGGCTGAACACCTGCACGCCAGGGCCTGACGTGACATACAAACGGCCCGTGGAATCGACCGCCATGCCGTCGCCATTGCCGCCCGCCTCGAGCTTGGCGAAGTCACGCTGGTTCTTCACGCTGCCGTCAGGCTGCACGTCGAGCGCGACGACGACCGGACCATTGGTGATGTACAAAATCTTTTCATCGAGGCTTAGCATGATCCCGTTGGTGCGCAGGTTCTCGCCGATCGGCGTCACCTTCCCAGCCGCGTTGACGTAGAACGCGCCACCGGAGGTGAAGTAGGCGCCGCCCTTCTTGTCGGCTACGAGGTCATTCGGCCGCCCGAATGACTTGCCGTCCACGCTGTCAGCGAGGACGCGGGCCTCTTTTTCGGGATAGATGATGCTGATGCGCGTCGGCTCGGCGCACGGTGGCCCCTGCGTGCGCCCCGGATCCGTGCACGTGCGCTCCGCGGCGAAGAGACGCCCTTTCGCATCCATCGAGACCGACCCGGCGCCGTGCGTGTGCTCGACGAACGGCGAGGCCTTCCCGTCTTTGTCGAGCTTGCTGATCCGGTTTGGTTGCTCCTGCGCAAAGAGCAGGCTTCCATCCGGGGCGCCGACGATGCCGTCGGCGTTGTCGGTGCCTGCCCACGCCAGCGTCCAGGTCGCGCCAGCGGCGACGACGCCAGGAATGGCGTTGACGCTCACTGATCGGAGTGGGGGCACCGTCGCAACCTGCACGACCGGCGCTGGGGACTCGACGACCAGCGGCCGGTCAGAACGTTGACCGACAAGCGGAGAGATACGGAGCAAGGCGAGACAGATGGTCAGCGCAGCCACTCGTTTCATGCGGGGGCATTGTGCCATTCGGCCGAGTTAGATGCCAGTCGGAGGGCGGCTTCTCGAGCCAGAAACTCGGCAACAATTTTGCTCCCGCTGAACTCAACTATGCTGCCGACTCCGCCCGATGTCGTGTTCCCCTTCGTCGAACCACCTCTTCCGTTTGGTCTGGATACATTTGACGACCTCGATCGACTGTTTGGCGACGGACTGCGTCGTCGAGGACCCACTGACAGCCCCCGCGATGGGAAACCGGCGACACCCGGTGTTACGGCCGACCGTGTCGAGTTGCGTTTGTACGTAAGCGCCGACTCAATGAACTCGGCGCGGGCGGTCGTGGCGCTGGAACAAATCGTTCGCGCCTTTCCACCGCGCGCGTTCCGCACCCATGTCCTCGACGTGGCGACATCCGTCGATGCCGCGGCGCGCGACCGCGTGCTGTTCACGCCCACCCTCATCCTGACCGACCGCGCACAGCGCTCGACGCGCGTCCTTGGCGACCTCTCGAACGTCGACGTGCTGGTGGAGCTCCTGCGCGCCACGGGTCTCGAACCCGTCTGAGTTACGGAGCGCGCCCATGATTCGACGCCCGACAGGCTGCCGCATCCTGCTGGTCGAAGACTCCGATGCCCTGAGGGAGATGATGCGCCTCGTGCTCGAGGAGGAGGGGTATCGCGTTGACTGCGCGACTTGCGCCGAAGACGCTCTGCGACTGGTCGAACGGCACACTTACGATCTCGTGCTGACGGATTTCTCGCTACCGGCAAACAACGGCGGCTGGCTGCTGCGCGAAGCGGAAGACCGCCAGATTCTGCGCGGCGCGGCGACGCTCGTGGTCACCGCCGAAACAGCCCCGCCGGTGCCGCCGCACCAGGAAGTCGTCTTCAAGCCGGTGGATTTCAACGAGTTTTTGCCGCAGATTCGCGCGATGTTGACCGAGGATCTCGATTTCTCGCGCACGGCGGCGGCGTGCCGCAACGACAGCGGCTCGGCGGTGGAGCTGGTGCTCTACGTGAGCCCCGAGTCGGTGCGCTGCCTGCTCGCCGCGCAAGCGATGCAGCAGGTCACGTCGAGGTACAGCAGCGACGAGGTCAGCTTCAGGATCTGCGACGTGACGCGCGACCCGGGCGCGGCGAGCGAGGATCGGATTATCTTCACGCCAACGCTCGTGAAGCGATCGCCCGGACCCGCCTGCTGGATGATCGGCGACCTCTCGCGCGTGGGGATTGTGGAGAATCTGTTGTACTGCTGGACTACGTTGCCGGCTCGATCAGCGACACCACACTCTTAATCAGCGTCGCATCGTCCACCGGTTCGATGAGATAGGCGTCGGCCCCGCTGGCGAGGCCGCGGGCGCGCGCTTCGTTGGAGATCCAGGCGCCGGTGATCTGAATCACCGGGATTCCGGCCGTGGACGGCTCGCTCTTCATCCGCTCGCAGACCTCGGTGCCGCTGATGTCGGGAAGGTTGACGTCGAGCAGCACCAGCGCCGGGTGATGCTTCGCCACCATACGCAAGGCATCTTCGCCGTTAGTCGCCTCCAGGATTTCGTAGCCGGCGTCGCCAAGGATGCGGGCGCGCAGGTAGAGCGCGCCCGGGTAGTCATCCACGATCAGGATCTGGCGTCGGTCCATTGCGTTCTGGCCTCCGCGGATGCCTGATATCCCTCGGCGCTCCAGCGATTGATTTTCAGGCCGCCGGCGCCGATCTCGAGGCGATACGGATGCGTCTCGTGCGCCGAGCCGCGCATCTTCACGACGCGCATCGTTCGATTCAGCTCGTAGGCGCTGGGGTTGTAGTCGAGCGTGAGGATGGCGTCGGCAATGGTCGACAGGTACGGAGCCGTGTGATCCGTGGCGGTGCCCGCGAGCACCGTCTGCGTGAGCAATGCGCTTCTTCCGTAGGCGCGCAGAATTGACGCCGTCCCGATCATGAACTGCCGGAATCCTTTTTCCGACGAGGCGTGCTCGATCGAGGAGATGCTGTCCATCACGATGAGCGACGGCTGAAATTCCTCGAGGCCGAGGCGAAGATCGACGAGTAGATCCTCGAGGCTCGTTGCCTCGGGATACCGGCACACGATCTTGAGATTGCCGGCCTTGACGAGATCGCCGATGCCGAGCGCCACCTCGTCGAAGTTGCGAATCAGGGTGGGACGCGGCTCCTCGAAGCCGTAGTAGACCACCCGCTCACCGCGGATCGCGCCGGCGCGGGCATACACACCGGCAAGCATCGTCTTTCCGCTGCCTGTCGGACCGCGGACGATCATGATCGAGTTACGCAGGAACCCGCCGTGCGTCATCTCGTCGAGGCCGGCGATGCCGCTCGAATAACGCTCCACCTTCTCGGTGTCGGGGCGATCGGGGGCGTCGAGCGGGAAGATGGCCAGGCCCTTCGTCGTGATCGTGCAGGGGAACTCGCCCTTGTAATGCGGGCTCCGCCGATACTTGTTGATCTCGATCGAGCGCCGCCGCCGCTCACCGTCGACCGTCAGGCGCATAATAACGACCATGTCGCAGACGTAGTCTTCGACACCAAGCGTCGTGAGCTGGGTGTAGTCGCCCGGCGCCTCGGCGAGGATGATCGCCGTGAGGTTCAACCTGCGGAAACAGTGCACCAGCTGGAAGAAGTGATTGCGCAGCAGGTCCTGCGGCGGGCGCGGGCTGAAGAGCGCCGTCGCGGAGTCGAGCACGATCGCCTGCGCGCCGGTCTGCTTCACCAGGTGCTCGATCCGATGGACCAGGCCGTAGAGGTCGTAGTCGCCGTTGACGACCGTCGGCTCTTCGAGCGGTTTGATCATCTCGGCAACGTGCACCTGACCCGACTCGCGCAGGGCGGTGAGATTGAAGCCGAGCGCGTCGCCGGTCGCCACGAGGTCTTCGGCGGTTTCTTCCACGCCGAGTACGATGGTCTTGAAGCCGTTTCGCGCCATGTGGGCGGCCGTCTGCAGACCGAAGATCGTCTTGCCAGTGCCGCTGCGGCCGACGACCAGCGTCGCCCGGCCAACAGGAAGGCCGCCCGCGCTCAGGACGTCGAAGCCTGGCACGCCGGTCTTTATCTTTTTCATTACGTTCATCGAAGTGGTACCGCTCCGGCGGAATCGAGCAAGTCAGCGAGGAGTTCGATGTTCGACAACTCCCCCATGACGTGCATGCGTGGTAGGGGATGGCGCCTCACGAGGGTCGGCGTGAAGCACACCGCGTCTTCAGCTGCGCGTTCGGGGTCCTGGCTGACGTCGCACACCTCGAAGTTGACGCGGCTGCGATCGAGACGATCGAGCAGCGCGTCACAATTCCGCCGCGCCGTGATCGCATAGCGCGACAGAGGACTGGTGTAGAGGATCAAGTGGAGAGGCGACTGCGACAAGCCCGAGGCAGTATTTACCGCCCTGATATTCTCCCGCAAGCTCAACCGTAAGCGCCTTGGGAGTTGGGAGTTGGGCGTTGGGAGTTGCCTTACCTCGGTGTGGCAAAAAGAAATGCCATCGCCAGCAGCACGTAGACCGCGATCAGCATCACCCCTTCAAACCAGGTCGTTTCGCCGTCGAGGGCGATCGAGTTCACGGCGAACGCGGAGCCGACAATGGCCATGAGCTCGAGCGGATTGCTGAACACCAGGTTCATCGGCCGGCCGAGCGCATACGACCCGAGCACGAGCACGGGCGCCGTGACGAGCGCGATCTGAATGCTCGAACCGAGACAGATCGTCATCACCAGGTCCATGCGGTTCTTGCGCGCGAAGTACACCGCGGCAAAGTATTCGGCCGCATTGCCCACGAGCGGCAGCACGATGATGCCGAGGAAGAACACCGACACGCCAATCTGCGTCGCCGTCACCTCGAGGGCGCCGGACACGAGCTCGGCTTCAATGGCGACGGCCGCCACCGCGGCGGCCAGCACGCCGAACGACTTGGCGAGCGACCACGTGGCGGTCTCCTCGGATTCATCGGTCGCGAACACGTCCCGGTGCGTGACGAGCGTGTAGAAGAGGTTCGCGGCGTAGACCAGGATGAGGACGATCGACACCCCAAGACTGAGCCGCTCGTCGAGGATGGCCGCGGTGCCGCCGCTGACGATGGCCCGTTCGGTGTAATCGAACATCGCCGGCAGCATCAGCGCAATCGTCGACAGGATGAGCAGGCTGGCGAGCAGGCCCGCCCGCTGCGGTGAGAACGTCTGGCGGTCGCGTTTCCATGTCCCCGCAATGATCGACAGGCCCAGGCCGAGCAGGCTGTTGCCGATGATCGAGCCGGTGATGGTGGCCTTCACCACGGTGGTGTTTCCCGTCATCAGCACGAACAGCGCGACGATTAGCTCGGCGGCGTTACCGAGCGTGACGTTGAGCAGGCCGCCAATCGACGAGCCCGCCCGGTTGGCGATCTGTTCCGTGGCACGACGAATCCACTGCGCCAGCGGGATGATCGCGGCAGCGGCCGCGGCAAACACCCATAACGGCGGCGCGTGGAAGTACGCGAGGGCGACCGAGAGAGGGATAAGGCCTAGGGCGTATCGCAAATGCCGGGTATCTCGCGGACGGAGACGATGCTCAACGTGGCTCCCTTCATGGTTCCTACCACCTCGACATTCTTACCCGACATCCGGCGCAGATCCGCAGTCCGCCCGCTCAATCGGTATTTCGAGGTTGTGCCCGAGGTGCCGGCGGCCGCAGGCTCGGCCGCGGCTGGACTCGTGTCTGAAACGGCCGCGGTTGTATCCACGGCATGCCGCGTTTCAATCAATACATATCTACCGCTGGGCTTCGCGCCTGCGGTGGACTTCTGCACCGCCGCTTCCGGCTGGACGCATCCGACGAGTGTGACAGGAGAGGCCAACAGCGCAGGGCCATTCATGAAGATGGCGGCCATTGATACGCTCATCACAATTCGCGTGGTCATGCGAACCTCCCAAATTTTCCGGACTGGTCCAAGGCGGGCTCGTGCAATGCCCGGACCAATTCGTCACTCCTCCTCCCGTTCCTTCGTGCGCAGCACTTGAAAGAGGTTGCTGAAGCTGTCGGTCCAGACGATGGGCGGGCCGCTGTTTTGATCGTCCAGCAACTGGCCTGCGTTGATGAAACCTGGCAGCAGTGCTGGATTGCTGCTCACCAGAATCCAGTCGCTCCTGAAGACGCCGGTCGTGGGGTTGCTTCCATTCGCCACGAACACAGCCGGCTTCCCCGCCGCCTGCGCCATCCCGCGCACGATCGGAGTCAAATCGAGATGCCGGTTGGTCACATGGATCGCCAGCACACCGTCCTCGCTCAACACCTTCCAGTAAATGGCCGACGCCTCGCGCGTGAGCAGGTGCACCGGGATGGCGTCGCCTGAGAAGGCGTCCACGACGAGGACGTCGAAGCGATCCGCGGCCGTGTTCTGCCGCTCCATCGACAGCCGCGCGTCTCCCTGCACGATGTCGATCGTCGCCTCGCTGTCTTTCAGGTACGTGAAGTAGCGGTTCGCGAAATCAATCACCTGCGGGTTGATCTCGTAGAACGTCATGCGATCGCCCTTCGCACCCCACACGGCCATCGTGCCCGTACCGAGACCGACGACGCCAATCCGCATGGGCGTTCCGAGCAGCCGGTTTGGATGGAATCGAATCGCGCGATCGATGCCGCTGCGCGGACCGTAGTACGAAGTCGGCAGCCTGCGTCGCGCAGGGTCCAGAAACTGAACGCCGTGCAGGATTCGGCCGTGCAGCAACCGTCGCATCTGCGGGCTCGCAGGCACCACATCGTCGGTCACGTGCAACACGCCGTAAAAATTGCGGGCGCTGGCGACGGCGGTCTCAGGCTGCACAGGGCCCGGCGAAACCAGGAGCGCAACCACGATGGCCGGCGCCGTCAGCATCGTGGCATGCGCGACCCAGCGCTCGACTCGTGTCGCGGCGCCCGTCATCGTCGCCAGCAGGAAGAGGACGGCGGTGGTGAACAGGAAGAGCGGAAACTCCCAGAAGCCGCGAAAGACGAGCGGCGCCCCGAGCGAGGCCAGCGTGCCCGTTGCCCCGCCCGCGGCGACGGTCAGGTAAAACCCCGTCAGGTGAGAAGCGTCCGGGCGGCGGCGCACCAGTTCGCCATGACAGACCCACGCGCCGAAGAAGAGCGCGACTGATGCGGCTGTCACCTGCCAGATGAGGAGCACGCCTGGTCCGCGCAGCGTGGCCCAGCAGGCCGCGGCCGCGGCGGCGGCAAAGAGGACGCCGGTCGCCGAGCGCACGTAAACGCCCGCGAAGGCGAGGATGAATGTCAGGAGATACAACGCGAGCGGCAAGACCCAGAGAAAGGGCACCGACGAGATGTCGAGCGTGATCTCGCTCGTCGTAGCAGCGAGCAGTCCCGATCCAGACGCGGCAAGCAGGAACCAAAGGACCTGGTCGGCGACTCGTACGTCAGTCGTTTCCACGTCGCCGATTCGTACGTCGGGTTCGATCTCATCGCGATGGCTGAACGCGAGGAACGCCGCCATGACGCCGAACACGCCATAGATGGCCGACCAGATCGTCATCTGGGCGCCAAGCGTGAGCCGCGGTTCCCACAGCACCGGATAGCTGAAGAGCGCGAGGAGCGCGCCGGCATTCGACACCGCGTAGAGCATGTAGGGCGCGGCCACGCGCTGATCGCGGCTCGCCCACCGCTGCATGAGCGGCGTCGTCGCCGCCAGCAGCACATACGGCGCGCCAACGGTGAGCAGCAGGATGGACAGGATGCCGGGGATCGGCGCTCCGCCGCTCGCCGGCTTCCACGTGTCGGCCATCGCAAGCGGCAGTTGCAGGGCGGTGGCGACGAGCAGGGCTAGATAGGCGCCGACCTGAAGCCGAGGCCGCAGCCGGGCGACGAAGTGCGCGAAGGCGTAGCCGACGAGAAGCAGTGTTTGAAAGAAAAACAGGCACGTTGTCCAGACGGCAGGCGCGCCACCGAACCAGGGCAGCAGCCGCTTGCCGACCATCGGCTGGACGAGAAATAACAGGAATGCGCTGAGAAACAGCGTTACTGCGTGCATCAGATCGTCACCACTCCCAGTCGCATGAGCGCCTCACTATAAGTCAGGGAGCGGCATTACAATCTCGCCCGTGAAACGCATACATCTCGGCCTCGCCGTTCTCGCTTGCGCCTTCGCGCTCAGTGCCAGCCATCCGCACGCCGGTGCGTCACAGGCTGCTCGCAGCCTGCCGACGTTTGAAGTGGCCAAGGGATGGCCGACGGTACCCGCTCAATGGAAGCTCGGCGACCCATCGAGCTTTGCGGTTGACGCGCAGGACCGCGTTTGGGTGCTCCATCGCCCGCGCACGCTGCTGAAGCCCGAAGACGCCGCGAAAGCGGCGCCACCCGTGATGGTGTTCGACAGCGCCGGCAAGTTCGTCAAGGCGTGGGGAGGCAATGGCGCCGGCTACGAATGGCCCGAACGCGAGCACGGCATTCACATCGACAACAAGGGTCTCGTCTGGATCACCGGCAACAACTGCCCAACCAACGGCCTGCCTGGACTCAAGAAGGTGGCCGACGATCAGATCCTGAAGTTCACGCAGGACGGCAAGTTCGTGCTGCAGATCGGGCACAGCAACCAGAGCAAGGGCAACGCCGACACACGCAACGTGCATCGCGCCGCCGACGTGTGGGTGCACCCCGCGTCCAACGAGGCGTACGTGGCCGACGGCTACGGCAACCACCGCGTTATCGTGTTCGACGCGGAGACCGGCGTGTTCAAGCGGATGTGGGGCGCGTTCGGCAACAAGCCGATGGACGACGACCACTGTGAGGTCGTAACGCCGCCAGGCTTCCCTCCCGGCCAGGGTCCGGCGAATTTCAGCATCGTCCACGCGATCCGCGTGTCGAATGACGGGATGGTGTACGTCGCCGATCGCGAGAATCGCCGCGTGCAGATGTTCCGCAGTGACGGTTCGTTCGTGAAGCAGCTGGTCAAGACCGACACCGCCTTCGCACGCGACCTCGCGCTCTCACCAGACCCGGCGCAGCAGTTTCTCTATGTCGGCAACGGCGACGACATCGTCATCGTCGATCGCAAGACGCTGGAGATCGCCGGCGCGATCAAGGCGCCGGGCATGATTGGCGGCGGTCACCAGATCGCGACCGACTCGAAGGGCAACCTCTACATCGCACAGACAACCATGGGCATGCAGAAGCTGACGTTCAAAGGAATGAAGTGAGGCGCGTCATGAAAAGACTGTTGTTCGGCTCGATGATGATCGCGGCCGTCGCGCTGCTGCTCGCGCACCTGCAGGCGCAGGATGGCGGCATTGGCCAGATTCAGGTGGGCGGCAGCCCAGTGGTGCCTGACAACCAGGTCACCTCGCGGCCGATCCCGAAACTGCCGGATGGCCACGTGGATCTTACCGGTCCGTGGGTCGGCGGCGGCTCGAACAACAACATGGAGGCCGACGCCGGCTTCAAGAAGGGCGAGCTTGACGCGCTGCTGCTGCCGTGGGCACGGGATCTCAAGTCGAAGCGCAGGAAAGAAGAAGAGCCGTACACCGCCTGCCTGCCGATGGGCGTCCCGCGCGTCAATCCCTATCCGTGGAAGTTTGCGATGAGCTACACCTCCAAGGGGCTGACGCACATCTACGTCCTGCACGAGACCGGCGACGCCGGCGCGCACCGCGTGGTCTACATGGACGGACGCAAGCACCCTGACGACCTGATTCCCAACTGGTGGGGACACTCGATCGGACGCTGGGACGGCGACACGCTGGTCATCGACACTGTCGGCTACAACGAGAAGTTCTGGTTTGACGGCGCGGGCACGCCGCACACAGAGAAGCTGCACACGATCGAGCGCTGGACGCGCCCCAACTGGGGCCGGATTACCAACGACTTCACGCTCGACGATCCCGGCGCGTTCTCGAAGACCGTGCAGATGAAATTCACCGGACGGCTGCTGCGCCCCGATCTCAAGACCGGCGGCGGCGAGCTGATGGAATTCATCTGTCTCGAAGACAACGAATACGGATCCGCAGCCGGCTTCCGGCCAGGCACCGGCACGGAAAACAAGAAATAGACGCTACCGATAGCCGGCGGCCTGTATGCGATAGAGCTCCGCATACTGGCCGCCGCGCGCCATGAGGCTGTCGTGCGAGCCAACCTCCACGACGCGCGCGCCGTCCATTACCACAATCAGGTTGGCCATCCGCACGGTCGAGAACCGATGCGACACGAGCACGGTAATCCGGCCTTCGTCGCTTCCCAACACCGCAGCCGCCGCGTAACGCTCGAACAGCGCATGCTCCGTCTCGGCGTCGAGCGCGGCGGTCGGCTCGTCGAGCACCAGCAACAGCGGCCGCTCGCGCATGAAGCCGCGCGCCAGCGCCAGCTTCTGCCATTGCCCGAACGACACCTCGACGCCGCCGGGCCAGGTCGGACCCAGTTGCGTCGCAAGCCCCGAGGGCAGACGCATCACCACGTCGTCTGCGCCGGCGCGGCCGACGGCGGCGACGACTGCCGGTTCATCGTCCACTCGCGGCACGTCGCCAAGGCCCACGGTGTGGAGTGCGAGAAACTCGAAGCGGAAGAAGTCCTGGAATGCGCCCGACACGCGCGCGCGCCACGCATCAGCGGGAACGGCCGCCAGCGGCGTGTCGTCGACGACGATCGAACCGGACGAGGGTTCGTACATCTTGGCCAGCAGCTTAACGAGGGTGCTCTTCCCGGCGCCGTTTTCTCCGACGATGGCGACGACTGAGCCGGCGGGCAAGGAGACCGACACATCGTCGAGCACGAGGCGTGACGTGCCCGGATACGCAAACGACACATGATCGAGGCGAATGCCGCGCTGAATCCTGTCAGGCACTGGCTCTGTCGCGTTCGCCGTCAGCGACGCGGCGTAGTCTTCGAGCCAGGCGAGACGCCGGGAGCCGTCCATCCAGAAACCGCGCAGGAATCCGATCTCGCCTACCGTTGCGCCGATGTAGGCGGACAGGCGCGATCCCGCCGCGAGTACCAGCAGCACCTGGCCTGCAGGGGCGCCGATGCCGGATGCGACAAACACGACGGCGCCGACGTAGGCGGCGCCGAACACCGCCCACGCCAGGGTGTGCCAGAAGGCCGAGCCCCACCTCGCCGCGGAAATCGGTCCGTAACCACGCTCCCACGCCTCGCGCCGCTTCGCCGCGAGCAGGTTGCCGATGCGAGCGACCCTGACTTCCTTGCCTGGCGCCGCGGTGGTCGCCACGGTGAAGAGGTGACGAGACAACCGGTTTGGCTGCGCGCCCCGCTCGCTCGCAGCACGCTCGACGGCCGGGCGCCATGTGGATGTCATTACCGTGGGCACGGCGAAGAGCGCGAGCAGCACGAGCCCAGGATGAATCGACGCCAGCAGGGTGATCGTCACGGCCAGGCGCAGGATCCAGCCGCATGTCGCGAACACCGACATGTACATGTGATCGAGCACGAAGATCTGATCGCGAAGCATCGCCAGTCGATCGAGATACTCGGGACGCTCGTGATGCGCGATCGTGGCGATCGACGCCTGCAGCCGGGCGACGTGCGATTCGAGCGCGATCGTCACCTTGTCGCGGAAGCGGCGTTGTACCCGCGTGCTGACCGTGCGAAGAAACCAGGTGGCTGCCGCCGAGACGCCGAGGCCAATCGCGGCCCCGGTCACGAGCCCTGGCCGATGCTCGAGCACGCCGTTGCCGAGCAGCATGAGCCATAGCGCGACGAGCGCGTCGGGCAGCACGGAGAGCTGCGACAACACAAACGCGGCGAGCATCAGCCGCGGCTCGTGACGGTAGCCGAGCGAGCACAGCCGCCACATCGAGCGCAGCGCAGGCGGGAGATCGCCGATCGGCTCAACCGAGGACGTCATAGCTGCCTTCCTCGTCTTCGGCAAAGCGCTGCGCCTGGAGATCGAACATCGTCTTGTAACGTCCGCCGAGGGCCATCAGCTCGTCGTGGGTGCCGAGCTCGATGACGCGCCCCTTTTCGAGCACACAAATGCGATCAGCCAGGCGAACGGTCGAAAAACGATGAGAGATCAGGATGGCCGTGCGCCCGCGCGTCGCCGCAAGGATGCGCTCGAAGATCTCCGACTCTCCCCTGACGTCGAGCTGCGCTGTCGGTTCGTCGAGCAAAACGAGACCCGCACCCATCTCGATGGCGCACAGGGCACGCGCCAGGGCGACACGCTGCCATTGTCCGCCCGACAGATCGGTGCCGCCGTCGTAGCCGCGAGCCAGCACCGTGTCGAGCGCCGCGAGGTTGGCGGCTCCAGCGGCGGCCAGCGCGTGGTTCACGACAGCGTCTGGCGCGCCAGCCGGAGCCACGTTGTCGCGAAGCGGCAACTCGAAGCGGGTGAAGTCCTGGAACACGGCGGTGACGCGCGCACGCCAGGCATCGAGCGAGAGCTCACGCAGATCGACGCCGTCCACCTCGATCGCACCCGACTGCGGGTCGTACAACCGGCACAGCAGCTTGGCGAGCGTCGTCTTGCCCGCACCGTTCTGCCCGACGATGGCGAGCGAAGAGCCGGCGGGAATGGTGAGGTCGAAGCGATCGAGAATCGTGGATCCACCCGGATAGGCAAACGTGACATCGCGGAAGCGAATCTCACGCGCCGGCATCCCTTCCGCGCCGCGGCTTCCGGGCGTCAGCCTCCCGGCCGCCGCCATCGGCGCTTCGAGCCGCAGCACCGCCGCCACTGGCGCCGCGGATCCATCGAGCGCCCAGTTGAGCCCTCCGAACGCGATCATCGATGCGCCCACGGCGCTTTGCGCAAACACGACGACTTGTCCGAGCGTCAGCGTGCCGCTGTTGACATCGTTCGCCAGCGACCAGAACACGACGAGGTTGGCGCCGACGACCAGCAGCATGCTCCAGAGGACCGGCTTCTCGCGCAGGCGCGTGGCTTCGTACTGGAGCGCATGCAGGTGCGTGCGGCGAGCGACGAAGCGATCGATCGTCCAGCCGGCAAGCCCGAAGAGGCGGAGCTCCTTGGCGGGCGCGGCATCGACAGCCATCCTGTAGGCGTAGTCGGCGTCGCGCTGTGCGGCGCGCACCTCGTCGGTGTTGCGGTCGCGCCAGATCGCGCTCTCGCGCAGCAGCCAGTGCGTCGCGAGCCACGCGCCGCCCAGCAGGAGCGGCGCCCACCACGTGTACGCGGCCAGCACGGCGGCGCAGGAGAGCCCGCCGATCATCTCGACGAGACCGCTCGCAATGAAGTCCATCGAGATGTTCAGCGGTGGACCGGTGACGCCCAGATCGAATCCGCGCGCGACGGTCAGGTCGGTGGTAAGCGCCGGATCTTCGAGATGCGCCACGCCGGGCGGACGCACGCAGGCGTCTGTCAGCTTGTCGTACAGCCACGCCGACGTCCGGTCGCCGAGGTTGGCGCTGATGGCTTGATGAACAGGATGGACGACTTGCAGCAGGCCGAAGACCAGGCCGACCAGCGTCAGCGGGCCGGCAAGCGGATCTCCTCGCTGAACCGCGCCGACGAGCAGCCCCATGGCGACGGCGAAGACGGCGGGGAGGAGACCGCGAAGGAGGAGGACGACCCACCAGGCGATCGCAAGCGGACGGTCGGCTCGCGGCAAGGCGCCGAAGAACCGCCATTCATTCCGCTCGCGCAGCTGCCCCAAGGGGCTTCTACTCTAGCGTGTTTTATTTGGGTGGAATCAGCGCGTGCTGGTGGATTCGAGCGCCTGCTGCACACGCTCGAGCAGAATCTGAGGGGTGAACGGCTTGTGAAGCGTCGCCCCTTCCAGCGTCCCGCCGTTGAACACGCGAACCAGCTCACTGTTGCCCGACATGAAGAGCACCTTCATCGTCTGGTACTTAGTGGCGAGCGTATCGGCCATCAGCCATCCGCTCATGCCCGGCATGACCACGTCGGTCAGCACCAGGTCAATCTGGCTCGGGTTCTTCGCGATCACGGCCAGGGCGTCAAACCCGTCCTTGGCTTCGATCACCTGGTATCCCCCGTATTCGAGTGCCTTGCGCACGAATTCGCGCACCGAGGTTTCGTCCTCGACCAACAGGATCACAGATCCGTTAGTCGCCTGCTCCGTGGTCTCGGCCGGCGCCGCCGGCGTGTCACTCGTACGGTCTTCGACTTGCGGTTCGTTCATCACCCCGATCATCGGCAAATCCTTAGGAAATCTTGATTGACGGGGAGGATCCACCAACGACGCTCATGCCATCAGATGTGCTCATCTGACATACCGCTGTCAGACGACGCCGGGTGGTTGGGTGGTTGGGTGGCTGAGCAGATGGGGTAGTAGCTCGGGTTTTCCCGCCCCCAACTCCCCGGCTACCCACCCACCTAGCCACCCATAGCAATCGCGGATAGAGTTGTGGGTTGGCGCACTAATCGGAGCAGACACATTGAGTAGCGAGCCATTACGCCAGTACAGGGACGACCGCATCCCCAGGTCACAGCCGGATCAGCCGGCCACGCCAGGACGCGCGACCGAGGAACGACGCCTCGTCGCGTGGGTGGGCAAGTCCGTCGTGTTCACGGGAAACCTCACGAGCCTCGAGGACATGACGATCGACGGCCGGGTTGAAGGCACGATCGAGGTTCGGGACCACGACCTGACCATCGGCCCGGATGCTGACATCCAGGCCAACATCAGCGCCAGGATCGTGACAGTGCTCGGGTCAGTGACCGGAACGATCACGGCCACCACGAAGGTGGATCTCCACGAAACGGGCTCGGTGACCGGCGACATCAACTGCCCCCGGCTGGTCATCGCCGACGGGGCGGCATTCCAGGGACGCGCCGACACCGGCCGGGCCAAGACCTAGATCAATTCACGAAGCAGGGCCAGCCGGTGTCGCGATCGGTTGCCGCGGCCATCAGGTCGCGGTTCACGAAGACGCGCGCCGGCCGCTCTGACCCTTCCACCGCCACATCGGCCATCGGAACAAACCGGTCCTTCACGTAAGCCATGACGCCGGGATAGGTGCCGGTCAGGCGCTCGATCCCGTCCGGCGCCGCCACCATCAGCGGCACGTTCTCCCGCTGCAGTTGCGCCACGATTCTCGTCTGCAGCTCCGGCGAGGAGTAATAGACGCCGTCGAGCGCCGGCTGCCCTCCCGCAAACCCGCGTCGTGCGTAATAGGACAGCTCCGGAATCGAGCCGGCGACGAGAATCCGCGCGTCGGCCGCCGTGCACCGTTGCACGTACTGGAAGAACGGCACCAGCGCGAAGGCAAGGTCTGAGGGCATCTGCCGTTCCGCGTACGGCTCGCGCAGTTGAGCCGACACGTCGCGCCACCGCACGCCCGGACGCGGTGGACGATGCAGGAGCTCGGCACGTTCGAGCGTCTGCTCGAAATCGCCGATCGTCGCCGCGGCGGCGGCAACGACGACAACGAGCACGCACGTAACAGTGCGGCTCAGGACTCGCGCGGCTCCAGGGCTGGGCAGGCGCCACAGTTGGCTGAACAGCCACGCGCTCAGGAGCGTAAAGGGCACGATCGTGTCGGGCACCCTCGACGTCAGCGGATCGCGCAGGAGTCCCGGGTTCATGACAATCGTCATGCCGGCGATAGCCGTCACCACCCACCGATCAGCCTTATATGTCCAAGCCACAAGGGCCGCGACAATCGGCGTGATCCAGAACGCGTAATAGCCGACCACGCTCAGGCCGTCGGGCGACCAGAGGGTTGCGTCGCCCAGGCCCGGAAATCCCAACAACGTGCGATCGGCTTCGCGTTCGGAGAATTGCAGGCCGTCGGCGAGATACTGCGTAAGTCCGCCGGCCGCTGCCACGTAGATCAAGTAAGGAGCCACCATCAGCGCGGTAAAGCCGGCAAGTCGTGCGAGGCTGGTGAATCGGCGGGCC
>JADMIO010549003.1_pt1 | contig 38285 bp, 31 predicted proteins | sample 8958161 | NCBI WGS metagenome assembly JADMIO01 (sample SAMN16585339, study PRJNA669376) | soil metagenome | isolation source: Crop rotation soil | place: USA: Cullars Rotation, Alabama | collected 2011 | reverse complement strand
CGACTTCAAGTCACGTGAATTCCAAGCTTCGGATCCCACTGTGCTGGAAAGGGCGTCGATCTGCACGTTGAGGCTGCGCGGCACGACCACGAGGATGTGACCGGCGTTGAGCTCCAGGTGGATCGTCCTGCCAGCCAGTGCCTCCAGGTCGCTCACGTCGGTCAGGTCGAGCTCGATCTCACCCATGTGGATCGAGTACGAGTCCTGGACCGCCGCGGCTGTGGTCGGGTTCTCCTCCAGCTGGCGGCCGTCGAAGTGGAAGCTGCCGAGCACGGTCGCGGCGGACAGCGTGAACGTGGAGACGATGCCCAGGAAGATCAGTCCGCCGGGACGGCCGAACATCGAGCCGACCAGGAGCATCACGCCGGTGATCGTCAGGGCCACCGCCGGGTAGACGCCGACGTCCACGCGGTGGGTGTCGTCGATGATCCCGACGATGCCCAGGGCGATGGCGATCAGGGCCAGGGTGGGCCAGAACCAGATGATCCCGGTGCGCTTCGGGTGCGGCGGTACCAGCGGCGGGACGACCACCGGCGGGTACCAGGCGGGAGGTGCCGGGGGCTGCGCGGTCCCGTACTGCTGCGCGACCTGCTCGTTGACCTGGTCGGTCACCTGCTGGGTCACCTGCTGCGCGTACTGGTTCCAGTCCTGCTGCTGGGGGTACGGCGTCTGCTTCTGCGCCCGGCGGTCCGCGCGCTTGTCGCGGGCGATCATGATGACCGCGATCACCACGGCGATGCTGGCGATCGGCCAGCCGGCGTTGAAGCCGCTGAACGCGTCCCCGACCGCCAGCAGGGCGGCGATGCCGGCCGCGGCGAGCAGGAGGATCTTGCGGGCGTCGCTGCTGATGTTGATCCCGGCCTTCTCCTTGCCCTCCTCCGGCACGAAGCACCAGCACACGGCGTAGATCAGGACGCCGGCGCCACCGAACAGGGTGAGGACGGCGAGCAGGACGCGGATGACGGTCGGGTCGATGTTGAAGTGCCGACCGAGGCCGCCGGCGACGCCGGCGATGTAGCGGTCGGAGACGCTGCGTCGCAGTCGGTCCAGGTCCTGGTGCGGCGGTGGCAGCGTCTGCTGCTGGTCCGGCCCGTTGTTCGGGTCGTAGGAGGTCTCGTTCATGTCATCCATCGTGGTCGCCGCGGAGGCCGCTGCCAATCGGGGACGCCCCTGATTTCGCCTCGGGGGACCGTCTCGGGGTCTCACCTGATGTCCGGACGCCTCCCGGATGCCACGATGGAGTCATGAGTACTCCTGCGCCCGGGCACGTCGCTGCCCATCCGGCTCCGGCCGGCGTGCGCAAGGCGTACCGGAACACCGACGACGGTGCGGTCGGCGGCGTCGCTGCGGGCCTGGCCGAGCACCTCGGCCTGCCGGTGACCACGGTCCGGATCGGGTTCATCGTCGCCACCGTGCTGGGCGGCTTCGGCGTGATGTTCTACGCCGGTCTCTGGGTCTTCCTGCCGGTGCAGCGACACTTCGACGACGCGCCCCCGGGCATCGCCGCCGCCGAGCGCCAGGGCAAGCGGCCCCGCCGCGGGCTCAAGCTTGCCGACTACGGGCCGCTGCTCGCGCTGGCCGCGATCGGGCTCGGGTTCTGCCTGCTGTTCGCGATGGTCAGCGGCCAGGGCTCGTTCCTGATCCCGGTGATGCTGGCGGCCGGCGGTGTCGCGGTCCTCTGGCGCCAGGCCGACGAGGCGCAGCGGGAGCGCTGGGTCGACTCGACCGGACGGATCAGCCTCTTCCGGGTGGTCGTCGGCCAAGGCGGGCCGGCTCCGTTCCTGCGGCTCCTGATCGGCGTAGTCATGGTGATCTCCTCGATCATCGTCGTCTCCATCGGCGGTGGCGGCTGGGGCGCCGTCCGCGACGTCGGCGTGGCCACCGCGCTCGGACTGCTCGGGATCGCCCTGATCGCCGGTCCCTGGCTGATCCGGCTCACCTCCGACCTCGGCGAGGAGCGGGCCGAGCGGGTCCGGTCCCAGGAACGCGCCGACGTGGCCGCGCACCTGCACGACTCGGTGCTGCAGACCCTCACCCTGATCCAGAAGTCCGCAGCCGACCCGGCCGCGGTGGCCCGTCTGGCCCGAGCCCAGGAGCGCGACCTCCGGTCCTGGCTCTTCGACTCGGCCGGTGGCGACACCACGACGCTGGCTGCCGCCCTGCGCGCCCTCGGCGGCGAGGTCGAGGACGCGTACGGCGTCCCGGTCGAGGTGGTCTGCGTCGGCGACCCCGTCGTCTCCGAGGACCTGCGTGCGCTCGTGCTGGCGACGCGGGAGTCGGTCGTCAACGCGGCCCGGCACTCGGGAGCCGCCAAGGTCGACGTGTACGCCGAGGTCGGCGCCGAGTCCATCGCGATCTACGTCCGCGACCGCGGCACCGGTTTCGACCCCGAGGCGATCGCCGGCGACCGGCACGGGGTGCGTGACAGCATCGTCGAACGGATGCGCCGCCACGGCGGCTCTGCCGAGATCCGCAGCACGCCGGGCGCCGGCACCGAGATCCGCCTGACCCAACCGATCGTGAAGGACTGATGGCCGTGAAGCACAGCGTCGTGATCGTGGACGACCACGCGATGTTCCGCGCCGGCGTACGGGCTGAGCTCGGCGACGCCGTCGAGGTGCTGGCCGAGGCGGCCGACGTCGACGAGGCGGTCGCCGCGGTCCTCGCCGGCCAGCCCGAGGTCGTGCTGCTCGACGTGCACCTGCCCGGCGGCGGTGGCGCTGAGGTGATCCGCCGTACGGCGGGCAAGGCGGTCGACACCAAGTTCCTGGCGCTCAGCGTCTCGGACGCGGCCGAGGACGTCATCGGCACCATCCGGTCCGGTGCCCGCGGCTACGTCACCAAGTCGATCACCGGTGAGGAGCTCGTCGACGCGATCGGGCGGGTCGCAGCGGGTGACGCGGTGTTCTCGCCGCGGCTGGCGGGCTTCGTGCTGGACGCCTTCGCCGGGACCATCGAGGTCGCGGCCGTCGACGAGGACCTCGACCGGCTCACCGAGCGCGAGCGCGAGGTGATGCGGCTGATCGCGCGCGGCTACTCCTATAAGGAGGTCGCCGGGGAGCTGTTCATCTCGATCAAGACCGTCGAGACGCACATGGGCTCGGTGCTGCGGAAGCTCCAGCTGAGCTCGCGCCACGAGCTCACCCGGTGGGCGTCGGAGCGCCGGCTGCTCTAGCCGGGGAGCAACGTCGCCCAGGCCGGACGCCAGGCGGCGCTGCGCTGCTGCATCTCCCAGGTCAGGGCGCGCAGGGTCGGACCCTTTCCGGTGTACCAGGACGGCAGGCTGTCGAAGGCGCGGGCCAGGGTAATCCGGCCGGAGGCCACCCGGACCTGGGCCGCGATCCAGCCGCCGGACTCGTCCCCGGCCTCGGCGCGGTGCAGCTCGCGCAGGATGTTGCCGAGGCTCACCTGGAGCGCCTCGGGCAGCCAGGGTGCGTCGCCGAGCGGCACCAGGTCGCCCTGGTCGACGAGCACCGTGTGCTGGAAGCTGATGCCCGGGTCGCTGACCCGGTACCAGCGCGCGAGCAGGGTGGGCCGTTCGGGGAGTCCGCGGTCGCGCTCGACGGTGTCACGCATCTGCCGGTGGATCTGGCTGCGCAGGCGCTTGCGGATGGCCCCCTGGGCCGAGACGTGCGCGACGCCCTGGGCCGCGAGCAGGACCGGGTCGTCGGTCTCCCCGGCCCGCGCGGCCGTGACCAGGTGCGGGTCGGCGCGCAGCAGTGGGGACAGCAGGTCCACGACGCCGTCGAACATGCCGGTGGTGCTGGTGTCCCAGCCGTCGCGGGAGTACCAGGCCAGGAAGCCCGGCTTGGTCTTGCGGATCGAGCGCCAGACGGCGTTGGAGCTCGCCCAGTCCGGGGCACCGTCGAGGACGTCGAGGTGGGAGCTGATCGCGTCCCGGACCGAGCCGCTCGCGGCGCCCCAGATAACGGCCCGGCCACCGCCGATGCGTTGCATGCAGGCCCACGAGTCGCCGTAGGTGTAGGAGAGGACGTGCTCCTCGGGGTCGAGCTCGGAGCGAGCTCCCTCGGGCAGGCGGTCGCCGATCGACAGCACCGCCCAGGACCACCAGAGGTCGTCGGCAGACGCGAGATCGTCTGCTTCCATGCGGGCCATTGTGCCGTGTGCGGGCCGCGGGAGACAGGACGCGCGCTAGCGGGTCGCCGCCAGTCGCGGGTGCCGGGCGAGCGCCCTGAAGGAGGTGAGGGCCGGCCCGCCGAGCGGGCTGGTGACCCGCCACTGGTTCGGGAGCGGGTGGTTGTCGCCGTCGACGTGGAAGTACAGCAGTGCCTTCACCGCGGAGAACCGGTTCGCGTCGAGCTCCTTGCGGACGGCGTCGATCCAGGCGCTCTGGGCGGTCGGCCCGGTCATCAGGTGGGCGTCGGTGTTGAGGCGGTGGACCCCGGTCTCGGAGATCATCAGCGGCTTGCGGTGGGCCACGGCGAACGAGTTCGCCCGCGCGAACATGCTCGCGAACGACCGGTAGTCGGGGAACCGGGCGTACCCGTCGGCACCGACCCAGTCGACGTACGTGTCGCCCGGGTAGAACGCCTCGGCCCGGCCGTTGCCGAACGCGAGCCACGAGGGGCACCAGACGAACGCGACGTTGGTCGCGCCGACGGCGCGGAACCTCTTGACCACGTGCCGCCACGCGGCCTTGTGCACCCGTACGCCGAGCGGACCGGGATAGCGCGTGTCGAACTCCCAGGTGAACCGGAAGAACACCGGCGTCCGCAGCGCCTTCAGCGCCCGGGCCTGGCCGTCGATGGCGGCGTTGCGCTTCCCGGCGACGATCTCCTGCAACCGGGCCAGGGCGGCGGCGTCGTGGTCGTCGATCCCGGGCTTCTCGCCACCGGCGTAGGACAGCATCGGGATCCGGCCGGCGGACTTGTCGCGGAGCATCCGCTCCTGCAGCGGCGCCCACGGTGCCTCGGGCGGCTGGCGGAACGAATGGTTGATCGCGAATCGGCGCCCGAGCTGGTTCTCCAGGTCGCCGGGCTCGGAGATACCCGCCGTGCCCCGCGCGTTGAAGACCCCGAGGTAGGCCCGGCTGTGCGCCCGACCCGCGGAGTCGCGGTAGTAGCTCGGGATCCGCGGCTTGCCGACGGTGGTCGCCGCGACCGCGTCCTCGCTGAGCCCGAACGCGGTGAAGCCCGCGGTCGCCAGCGCACCTGCTGCGCCCGTCCGCAGGAATCCCCGACGATTCATGCCCTCAGCCATCTGCGGCGATGCTAGGTACAAATCGGGGCGTCCGCAGGCGAATCGGACGTCCGGGTGGGCCTAGTCGGCCTCGGCGGCGAGCGAGGTGTCGACCAGCCACTCCACGGGTGCCCGGTCGTCGGTGTAGACCTTGCCGCCGGTCAGCCCCGGGAGCAGCCGCCCAGCGGTCTTCTCGAACAGGTCCTCGAGCTCGCGCGGTGCATTCGCGGCGGCGCTGCGCAGCTGTCCGCGCGGGTCCTGGCCGCTGGTGCCGAGGAGCACGGTGCTGGTCCGGGTCACCGGGTCGCGCCAGGTGTTCTGCTGGCCGAAGGCGGTCGCCATCGTCGCGGTCAGCACCTTCTCCAGCGAGTCGGAGTCACTGGGGTGGCCGACGTTGATGATCACCACGCCGCCCGGGTTCAGCCGCTCGCGGACGAGGTCGAAGAACTCCGAGGTGGCCAGGTAGAACGGGATGTAGGGCTGCCGGTACGCGTCGACCATGATCACGTCGAAGGTGGCGTCGCTGGCCTGGAGCCACGGCCGGGCGTCGGCGGTGTGGGTGTGCAGGTTCGGGCCGGTCAGGTCGAACTGCTCCTTGCCGACCTCGGTCAGGTCGCCGTCGATCTCGACCGCGTCGACCCGGGTGCCGGGGTAGTAGTGACCGATCGCGCGGGCGGTGGTCCCGGCGGCGTTGCCCAGGATCGCGACCGAGGCTGGCTCGCCGCCGCGCGCGGTCGTCGCGAGCGCGAGCATCTCGTCCCAGTACCCGCCGACCAGCCACTCCTGCGGGGTGTACAGCGAGTGCACCGCGTGACCCTCGTTGAGCTCGAGCGAGCGCTGGCCGTCGGAGTCCAGGAGGACCCGCGCGTACTGGTACTCGGTCTCCTTCTCCCAGACCACCTTCTCGCCGGTGCTGGCTGCCTTGAGCGTCCCGGTCGGGATCGCCATCAGCGCCAGGATCGCCACCGGTACGCCGGCGGCGACCAGTCGACCGCGGACCAGGTGCGGCAGCGCGGCGATCGCCATCGCCGCCGCGAAGATGAGGAACGTCCGCCGCGTGCCGACGACCGGGATCAGCAGCAGCGAGGAGCTGAAGGTGCCGGTCAGCGAGCCGACGGTGGCGATCGCGGAGAGGCGCCCCGCCGTACGGCCGGCGTCGGCCACCGAGTCGACCGAGAGGCGGACGGCGTACGGGGAGACCATGCCGAGCATCAGCAGCGGGACCGCCAGCAGGACGCCGACGCCGACGAGCGACCCGAGGAAGGTCGCCGCGCTCAGCTGGTCGACGGCCTTCACCGCCTGTCGCAGGAACGGTCCGCTGACGAAGGGGACCACCGCGAGCAGGGCCGAGGCGATCAGCACGATCTTGGCCAGGCCGGCCGGACGCGGGTCCCGGTCGGCGAAGCGGCCGCCGATCGCGTAGCCGATCGAGAGCGCCACCAGGACGATGGCGATCGTGTTCGCCCAGACGATGGTGCTGGCGCCGAACCAGGGGGCCAGCAACCGGGCCGCCGCGATCTCCGCGCCGAGGGTGCCCGCCCCGACCGTGAAGACGAGGACTTCGAGAGAGCGGGATCGGATGGCCACGCTGGAAACCTACTGGGAGTGGGCTAACTGGCGTCATGGTGGCGTGTGTTTGCGGTCTTCCTGGTTGGGCTGTGTCGTCAGCCCGCTTGCCAACCGAAGGAGTGCACGTGGCTGGCTACTGGCGCACGCCGAAGTCCCGGCCTGGCCGGGCAGCCCTCGGGGCCGGGCTCATCACCGCTGGGGTGGTCCTCGCCTCGATCGGACTGCTGGTACTTCCCGATGAAGTGCAGGGCACTGACCACCGGCTGCTCGACGTCACCCCGAGCGAGGCCTTGGTCGCGGTCCTGTCAGCGCCGGTGCTGTTCGGGAGCTGCTTCCTGATCCTGCTGCTGGTGCTCAAACCGCGACGAGGTTGATTCAGGGGGTCGGCTGCGCGAACTGCTGGGCCAGCGCGGCCTGGATCTCGACGTGCCGCTGGAGGAACGCGCGTTCGTCGAGCCGCTTGCGACGCAGCCAGCCGGTGACCTCGTCGTTGCACTTGCTGGCGTTGCAGGACGCGCAGGCCGGAGCGATGTTGTCGAGGGTGTAGCGGCCGCCGCGGGAGATGGCCTGGACGCAGTCGCGCTGCAGCGGCTTGTCGGCCGCGCCGCAGTAGGCGCAGCCACCCCAGGCGTCCTTGAGCGCGGCCCACTGCTCGGGGCTCAGGTCGTGCTCGACCTGGTCCATGCGGCGTTTGCGGCGACGGGCGTAGCGCGCCTTCCGGGTCGTGGTGGCCGCCATGGGTTCAGCCTAGGGCGGCGCCGACGTCTCAGCGGGGAGGCTGGCAGTAGGGGCACCACCAGACGGTGCGCTCCTGGCCTTCGGGGCCGAGCTCGTCGACGAGGATCTTCGTCCCGCAGCGCAGGCACGGGCCCTGACGCTTGTAGACCCAGAGCCGGCGGCCGGGTCGCCGGTCGCCGGTGGTGACCCGGCTGGACTTGTCCCGGTGGATGTCGAGCAGGCGGTGGGCCATGACGACCATCCGCGGCAGGTTCCTCACTTCGGACACGGGGGTCCGGGGAGCCTCTCCGGAGAGGAAGCAGAGCTCGGCGCGGTAGACGTTGCCGATGCCGGCGAGGTTGCGCTGGTCGAGCAGGGCCTCGCCGATCGCCACGTGCGGGAGTCGCTGGAGACGCTCGACGGCGAGGTCGGGGTCCCAGTCGGGGCCGAGCAGGTCGGGACCGAGATGACCGACGAGCTGGTGCTCGGACTCGGTGGCGACCACGTCGAGCAGGACCGAGAAGCCGATGGCGTCGGTCTTCTCGGTGCCGAGGACTGCGCGCGCCTCGTGCTCGGGTCGGTGCCAGGGTGTCCCGGCCGCCTGCACGTCCCAGCGCCCCTCCATCTTGAGGTGCGAGTGGATGGTCACGCCGCCGTCGACCCGGGTGAGCAGGTGCTTGCCGCGGCTGATCGTCTCCAGCACGGTGCGGCCCACCAGGTCCGTGGTCGCCAGGCTGGGGATGCGGAAGTCGGACTTGATCAGCATCTGGCCGCTGAGCGCCTCCAGCCGGCGGGCGGCTCGGTAGACGGTGTCACCTTCAGGCACGGATGCGGAGTCCCTTGCTCGTTGCTACGAAACCGGCTGACTCCAGAGCCGTGCGGATCGCCTCGGAGTCGGCGCCCAGGATATTCACGCCGTCCGCCTTTTCGACGGTCAACTTGCCGAGCGCGCCTCGGCGTACGGCGGTGCCCAGGCTCTCGATCGCAGCGGTGGTCACCGCGTCGTCGGTGGAGAAGGTGAGCAGCGTGCGGCCACCACGCTCGACGTACACGGCGAGCTCGCCGTCGACGAGGACCACCAGGGCTCCGGCCTTCCGGCCCGGCCGGTGCCCGCCCTCGGTCGGCGGCCAGGGCAGCGCGGCGCCGTACGGGTTGGCGGGGTCGGTCGCGGCCAGAGTGATGCCGGAGACCTTCTCGTCGGGGGCAGGGGTGCCGTAGGTGCGCAGCCGGTCGATCGCCCCGGCAGTACCGAACTGTGCCGCTCCGAGGCCCTCGACGAAGTAGCCGCGGCGGGCGCGCCCGGATTCCTCGAACGTCGCCAGCACCCGGTACGCCGCCGCGAAGCCGCCGGGAGTGCGCTCGCTCATCACGGCTCCGCGGGTCACGACTCCGTGCCGGTCGAGCAACCCTTCGGCCGCGGCGTGGGCGCGCCGGGTCGGGTCGGTCTCCGGCTCGGGGAGCAGGAACCAGCGACCGGCCATGTCGGCAGGTCCGGACCGGGTCACGGTCGGGGCGCGGCCAAGGCTGCTGCGCGACGTGGTCACCCGGACTCGCGGGGGAGTGCGGCGCGGGCGGTGGCTGGCCTTGCCCGAGCGGTTCAGCCCGCGCAACGGCGCCAGGGTGTCGTTGCCGAGGTGGCCGGCCCAGACGAGCTCCCAGACGAGCGCGGCCAGGGCCTGGTCGTCGGTGCTGCCGAGCTGCTGGCTGAGCTGGCGGAAGAAGTAGGCGCCACCGCCGGAGAGCACGTCGAGGAGTGCCTGGTGGTCGGCCGTCGGTTCGAGGTCACCGGGGCCCGGAAGTGTCAGCGGCGCCGAGTCGGCGAGGTGCAGGGAGATCCAGCCGTCCGCCCCGGACAGGCCGCCGTGACCGGCCCAGAGGACCTCGCCCGAGGCGGTCAGCTCGTCGAGATAGGCGGGCTGGTAGTCGGCGATCCGGCTCGGCAGGACCAACGACTCCAATGCCGAGGCAGGCACCGCGCACCCGGCCAGCTGCTCGACGACCGCGATCACGCCGTCCGGTCCGCGTAGTCCACGACCGGCGCCGATCACCTGCTGCCAGGCCGGGAGGAAGCGACCGAGCGCTGCGGTGTCGACGGGTTCGACCTCGTGGCGCAACCGCGCCAGCGAACGCCGTCGGAGCTTGCGGAGCACCTCGGCGTCGCACCACTCGCTGCCGGACCCGGCAGGGCGGAACTCACCTTCGAGCACGCGTCCCTGGGACGCCAACCGCAGCAGCGTCTGGCGGGCGACCGCAGCACCGAGCCCGAGCCGGTCGGCCACCTCGCCGGTGGTGAACGGACCGTGGGTCCGGGCGAACCGACCGATCAGGTCGGCGAGCGGGTCCTCGACCGGATCGGTGAAGGCGTCCGGGGTGCCGGCGGGAACCGGGACGCCGAGGCCGTCCCGCAGGCGGGCGACGTCTTCGACGACGGCCCAGCGCGGCTCGCCGGCGATCCGTACCTCGACGATCCGGCGGGCGTCGGTGAGCAGGGCGAGTGCGTCGGTGACCTCGGTCGGCTCGCCGCGGTAGCGCTCGGCGACCTCGGCCGTGCTGAGGGGTCCGATCATCCGGATCACGTCGACCATGCCCTCGGCGTCGCGCGCCCGCCGGTCGGCGGCGGTGCGCTGGAGCTCACCCTCGACCTCGGCGAGCACGTCCAGGTCGAGCAGCTCGCGGAGCTCGGCCCGACCGAGGAGCTCGGCCAGCAGGCCCTGGTCCAGGGTGAGGGCGGCGGCGCGGCGTTCGGCGATGGGGGAGTCGCCCTCGTACATGAAGGCGGCGACGTACCCGAACATCAGGGACTGGGCGAAGGGCGACGCACGGTGGGTGGCGACGTCGACCAGCTGCACCTGGCGCTCGGAGATCCGGCGCTGCAGCGCGACGAGCGCGGGGACGTCGTACACGTCCTGGAGCACCTCGCGGACGGTCTCCAGCACGATCGGGAAGGACGGGTAGCGCGAGGCGACCTCGAGCAGCTGCGCGGAGCGCTGGCGCTGCTGCCACAACGGCGAGCGGCGACCGGGATCGCGGCGCGGGAGCAGCAGGGCCCGGGCGGCGCACTCGCGGAACCGGGCGGCGAACAGCGCCGATCCGCCGACCTCGGTGGTCACGATCTGGTCGATCTCGTCCGGCTCGAACGCGATCAGCTCGGCACCCGGCGGGTCCTGGTCGGTCTCCGGGATCCGGAGCACGATGCCGTCGTCGGCCGCCATCGCCTGGGCGTCCATCCCGTACCGCTCGCGCAGCCGCGCGTTGATCGCCAGCGCCCAGGGCGCGTGCACGGGCGTCCCGTACGGCGAGTGCACCACCAGGCGCCAGTCGCCGAGCTCGTCGCGGAAGCGCTCGACGACGAGCTGCCGGTCGTGCGGCACTGCGTTGGTGGCCTCGCGCTGCTCGGTCAGCAGGGTGACCAGGTTCTCCGCCGCCCAGGTGTCCAGGCCGGCGGAGAGAGCTCGCGCCGTCGCGTCCTTCGGCGTCATCGCGGCCAGCTCGCGGGTGAAGGCGCCGATCGCGGCGCCCAGCTCTGCGGGACGGCCGAGGGCGTCGCCGGTCCAGAACGGGAGACGCCCCGGCTGGCCGGGGGCCGGCGAGACGAGGACCCGGTCGTGGGTGATGTCCTCGATCCGCCAGGTGCTGGTGCCCAGGGTGAACAGGTCGCCGACGCGGGACTCGTAGACCATCTCCTCATCGAGCTCGCCGACCCGGCCTCCGGTAGTCGCGCCCACCAGGAAGACGCCGAAGAGTCCACGGTCGGGGATGGTGCCGCCGCTGGTGACCGCCAGGCGCTGCGCACCGGGCCGTCCGCTCACGGTGCCGGCGACGCGGTCCCAGACGATCCGGGGACGGAGCTCGGCGAACTCCTCGCTCGGGTACCGACCGGCGAGCAGGTCGAGGCAGGCGTCGAAGGCGCTGCGGGGGAGACCGGCGAACGAGGCCGTCCGGCGGGTCAGGGCGTACAGGTCGTCGACCGGCCACTCGTCCAGCGCGGTCGCGGCGACGATCTGCTGCGCGAGGACGTCGAGCGGGTTGGTCGGGATGCGCAGGGCCTCGATGCCGCCGATCCGCATCTGCTCGACGGCAACGGCAGTCGGGATCAGGTCGCCGCGGTGCTTGGGGAAGAGCACGCCGCGGGAGGTCTCGCCGACCTGGTGGCCGGCACGGCCCACCCGCTGCAGCGCGCTGGCGACCGAGGGGGGTGACTCGATCTGGATGACCAGGTCGACCGCGCCCATGTCGATGCCGAGCTCGAGGCTGCTGGTCGCGACCACGCAGGGGAGGCGACCGCGCTTGAGGTCGTCCTCGATGATGGCGCGCTGCTCCTTGGAGACCGAGCCGTGGTGGGCACGGGCGATCATCGCGGGTGCGCCCTGCGACTGGCCGGACTGCGCCATGACCTCAGCGGGGGAGCGCTTTCCGGCGTCTTGAGGAGCTGGCTCCTGTGCGTCGTCCCCCGCCGCCCGGGTCGCAGCGATCTCGTTGAGCCGAGCCGTCAGCCGCTCAGCCAGCCGTCGTGAGTTGGCGAAGACGATCGTGGAGGTGTGCTGCTCGATCAGGTCGACGACGCGTTCCTCGACGTGCGGCCAGATGGAGCCGGACCGGGGTGAGTCGTCGTCGGTGTCCAGCGCCGTCATGTCCTCGATGGGCACGACGACCTTGAGGTCCCAGGTCTTCTCCGAGGGCGGCGCGACGATCTCGACGGCTGCCGGGCCACCGAGGTAGCGGGCGACCTCCTCGATCGGGCGGACGGTCGCCGAGAGGCCGACGCGTTGGGCCGGCTGGTCGAGGAGCTCGTCGAGGCGCTCGAGGGAGAGGGCCAGGTGGGCGCCGCGCTTGGTGCCGGCGACGGCGTGCACCTCGTCGAGGATCACGGTCTCGACGCCGCGCAACGCCTCCCGGGCCTGCGAGGTGAGCATCAGGAAGAGCGACTCGGGCGTGGTGATCAGGATGTCGGGCGGGGAGGTGCTGAGCTTGCGGCGGTCCGCCGGGGTGGTGTCGCCGGAGCGGACGCCGACCGAGATCTCCGGGATCTCGACGCCGAGGCGCTCGGCGGTGTGCCGGATGCCGGCCAGGGGAGCGCGCAGGTTGCGCTCGACGTCGACGGCCAGCGCCTTCAACGGGGAGATGTAGAGGACCCGGCAGCGCTTGAGCTTCTCCGCCGGACGAGGCTCGGCCGCGATCCGGTCCAGCGACCAGAGGAACGCGGCCAGGGTCTTGCCGGAGCCGGTCGGCGCGACCACGAGCGCGTGCCGACGGGCCGCGATCGCCGCCCAGGCTCCGGTCTGGGCAGGGGTGGGCGCAGCGAAGGCAGCCTGGAACCAGGTCCGGGTCGGTTCGCTGAATTGCTCCACCGACCCATCATGTCTCAGGGGTGGGACAGTTCCTCCGGGCCTACAAGATCCTTCCGGCCTGGATGGTTCGCACCACGGTGACGTACCCGTTGCGTCGAAGCGTGACCCGAACGCTGACCCGCTTGCCCTTGTCCGCGCTCCGCACCCTGTAGGTGCGGTAGGTCGCTCCAGTGATGGGCTTCCCTGCCCTGAGCCAGCGGTAGGTGGTGACGGCGCGCGGCGTACTCGTCGGAGCGGTCGCTGCCAGGGTCCTTCCAACCTTGCGGAGACCTGCCACGGACCCGGTGCCGTGGACGGCCAGGACTCCCTTGCGGATCGTGACGTTGACTCCCGATCTCGTCTGTCCGGCCGTCACGGTGATCGTCGTCGCGTCCGCGAAGGAGGTGGAGCCCGTGAAGTACCGGTGCAGGTAGTCGGAGTGGGCGAAGCCGATTCGGTAGGTACCCGGATTCAGGTTTCTGGCCGTCCAGTATCCCTTCGCGCCGGTCCACGGCCCGTCGCCGACGAGCTCCCAGCAGGACGCGCAGGCTCCGTACTGGAGGTAGGTCTCTACGTCGGCGCCGCCCACCCCGGCCCCTTGTCCGTTGATCAGCCGGCCTGAGATCGTCGCGCCCTTGGTCAGGGTGAAGTTTGCCGTCGCGGACCCGCCGAGCGTTAGCGGGACCAAGGTCGCCGTGTGCTCGGTGGGCGCGTCCGGCCAGTAGATGCCCGGCTCCGTGGAGGTGCCGTAGACGTAGACCAGGTAGTCGTCGGGAGGGACGAACGAGAACGTGAAGGTCCCGGTCGAGTCCGTGTCCACGAAGTCCTCGTACGCCTCCTCGCCCGGCGTCCAGATGCCGACCATCGCATCGGCAAGGGGCATCCCGTTCGCACGTGTCACGACACCGGTGATCGTGCCGGGGAGCGCGGCGGACGCTGGGGACTCGACGGCGACCAGCCCCACTGACAGGAGCAGAGCTGCTGCCGCAAGGGCGGCGGTACGGCGGACGGCGGACATGGCGGCTCCCGGGATAGGTGAGTCGAGCACCGGCTCAGGCTCCCGATCATGCCAACGTCCGCGCGGGGTGTCAGGTGCTTCCCGATCCAGCCCAGACCCCCGGGAACCCGGGTGACCGAGGTCTCAGTTTGAAGTTTGTGCAGTAAGAAAACAAACTCGATCAATTGTGTATAGTTTGAGCCCGGACGAGTTCGGGCTGGTCCTCGCGTCACCGTGACCACGTGACGCTGGTTGACCGTGGAAAGGACCGTCCATGAGTGACTCGACTCCCCCTCCGGGAGCCGGGGCAGTGCTTCTCGACCAGGACAGCGACGACTTTCCGCGCCAGGTAGTAACGCGACTGACCCTCCAGGACCGGATCTTCGTCCACGGTGTCCGGGGCGTCGGCATCCTCGTCCTGGTCATCGTCTCCTCGATCGGCATCTTCCTCGGGGTCCAGGCGTTCCCGACGCTGGACCACTACGGCTGGTCCTACTTCACCGAGTACCGCTGGCTCCCGAGCCAGGACATCGTCGGTATCGCCGCGGTCGTCCTCGGCACCATCGAGGTCGCGGTGATCGCGCTGCTGATCGCGTTCCCGCTGGCGCTGCTGAGCGCGCTGTTCATCACCGAGTGGGCCCCGGGCTGGATGCGTCCGACCCTGATCCGGCTCACCGACCTGATGGCCGCCGTGCCCGGCATCGTCTTCGGCCTCTGGGTCCTCGTCTTCGTCCAGCCGCACGCGACCCACGTCGCGCACTGGATCAGCAAGGTCTTCGGCTGGATCCCCGTCTTCCACGTCCGCACCGACACCGACTACCCGATCTGGAGCCAGGCGCCGGGCTACCCGTCGTACGCCGGCTCGGCCGCGATGGCCGCCATCGCCGTCTCGATGATGATCTTCCCGATGGCCACCTCGGTAATGCGCGAGGTCTTCTCCGAGGCGCCGGTCGGGGAGAAGGAGGCTGCCATCGCGCTGGGGGCGACCCGCTGGGCGATGGTGCGCACGGTGGTGCTGCCGTTCGGCAAGAGCGGCATGGTCGGCGGCACGATGCTGGCGCTGGGCCGCGCGCTGGGCGAGACCATCTCGGTCGTCCTGATCATCACCCAGACCTTCGAGCTCAAGTCGAACGTGCTCGAGGCCGGCACCTCGACCATCTCCGCGCTGATCGCCAGCGGCTTCAAGGAGGCCTCGCCCTCCCAGCTCTCGGCCCTGCTCACCGCCGGGTTCGTGCTGTTCTGCATGACGCTGCTGGTCAACACCGGCGCGGCCATGGTCGTCGCCCGGGCCCGGGGCAACGAGGTGACCGAGATATGACCACGTTGCAGGAACCTCCCGTCACCGAGCGCCCCGTCGAGCAGGTTCGGCTCCCCGGTCGTCGCCGTGCGGTCCCCGACAGCACGGCCGAGGTGCTGCGCAAGCCGAGCCCGCGGACCCGCGACGACGTCCTGACCGCGATCGGCGCGGCCATCGGCTCGCTGGCCACCGTCTGGCTGCTCTACACCAAGCTGCTCCCGTTCGACGGCAAGGTCGGCTTCGTCGTCTGCTGGTACCTCGCGTTCGTGGTCTTCTACGCCGGCCTCACCGCGATCACCCAGCCGCGTCACGTCGTCGTCGACCGGGTGGTCACGACCGCGGTGATCGCCGCGCCGACCCTGATCGGTGCCGCGCTGCTGAGCACCGTCGTGGTGATCGTGGCCAAGGGGATGCCGGCGCTGGTCCACCCCAACTTCTACTTCGACGACATGGCCGGGGTCCGGCCGGCATCGGACTTCGACCAGGGCGGTATCGCGCACGCGATCGTCGGCACCGTGATCGAGGTCGGCATCGCCGTCGCGATCGCGATGCCGCTCGGGCTGCTCACGGCGATCTACATGTCCGAGGTCGGGGGCCGGGGAGCCAGGCTGGTGCGCGCCGTCGTCGAGGCGATGACCGCGCTGCCCTCGATCGTCGCCGGCCTGTTCATCTACACCGTCTGCATCGTGAAGCTCGACGTGCCGAGCAGCGGTTTCGCCGCTGCCCTGGCTCTGGCGGTGATGGCGCTGCCAATCATGGCGCGCGCCAGCGACGTCGTGCTCCGGGTCGTCCCCGGCGGCCTGCGGGAGGCGTCGTACGCCCTCGGTGCGACGAAGTGGCAGACGGTCTGGAAGGTCGTCCTGCCGACGGCCCGCCCCGGTCTGGCGACCGCGCTGATCCTCGGTGTCGCCCGCGCGGTGGGGGAGACCTCGCCGGTGCTGCTCACGTCGGGTGCGTCCACGTTCATGAACGCGGACCCGTTCAACAACCCGATGAACTCGCTCCCGCTCTTCGTCTACGCGTCGGTCGTCTCCGGCAACCCGAACGCGGAGGTGCGGGCCTACGCGGCCGCCACCGTGCTGCTGGTCGTCGTGCTGTCGCTGTTCGTTCTCGCTCGCTTCGTTGTCAGAGATAGGAAAACTCGATGAACCGCTCACGGCACTTCCTGCGGATCGCAGCGATCGCGATGTCCGGGATCCTGGCCGTGCTGATCGGTCCCAGCGGCGCGCAGGCCGCGGTTGCGCACGCCCTGATCCAGGGCTCCGGCTCCAGCTGGGCCGCGAACGCCATCAACCAGTGGGTCGCCGACGTCGAGAACCAGGGACTCCAGGTCGTGTACACGGCGAACGGTGCCGCCCAGGGCCGCAAGGACTACGCGAACAAGTCGACCGACTTCGGCGTCACCGACTCGCCGTACCGCGGCCAGGACCCGACCACCGGCGCTCCCGACAACTCCGGTGGCCGCTCGTTCGCCTACCTCCCGGTCGTCGCCGGTGGTACGGCGTTCCCCTACAACGTCAAGGTCGGCGGCAAGGCGATCCGCAACCTGCGCCTGTCCGGCGAGACGATCGCGAAGATCTTCACCAACAAGATCACCAACTGGAACGACGCGCAGATCTCGGCCGACAACAACGGCCGCAAGCTGCCCTCGATCCCGATCATCCCGGTGGTCCGCGCCGACGGTGCCGGTGTCACCAACCAGTTCACGACCTGGCTCACCAAGCAGTACCCGGCGATCTGGAAGGCCTGCAACGGCAAGGCCGCCCCGACCGACTACTACCCGACCAACTGCGGCGCCGACCACGGCCCGCAGAAGGCGCAGACCGGCTCGGACGGCGTCATGAACTACGTGAAGTCGGACAACGCCGTGGGCGCGATCGCGATGGAGGAGTACTCCTACCCGCTGATGGCCAACTTCCCGGTGGCCAAGCTGCTGAACAAGGCCGGCTACTACACGCTGCCGACCCAGTACAACGTCGCCGTGGCGCTGACGGCAGCCCAGATCAACAACAACCCGAGCGACCCGAACTACCTGACCCAGAAGCTCGACCGGGTCTACGTCAACCCCGACAAGCGCACCTACCCGCTGTCCTCCTACGTCTACGCGATCATCCCGACGGCGGCCAACGACAAGCGCCTGAACTCGACCCCGAAGCGGCAGACGCTCGCCGACTTCCTCTACTACTCCATCTGCCAGGGGCAGTCCGAGATCGGGCCCGTCGGCTACTCGCCGCTGCCGATCAACCTGGTCAAGGCCGGGTTCGAGCAGATCGCCAAGATCAAGAAGGCCGACCCGAACGTCGACCTGACCAAGCGCGACGTCAGCACCTGCAACAACCCGACGTTCATCGCGGGCAAGCCGAACGTGAACCACCTGGCCCAGATCGCGCCGCAGCCGCCGGCCTGCGACAAGATCGGCGCGGAGCCCTGCGCCGACGGTGTCGGCGGCTACAACAGCAACCCCGGTTCGAACGGCGGCACCGGCAACGGCGGTACCGGCGGCACCGGCACCAACGGCGGCACCGGCACCACCGGTGGCACCTCAGGGACCGGTACGACGACAGGTTCCGGAGGTCTGGTCCAGGACCCGGTCACCGGGCTGCTGGTGCCCGCCTCCGGCCAGACCGGCGCCCAGGCCGGTGACGCCGTGATCGTGCCGACCACCCTCGATGCCGGGCAGTCCGACGGCACCTCGGCGATCCTGACGATCCTGGTGATCGGCCTCTTCGTCGGTGCCGTGCTCACCCCCGTCGGGGTCGGCCGGCTGGTCCGTCGCCGAGGAGGCCTCGGATGAATCCCGTGACGTACTTCCGACCGCTGGCCCGGGGGACCCAGGCCCGGATCGCGCTGCTGCTCGCAGCCGTCCTGTTCGCGGCCGGTGGCATCGTGTTCGCGCCGGTCGTCGAGGTGACGGCCGAGGCCGCCGGCTCGGTGGCGTTCAGCCAGACCAAGAGCATCGCCCGTACGTCGATCGCCGCCGACGGCACCGTCAGCACGATCGCCGACTACGACATCAAGCTGACCGTCTCGGAGACCAAGAACCTCCGCGGCCGTCAGGAGGTCTCGGTCCGCTGGACCGGGGCGCACCCGACCGGTGGGCTGGTCAGCGACGTGCACGCCGGCGCGGGCGTCTCGATGGAGTACCCGTTCGTGCTGCTCCAGTGCCGCGGCGCGGAGAACCCGTCGAAGGGCCAGGCGAAGCTGCGTCCGGAGACCTGCTGGACCCAGACCGCGCAGGAACGCTTCCGCAAGGACACCGCCACCCGGTGGCCCGCCTGGCGCTCGGACGCCTACGCGACGGCCGCCCAGCGCGAGCGGCACGTGCTGGCGCCGGACCCGCGCCCGACGGCGTGCGGTCGGCTCGCACCGGCCGAGCGCTGGCTGCCGTTCATCGCGAAGAACGGCACCGTCTTCCAGGGCGGCCCCACCCCGCTGGCCGACTGCGTCGGGATGGCTCCCGAGTCCGACGAGGTGGGCTCCGGCAGCCTGCCCAGCAACACGACGTACGGCATCACCGGCTCCGACGGCAGCGGCAGCGCCGACTTCGCGGTCTGGACCTCGAGCGAGAACGCCTCGCTCGGCTGCACCGACACCGTCGACTGCTCGCTGGTCGCCGTCCCGGTGATCGGGGTCAGCTGCGACCCGGCCGGGACCAAGCTGCCGGCCGCGGTGCGCCCGACCGCGGAGGAGGCCGCCGAGGCGGCAGCCCAGTGCTCGCGCGCGGACGCCTACAACCCGGGGGAGAACCACACCGACGCGAAGGAAACCAATCTCGCGACCGCCGGTGCGCTCTGGTGGGCCCCGTCCAACTGGCACAACCGGATCAGCGTGCCGCTGAGCTTCGCGACCTCCGACTCGATCTGCAAGGTGGTCGGTGGTGGCAAGCCGCAGCCGGTCTACGGCTCGGTGGTCCTCAACGAGCTCACCGCGTCGTGGCAGCCGAAGTTCTGCACCGACAAGGGGCTCTTCCCGTTCGTGCACGTCCAGTCCTCCGAGGTGGCGTCCCGCAACCTGCTCCAGGTCGGCAACATCGAGGCCGCCCTGGGCTCGCAGCCGCTGGATTCGCCGAGCCGACCGACCGTGCAGGCGCCGGTCGCCATCGGCGGGTTCGGCGTCGTGTTCAACGTCGACGGCACCGACGGTGCGCCCAAGCAGTCGCTGAGGCTGAACGGACGCCTGATCGCGAAGCTGCTCAGCCAGTCGTACCCGGCCCTGGACATCGTCCGCACCGACTACGCGGCCCTGAACGGCAACCCGATGAACATCACGGTGGACCCGGAGTTCAAGGCGCTCAACCCCGGCGTGAAGGCGGACTCCGCCAACGCGACCGCGGGCACCATCCAGATCCTCGCCACCGACTCGGACCTGATGTGGTCGGTCACCCGGTTCCTCGACGCGGACCCCGAGGCCAGGGCCTGGCTGAACGGAGCACCGGACCCCTGGGGCATGAAGGTGAACCCGAAGTACAAGGACATCGACCTGCCCACCGAGGCGTGGCCGCAGCTCGACACCTGGATCGCGCCGGACTCCTACATCGCCAGCGACCGCAACTTCTGCTACTCCAACAGCCCCTCCCCGGTGCTGGGCCTGGTCGCCAACCCGACCGCGAACCTCAGCTCGATCGCGCTGAACATCCAGTACGCCCTGTCCGCGGTGAACTTCGCCTGCGAGGCCACCGATCGCAGTGACATCAGCCGCCTGGGCCTGAAGAAGTTCGGCCGTCAGCTGGTCGGTTCGCGGATGGTGCTCGGCCTGTCCACGCTCTCGGCGGCCGCGCGCTACAACCTCAAGCTCGCCTCGCTGCAGACCACCTCGACGGTCCCGGCCGGGGAGCGCTTCTCCGACGGGTCCGGGCGCACCTTCGTCGCGCCGGACAAGGCCGGGCTGACCAACGCCGCCAAGTACGTCAAGGCGGACGACGCCGGCGCCTGGTCGTTCGACTACTCGGCGCTGGCCAGCGGTTCCGGCGCCAACGCCTACCCCGGTCTGGTTCCCGTCTTCGCGGACATCCCGACCGAGGGGATCGAGCAGGAGGAGGCCGGGAAGCTGTCCCGCTTCCTCTGCTACGCCGCGACCACCGGCCAGGAAGCTGGTTCGGCGAACGGCAAGCTGCCAGCGGGGTACCTCCCGATCACGGCGGACAACGGGCTAGAGGAGCTCCGCGCCTACACGGTGCGCGCCTCCCGTCTGGTCAAGGCGCAGACCGGCCAGCTCCCGGGCCAGACCGGACCGGCCGGGAAGTGCAGCACCGCGTTCGAGGCGGCCTCGACGACGGACCCGACCCCGAGCACCGGCCCGGGCGGCACGCCGGGCGGCGGCGTGGGCGAGCTCCCGGACGTGGCGCCGACGGCCAACCCCGGCCAGCCTCAGGCAGGGCCCGCCGTCACGGTCACCGAGCCGGTCCAGCTCGTCACCACCAAGCGCGACTACTCGCCGCTGGGCAATCTCGGCTTCCTGTTCGCCTTCGGTCTGCTGCTCGCGTCGCTGGCCGGCGGCGTCGGCCTGCGGCTGCTCCCGCAACGAGGAGCACGCCGATGAGCACCCTGGCCCCGCCGCAGACCTCCGTGCACCACGGCGACGTCGACGCCTCGCCGCCGTCGCGCGCCCAGCGCGAGGACCTGCCGGCCCTGCTCAGCCAGGTGATGCTGGCGCTGGCGATCCTGCTCGCCTGGATGCTCGTCTACCTGCTGGTGCTCAGCGGGTTCGAGAAGTCCCACGACCAGGACCGCCTCTACGGCGAGCTGCGGGCGCAGCTGGCGGAGGGCACCGCTCCCACGGGGGCGCCGATCGCCGCCGGCGCACCGGTGGCGCTGCTGAGCATCCCCGACATCGACGTCGAGAACCTGGTCGTCGTCGAGGGCGGCCGTAGCGAGCAGCTCAAGCAGGGACCCGGGCACGCCCTGGGCACCGTCCTGCCCGGCCAGGCCGGTTGGAGCGTCCTGACCGGTCGTTCGCTCACGTTCGGGGCGCCGTTCGGACGGATCGACGAGCTCCGTGCGGGCGACGACATCCGGGTCACGACGGGCCAGGGCGAGTTCACCTTCGAGGTCACCGAGACCCGGACCGAGGGGGAGCGGTTCGCAGCCGCCGTACCGGCGGGTGAGGCGCGGCTGTCGCTGGCCACCTCGGTCGGGCACGGGTGGCTCTCCTCGCTGCGCCCGTCGGAGACCCTGTACGTCGACGCGAAGCTCCTCGGCCGGCCCGTGGTGGCCGGGAAGGTGACCAGCCCGGACCCGCAGGGCATCGGGATGAAGCCGCACGCGAGCACCGGCCAGCTGGCGCTGCTCGCCCTCGCGATCCAGCTGCTGGTCCTGGTCCTGATGGCGGCTGTCTGGGCCTGGTTCCGGTGGTCCCAGGTCGGTGCCTGGATCACCGGGTTCCCGACCGTGCTGGCGGCCCTGTGGCTGGTGTCGTCGCTGGTCTCCCGGCTGCTCCCGGCAATGATCTGAATTGTGTACCAAGATGCAAGACTTACTGCAGAATGATCCAGGCGGACCCTAGGGTTCTGCTCCCACCCCTTGTACTTCCGGACCGCGGGCCCTTCGCGTTCTGATACTCGACCGAGTTAACTAAGAAAGGCTATTCAATGCACAAGAAGAGGACAGCACTCGGTGCTTCCGTCGTCGGTCTGGCAACGATCGGGGCCCTGCTCGCGCAGGCCCCGGCTGAAGCCGACCTGGCGCCGCAGCCCAAGGACGTCGTGACGGTTGGCTCGGACATCCAGCAGAACGCCTTCAACTTCCTGGCCGACGGCTACGGCGCCCTGCCGGGCTTCAACACCGCCGGCAACCGGTGGCGCCTGGTCAGCTTCGACTCCTCGGGCGACGCCCAGGGCCGGACGGCGTACGTCGACCCGGCGGCCTCGAACACCTACTCGGGCAACCTCGACGCCACCGGCGGCAACGAGGACTACGTCAAGCTCAACGACATCAAGGTCCTCAACCCGGCCGCGACGCTGGCCGCCGGCGCCCCGAACGAGGTGCGCCCCTCCGGCGGTAACGGCGGCATCACCGCCCTCCTCCAGGACGGCACCAATCACTGGATCGACGTCGCCCGGAGCCCGAACCTGCCGACCGCGGCCCAGGGCTCGCAGGCCGCAGGCGCAGCGGGCGTTGGCACGATCCACACCGTCCAGATCGGTCTCGACAAGGACCTGATCCTGACCTCGTCCGACACCCACGCGCCCAACACGCTCACCGTCGAGCAGGTCGCCTGGATCTACCGCGGCAAGAAGGCCGACGACACCCCGGTCCTGACCTGGGACGCCGTCGGTGGCACCGGCACCGACACGATCCTGCCGCTGACGCTGCCCGCGTCGGCCGGTATGCGTGACGTCTTCCTCCGCCCGCTGGCCGCCTACTGGGGCCAGGCGTTCGGAACGACGGCCGAGAAGAACGCGTTCGTCACCAACTACATCACCAACCCGAACCGTCGTCAGGTCCAGCAGAACGACCCGACCGTCATCACGGGCCTCGCGAGCAACGTGGACAAGCAGAACACCATCGTCCCGTTCCCGCGCGGTCGCTTCCGCCTGCTGCAGTCGGGTTACTACATCGACCCGACCGTCAACGGCACCGCCGGCGCGAACTCCTACACCGCGGCCAGCCGCACCCCGCTGAGCGTGGCCGGTCTGAAGCTGCTCGACGAGAACGGCACCAACCAGACCGGGCCGACGTCGTCGTTCGTCGTCGACTTCCCGTACAACGCCATCTTCCGTGAGTCGGACTACAACTCGACCACGCCGTGGCAGCCGGGCAGCACCTTGAACTGGGTGCAGGCGCTCTTCTACAACCCGGACGGTCCCGAGCCGTTCGTGAAGACCGAAGCCGGTGAGGCGCTCCTCGAGGCCGCTGGCATCACGCCGGCGTACGTCGACAAGGGCACTCCCTGATCCGGGACCGCCACACCAACTAGCAGAGAGCGAAGCCGTTGAGTACATCCACCGAACACGAAGGTCCTGACCAGGCCGTCGTACCCGCGCGCGCGGACCGGACCAAGGTCTGGATCGCGATCGCGGTGGCGGGTGTGCTCGTCGGCCTCGCGATCGGCTGGTACGTGGCGAGCTCCGACGACGAGGCGCCGTACACCGATCCCGCCGCGACCGGCACGTTGACGTTCTGCAACGCCGACGGCCGCGAGGTCACCGAGGGATCGACCAAGGACGCCCCGTTCGCCGACCTGGCCGTGGGTTCGACCGCGGTCGGCGAGCAAGGTACCTCCGTGGCTACCGCGACGTTGTTCGCGTACCAGCCCCGGGAGGGTGTCTCGCCCGAGGAGTTCAGCGGCGGGCTGCTGACGAAGGCGACCGACCTCGCCGACCCGACGCACCCGTTCGCCCGGATCAGCGACCGGTCCACCACGTTGTCCGACTTCACCCTCGCCTACCCGGCGAGGTGGGACGGCTACATGCAGCTCCGCCTGATCGTCAACGTTCCCGGCGCCCCGGCCCGGACCGACTACGACGCCGCCGATGTCCGCATCGACGGGAGGACGTGGCGGCTCGTGAACGGCGGCGGCGGCGACTGCTCGGCGGCAGCCCGGACCGCGACCCAGAACGACACTCCCTGATCGCTCCGGCGATCACCACAGAAGACTCGAGAGGAACATCGTGAAGACACGACTTCGCAAGCCGTGGGCGGTGGTGGCAGGGCTCGCCCTGTTCGCCACGACCGCGGCAGCCGGCGCAGCATTCGCCGCAGGATTCACCGGGAACCCGGACTCGCTCAGCTGGTACAGCGCTGACGAGCTCACGGTCACCGCCAACCCCGACAGGTTCGTCACTCCGCTGAAGTTCTACGACGCCGCGGGCACCGAGATCACGTCCGGCCTGGTCAACGCCAAGCCGTTCGTGCCGTACGCCTCGGTGGACGGGGAGCTGCGCGCCGGGGACACCCACGCGTCGCTGTTCGCCTACACCGCGAACCCGAGCCTGGTCCAGGGTGCCTGGTCCGGTGGGCAGCTGACGGCCGCCAACAGCTACCCCGTCAGCGGCGCCCCCGGCGTCATCGGCAGCGACCCCGCGGTCAAGGGCTCGGCGACCAGCGAGTCCCTGGCCGGCTACATCGAGGCCTACCCGAACACCTCGGAGGTCGCCAACTTCGCCGGGGTCTACGAGATCCGCCTGCGGACCGGCGGACCCAAGGGCGTCGGTACGACGTACGCGTCGACGTACATCAAGGTCACCGGGGCCAACTGGGCGATCACCAGCTCGCCGGTCAACCTGACCCCGTCCACGACGACCTCGGTCGTCCCGACCACGGCTCGCTACGGCACCGCCTTCAACGTGAGCACCACGGTCACGGTGGCGGGGACGCCGAGCCCGACCGGCACGGTGCGGGTCTACAAGGGCGCGACGCTGCTCGCCAGCAAGGCGCTCAGTGCGACCGGCCTGGGCAAGGCGACGATCCCGATCCCGGGCACGAAGCTGAACCCGGGAACCAGCGCCCTGACGGTGAAGTACACCGGCACCGGCACGATCGCCCCGAGCCAGGCGGCCGCGAAGAACATCGTGGTGGGCAAGGCGATCTCGACGACCGTCGGCAAGATCTACAAGACGCCGATCCGCAAGGCCGTCGCGCCGAAGATCATCGTCACGGTCAAGGCGGCCGGAGTCCTCAAGCCGACCGGCGTGATCCGGATCTACGTCGGCAGCAAGCTGCTCAAGACCGTCACCCTGACGGCTGCGACCAACGGCAAGATCACCATCACCTTGCCGAAGTTCAAGGCCGCCGGCACCTACAAGCTCGTCGCCAAGTACGCCGGAAGCGGGTTCGTCGGCGCGAGCAACGCCAAGCCGGTTGCCATCAAGGTGACTAACTAGAGTAAGTTAGTCATATTAATTGACGGTTGCGCCGGGACCTCCCGGCCCCGGCGCAACCGTCTGACCCAGCACGACCACCGACCAAGGAGAAGGCGACATGACCACCGCCACACTGCCCCGCCTCGATCAACCACTCGCCACCGATCCGCGATCCGGCTCGCTCCAGGCGGAGCGCGTCTCGGCCTGGTTCGGCCAGCGCAAGGTGCTCGACCGGGTGTCCTTGGAGGTCCCCTCGGGCCAGGTCACCGCGCTCATCGGCCCGTCGGGCTGTGGCAAGTCGACGTTCCTGCGCATCCTCAACCGGATGCACGAGCTCGTCCCGGGCGCCCAGCTGGCCGGTGAGGTCCTGCTGGACGGCGAGGACATCTACGACCCCGAGCGCAAGGTCACCGACGCCCGCCGCTCGATCGGCATGGTCTTCCAGAAGCCGAACCCGTTCCCGGCGATGACGATCTACGACAACGTGCTCGCAGGTCTGCACCTGACCGGGGTCAAGGCGTCGCGGACCGAGCGCGACTACCTGGTCGAGACCAGCCTGGTCCGGGCCGGTCTGTGGGCCGAGGTCCGCGACCGGCTCAAGCAGCCCGGCTCGGCGCTGTCCGGTGGTCAGCAGCAGCGCCTGTGCATCGCCCGCTCGCTCGCGGTCAACCCGCGGGTCCTGCTGATGGACGAGCCCTGCTCGGCGCTCGACCCCACCTCGACCCGCGTGGTCGAGGAGACCATCAAGGAGATCTCCCAGGACGTGACGATCGTGATCGTCACGCACAACATGCAGCAGGCCGCCCGGGTCTCCCAGCAGTGCGCGTTCTTCCTGGCCGAGAACGGTGCCCCCGGGGTGATCGTCGAGCACGGCAGCACCGAGGTGATGTTCTCCGAGCCCCGCGACCAGCGGACCTCGGACTACGTCAACGGCCGCTTCGGCTGATCGAGCAAATCCCTCCAGACCCCTCGCGGTCGGCATCCGTCCTGGTCAGACGGGAGCCGACCGCGAGGTTCTTCTCCGGGTGAATAGCCCACTCGAGCTCCGGCGGGGGCTATATTCCGCGACAGACGGCTTAACCCAGAAGACGTGAAGCTCGGGCGCACGAGTCGAGAAGGTTGTGATGGCGAGGTTCCCGGAAGTCGGTGATGCCTTCGGGGCGTACCGCCTCGTGGGAGTACTCGGCAGCGGTGCGCGCGGAGTCGCGTTCGCCGGCTTCGACTCCCGGCTCAGCAGGCAGGTCGCCGTCAAGGTGATCCGGCCGGAGCTGTCGGCCGACCCGGCGTACCGGGAGCGGTTCGTCCGCGAGGCCGGCGTGCTCACCGGTCTGAACGCGCTGCACGTCACCCAGCTCTACGAGCACGGTGAGCAGGACGGCTGTCTCTACCTGGTCGCCCAGCTGGTGCCCGAGGGCGATTTCGCGGTCTTCGTGGAGACCCTGGGCCGGTTGTCTCCGAAGGTCGCCCAGAGCGTCATCGGTCAGCTGTGCGAGGCCGTCCGCGATCTGCACGTCGCGGGCATCGCGCCGGCCGACCTGAAGCCGAGCGACGTCCTGGTCCGTGACCGGGGCAGCGTCCTGTACGCCTACCTGGGCGGGTTCAGCGTCGCCGCCGTCGACGAGGACACGGCGTACCAGGCGCCCGAGCGGCACGCCGGTGCGCCGGCCGACGTCCGCAGCACGGTCTACTCGTTGGGCTGCCTGCTGTGGTTCGCGCTGACCGGAGTCCCGCCGTACGTCGGGAGCGAGGTGGAGGTGGCGATGGCGCACCTGCACGACCCGGTCCCGCAACTGGAGAACGACGAGGACAGCGTCGGCCGCCTCAACGAGATCCTCCGCCGCGCCCTGGCCAAGGACCCCGACAGCCGGTACGCCGGTCCGGTCGAGCTCGCGGAGGCGCTGGGCGCTCTGGTCACGCTGCCGGCGACCGTCCGGGCAGCGGTCGCCGCTGCTCCTCCTTTCCCCGTCCCGGAGGTCGAGCCCGCTCCGGTCGTCGAGGTTGTCGAGGTCGTCGAGACGCCTGTCGAGACGCCCGTCGAGCCGTCAGCCCGTCCGCTGTTCGCCGACGATGCTGTGTCGATCGCCGAGTACCTGTCGCCGGACGTCGAGCCGCTCCCCGAGGTCGAGGAGGACGAGACGCCCGCCGCGCCTCGTGGCTGGCGCGCACGCCGAGCCGCGAAGCGTGCCCGTCGCGACGAGATCGAGCAGGAAGCCGAGCCGGAGCCGGAGCCCGAGCCGGAGCCCGAGCCGGAGCCCGAGCCGGAGCCGGAGCCGGAGCCTGACCCCGAGCCGGAGCCCGAGCCCGAGCTCGAGCCCAAGCCGATCTCCGCCCGCGCCCGCCGCAAGGCAGAGCGACCGCCGCGCGACCTCGGCTGGCTGCTCCCGGGCGGCATGCTGCTGGTGGTCCCCGTGCTCGCCGTCGTCGGGGTCTTCATCCTGGTCAACGGCAAGGGCGGCTCCAACTACGGCCAGGCCGCGACCACGCCGCCACAGACGATCTCCGAGACCCAATCCTTCAGCGTCGGCGCGTTCACGGCCGACCCCGGGTGGAAGGTCGTCGACGGAGGTCCGCTCTGGCAGGTCAGCGAGCTCTTCGTGCTCAACGTGTCCACCGTGCCCGAGGCCGCGCACTTCACCCTCAAGCTGAAGAAGGGGAAGACCGTCCTGGTGGCGCTCGACTGCCGGACCGCGGAGCTGCTCCCCGCTCAGCGCCAAGCGGTGAGCTGCGACGACGCCGCCAACGCGCCGTACGACCCGACCTGGGACGCGATCACCGTCGAGCAGGCGTACTGAGCATCAGCTGGTAGATCCCGACGTCGATCAGCCGGTCCTGCTTGTCGCCGACCTCGCGCATGGTCCCGGCCGGCTCGAAGCCGTGCTGGCGGTGCAGCCGAACGCTGGCCTCGTTGGGCAGTGCGATCAGGGCGAGCGCGGTGTGGAAGCCGGCGGTGCGCAGCCGGGGGAGCAGCTCGGCGTACAGGCGGGTGCCGATGCCCTCACCGCGCGCGGTGCGATCGAGGTAGACCGAGGTCTCCCGGGTCCGGTGGTAGGCCGGTCGGTCGCGGAACGGTGACGCGTAGGCGAAGCCGAGCACCTCCTCGTCCTCGACGGCCACCAGGAACGGGTCGCCGGTCGCCAGCTTGTGCTGCCACTCGGCGATCGGACGCTCCTCGGTCTCGAAGGTCGAGTAGGCGTTCCGGGACTCGTAGGTGTAGATCTCGGACACCCGGACCAGGTCTGCATCGCCGGCGTCCCGGATCGCTACCGTTCTCATAGACAAATGCTCCCATCCTGGTCACGGTGCGGCAGACTGGCGCCGGCGTCCACGGTTGCGGAGAGGGGTGGTGATGGCAGAACGTCCGAACGTGCTGATCGACAACAAGCTCGTCGACTGGCTGCGCAAGACCCTCGACGAGCAGCCCGTGCTCGGCCAGGCCGTCATCGCCGGGCTGGTCCTGATCGCCACCGTGCTGCTGGGTGCCGTGATCGGTACCGCGCTGGCCAGCGGCAGCGGCGGCGGGGCCGGTGGACCGTCCGCGGTCGTCGGCCTGCGGCCTGCCGTGATCGGTGAGCTGATCCCGGCGCCGAAGGCCGAGCCCACCAAGCTCGACAAGCCGCGGGGCATGGGCTCGAAGTCCGCCGGGATCGCCGTGCTCGCCCTGTCCAAGGTGGACTCCGTCGACACCGGCACCGAGACCCGTCGCGCCCCGGCAGGCAGCCGGATGATCGCCTTCCGGGTCGGCGACTGGGACTGCGAGATCAAGCCGTGCAAGGCCTGGAGCTCGCTGGAGCCGGTGGTCTCCATCGACGGCCAGGAGTCCTTCCTGGAGGAGACCGCGTCCACGTACGTCGTGGTGGTCCCGCCGGGGACCGACGACGTCACCCTGGAGATCGACGCCGACGGGTTCCCGCAGTACCTGTCGCTGCTCAGCGACGGCAAGGGCCAGAACATCACCCTGCTCGGCAAGCAGGGTCTGCTCGAGCCGGTCTCGATCCAGCAGCGCTTCCGGCTAGCCGAGCGGACCAGTACGCCGCTGACCGGACCTGACGGCCTGCCGACGGACACCTTCTTCCGCACGGTCAGCGTCGGCGCCGCGCAACGCCACTTCTTCCTCGACCAGGCGGTTCCGGGCGCGCCGGAGAACGCGTTCCTGGTCGTCTCGGTCGCCTACACCTACGACGGCCAGACCCAGTCGAGTGCCTTCGACCCCACCGAGCTCCGGTTCGTCCTGGACGGTGGTCGCTCGATCGCCGCGCGCGATCTCGACCCGGACCCCAGCATCGTCACGATCGGGTTCGAGATCCCGGCCGCCGCCAAGGGCGGCAACCTCGTCTTCGGGGGAGTCTTCCCCAAGCGGTCGACGACCGACGTGGAGTACACCGCCACCCTGGAGACCCGCAAGGTCAAGATCGACCTGAGCAAGTAGGCAGGACCTGCGCGGAGGTCGGCAGAATATCGACTGGCGTTGGCAGCCGTCTGCGGCAGACTGGCGCCCGTGGCTATCGAACCTGACACCAAGGACTGGACCTGGGTCCTGGACGAGCGTTGCGGCGAGTGCGGGTTCGACCCCGCTGCCGTGGACGTCGCCGACCTGCCGGAGCTCGTCCACCAGAACGTGCGCGGCTGGGACGGTGCCCTGGAGGGCCCGGACGCCGCCGTACGCCCGGCGGCGAACATCTGGTCGCCGTTGGAGTACGCCTGCCACGTCCGCGACGTGCACCGGCTCTTCGCCGAGCGTGTCCGGTTGATGCTGGACTCCGACGACCCGACCTTCGCCAACTGGGACCAGGACGAGACGGCGGTCGAGCAGAACTACGGCGCCCAGGACCCGACGGTGGTCGCGGTCGAGATGGTCGAGGCCGCCGCCGAGATCGCTGCGGTCTTCGCAGCCGTCCGCGACGACCAGTGGGGGCGCCTCGGTCGGCGCAGCAACGGCTCGGTCTTCACGGTGGCGAGCCTGGGCACGTACTACCTGCACGACGTCGTGCACCACCTCCACGACATCGGCCGATGAGGCACACGGAGTTCTGGGAGCGACTCGAGACCGCGCTCGGGGTCGGCTACGCGCGTTCCTGGGCGACGCTGTACGTGATGGCTGACCTCGGCGGTCGCACCGCCCAGGAGGCCCTGGACGCAGGAGTGCCCCCCAAGGAGGTCTGGCGAGCCGTCTGGGCGGCGCTCGAGCTGCCGCCGAAGGACCGCTGATGGCCGCGCCGCACGAGGTCGCAGCGCTGCAGCGGCGTACCGTCCAGACGCTGGTGGCGGCCCAGGCGTTCGGGGCCCTCGGCGTCACGATCGGCATCGCCACCGCCTCCCTGCTCGCCCGGGAGCTCTCCGGCTCGGACCGGTTGGCCGGTACGGCGCAGACCGCACAGGTTCTCGGCGCAGCGGGTGCGTCCTGGTTGCTCGCCCGGGTGATGGCCGCGCGCGGTCGCCGGATCGGCCTGGTCCTCGGCTACCTGCTCGGTGCGGCCGGATCCGTGCTCGCGGTGCTGGCCGGCGTCGTCGGGTCGATGCCGCTGCTCCTGCTCGGCGCCACCCTGCTCGGCTCGACCAGCTCGGCGACCTACGCCTCCCGGTACACCGCCACGGACCTGGCGCCCGAGGGCGGCCAGGGCCGTGCCCTGGCGATCGTCGTCTGGGCCACGACCATCGGCGCGGTGATCGGGCCGAACCTCACCGGACCGTCGGCCGACCTCGCCGACCTGCTGGGGATCCCGGAGCTCACCGGGCCGTTTGCCCTCGGCGCCGCCGGGATGGGGATCGCCGCGCTGGTGCTGTGGTTCCGGTTGCGACCGGATCCCCTGCTCACCGCGCGCCAGCTGCACGCGGACGCGGTCAGCGACGGCACCGCGACGGCAGGCACCGCGCAGCCGATCCGCGAGGTGCTGCGCGAGCGTCCGGTCCTGCTCGCGGCGATGATCTGCCTGGCCGCGGCGCACGCGGTGATGATCTCGGTGATGGTGATGACGCCGCTGCACATGGAGCACGGGCACGCCTCGCTCAAGGTGATCGGCATCGTGATCAGCCTGCACGTGCTCGGGATGTTCGCGTTCGCGCCCGTGGTCGGCTGGGCGGCCGACCGGTTCGGGGCCGCCCCGGTGCTGATGTTCGGGGGAGTGGTCCTGCTCGGGGCGCTGCTGTCCTGCTCCCAGGCGCCGGAGGGCAGCTCGACGGAGATCTTCGCCGGGCTCTTCCTGCTCGGGCTCGGCTGGTCGATCGCCACCGTGGCCGCCTCGACGCTGGTCACCCAGCAGGCGCCGCTGGACTCGCTGACCACGGTCCAGGGCTCCGCCGACCTGGTGATGAGCCTGGCCGCCGCCGTCGGCGGTGGCGCTTCTGGTCTGATCGTCGGCGAGTGGGGCTTCCCCACGTTGGCGGGCTTCGCAGCGATCTTCGCGGTGGCCGGCCTGCTCGCGGCGATCTGGGCGGGGTACCTGGCCCGGTACGCGGTTCGTCCCGTCTGACCCGTTTCGACCGCGTCGGCCAGGGGTACTCGTCTGCTCGAACGGGGCGCCACTCCCTCCCCTCATGCGGCGCTCCGTTCGTGGGGTCCGCTCACCGGTCGGCGATCGCGACACGCCCAGTCCTCCTGCCTGACTTCGAACACCTGTTCGGCTACGGTTTGTTCCACAGGCGGGAACCACCGGCCCTTCTCCACCGGCCCAGCAGGGCTCGGAGCGAGTGTCGGTAGCCGCCTCTAGCGTCTGGCAGACACGAACTGCCGAAGATAGACGCGCAGGACCTCGAGACAGGACGAAGACATGGCTGGAGCAGGCAAGACCGCGACCGACAAGGACCGCGACAACAAGGACAAGGCCCTCGACATGGCTCTCGCCACGATCGAGAAGAACTACGGCAAGGGCTCGGTGATGCGTCTCGGTGACGAGGTCCGCGCCCCGCTCGAGGTGATCCCGACGGGTTCCATCTCGCTCGACATCGCGCTCGGCCTCGGCGGTCTGCCGCGCGGCCGGGTCGTCGAGATCTACGGCCCCGAGTCCTCCGGTAAGACGACGGTCGCGCTGCACGCGGTCGCCAACGCGCAGGCCGCTGGCGGCATCGTCGCCTTCATCGACGCCGAGCACGCGCTCGACCCCGACTACGCCAAGGCGCTCGGTGTCGACACCGACGCGCTCCTGGTCTCCCAGCCCGACAGCGGTGAGCAGGCGCTCGAGATCGCGGACATGCTGATCCGCTCGGGTGCGCTCGACCTGATCGTGATCGACTCCGTCGCGGCGCTGGTGCCCCGTGCCGAGATCGAGGGCGAGATGGGCGACAGCCACGTCGGTCTGCAGGCCCGGCTGATGAGCCAGGCCCTGCGCAAGATGACCGGTGCGCTCAACAACACCAACACCACGATGATCTTCATCAACCAGCTGCGCGAGAAGATCGGCGTGATGTTCGGTTCGCCCGAGACCACCACCGGTGGCAAGGCGCTGAAGTTCTACTCCTCGGTCCGGCTCGACGTGCGTCGCATCGAGACCCTCAAGGACGGCACCGACATGGTCGGCAACCGGACTCGGGTCAAGGTCGTGAAGAACAAGGTCGCGCCGCCGTTCAAGCAGGCCGAGTTCGACATCATGTACGGCAAGGGCATCTCCCGCGAGGGTGGCCTGATCGACGTGGGTGTCGACCAGGGCATCGTCCGCAAGGCCGGCGCTTGGTACACCTACGAAGGTGACCAGCTCGGTCAGGGCAAGGAGAACTCCCGCCAGTTCCTCAAGGACAACCCCGACCTCGCCAACGAGATCGAGAAGCGGATCCTCGAGAAGCTCGGCATTGGCGCGACCGTCGACGCCCCTGCCGGCGACCTCGGTGGTCTGCCCGCACCGGCCAAGGTGATCGACCCCGATGGCATCGATTTCTGATCCAGAGCAGGTAGCGCAGCTCTTCGGTGTCGCCCACGAGCCTCTGCTCGTGGGCGACACCGCCCCCCGGAAGAAGAAGGACCGCTCAACGGGCCAGTCCCGGTCGTCGAGCTTGCCGAGGCGCGGTGAGGCGCCCGATGATCTTCCCGCCGGTCAGGACGCTGACCGCGACCTGGGGCCCGAGGCCGACCCCGAGTCGGTCGGTCGCAAGATCCTGCTCGACCAGCTGACCGGTCGTGCCCGCAGTCGGGCCGAGCTGGCGAAGAAGATGGCGAGCAAGAACGTCCCTGACGACATCGCAGCGCGCCTCCTGGACCGGTTCGAGGAGGTCGGGCTGATCGACGACGCCGCGTTCGCCCAGGAGTGGGTCAACCAGCGTCAGGGCGGCAAGGGCCTGGCCCGTCGCGCCCTCGCCCAGGAGCTGCGCCGCAAGGGCATCGACGACGAGCTCGCCCGTGCCGCCCTCGACACCGTCGAGACCGAGGACGAGGTCGAAGCAGCGCGACTGCTGGTGCAGCGCAAGCTCCGCTCGATGCGCGGCCTCGACCAGCAGGTCGCCATCCGGCGCCTGGTCGGCATGCTCGGCCGCAAGGGCTACTCGAGCTCGATCGCGTTCCGCGTGGTTCGCGAGGAGCTCGACGCGGACCTGAACGATCCGGAACACTCGGGTCTGTGATCCTCGGACGAGTACGACGCTGGCAGTGGCTCGCCCTCGCGGTGACGGCCTGCTGCGCACTGGCCGGCGGCGGGTACGTCTACGCGGTGCATGCCGACACCCTCACGTGCACGATGGTCGGGGGCACGAACGTGCTCTCCCTCGGCGTCCCGGTGGACCTGCGCTCCGCATCCAGCACGATCCGGGTCGCCCTGAGCCAGGACGAGCGTTCGCGCCGGATCGAGTTCGTGCCGGAGAGCACCCAGGCCAACGGGCGGTACGTCGAGCAGGGCGTCGTCGTCGGCAACGCCGGCTACGCGGTGTACCTGGGCGGCGACGGCATGTTCGGGTCGTCGCTCGGAGGGGACTGGCAACCCGGCGCCCGGGCGACGGTCACCGTCGAAGGCGTGGGGACGGACGGGCGTACGACCTTCCGGCACGAGGAGGCGTTCTCGTTCGACCGTCACTACCCGAACGGCAAGGAGTGCGACGAGGACGATCCCTACCTCTCGCACCACACCGAGGTCCCGGCGGCAGCCCGCCTCTGACCCGGAGGTCAGCCGCCCAGCGCCGCCAGCATCCGCTTGCCGACGTCGCTCAGCGTCCCGTGCGCGTCAGCGACCCGGCACCAGTCGCGGGTCATGGTGGCGAACTTCGCCGGGTTGTAGATGTCTTCCTCGCGGATGAGGTTGCCCTCGTCGTCGAAGGTCAGGATCGTGATGTTGGATTCCTCGTGCACCGAGCCGTCGCCGGGGTCGCGCATGATGTTGCGGACGTCGAGGATGACGCGGTTGGTCGGCGGGTCGAAGACGTACCAGCTCGGCGGGAACCCGATCATCTCGTTGCCGGGGAACTCGTCGACCATCGTCTTCACGATCCAGGCGCGGATCTCCTCGCGGCCGTTGAAGTCGCCGTAGACGTGCTCGCAGTAGGTCGCGTCCTCGGTGAAGATGTCGGCGAAGGCCGACCAGTCGCGGGTCTGGCAGATCTCCTCGACCTTGTCGAGGTAGCGCTGGAACCCGATCTGCAACGTGTTCTCGTTTTGGCTCACCGCGCCATCAAACCATTCGCGGCAGAATGAGGGAATGGAGTTCGAGGTACTTCGTCGCCAGGTCCTCCCGGGACGGTCCTGGGCCAGCGAGGCCGACGAGGCCCTCAGCCGGTTCGACGGCGTCGTCGGTCCGGTCCTGGCCGCCGACCTGTCAGGCGAGGTGATGCGGTTCCGCACCGACGAGGAGCACCGGTTCTCGGTGCGCCCGATGACCCGCGGCGACTTCCCGGACGTGACCCGCTGGGTGAACGAGCCGCACGTGGCGAAGTGGTGGGACCAGAACCGGACCGCGGAGCAGGTCGAGGCGTACTACGGCCCTGCTCTGGTCGGGGAGGACCCGACCCGGCTGTGGATCTGGGAGCTCAACGGCCGCTCGATCGGGTTCGGCCAGGACTACCGGATCAGCGACCACCCCGACTACGCGCTGCTCTGCTCACGCCCCGACGCGATCGGCTTCGACTACGCGATCGGCGAACCGGCGTACGTCGGCCGGGGGATCGGCACGAGCATGATCTGGGTCTTCCTCCGCGACATCGTCTGGCCGGCGTACCCCGGGGCGCTGGAGTTCTTCGCCGCACCGGACCACCGCAACGCCGGCTCGCTGCGCCTGCTCGACAAGCTCGGGTTCACCCAGGGTCTGTGGTTCGACGAGCCCCAGGAGCACGGTCGGGTCGACACGGTCGTCGGGTGCTCGCTCGATGTGGCGCAGGTCATGGGAGTGAACCCCTCGACAGCCTAGTTACCCGCAAGTAACATCGGGTCATGGCTAACGTTGCAGATCTCTACAAGCAGGCAACCACCTTCCCGGTCGTCGGTCCGATCGTCGGGGAGCGTCTGTTCTCGCTGGCCTTCGCGCAGAAGGCGCCGTACTTCGCGAGCATCCACCCGCGGTTCACCGTGATCGAGCCGAACCACGCCGAGCTGGTGATCCCCAAGCGCCGCTCGGTGCAGAACCACATCGGCACCGTGCACGCGATCGCGCTGTGCAACGGCCTCGAGGCTGCGATGGGCGCACTGGCCGAGTCCACGATCCCCAAGAACAAGCGCTGGATCCCCAAGGGGATGGACATCTCCTACACGGCCAAGGCCACCACCGACATCACCTGCATCGCCGAGACCGACCCCGAGCAGTGGACCGGCGACAACCCCGACCTGCACGTCCGGGTCAAGGGCCTGCGCACCGACGGCGTCGTCGTCATCGAGGGTGTCATCAAGCTGTGGGTGACCGAGAAGCCCGGAGCGTAGCGACGGGCTTCGCAGAGACCCGAGAAAGCCGTCAAGTTCTGACATCGAGTGCGACGCGTGTCACGTCGCCGTTCGTACCGCAGTAGGACGCGCTGACCTGCGGCTCTCCGCGAGACTTCGGCCATGAACTCCGAAGGCAGCGATCGTTCCGTGCTGGGCCGTCTGGCCGGCTTCACGATCGCGAAGGCGCCGTGGATGATCGGCGGCTGGCTGCTGTTCGTGATCGCCGTCAACGTCCTGGTCCCGCAGCTGGAGACCGTGGTCGCCAAGGACAGCACCCCGTTCGTGCCGGAGACCGCGCCGTCGCTGCGCGCGGTCAAGGAGATGGACAGCACCTTCGGCAACGGCAAGAGCCGCAGCTTCATCGTCGTGGTCGCCGAGCGCCAGGGCGGCCTGACCTCCCAGGACACGGCGTACGTCACCGACCTCGCCTCGCGCCTGGAGAAGGACACCGAGAACGTCACCTACGTCCAGGACCTCAGCGAGCCGCAGATGCGGCAGGCGCTGACCAGCAAGGACGGCGAGGCGATCTACTTCCAGGTCGGCCTGCCCGGGTACACCGGGGCGCCCACCTCGGTCGGTCAGGTCGAAGGCATCCGCCAGGACGCCGAGGAGGACCGTCCGGCCGGCCTCGACATCAAGGTGACCGGAGCCTCGGCCACCGTCACCGACATGGTCGTCGAGGTCGAGAACAGCATCGTGAAGATCACCGCGGTGACCCTCGTCGGGATCGCGATCATCCTGTTCCTGATCTATCGCTCGTTCGCCACGACGGCGTTCGTGCTCAGCATCATCGGGATCGCCCTCGGTGCCGCCCGCGGCGTCACGGCGCTCTTCGGCAACGAGGGCTTCTTCGACGTCTCGACCTTCACCGGGTCGTTCCTCACCGGGGTCGTGCTCGGCGCGACCACCGACTACGCCATCTTCCTGATCAGCCGCTACCACGAGCTGCGGCGCGAGGGCCTCGAGCCGCGGCTGGCGGCACGCATCGCCTCGGCCCGGGTCTCGGCCGTGATCATCGGCTCGGCACTGACCGTGGTCCTGGCCAACGCCTGCCTCGGCCTGGCCCACGTCGGCCTGTTCCGTACGACGGGCCCGCCGATCGCGCTCAGCGTCCTGCTGGCCCTCGGCATCTCGCTGAGCCTCACCCCGCCGCTGCTGGCGCTCCTCGGAGAGCGCGGCTACCTCGAGCCGCGGGAGCGGCCCGAGGGCAACCGGGGCTGGGAGCGCCTCGGCGCCCAGGTCGTCGCGCACCCGGCGCGGGTGCTGGCTGCGGGGGTGGTGCCGCTGGTGATCCTGGCGGCGTTCTTCCCGGCGTTCGCGCCCAGCTACGACGAGCGCAGCCCGCAGCCCGACGACACCGAGAGCAACCTCGGCTACCAGGTGATGGATGCGCACTTCACCAAGAACGAGGCGCTGCCCGACTTCGTGCTGATCAGCGCCGACCACGACCTGCGGAACCCGACCGACCTGGCCGCCATCGAGGAGGCCTCGGCCGCCGCGGCCCGGGTCTCCGGGATCACCTCGGTCCGGGCCGTGACCCGGCCGACCGGCACCACCATCGAGCAGGCCTCCCTGGGCAACCAGAGCGGGCTGATCGGCGACCGGCTCGCCGACGCCGGGGACCGGTTGAAGGCCGGTGAGAAGGGCGCTAAGAAGCTGGTCGACGGTGCCGGGCAGCTCGACGACGGCGCCAGCCGGGTGGCAGCCGGCGCCGACGACGCCGCGGACGGCGCCGGTCAGCTGCTGACCGGGGTCGAGAAGCTGCACTCGGGCCTGGAGAGGCTCGCGGCCGGTTCCGGCTCCGCGGCGGGCGGGAGCGCCGAGCTCCGCCGGGGCGCGGGCCAGCTGGCCGACGGGCTCGAGTCCGCGGTCAGCCAGACCCGGCTGGCCGTCGACGGCCTCGGCCTGGCGTACAACGCGTTGAGCAAGAGCCTGACCTGCGGGCTGGACCCGTACTGCAAGGGTGCCCGCGACGGCATCAGGAAGATCTGGATCGCCGAGCGCGACCAGCTCGTCCCCGGGCTGCGCGACGCGGCTGTCGGTGCCCGGCAGCTCGCGAACGGAGCGGTCGACCTGGAGACCGGGCTCGGTCGGATCCGCGACGGCCTGACCGCCGCTCGTTCCGGGTCGGCCCAGCTCGTCGATGCCCAGCAGACCCTGAACGACGGCCTCGGACAGCTGGCGGACGGCACCGGTCAGGTCGCGGACGCCAGCGGCCTGGTTGCCGGCGGGACCAAGAAGCTGGCGGGCTCGGTGACCGAGCTCCAGGCCGGCCTGGACGCGGCCGCGACCTACCTCCAGGGCGTGGCGAAGTCGACGCCTCCGAACAGCGGTGGCTTCTACCTGCCGCCGAGCGCCCTGGACGACCCGCGGTTCGCCCTGGCCAGCGGGGCCTACCTGTCCCCGGACGGGCGGGTGGCACGGCTGATCGTCCTCGGCGACTCCGACCCGTTCGGCCCGGAGGCCGCTGACCGATCGGGCAAGGTCACCGACGCTGTGGCCGCCAGCTTTCCAGCACATTGGGATCCTAAGCTTAGAATTCCACGTGGACAAGTTGT